>Ga0105047_10004791_pt1 | contig 23445 bp, 23 predicted proteins | sample MAT04_FD_78384 | JGI IMG/M metagenome (GOLD analysis project Ga0105047, IMG submission 78384) | Freshwater microbial communities from Lake Fryxell liftoff mats and glacier meltwater in Antarctica - MAT-04 (megahit assembly) | ecosystem: Environmental > Aquatic > Freshwater > Ice > Liftoff... | reverse complement strand
TTTTGTGTCGGTAGGACTACGGGTTTACCGAATAGTTACCAAAGAAAAACACCGGTACGCGCTAAGTCGTTGATTTGTATAGGTGTTTTTGGGGGGCTGTTAAAGATGGGGTAAGCGTCATAAGTTTTCTTATTCAGGCCGGCCAGGCAGTCCTCCCGAGCGCCGGGTGCTTGCTTGTCGCAATTGTTTTGCGCACTGGCTTACAGGCCTTCATACCAGGCGCGTGACGGTGAGGCGCAACCAGTAAGAACCAAAGCCACACCCGAGACCAACACGCAGGCGATAAAACGATAGGTTGTCATAGTGGGTTCACTTTCTTTTCGCTATATTAACAATAGCTACTTACGCATATAATTCGGGGGCTAGAGACCTATTTTTCATATAAATCAGGGCCATGCGCCAGCGCCATGACTTGCGCAGGTGGCAAGGCTTTCAGGGCGTGATCGCTCCAGACGCGACGCCAGCGGCGCGAACCAGGCAAGCCATGCCGCAAACCCAGCATGTGCCGTGCGATGGACGGCCAGGTTGTGCCATGCGCCACCTGTTCACGCGCCATGTAGTCGACCATCTGCTGCTCTACCCCTTCACGCGTTAGCTCACCTGTGGGGGCATCGGCAAAAAACGCGCTGTCCCACTGACTGAGCCACCACGGGTTGTGATACGCCTCGCGGCCTAGCATGACCCCATCGAGCTGCGTCAGATGCGCCTGCACCTGTTCGGTGGTGGTCACGCCGCCGTTGAGCACAATCACCAGCTCAGGGAAATCGCGCTTGAGACGGTAAACCCACTCGTAGCGCAGCGGCGGAATCTCACGATTGTCTTTGGGGCTCAGGCCTTTGAGCCAGGCGTTGCGGGCGTGCACGATGAAGGTGCGGCAACCCGCCTGACTCACCGCACCGACAAAATCCCGCACAAAGTCATAACTCTCCACCTGGTCAATGCCGATGCGATGTTTGACAGTCACCGGCACCGGCACGGCATCAACCATGGCCTTGACGCCATCTGCCACCAGTTGCGGCTCGGCCATCAGGCACGCGCCAAACGCACCGCGCTGCACGCGTTCGCTGGGGCAACCGCAATTCAGGTTGATCTCTGAGTAGCCCCATTGGGCACCCAGGCGGGCACAGTGAGCCAGGTCAGCGGGTTCGCTGCCTCCGAGTTGCAGCGCCACGGATTGCTCTTCGGTATTGAAGCGTAGATGCCGCGCCACATCGCCATGGATCAGCGCGCCGGTGGTCACCATCTCGGTGTACAACAAGGCGTGGCGAGACAACAGCCGGTGAAGGTAGCGACAGTGTTTATCTGTCCAATCCATCATCGGCGCCACGGACACGCGCCATCGCTGGGGGTTAACAGAAATCTGGGGTTGCATGCGGCTGATTATCCCAGCCAGCATCAGTCTGAGTGTCACGCTGCGTTTTGGCGCCAAGAGCCGGTACAGCTCATGCCAATCTGACTGAAGTCCCAGCCGTCAGATCGGAGCGCACCAAGGCGCCTGGTCGTGCGCGTAGGCCATCCACAAAGCCCAACCAGCGCTGGCGGCCAAAGCCAATCCCGCCAGCCTGACGCCCCAGCCACCGTTGCTGTTATTACCAAACCGCAGCCACAACCAGGGTCCGAGCATCATCGACACACTGGTGCCCACCGCAAACAGCCCCATCACGAGCGCACCGTCAACAGCGCGCCCGCTCAAACCAGCCACCAGCAGCGCCGAATAAAGCAGGCCACACGGCAAAAATGTCCAGACAACGCCAAGCACCAGCGTGCCCGACAGGCCCCGGCTGACCACCAGGCTACGCGCCACACGCCAGAGTCTTTTACCGGCTTGTTCCAGCCAGATCGGCTGCTGGGCGTTGACCATGAGGACCAACCCCACCACCAGAACCGCGACATGGAAGAGGGTCCAGACTGGCCTGAGCGCGGCGCTTTGCACTGTCATCCAGCCCAACCCCTGCATGGAGGCCGCCGCCAACGCCCCCATGGCCGAATAGCCCAAGACTCTGCCTACCTGGAACAACCACATGGCCGAAGCACGCCGTTCTCCAGCCGCTTGGCCGATGCCAGCGCAAGCAGCGCCGCACATGGCAATGCAATGCGGACCACCCGCTAACCCCATGAGCAAGGCAGTAGTGGCAAGGGTGGTCTGCATCTCTGCAGACTAGAGGATTTTGGAAAACTTGGTGCGGGTACGGTCAGTTTGCAGGTAGCGGTCAAACAACATGGCTACCGCTCGGACAAAGAACCAGCCTTTGTCGGTCACTTGAATGGCAGAATCTTCCAGCACCACCAACCCCTGCTCGGCCTGAGCCTCCAGGGCTTCAAGTTCTTTGGCGAAATATTGTTTGAAATTCACCAGATAAGCCGACTCGATGGACTCAAAAGACAAACGACCCTGGCACATCAGCGCCATGATGCAGGCGCGGCGAACCAGATCATCGCGCGACAGCGCCAAGCCACGAACAATCGGGAACTGGCCTTGGTCCAGAAAATCGTAGTACTCCTCCAGCGTCTTGGCGTTCTGGCTGTAAGTGGCACCCACGCGGCCAATGGACGATACGCCCAGGCCAATCATGTCGCAATCAGGTTGTGTGCTGTAACCCTGAAAATTGCGATGCAAACGGCCCTGACGCTTGGCCACGGCCAGTGAGTCATTCGGCAAGGCAAAGTGATCCATGCCGATGTAGACGTAACCAGCCGCCATGAAAGCCGCCATAGAACGCGCCAGCATCGACACCTTGGCGGCAGCCGTTGGAATCTCAACCGACGAAATACGGCGCTGCGGTTTGAAGCGCTCTGGCAGATGCGCATACGCGTACAACGCAATACGCTCAGGTTTGAGTTCCACAGTTTGTACCAGTGTGCGGTCAAACGACTCTGGCGTTTGCTCCGGCAGGCCATAGATCAGGTCAGCATTGACCGACTCGAAGCCGCGCACGCGCGCTGCTGCCACCAGTGCAAATACCTGCTCAGCGGGCTGGACCCGATGCACCGCTTTTTGTACTGCAGGATCAAAGTCCTGAATGCCAAAGCTCAGGCGGTTGAAGCCCAATTCGGCCAGCACATCAAGCCGCTGGGCGTCGATGGTGCGTGGATCAATCTCGATGGAATATTCTCCGCCGGGCACCAGTTTGAAATTGCGCCGCAGCAGGCCCATCAAATCACGCAATTCAGCGTCGGACAGGAAGGTGGGAGACCCACCGCCCAAATGTAACTGCGAAACCGGTTGACCCACGCCCATGTGCTTGGTGTGCAAATCCACCTCACGGCTCAAATAACGAAGGTACGCCGCAGAGCGGTCGTGGTGTTTGGTGATGATCTTGTTGCAAGCGCAGTAGTAGCACAGCGACTCGCAAAACGGGATATGCACATACAGCGACAGCGGCAGCGCCAAGGCAGCTGCGCCGGAGCGCCGTTGCTCCAGCGCCAGGGCGTAGTCCTGCGCGGTAAAGGCTTCGACAAACCGGTCAGCCGTTGGATAAGAGGTGTACCTCGGCCCGGCAACATCGTATTGACGGATCAAAGCTTCAGAGATGGGTTCGGCAGCGCACTCGATCATAAAAATTCCTTTTTCAGACGACCTAAATGTGCCGTTTAGCCACTCTTCTATTCTTGATATTGATCAACCAAGCGGGAGAACGGCGATAGGGCCGATTTGACATTTGTCAGCCTTTGTTAAAGAACAGTGTCAAAATCCAATTCATGAATCATGAGACCATCAAAATCGCTTGCGCCAACTGCAACATGCGCGAACTCTGCATGCCCATTGGCCTGAGCCAGGAAGAACTCCACCGCATCGACGAGATGATTGGCTCTAGGCGCAGGGTCAAGCGTGGTGAAACTCTCTATCACAACGGCGAAAAATTTACTGATCTTTATGCTATTCGCACTGGATTTTTCAAAACCTGCATTGCATCGGAAGACGGGCGCGATCAAGTCACCGGTTTTCAGATGGCGGGTGAGATCATTGGCATGGACGGCATCGTCAATGACCACCACACCTGTGATGCCTTTGCTTTGGAAGACGCAGAAATTTGTGCCATGCCGTTTGCGGACATTGAGGCGCTGTCACGCGAAGTGAATGCGCTTCAGCACCATGTCCACAAAATCATGAGCCGTGAAATTGTGCGTGAACACGGCGTGATGCTACTACTGGGCAGCATGCGTGCAGAGGAGCGGTTGGCCGCTTTCCTGCTGAACTTGGCACAGCGGCTGCACTCGCGCGGCTTTTCCCAGTCTGAACTCATCCTGCGCATGACGCGGGAAGAAATCGGTAGCTATCTGGGACTCAAACTGGAAACGATCAGCCGGACATTTTCAAAGTTTGTCGATGAGGGTATCGTCACCGTCAAGCAACGCCACGTCCACATTTTGAACACCCAGGCGCTGCAAGACATCGTCAACCCGAGATAAGCCGCTTATTTAGGTGCTTCAGGCGTCGTTTTTGGTGCGGGAACGACGCCGGTAGCGGCATGGTTTCGGGCCAGCATGGCCGGCGCATCACTGCCATTGATCATCTTGGCACCCGGCACGTGCTCGATTTCAACATCTTGTTTGGATATGATTTCGTTCGGGCTGTTAAGAATGAAATAAGCCGTGATTATGCAGGCAATCACCACGCTCACCGGCCCACTGATGACCAACCACAAGTGGCCATAAGACCACCACGGCTTGTCGTCTGATAAGGAATTGTTACTCACAGACTACCTTTTAGTTAACAGTACCGCCCTTGCCCGCAGGCCCCTAAACGGAAAAAAGGGGAAACCAACAAGTTTCCCCTAGTGCATTGGTAATACCAAGAAGAAGGTTAGTTTAGCTCTTATTGGAAAGACCCCAAATATAGGCGGTCAGCACCTTAACCTGAGCTTCAGTCAACAACTTGCCTTGCGGTGGCATCACGTTCTGCTTGCCATTGTTGACTATTTCAATGATGGCCTTTTCACCGAAGCCGTGCAACCAGATGTTGTCAGTTAGGTTGGCAGAGCCGAGGGCCACCATCCCCTTGCCGTTTTCACCGTGACAAGCAGCACACACCACGAACTTTTCCTTGCCCAAAGCAGCCTTAGCGGCGTCGTGTGGGCTACCCGACAAACTCAGGACATACTGGGCAACATTCTTGACATCTTCTGGCGACCCAACAGCAGCGGCCATCGGTGGCATATTACCGACACGTCCATTGATGATGGTAGTGGTGATGTAGTCTGTGGTACCCGCGCCCAACCAGTCCTTGTCTGTGAGGTTGGGAAAGCCCTTGTTACCCTGGGCATCGGAAGCATGACATTGGGCGCAGTTATTGCTGTACAGACGCTCACCGATCGCCATCGCCACCGGGTCCTCGGAGATGTCTTCAGGCGTCATATTGGCAAACCGCGCATAGACTGGCGCTGTCTGCTCTTCACCTTGTTTGATCTCGCTAGCATGGAGGCCCCGCGAGGTCCATCCCAGCAAACCAGGAAAAGTTCCCAGCCCCGGGTAAAGAGCCAGGTAGCCAAACGCAAAAATCACCGTGATTACAAACAAATAGCTCCACCACCGGGGCAGCGGGTTATTCATTTCACGCAAATCACCGTCCCAGACGTGCCCGGTTGTGTTGTCATCAGCTGTCATGGCGTGAGCCTTGCCAGAGAAAACGAGCAAAACGAGACACGCAACGATGCTCAGGATAACGATTCCCGAGACGTAGATATTCCAGAAGCCGCTTACAAAATCACTCATTTTTTTATCCTTCTCAGTTGTCGGATCAGTCCTGATCGAAGGGCAGTTTGCCCGCCTCTTCAAAGTCAGCAGAATTTTTCTTGGAGTACACCCAGATGACAAAGCCTACGAAGGTGATCAGGCCCAAGAGCGTTACCAGAGATCTACCCGTGTTGAGATCAAATTCCATCAGAGTGACCCACTTTATTTGACGAGATGGCCTAAACCTTGAAGGTAGGCGACAACGGCTTCCATCTCGGTTTTACCATTCACAGCCTCGGCGGCACCGGCAATGTCGGCGTCCGTATAGGGCACGCCTACAGTACGAAGACCTTTCATGTGGGCACCGAGAGTGGCCCCATTCACTGTCGCCTTGGCAAGCCAAGGATATGCCGGCATGATCGACTCAGGAACCAGATCACGGGGATTCATCAAGTGGGTGATTTGCCACTGGTCACTGTACTTGCCGCCAATACGGTGCAAATCAGGACCTGTGCGCTTACTACCCCACTGGAACGGGTGATCATAGACAAACTCACCTGCCAAAGAATAGTGACCGTAGCGCAACGTTTCAGCACGGAAAGGCCGAATCATTTGTGAGTGGCAGTTGTAGCAACCTTCGCGTTGGTAAATATCCCGACCAGCCAGTTCAAGCGCCGGGTAGGGTTTCAAACCCGCGACGGGTTGAGTGGTGGACTTCTGGAAGAACAGGGGAACAATTTCCAGCAGACCACCAATGGACAGGACGATCAACATCAAAACAATCATTAACCCATTGTTTGTTTCGATGGCGTTGTGCGAAAAACCGCTTGATTTTGAATTTGACATGTTGTTTTACCTCAAGCGTGAGCCAAAGCCGCGGGAATGGTGACCGTCACTGAACGACCACTGGTCGCGGTTTTGTAGGTATTCCAGAGCATGACAATCATGCCAGTGAGATACATGGCACCACCCAACAAACGCAGCACATAGAACGGAAAGCTGGCCTTGACCGATTCCACGAAGGTGTAAGTCAAGGTGCCATCTGCGTTGATGGAACGCCACATCAGGCCCTGCATCACACCAGAAATCCATAGTGCAGCGATGTACAAAACGATCCCGATTGTGGCAATATAGAAGTGAAATTCAATCGCCTTGACACTGTACATTTGCTTTTGTCCGAACAATTTCGGAATCAGATAATACATCGAGCCAATCGTCACCATGCCCACCCAACCCAGGGCACCGGAGTGCACGTGACCAATGGTCCAGTCGGTGAAGTGCGACAGCGCATTCACTGTCTTGATGGACATCATCGGACCTTCAAAGGTCGACATACCATAGAACGACAGGGACACAATCAGGAAACGCAGGATCGGGTCGTCACGCAGTTTGTGCCACGCACCAGACAGCGTCATGATGCCGTTGATCATGCCGCCCCAGCTAGGTGCCAACAAAATCAGGGAGAACACCATACCCACGGACTGGGTCCAGTCAGGCAAGGCGGTGTAGTGCAAGTGGTGCGGGCCCGCCCACATGTAAGTGAAAATAAGCGCCCAAAAATGAACAATCGATAGGCGATACGAATATACCGGGCGTTGTGCCTGCTTAGGGATGAAGTAGTACATCATGCCCAGGAAGCCGGCCGTCAGGAAAAAGCCCACAGCGTTGTGACCGTACCACCACTGCACCATGGCATCTTGTACACCAGCGTAAACAGAGTACGACTTCATGGCGCCAACAGGAATGGATAGATTGTTGAAAATGTGCAGCAAGGCGATGGCCAGCACAAACGAGCCATAAAACCAATTGGCTACGTAAATATGTTTGACTTTACGGGTACCCACGGTTCCAAAAAACACGATGGCGTAGGCTACCCAGACGAAGGTGATCAAGAGGTCGATAGGCCATTCGAGTTCGGCATATTCCTTGCTTTGCGTGAAACCCAAAGGCAAGGAAATGGCAGCACCCACAATGACGAGTTGCCAGCCCCAAAATACAAAAGCTGCCAAACTGTCACTGAAAAGGCGAACTTGGCAAGTCCGCTGAACAACGTAAAACGATGTTCCGATCAGGCCACAGCCACCAAACGCAAAAATAACCGCATTCGTATGCAGCGGACGCAAGCGACCAAAAGACAGGTACTCAATCCCGAAATTAAGCTCTGGCCAGGCAAGCTGTGCTGCAATGAACACGCCAACGAGCATGCCCACAACACCCCACACCACGGTCATGATGGCGAACTGCCGGACAACCTTGTCGTTGTACGTCGTCGCCTGCGAATTTACAAATGCCATGTTCACCTCTTCTATGTTGGAGACGCAGAGTATCTTGGCTGACTTACGTCCTCGATTTGACACATATCAATTATGGCTTAAATTCCCCCTTCAATCTTTCAGTATTCTTTCGCCTTCTTTGTCCACGTCTTCAAATTGCCCCCGGTGAATCGCCCACCAAATGCCGCCAATGATGAAGAAAATCAGCCCAACAGAAAGCGGAACCAGTAAATACAGGATGTCCATTAAATCTCCTTGTTCTGAGGCTGCGCGCGCGACAGCCGAAGCGCGTTAGCGACCACCAGCAGCGAACTGCTCGCCATACCGATGCCCGCAAGCCAGGCGGGCAACATGCCTGCCACAGCCAGCGGAACGCAAATCGCGTTGTAAGCCGCCGCCCACCACAGATTTTGCCTAACGACCACCAAGGTGCGTCTTGACAGGCTGATGGCCAATGCCACATCGCTGAGCCTGCTGCCTGAGACCAGAAAATCAGCCTGCGCCTGTGCCAGCGGCACCGCCTGACCGAACGCAAACGAAGCGTGCGCGCCCGCCAGAATAGGCCCGTCGTTCAGGCCATCACCCACCATGGCAACCTTGTGGCCTAGAAGCTGAGACTGGCGCAAAAAATTGAGCTTGTCTTGTGGTGAACATTGCCCCTGGAAGGCATCGATACCCACCGCGCTGGCCACCCGCCGGGCTGCGTCACTGGCATCACCGGAAAGCAAGTGAACGGTCAGCCCACTTTCTTTCAGGGCGGCAATCGTCGCCTGGGCATCCGGGCGAATGGCCTCCTGCAGCTCGAAGATAGCGAGACATTGCTGTCCATCGCTCAAGTAGACCTGCAAGGCCTCTGAGGCGCTGGGCTCCACTGCGCAGTGTTCTGCCGAACCCAACCGAATTTCAGAAGTCTGCTCGGGCTGACTCGTTTTTGCCAGCGTCGCCGTCAATCCACGCCCTGGCACCTCAAGCACATTGTTGGCGAGCCACTGCCCAGTGACACCCTGCTGCTGTGCTGCAAGGAGCAAGACTCGAGACGCTGGATGCAAGGAGTGCTGAGCCAGCGCGGCAGCCATGGCCAGCGCCTGCCTCGCGTCAAGACCACCGCACACCTGCGTCTGACCCAGCACCATAGCATCGCGCGTCAGGGTGCCTGTCTTGTCGAACACCACCGTATCCACTGCCGCCAGGGCCTCAAAGGCGTCAAGTCGGCGTACCAAAATTCCCCGCTGTGCCAGCGCACCCGCAGCAGACAACATGGCGGCAGGCGTTGCCAACGACAAGGCACAAGGACAGGTCACAACCAGCACTGAGACGGCCACCATCAGGGCGCGCTCCGGGTCGGTGTTCCACCAATACAGGCACGCCAGGATTGCGGCAACCAGAACACCCATCAAAAATGGTTTGGCAATGGTGTCTGCCAGCCGGGCCAGGTGCGGCTTGCTGGTGGACGCACTCTCCATCAGATCAACGATCTGGGCAAAGCGCGTCTCCTTGCCAACACGTTCCACCCGCGCCAGCACCACCGCAGTCAGGTTGTGGCTGCCGGAAATCACTGTATCGCCTTCTGAGCGCGCCACCGGGCGCGACTCACCGGTGAGCAGCGATTCGTCAACCGAGGTCTGACCGCGCACCACCACAGCGTCGGCCGGAAAAGCCTCGCCCGCGCGGACCTGGATGACATCGCCCGGGTGAAGCCGTCGAATGGGAATCCGCTCAAATTCGCCGTCGACCGTCTGCCGCGCCACGCTGTCGGGCAGCCGGTTCATCAGTACCTCCAGTGCACCGGCGGTGCGGTCACGCAGGCGCAACTCAAACCAGCGCCCGGCCAGCAGGAAGAAGACGAACATGGTAAGGGAGTCGAAATACACCTCACGGCCAAAAATGCCGTCCGGCTCGAAAGTACCCGCCGTGCTGACAACGAAGGTGATCAACATACCCAGCGCCACCGGCAAATCCATACTGATGCGCTGGTGCACGATGTCACGCCAGGCGTTGCCAAAAAACGGGCTGCAGGAAAACAGGATCACTGGTAGCGTCAACACCCAGGAGGCCCAGCGCAGCAGGTGCTCCATTTCGGCCGACAAATCATCTGCATCGGCAATGTAGGCCGGGTAGGCATACATCATCACCTGCATCATGCACAGGCCTGCCACCATCAGGCGCCACAGCGCCTTGCGCGATTCCTGCCGACGCCGTTCCCGAGCAAAGGCATCATTGGCTGGAACAGCCCGGTAGCCAGACTCGCGCACTGCCTGCATCCAGCGTGAGGGGACGACTGAGGCCGTCTGCCAGACCACCTTAGCCCGCTGGCTGCCCGCGCTGACATCGGCTGACAAAACACCGGGAATGCTCTTGAGCGCGTCTTCCACGGTCAAGGCGCAAGCAGCACAGTGCATGCCTTCGATCATGACATTGGATTCCCAGCAACCGGGTTGGGCCGCATCTGGCCGGCTGAACGCAGACCACTCTTGCTCGTCGTCCAGAATTTTCAACGCCTCTAGCGAGTCTCCCGGCAACGACGAAGGCGCGCCCAGCCCGTCCAAAGCACCCAATTCCACCCTGAAATGTGGTGTGACTGGCAAAAGCGGATGCTGGGATTCAACGGGAGAAGTCATCAAGTTACCTGAGCTATATCAAAACCGGCTGATAGTATAGGAACGTACCATGTTGGTTCGTTCTGAGAGGAAATCACCATGTACGAAAAGATTCTTGTGGCCACCGACGGATCTGGTCTGTCCAAAAAGGCGGTGAGCAGCGCCATCTCGCTGGCGGCGCTCACCGGCGCTTCGCTAGTGGTGATCAAAGTGGTGCCACGTTACCCGCAAAGTTATTTTGAAGGCGGTCTGGCCCTGCAAGCCACTGAAGTGGGCCGCATCGAACAGCAATGGGCCGAGGAAGGCCAGTCGGTGGTGGACGACGTGAAAAAGCTGGCTGAGTTGCAAGGCGTCAAAACCCGCGCGATCACGGTGAAATCTGACATCGTGTCAGACGCCGTCATCGCCACGGCCAAGAAAAACAAATGCGACCTGATTGTGATGGCCTCGCATGGCCGCAGAGGTGTCAAGCGCTTGTTGCTCGGAAGTGAAACCCAACAAGTCCTGACGCACTCGCACATCCCCGTGCTGGTTTTGCGCTAAAAACGGCGCTAGCCTTTATCCACTAAGGGCTGGTAGCTATTATTTTTATAAAATGGTGATGGCGTTGTCATCATCCTGGAAGCGCTGCTGAATATCTTTGACACTTTCCCATTGAGAGAAAAACGTGACCACGCAGCGCGGGTCAAAGTGGGTTCCTACGCTGGCCTTGATGTGCTCACTGGCGCGCTGAAGTGACCAGGCTTTCTTGTACGGCCGCTCGGAGGTCAAGGCGTCAAAGACATCGGCCACCGCCACAATACGGCTGAAAATCGGTATCGCCTCACCTTTGAGGCCACTCGGGTAGCCAGAACCGTCAAACTTTTCGTGATGGCCCAGCGCAATGGCAGCACCCGTTTGCAGCACCCGGGAAGAACTGCCTTTCAAAATGTCATAGCCGTACACCGAGTGCAGTTTCATGACTTCAAACTCTTCAGGCGTCAGGCGCCCCGGTTTGAGCAGAATGTTGTCGGTGATGCCCACCTTGCCAATGTCGTGCATGGGGGCAGCTTCCAGCAGCAGTTCACACTCTTCCCAAGGCAGGCCCAGGCCTCTGGCAATCAATTCCGAGTAGTGGGCCATGCGCACAATGTGCGAACCCGTCTCAGGGTCGCGGTATTCCGCGGCTTTGGACAGGCGGATCACCGTTTCGCGCTCACGCTCCTTGATCTGGTAAGTGGCTTTGCGCACCTCTTCGGCCAACCAGGCGGCCCGGTTCGCGAGCACTTTGCGACTGGCACCCAAATGCAGCATGTTGTTGACCCGCGCCATAAACTCGACCTTGTCAACCGGTTTGGTCAGGAAATCTGTGGCACCAGCGTCCAGGGCGCGGTAACGCACCTGTTTTTGATCATTGGCGGTGATCATCAACACCGGCGTGTCTTCGCGGCCTGGAGTTTGACGGAACTGTGTGATGAAATCCATGCCGTTGAGGTCGGGCATCATATAGTCGACGATGACAAGGTCGTAGTCTTCTCTCTGCGCACTGGCCAGCCCAGCAACGGCGCTCGAGAATTTGACCGATTCGCAGCTGTTCATGCGCTTGAGGAGTGCCTCAAACAGAATCAGGTTGATCTCTGCATTATCAACAATCAATACCTTGTAATTCATGGTGTTCGGTTCAAAAAAGCGAACCTGCGGCGCGCGTTGATTTCACTTTAACACTGCCCCACGGCCACTGCGTAAGGCTGCCAACAAATAGTCCGCCGCTATTCCCAGTTCTGCCAGCCTGGCTTGTCCGGCTGTCCAGGCGATGGGCGTGAATCACACTGTCGCGCTGTTTTGCCTTGGCACTGAGTTGGACCTCCAGTGGCGCCGGTGCCTAGTGTGCCTCTCGCTGCATCTGCAGCGCCAGGCGTACTGCATTAGGGTGGGGTACCCGCCAGTAGCAGGGTGCAGTTGTGCGCAATCGGGTCGGCGATTGGAGCGGTGCGCGTTGTGGTCGCTGTCGTTGGTGTTAGCATATCCGGCGCCATAGTCGGTGTCGCGCACCGGTGCTTTTGCGCAGCATTAGCTAATTGAACACTGCCCCGGGGTTCTATGCTTTCGATGCGCAAGGGGATGAATTTGCCTTGCACCAGTTCTGGTGTTGTTGGTGCGAGGACGGCGGGTTTCTGGGGCGATCTGGTCAGGGCAATAGCGTCAATCGCAGTGGCTTGGGTCTGGCGCAGCTTTTGTTGCCAGCGGTACAGGGTTGAGGCTGCGAGGCCATGCGTTTTTGCACAGGAGGCCATGGTGACGCCTTCGCGCCAGGCCGCTGCAACGTGTTGCGCAAATAAGGTTGATCGTGCTTGCATGTCCGCTTTTCCATCTGAGTTGTGATGGCGCAAGCTGCCGAAAATGGCCTCTCTTTTCAAGTCTGGGGTTTGTGGAGCGCTCACAATGAATGAGCCGAAACCGGACTACGAAAGTTTCGTAGTGAGAGGTTTTCTCAGACCGTGGAAACCTGCAGGAACCGCTGATCTGTGTGGCCCTCTGCATCGGCAACAGGCGGGAAATGCCGGGTAACATCGAAAAAGTATGCAAAAAAGCAACTTTAACGAAACTTGTTACCCCGTTGTTACCTGGGCTCGTGCTTACTCTTGTTTTTGTAGTGCGGGAGTGGCGTATTCATTGGCCTGCCCGGAGGGGATCGAACCCCCGACCCACAGCTTAGAAGGCTGTTGCTCTATCCAACTGAGCTACGGGCAGAGATCACGAGAAATTGATGGTCGGGGCGAAAGGATTCGAACCTTCGACCCTCTGGTCCCAAACCAGATGCGCTACCAGGCTGCGCTACGCCCCGACCTGCTCATTGTAATGGCTTCCGGCTGGCTTTTCGCTGCGCAGGGCGCTCCTTGTCTAGCTCAGAGCGCATTTTTTGCCGCCAGGCTACCGATCTTGATATCATCCCGATCCGGCCGGGTACTTCAGCATACCTTATGAACCCTGACCACGCACCATTGCCCTGGCTAGAGCCTGGCGACACTTTCCCAAGTACCCATCAGGCGTGGGGCGCCAATTCGGGCGCTCCGGGTTTGTTATGCGTTGGCGGAGATTTGTCGGTCAAGACGCTACAGAAGGCGTATCGGGCAGGTATTTTCCCATGGTTCAGCCCCGGACAACCTGTGCTGTGGTGGAGCCCTGACCCAAGAATGGTGCTGCATCCGGCAGACTTTCGCTTGCACCCGTCGCTAAAAAAGCGTTTGAAACAATTCATCCACTCTCCTAATTCCGAGATTCGGGTTGACTCGGCTTTTGAATGCGTTATTCGCGCTTGTGCTGGCTACGACCGCCCTGGCCAGTCGGGCACCTGGATCGTGCCAGACATGGTGCAGGCCTATATCCACCTGCATCAGGTTGGTCTGGCGCACAGTGTGGAGACTTGGGTGAATGGTCAACTGGTGGGTGGCCTATATTTTGTCGCCCTTGGGCGTGCGGTGTTTGGAGAGTCCATGTTTCACCAAGCAACTGATGCATCGAAAATTGCTTTGGCAGCTTTAGTCGCCATGTGCCGCAGTTTTGGGGTACCCCAGATTGACTGTCAGCAAAACACCCCACACTTGGCCTCAATGGGCGCAGCTGAATTGCCACGCGCGCTATTTGTTGAACGGGTTACCGGGGCACTGTGCCAGAGTGCCCCGGATTGGGCTTTCTCACCCGTATACTGGAAAGGTCTTCTGGCCTCCACAACTGCCACAACGTGAACCATTCCGAGCGATTTGTCGCAGACATTCAGTACTACTCAACAGCCCAGTACCCTTGCAGTTACCTGGCTGGGCGTCTAGCACGTTCGCAGGTAGCAGCCCCCACCGAATCTATCGATGCAGCGAACTATGACGTGCTGATCCGGCACGGGTTCAGGCGAAGCGGCTCGTTTGTTTACCGCCCCCAGTGCGATGGCTGTCAGGCCTGCCTGTCCATTCGACTGCCTGTCGCTGATTTCCGGCCCAAACGAAGCCAGAAGCGCGCCTGGACGAAACACGCCTCGCTGACCTGCACTGTGATGAAACCCACTTTTTTTCGTGAGCATTACGACTTGTACCAACGTTATCAAAGATCTCGCCATGCCGGCGGCGGCATGGACATCGACGACGAGACACAATACACCGATTTTCTGGTGCGCACCAATGTCCAATCCTGGATGGTTGAGTTTCGTGAACCCGCGATCAACCAGGCAAAAGGCGAACTCAGGATGGTCTCGATCATCGACCAACTCAAAGACGGTCTTTCCGCGGTTTACACTTTTTTCACCCCTGAATCAGGACAGAACTTGGGCACCTTCAATGTTCTCTGGCAGATTCAACAGGCACGTGAACGCGGGCTGAAACACTTGTATTTAGGATATTGGATCAACGACTGCCAAAAAATGGCCTACAAAGCGGGCTTCAAGCCCTATGAACTCATGCTGAACGGAACCTGGCAGCCCATGCTAAAAATTTCATAAGGTAAAATTTGCTGACCATTTGTAGGAAGTTGTATGCGAAAAGCAGATCCGGGAGTTTCATCGATACCCACCGTACAGGTCATCGAGCGAATGTTTACTTTGATCGATATTCTGGCCTCTCGGGAAAATGCCATGTCGCTCAAGGACATCAGTGACAAAGCTGGTTTGCACGCCTCTACCGCGCACCGAATCCTAAACGACCTGGTATCCGGCCGCTTTGTGGACCGGCCTCAGGCGGGAAATTACCGACTCGGGATGCGTTTGCTAGAGTTGGGAAACCTGGTCAAAAACCGGCTCAATTTCCGTGATGCTGCCTTGGAACAGATGCGCGAGCTGCACCGCATCACTCAGCAACCCGTTAACCTGAGCATGCGCCAGGGCGATGAAATCGTGTACGTGGAACGCGCCTACAGCGAGCGCTCAGGCATGCAGGTGATTCGGGCGATTGGTGGCAGAGCGCCGTTGCACCTGACATCGGTGGGTAAACTCTTTCTGGCTGCGGACGAACCACAAAAAATTCGCGGCTATGCCACACGAACCGGCTTGAGCGGTCACACTAAGAACAGCTTGACTCAACTGCCTGAGCTGGAAAAGGAGTTGGCCAAAGTTCGCAGGGAAACCTACGCTACCGACAATGAAGAGCTTGAGTTGGGGGTACGTTGCATGGCTGCCGGCATTTTTGATGATCAAGGGAAACTGGTGGCCGGCCTGTCTATCTCGGCACCAGCCAGCCGTCTCGACGAGGCTTGGCTGCCGAAACTGATGGCAACTGCAGCAGAAATTTCAAGTCATCTGGGCTACAGGCCAACCTGAACCAGTGACTCGAGCCAAGGTGCCAGTCACGAATCTGACGCGATCATCCACCAGCCAAGACAGGATTGGTCTTGACCGAAACCGTATGGTCGGTCGTTTCGAGCCAATGGCGAACACGCTCAGCATCGCCCAGGCGGCTCAATTTACCCGCCGAGTCCAGAAAAACCATGATCAGCTTGCGGCCCGCCACGCTGGCTTGCATGACAAGGCAACGGCCAGCCTCGGAGATGTAACCGGTTTTTTGCAGCCCGATATCCCAAGCCGGGTTCTTGACCAAACGGTTGGTATTGTTGAACTGCAGCATCCGCTTACCCACTTCCACCTCGTAGCCGGGCGATGTTGTCAGATCACGCAGTTGCGGATATTGATGCGCAACATTTACCAACTTCACCAGATCATGCGCGCTGGAACGGTTGTTGCTGGATAAGCCAGTCGGTTCCACATAAACAGTCTTGGCCATGCCCAAGGCACGAGCCTTGGCATTCATCTGAGCCACAAAAACAGTCATGCCACCCGGTGCAGTTCTGGCCAAAGCGTGCGCAGCCCGATTTTCACTGGACATCAAGGCCAGATGCATCAATTCACCCCTGGTGAGAGTGCTTCCTACACGCAAACGTGACGTGCTGCCTTTTTCGGTGTCCACATCCTCCGAGGTGATTTCAATAGCCTCGTCCATGGGCAAATGCGCTTCGCTGATCAACAGGCCAGTCATCAGTTTGGTCAATGACGCGATGGGCAACACAACGTTGTCGTTTTTGCTGTAAAGCACTTCGTTGGTTTGTTGGTCCACGACCAGCGCCACACTTGATCGCAGATTTAAAGCATCCGAGGCGGCGTGTAAACCAGCCATCTCTCCGAACGATGGCTTTGCCGCTACGACCATGACTGGCGCTCTGGTTGGTACTTGCTTACGCGAAGAAACCACGACAGCGCGGCGCTTTGCCTTAACCACAACCTTTTTGGACTTCACCGTATGCCCCTTGGCGGGATAAGTTTTGGCAACGCGCGCTTTGCTGGCTTCCGCATGGGAGGCGGACAGAGGTACCAATGCCAAAGAGACGAACATACTCACCAAACAAATCAGGCTGCGTGACTTCATGCCGAATACGCTTTGCAGATAAGTTGTCATAACCAGGGCTCCTGACCGCGCTATACCGAAGTGTGAAGTTTAAACTCAAAAAGTCTCACAGTACCAAGTACTTGCGAGACTTTCTTAAACCTAGTCGATGAACTTAGCCTTGCGCAGCAACCCTTTCCGCCTGGCTCGAAAGCTTATTCAGCGCACTCAGGTAGGCTTTGGCCGAGGCCACCACAATATCTGGGTCAGCACCCACACCGTTGACTACCCGTCCACTGTTTTGCAAGCGCACGGTCACTTCACCCTGGCTCTCGGTGGAACCGCTGATGGCGTTCACCGAGTACAACACCATTTCGGCGCCGCTTTTGACGTTCGCCTCAATTGCTTTGAGAGACGCGTCCACGGGTCCGTTTCCATTGGACTGCCCGGTGACTTCCTTGCCATCGATGGACATGATCACGGTCGCCTGAGGCATTTCGCCCGTCTCGCTGTGTTGCGCCAGAGAGACAAAGCCATAGCGATCATGGCTTTGGGCAACGTTTTCCTCACTGACCAGCGCCAGAATATCTTCGTCGAAAATCTCACTCTTGCGGTCTGCCAAGTCTTTAAACTTGATGAACGCGTTATTGATTTCAGACTCGCTGTCCATCGACACACCCAGTTCTTGCAAGCGCAGTTTGAAGGCATTGCGACCGCTCAGCTTGCCCATCACGATCTTGTTGTTGCTCCAGCCTACGTCTTCCGCACGCATGATTTCGTAGGTGTCGCGTGCCTTGAGAACGCCATCCTGGTGGATGCCGGAGGCATGTGCAAAAGCATTGGCCCCGACGACAGCTTTGTTGGGCTGGACGACAAAACCCGTGGTCTGGCTAACCAGTCGACTGGCGGCCAGGATGTGTTTGGTGTCGATGCCCACGTCCAGATCAAAGTAGTCTTTACGCGTCTTGACCGCCATGACAATTTCTTCCAGCGAACAGTTTCCAGCACGCTCACCCAAGCCATTGATGGTGCACTCAACTTGGCGCGCACCGCCAATCTTCACGCCTGCCAGGGAGTTGGCCACGGCCATGCCCAGGTCGTTGTGGCAATGCACCGACCAGATGGCCTTGTCACTGTTGGGAATGCGCTCGCGCAGATCCTTGATGAAGTTGCCATACAACTCAGGTATGGCATAACCCACGGTGTCTGGCACGTTGATGGTGGTGGCACCTTCGTTGATCACAGCTTCAAACACACGACACAAAAAGTCCGGATCAGAACGGTAGGCATCTTCGGCGCTGAATTCAATATCGGCCATCAGGTTTCGCGCAAAACGCACCGCCATCTTCGACTGCTCAAACACCTGGTCCGGTGTCATGCGCAGCTTTTTTTCCATGTGCAGTGGGCTGGTAGCTAAAAACAAATGCAAGCGACCGGAGTTGGCAGGCTTGAGTGCCTCAGCGGCGCATGAAATGTCACGGTCACTTGCGCGTGCCAGTGAACACACCGTGGAATCTTTGATCACTTCGGCAATGGCCTTGATGCACTCGAAGTCGCCATTGGAACTGGCAGCAAAACCGGCCTCAATCACATCCACTTTCAGGCGTTCGAGTTGGCGGGCAATGCGCAGTTTTTCATCACGGGTCATGGAAGCGCCCGGGGATTGCTCGCCATCGCGCAATGTGGTGTCAAAAATCACTAATTTGTCAGCCATGTGGTCACTCCTAAGATATCTGTGAATTCGCAATCAGAATTTGTTCATGCCAACAAAAAAGCCCGTTGCGAATGGCATACGGGCTTTTCGGGGTTGTGGTGCATTCAAACGCTAACAACGCCACCCGTTGAGTGTCGGTAGTGGCGCTAGGGATTGCATCTGCATGAACAAAATGTACCACATGTTCGACACCGGCTAATCGTGAAGCCCACGTTCTTCAGGCTCTTCAGTAGAAGTGCTGATGACACTCGTCGGGATACCTTTGGCCTTGCGCCAAAAGTAAATTGCATAGCCGCTTACCCCATAAACGACAAAAATGCCGAACAGCACAGTCGGCGGATCAACGTTGATCAGCGCAATGGCAATGGCTATCAGCACAATCACCACGAACGGGACGCTGCGCTTCATGCGCACGTCTTTGAAGCTATAAAACGGTACATTGGTCACCATTGACAAACCGGCGTATAGCGCCACAACAAACATAGGCCAAGCCAGGCTGCTGCCAGAAACTCCCATGTCGGTAGCCACCCAGATCAAGCCAGCCACCAAAGCAGCTGCCGCGGGTGAGGGCAGGCCCTGAAAGTAACGCTTGTCCACCACAGCCGTATTGACATTGAAACGGGCCAGGCGCAGCGCTGCGCAGGCGCAATAGACGAACGCCGCAAGCCAGCCCCAGCGTCCCAGACCCTTGAGCGCCCAGACATAACAGATCAGTGCGGGCGCCGCACCAAAAGACACCATGTCCGACAAGGAATCCATTTGTTCGCCAAACGCGCTTTGCGTGTTGGTCATGCGTGCTACCCGACCGTCCAGACTGTCTAGAATCATGGCACAAAAAACGCCGATCGATGCGAGATCAAACCGGCCATTTATCGCCATAACGATGGCATAGAAACCACCAAAAAGGGCTGCCAGAGTGAACAGATTGGGTAAAACGTAAATGCCTTTACGTCGCCTTCTGAGCGGCGCTTCAAGCTCGGCAAAGTCAGAGTTGTTGGATTCATCCATTCCGGCGGCCTTTTAAGTCAAACCATAATAACAAAAGGCCACCGAGGTGGCCTTTTGCTTGAGCAGGCTGCAACTTAGTTGCGGGTCTGGTCCACCAGCTTGTTTTTAGCGATCCAGGGCATCATGGCGCGCAACTGGGCACCCACGATTTCAATCTGGTGATCGGCCGTGTTACGGCGGCGTGCGGTCATACTGGGGTAGCCGGTGCGGCCTTCCAGAATGAACATCTTCGCGTAATCACCATTCTGGATGCGCTTGAGGGCGTTACGCATGGCTTCGCGGCTTTGGGCATTAATAACCTCGGGGCCAGTCACGTACTCGCCGTATTCAGCGTTGTTCGAAATCGAGTAGTTCATGTTGGCGATGCCACCTTCATAAATCAGGTCAACGATGAGTTTGAGCTCATGCAGACACTCGAAATAGGCCATTTCGGGCGCGTAGCCAGCTTCCACCAGGGTCTCGTAACCCATTTTGATCAACTCAACCGCGCCACCGCACAACACGGCTTGTTCACCAAACAGATCGGTTTCGGTTTCTTCCTTGAAATTGGTCTCGATGATGCCAGCCTTGCCGCCACCATTGGCCATCGCATACGACAGAGCCAGATCGCGCGCTTTGCCACTCTTGTCTTGATGCACTGCAATCAGATGAGGGACACCACCGCCCTGCGTGTAGGTGTTACGCACGGTATGTCCAGGCGCTTTAGGAGCCACCATCCACACGTCCAGATCTGCGCGGGGCAAGACCTGGTTGTAGTGCACGTTGAAGCCATGGGCGAATACCAGAGACGCGCCATTTTTGATGTTGGGTACAACGTTGTTGGCATAGACCTCAGCGATCTGCTCATCGGGCAGCAGGATCATGACCACGTCAGCGATCTTGACAGCCTCGTTGACTTCCATCACGTTCAGGCCAGCCTTGCCAACCTTGTCCCATGACGCGCCACCTTTGCGCAGACCGACCACGACTTTGACGCCGCTGTCGTTCAAATTCTGAGCGTGTGCGTGTCCTTGGCTGCCATAGCCAACGATGGCAACAGTTTTGCCCTTAATCAGGCTCAAATCACAATCTTTATCGTAAAAAACTTTCATCTATCTCTCCGTTATAAAAAAACCAATCACTTTGAGGGATAGATCTTTAGCTCTGTCCTCAACTGTCTAAAACTCCGTGCCCGTCTCCAACTGATTAGACGCGCAAAATCCGCTCACCCCGACCAATACCGCTGGCACCGGTTCGCACGGTTTCCAGAATCGCACCACTCTCAATCGCGCTCAAAAACGCATCGTTTTTTGACTGGTCACCTGTCAGCTCAATGGTGTAGCTCTTCTCGGTCACGTCGATGATGCGGCCGCGGAAGATATCCGCCATGCGTTTCATCTCCTCGCGTTCCTTGCCCACAGCGCGTACTTTGACCATCATCAGTTCGCGCTCGGTATAAGCACCTTCGGTCAGGTCAACCACTTTGACGACTTCGATCAGTCGGTTCAGGTGTTTGGTGATCTGTTCGATGACTTCTTCCGAACCAGCGGTCTGGATGGTCATTCGCGACAGGCTGGGGTCTTCCGTGGGGGCAACCGTCAAAGACTCGATGTTGTAACCACGGGCGGAAAACAATCCCACCACGCGGGACAGTGCGCCGGCTTCGTTTTCCAGCAATACAGCAATGATATGTTTCATAGTAAATGACGCCTCTTTTCACCGCCCTCCCCTTGCGGCGGTAACCACAGGGCTTGGCGAGCAATAGATTTGTTCTGAGTAGGTTGAATGGAAAACGCTTGAATTACAGATCTTCGGAGCTCATCAGCATCTCGGTGATGCCGTTGCCTGCGCGCACCATCGGGAACACGTTCTCGGTGGGGTCTGTGCGGAAGTCCATGAACACCGTGCGATCTTTCAGCTTGCGGGCTTCGCGCAGGGCACCTTCCACGTCAGAGGCACGCTCGATGAGCATGCCAACGTGGCCATACGACTCTGCCAGCTTGACAAAGTTGGGTAAAGCGTCCATGTAGCTGTGGCTGTAGCGGCCCGAGTACTCGATTTCCTGCCACTGACGCACCATGCCAAGGTAGCGGTTGTTCAGCGAAAGAATCTTGATGGGTGTGTTGTATTGCAGGCAGGTAGACAGCTCCTGAATGTTCATTTGCACCGAGCCGTCTCCGGTAATGCAGAACACTTCCGATTCAGGTTTGGCCAGTTTGATGCCCATGGCGTAAGGAAGGCCCACGCCCATGGTGCCCAGACCTCCTGAGTTGATCCAGCGGCGCGGCTCGTCAAAGCGGTAGTACTGCGCAGCCCACATCTGGTGCTGACCCACGTCCGAGGTGATGTAGGCGTCGGCGTCTTTGGTCATGTTCCAAAGGGTTTCCACCACATACTGCGGCTTAATCACGTCATTGGTGCCGTGGTCGTACTTCAGGCAGTCGCGTTTGCGCCAGCCCTCGATCGTGTCCCACCAGGCACCCAGAGCGTTGGCGTCGGGCTTGACGCTACTCTCCTTGATCATCGCAATCAGTTCAGTCAGCACTTCCTTGGCATCACCGACGATCGGAATATCGACCCTCACCCGCTTTGAGATGCTCGATGGATCAATGTCGATGTGAATGATCTTGCGTTCGTTCTGCGCAAAATGCTTTGGGTTGCCAATCACTCGATCGTCAAAGCGGGCGCCCACGGCCAATAACACGTCGCAGTTTTGCATGGCACTGTTGGCTTCCAGAGTGCCATGCATGCCCAGCATGCCCAAAAACTTGCGATCGCTGGCCGGGTAAGCACCCAAGCCCATGAGCGTGTTGGTCACCGGATAGCCCAGCATGTCCACTAATTGACGCAGTTCATTGGACGCGTTGCTCAGCAACACGCCACCACCGGTGTAGATGTAGGGGCGCTTTGCCGCCAGCAACAGTTGCAGGGCCTTGCGAATCTGCCCACCATGGCCTTTGCGCACCGGGTTGTAGGAGCGCATTTCAACCTTGTCGGGGTATCCGTGGTAAGGCACCTTCTTGAATGACACGTCTTTGGGAATGTCCACCACCACCGGGCCAGGCCGGCCACTACGGGCGATGTGGAAAGCCTTTTTCATGGTCTCGGCCATATCCCGCGCATCTTTGATCAGGAAGTTGTGCTTAACGACCGGGCGTGTGATGCCCACGGTGTCGCACTCCTGGAAGGCGTCCATACCGATGGCGGCCGTGGGTACCTGGCCGGTAATGATGACCATCGGGATGCTGTCCATATAGGCAGTAGCAATGCCTGTCACAGCGTTGGTGGAACCGGGCCCCGAGGTCACCAGGGCCACACCGACATCGCCGGTGGCACGGGCATAACCGTCAGCGGCGTGCACTGCAGCCTGCTCATGGCGAACCAAAACGTGCTGGATGGTGTCTTGCTTGTAAACCGCATCGTAAATGTGCAGCACGGCGCCGCCCGGGTAACCCCAAACGTATTTGACATTTTCGGCCTGCAGCGCCTTGATCAGGATTTCTGCGCCACGCAGTTCTTGCACGCCCGTGTCGGGCGCGGTCTTGCTGTGGGTTGCGGAGGATGTGCTTGATACCGAACTGATTTCGGCCTTGGATATTTCCATGATGAACCTTTGTGAATTTCTCTGACGAAAAACCTTGGGTGCTTCTCTGCAAACACTTGTGGCGTTACATTGAAACTTAAGACCAAAGCCACAGGCGTTAAGAATAATTCGCCAGACTTTGACCCGTTTGCTTTAATTAGCGACCCCTATTATGGCATCGCGTCAGGAGCGACAGCGACAAGTTCCAAAAATCAAGTACATTTTCGGGCTTGTTCGGTAACCCGGGCGCTCCTTCTGGCCCGCTTTCCATGACCACTCAACC
>Ga0105047_10004790_pt1 | contig 23446 bp, 16 predicted proteins | sample MAT04_FD_78384 | JGI IMG/M metagenome (GOLD analysis project Ga0105047, IMG submission 78384) | Freshwater microbial communities from Lake Fryxell liftoff mats and glacier meltwater in Antarctica - MAT-04 (megahit assembly) | ecosystem: Environmental > Aquatic > Freshwater > Ice > Liftoff... | reverse complement strand
GACTCGAGCGTCAGTTCCTTTTGCAACAACTCGAGCCTCACGAATGCCGCGCGCACCGCCCCTTGGCGTGGCTGCAGGGTGAAACCGCCAATCCCGCTATCGGGCATCGAACCACGGTACCGGAAGCGCGCCGTTCGGACCGACTGTTCCTTCCGGGCATGCAGCGTCTCCTGCGGGATCTCGCTCGGTTTCTCGATGCGCAGCAATATGCCTTCGTCGCGCTGGGCGTTGAACTCCTCGGCCAGCGGTTCGCTGAAGACGATGTCCCGTTCCGATTGAAGAGGATTGGAAAGCTTATGAAGCGCCCAAAAGCGATCATCCACGCCGTAAACAAGCACTCTGTTGGCGGTTCGGCCCGTGCCCTGATGCTTCATCACGGCTTCAAAAAAGAGCAGCGGCGCCGCGTCCACGCGTTTCGCGAGCGCCACGGTAAACGGCTGGGCCGCAACGATTGCCGTGCCTGTGTTGCCCAGCCGGCCACTGGCGATCTCGCGCAAACTCTCGCGTACCGACTCTCCGACCATAGCCGATCCCGCCAGTGTTGCCGTCGCGATTGCCAGCCCCGCCACCACGGCCGCGTTCGTCCGCCAGTAGTGCTGCAAGCTGCGCTGCGTCAGGTCCCGCGGTGTCATTGGGCTACGCCGTTCGCTCCAGCCGGCGTCCGCGCATGGCATACTGCTGCGGGAATTCGGCGGCAATCGCCGGGCTGTGGGTGACGATCATCAGGATGCTTCGCATCTCTTTTTGCAACTCCGCCAGCAGCGTCAACACCTGCCATGCCGTCGCCTCGTCCAGATTGCCGGTGGGCTCGTCGCACAGTAGCAACTTCGGCTGACGGATCAGCGCACGCGCGATCGCCACCCGCTGTTTTTCGCCGCCGGAAAGCTGGGCCGGAAAATGGTCTATACGCGGCGTCAGCCCCGCGCGGTCGATTAACTCCTTGGCGCGTACGGTGTTGCTCTCTTCCTGTTCGCCCACCAGTGTCGGAGCCAGGACGTTTTCCAATACCGTGCATTGGGGCAGGAGACAATGGTCTTGAAATATAAACCCGATGTTTGTGTTCCGGAACCGCGCCTGCTCGGCTTCCTTCAACTCCCATGGCGAGACGCCGTCGAACACCAACTGTCCCGTTGTTGGCGGATCGAGCAACCCGAGTATGTACAGCAGCGTACTCTTCCCGCTTCCGGACGGTCCCATGATCGACAACGCGTCGCCGAGCTGCAAATCCATATCGACACTCTCCAGCACCGGGACCGGTCCCGCCGCCGACTCATACGTTTTCGAAATTGCCCGAGCTTGTAACATGTCCCTTTACGCGAATGCCGCCAACTGCGCCGCCGCCATCGCCTGCGATGAGTAATGCTCGCGAACGCCCGCCGCGCCTCGCGCCGCCAGTTCAGCGCGGCGCTCCGCATCACAGATCATATCTTCCAACGAATCCGCCAATGCCTGCGAGTCCTTCGGCTCTACTAGTATGCCCCCTCCGGTACGTGCCAGTATTTCGGGGAAGGCTCCATGCGCGGGCAGGACGACTGGTGTCCCGTTCGCCAGCGCTTCCAGAACAAACAATCCCTTCGGCTCAACGTACTCTGTTGGCACACAAAGCAGGTCGATATCCTGGAGAAATTTGATCTTCTCTTCGCGGGACAGGGCTCCGTGGTAGGCGAACTCTCCTCCCAATCCCGCCGCCTCCATAGCCGCCTTTTCTTTCTCGAAGTATTCGCGATGCTCCGGCAGCATGTATCCGGCGGCCTCCAGCCGTGTTGCCGGCAACCCCGTTTTCTTCCGCAACAACCGGTACGCCTCGCACAAATGATGGAACCCCTTCGCCGGATCGATACGTGCGAAAAAACCGATCTTCACGACATCGCGCGCCGGCTTCGGAACTGCCTCGGAGCCGTCCAGCGAGATCCCGATCGGCACCACGCGGATCTTCTCACGCGGGATCCGCAGGTATTCGCTCATGAACGCCGCGTAGTAGCCGCTCACCGCCAGGAAACGGTCCACTTGTGGAAGCGCCGCCTGGATCAATCGCTTCGATTCGGATTTGTACGGTTCCGGCAGACCCTCCAGAAACAGGTCTTCCCCCTGCAAAGTGCAGACGATCATCGCCCCGCGCGAGGCTCGCCGCAGCGGTTCCGCCATCGCGATCAATAGCGTGAACGGAAGGCTGATGACGTCGAACTTTGGTTCCCCGCTCAGCCAGTCCGCCACCTTCCGGAACTCCTTCGCAATCGGCCCTCGTTCGCCCTGCAGCATGTCTACCGTCATCTCGCCCAGGAACTGAGGCGTGACGCCGATCGAGCTCTGCGACGCCTTCCGCAATGCCCAGGAATTGTCGAACAGCAAGCGGTCCAGAAACGCCGGAGTGTACCGGAAAAACGACGATTTCTGCTGCAAATAGACACTGATACCGCCGAAGAAGACGCGCCCGTCGGAGACGTTCTCCTCGTCCGTGAGCGTCGGCGTATACACCGGCATCAACATCACATCGTGACCCTGCCGTTTCAACTCCGCCGCCATGGCGTTGTCCCGCATGCAGGAGCCGCAGTACATGCCGGCGGCTCCCGCAGTGACGTGCAGAATGCGCATCAGGCCGATGTTACCAGCTCGCTTTGGAAAGCGCGCCGGCCGTAAAGGTGATCGAACAAGTTGCCCTCGTGCGGCTGATCCCAACTGATCTTCATCGTTGAAATCGGCCCAAAGTTCAACCGGCCGATATGGCTCGAAGAAAGCAAACGCTGCTGCAGTGCCCGGTCGCTTGTGATTGCCGAACACACTAGCGTCGGACCCAGGCAATGCGGCAGATCGGCGGCATCCACCTGCACAACGCTGGCATAAGGGAACAGGAATTCCCGGTTCGCCAAGGCGTGTTCTTTGGTACAGTTCACGATCGCCGGCAGAACATACGTCGACCCGTCTTTATCCGCCACGCGCGGCGTGCCCCGCTTCTTTTCCACCAGATCTTCCAGTCCGTCCATTTCGGCGTCGATCATTGCCGAAATACGCCGCGCAATATCCGGCGACGCAAACGGCGCCACCGCCGCTTCCGGATCGTCCTCCGCTCTCGGCTCAATCTTTGCAAACCGCTCCGCCAGCGCCTCGGCGATCTCCTTGCCATTCGCCGTCGTCCAAATGCTGGAACAGTTCACGCAGGAGCGCCCGGAGTTCTGGGCGATGGAATCGGCCATCAGGTCGATATACTTCTCCCAGTTTTTCGCGCCCTCGTCGGCCAGTACGATTTTCGAGTAGCCTGGTCCATGGATCTCAATGCGGGGATCGCCGGCCCATGCTTTGGCCGCGCCCACATCGCCAAACAGCATGCCGCGGCCCGTTTGACGGAGGATCTCGCCGCCGCCGCCGTGGTTCGTTGAGTAATAGCCAAACACCTCGGCCGGCACGCCCGCCTTGATATAGGCCTGCGCGATCCGGTACGGCGTCCACGGTTCAGATCCGCCCGGCTTCAAGATCAGTGGCGTCTTAAACGCAATTGCCGGCGCCCAAAGTGAGTGCACACCGGGGGAATTGGACGGCAGGATCACGCCCAGCGAATGGCCGCGAGGGAAGAAGCTCAATGCCCGTCCGCCAATCTCGCCGAAACCCTGGTCGAGCATGTCCAGATCCGGCAGCCGCGTCAATCCCGCGATCACCGTCTCCATCGAATCCAGCACACCGCGAACTTTTTCCATGTTCCGGCGCACCATCACGTTCGGCGATCCCGTCGTCCCGCTAATCTGCTTGACGATGTCCTCGGGCGACTGCATCGAATCGCCCAACGGCAAATCGTCTTCGGCGAAGTGTTTCGCCGCCTTCTTCGCCATCGCGATGAGTTCCCGCGTGGAAAATCCCTGCAAAATAGCGTGCATTTCGCCCTGATGCAGCAGATCCCGGCGGATCAGACCGATGTTCGCCTGGCTGATTTCGGCGATCTGTTCCCGTGTGCGATAGTGGAAGACTTTCGACACATCCATAGACTTATACGGCTTGCCCTGCCGCAATATCGGTATGTGGATCATGGTTAGTAAACTCCCTCCACCACGGACTTTTGAAACTTCGAGAACGGCCGGACATTGCGCACGCCGTCCCACGGATACTGCGCGCACGGTGCTTCTCGCTCACACTCGTCGCGCTCCAAAAAGCGCGGGATAAACGTTTCCTTGGTCAACGTCGTTAGCCGCACCCGGCCCGTTTCGCCATAGCCGACGAGTTCATCGGTGCGATCCGGATGAACCACTTCCAGCAGCGCGCGCGGCGCCGGCGGATAGTAAATGATTGCCCAGTTGTCTTCTTTCGCCGGCGCGCGGTGCGTTGCCAATCCCATCAACGTATTGCCGTAGGTGGGTGCGAAATAGACATCCGGTCCCAACAACTCTTCCACCGCGAAACGATGGAACTGCGGCGTCATTTCCGTTCCGCCGCAAAATACTCCCTTGATCCCGTACTTCGCCAAATCGATCTTTTCGCACAACGCCTCCAGCAATTTCGGCGTCGTAAACATGCACTTCACTTCGTTGGCCCGCAGAACCGTCAGCGCCTGGTCGATGCAATGCTGCTTATAGAGTTCCGCTTCCCGAATCTCGCCGCGCTTGATCAGTTTGATCACCCATCGCGGATCCAGATCCACGCAGAACGCGACGCCGCCGCGATGCTGCGCCAAGTGTTCAACCGCCAGCCGTAACCGCCTCGGCCCCGATGGTCCCAGCATCAGCCAGTCCGATCCCTTCGGAAACGCTGCGTCCGGTAGGGTCGTCGAGAACTGCTCGTAATCGATCCGGAAATCGTTGATCTGCATGCGTGACTTCGGGACGCCGGTGGATCCGCCCGTTTCAAACACATAGATAGGCTTGCCCGCGTAGCCCTTGGGCACCCACCGGCGAACCGGTCCGCCACGGAGCGTGTCGTCTTCGAAGTTGCCGAACTTGTCCAGGTCGGCGTAATTGTGCACCTCTTTGCGCGGATCCCAGCCGGCCTGCGCGGCCCAGTCGAGCCAAAACGGACATCCTGTTTCCGGGTTAAAGTGCCATTCGATAATTTCGCGGACATGGGCGTCCAACGCCTCGCGCGCGGCTTGGACTTGAGTTTCGAGTTCGAGTGCAGTCGATGTGGACATTAGACTCCTATATTACTGGCAGATTCGCCTGCTTTGCTTTGGTTGTAATTTCCATGCCATATTCGCCGACGCATAATGAGAAGATGCTTCCCTGGATCATCGCCGCGCTGGCCGGCCTGCTTGCCGCGTTACTCCTCCGCCGAAACGTTCCGTTATGGCGCCGCCTGTTGTTTGCCGGACCGCTGCTGGGCGTGGCTGCCGTCGCTGTGCTCTTCGCCTTTGGAATGCACATGGAAATGGAAGGCGGCGGCGTACCCCGATTTGTTACATTTCAAAACCCGGAGAAACAGGCGGCGCAAATTGAAGCGGATCGAGCTACAGAGCCCGCCAAGCCTGTTCCCGAGGCCGTCAAGGTCAAGGAGCCCAGCATTGTCGAAGCCGCCGTCACCGCCGTTTGGCCCGATTACCGAGGCCCTGCTCGCGACGGGTCCTCTTCCGAAAAAATTCTCACCAACTGGCCCGACGGCAAACTTACCGAACTCTGGCGCAAACCCATCGGCGCCGGTTGGGCCTCTTTCGTCATCGCCGGCGCTCTCGCCTTCACCATCGAGCAGCGCCGCCAGCAGGAAGTTATAGCCGCATACGACACCGCTTCCGGCCGCGAAGTCTGGACTCACAAATACAACGCCGATTTTCAGGAATCCATGGGCGGCAACGGTCCCCGCGCTACCCCCACCTGGCATGACGGCAAGCTTTATTCGCTCGGCGCCACCGGCGAATTCTTCGTCCTCGACGCCGCCAGCGGCAAGGTCCTTTGGCACAAGAACATCCTTGATGAAAACGGCGCCGAAAACATTACCTGGGCCATGTCCGCTTCGCCCCTGATTGTCGACGACACTGTGATCGTCCAACCCGGCGGGCCCAACGGCAAATCCATCGTGGCCTACAACAAAAACACCGGAGCCCGCGCTTGGTCGTCGCTCAATGACCGCTCTTCCTACGCTTCCCCCATGCTCGTGACGCTAAACAACAAGCGTCAAATAGTCACGATCACCGCCGTCCGCGCCGTCGGGCTCGACGCCACCACCGGCAAGCTCCTCTGGGAATATCCATGGACCACCGAGTACGACATCAATAGCGCCCAGCCCATCCTCATCCCGCCCAATAAAGTTGTCATCTCCTCCGGCTACGGCCATGGCGCGGCGCTCCTCGAGATCACCGATTCCGGCGCTAAGAAAATCTGGGAAAACAAAAAACTCAAAAACAAGTTCAACTCCAGCGTTTACTTCGAAGGTCACATCTACGGCTTCGACGAATCCATCTTCACCTGCATTGACGCCAAAACCGGGGAACCCACCTGGAAGGCCGGCCGTTACGGCTACGGCCAAGTGCTGCTAGCCAGCGGGCATCTCGTCATCACCAGCGAACAAGGCGAAGTGATCCTGCTCAAAGCCGACCCAACCGCTCACCGGGAACTCTACAAGTTCCAAGCTTTGGAAGGCCGCACCTGGAACGTCCCCGCCATCGCCGATGGCCGCCTCTTCGTGCGCAACGGCACGGAAATGGCAGCCTACAAAATTTCCGCCCCATAATACGCATGCGCAATCTCCTTCTCTTGCTCGCCTCTCTTCTTCTGACCGCCGCCGAAGTTCGCGTCTACGACGGCCAGGGCAGGGAACTCCCCCGGGCCCACGTTGAACAAATCAGCCCCACGGAAGTCCGCGTCACCGCTCCCGGCTTCGCTCCAATGACTGTCGCCACCGGCACCGCGGCCGTCACCCTCACCCAGGTCACCGTGACCGCCACCCCTGGCCTGGCCGAAGAGATCATGGCCCGCCCGGAACTGATCCTCACCGGTGACCGCCCCACTGAATCCACCGTCGCTCACACCCTCGAAACGCAGCCCAACGTTGCCCTTCAGCAAACCGGCGCCGGCCAGGTCTCGCCATTTTTGCGCGGCCTCACCGGCTATCAGGTGCTCAATCTCATCGACGGCGTTCGCTTCAATAACTCCACCTTCCGTTCCGGTCCGAACCAATATCTCGCTTATTTGGAGCCGAGCCAGGCCGCGCACGTCGAAGCCATGCTCGGGCCCAGCGGTACCCAATATGGAAGCGACGGCCTCGGCGGGACCATCCAGGTACTCACCGATCAGCCGCGCTTCGGTGCGCATGCCTGGCACGGGGATGCCACCATTCACGGCCAAACCGCCGACCTTTCCGCCGGCGGCGCCGCCGCGATTTCTCGCGGAACCGAAAGGGTCTGGTTGCAACTCGGCGCCGCCGCCCGCCGCCATAACGACATTCGCGCCGGCCGCGGCTTCGATTCCCACAACGTCCTCACCCGTCTCTACGGATTCTCCAACGAACAGGTGCGCGATCAACTCGGCAATCGCCTCCTCGACACCGCCTACTCGCAGGCAGGCGCCCATGGCAAATTCGCTGTCCGTCCCGATGAAAAGCAGAGTTGGACAACCTGGTACCAGCGCGGCGAAGTTCATGGGCTCCGCAATACGAAGGATCTTTGGGGCGGGCTCGGCCGCTTGCAGTCGACACTCAATCCGCAAATTCTCGATCTCTTCTACACCCGCTATGAGCGGCTCCAATTTGCCGGGTTTGATTCGCTGAGCGGCCGCTTCTCCGTCAATCGGCAACAGGACGGCGGCGCCCGGCAGGGCTTGCGAGCCGCTGACTCCATCACCACCGAATTCAGCCGCGTGCAATCCGCCGGCTACACCGGCCAAGCCATCAAACACATCCAAAGCCACACCGCCCTCAGCCTCGGCGGCGAACTCTACGATGAGGACGTTCGCGCGCTGCGCAATGTCAACGGGCAGTCAGCCCGGCCTCTTTATCCCAACAATTCTCAATACCGCATCGGCGGCATCTACGCCCAAGGCTCTACGGAATATCGGCGTCTCCGCGCCGGCTATGGCCTCCGTTACTCCCGCATCTCGTATTCCAATCCAGCCAATCCCGCCTTTAATACCCCGGTTTCCGGGCAAACTTTCAATGATTGGACGTGGCAAGCCAGCCTGCTCTACAAACTGACCCCGTCTCTCGCGATTCATGGGCTGGCCGGCCGCGGTTTCCGCGCGCCGAACTTGAACGATCTTGGCGCCATCGGCTTACAGGACCTGGGCTACGAAGTTCCGTCACGCGAAGCGCCGAACGCCCTCCTCGCCGACTCCTCCGGCGAAGCAGCGCTATCCAAAGGCGTTCAGATCAGAGCCCTTGGCGTCGAGCGCCTGCGCAACCTGGAAGCCGGCCTCCGCTGGCAACCCGGACGCCATCGGGTCCGCGTTCAGTTTTTTGACGCCGAACTTCAGGATCCGATCGTTCGCCGAACGCTCCTGTTCCCCGCCAACGCGGCACCCACATCCATTGCCGGCCTCGCCGTCACCCCCATTCCGCAGACGGCCGCCCAACGCGCGCAGGGAGTAGTAGCGGTCGCCAGCGCCATCGATCCGCGCGCCCTCAAGTCGTTCGTCAATGACGGCCGCGCCCGCTACTGGGGTGTCGAAACAAACTGGGAAGCCCGGCTGACCAACCGCCTGGCATGGTCAAACTCGTACTCGTTCCTCCTCGGCCGCGACCTTGACCCCAACCGCAACATACGCCGCCTTCCCCCGCAACAAGGCGCAACTCGACTCCGCTACACAACTTCAAAGTACTGGGCCGAAGCCCAGTTGGCAGTGGCTGGCGCGCAAGACCGCCTCAGCGGAGGCGACCGCGACGACGAACGCATCGGCGCCAGCCGCCGCCGCCAGGATATCGCCGACTTCTTCAACTCCGCCCGCGCCGCCCAGATCCAAACCGGCGAGACGCTTCTTCAAATTCAAAATCGCGTCCTTCCCGGCCTCGCCGACACGACCCGCGTTACGCTCTTCGAAAATACGCCCGGTTGGGCTAGCGTCGAATTCCGCGCCGGCTTCCCGCTTAACGAGCAATTGACCGTTGAGGCCGCCCTAACGAACATCGCCGATCGCAACTATCGCATTCACGGCTCCGGCATCGATTCGCCCGGCCGTTCGGCTCATCTGCAGCTTCGCTGGCGCTTTTGACCTTCTAATGCAGTACGAAGCGCGATTTACGCGAATTGAAACGGCCCTGGACAGACTCATCGAAGTTCAGTCCGCACAGGCAAGGAATCTCGAAAACCTGGCTGGCATTATGGGCAGCGTTATCATCTCCCAGCAAAATACGGACGCGAAAATGGCGAACCTCGTCGAAGCGCAGGCCAAGACCGGGGAACATTTGAATGACCTTACTATCAAGAGCGCCGAGACCCAAGCCAAACTCGACGCCCTCATTCATAGGTGGGACGAAATGATTCGCGAACGCGGCCGCAAGAGCGGCAGTTCTGAGCCCCCGCCCGTCAACTAGCTTCGCCTACAGCCGTTCCGGAAGCGGCGTCGCCCGCTGCAGCAAATGCAGAATATTCCCCTCCGGATCCGTGAAAAACACCACTCGATTGCCCTTGCTCTCCATCGGCTCCGTGATGAAATGAAGGCCGCGGGAACTCAGCCGGACATAGGCCGCATCGAAGTCTTCCACGGTCAAAGCCAAATGCCGGATCCCCGGCGTTTTCATCGTCGCGGCCGGGCGGTCGCCTTCCGCGTGGATTAGCTCCAGCATCGTCCCATCCTCGGCCCGCACGAAGATCGCCCCGGCCGACTTGTAGTTAATCTCAAAGCCCAGCATATCGACGTACCAGTCGGCGACGGCGGCGATGTCGGCACAGGCGATGGCTGCGTGTTCAATTCCAGTAATCATGGCTCTACCAGCTTACTTCCATTGCGTTCCACGCGAGTTGATGGGAAGCTGATGATTGTGCGATATTTCCTGGCGCTGGGGCTAGTTGTGGGTGCGGCGTCGGCTCCTGTCGCCTTCGTCGATGCCACGGCCGCGTCGAAAATTGCATTCGTCTCTGAAGCCGGCAAAACTTCGGCAAAATACCTGATTGAGGCAATGGGCGGCGGTGTGGCGATGATTGACGCCGATGGCGACGGCCGGCTCGATCTGTTCTTCGTGAATGGCGCCGCGCTCCGCAACGGCATGGGCGCGAAAGACAGCGCGGACAAAAGCGATCCGCGCTATTGGAACCGGCTGTATCGCAATAATGGCGACGGTACTTTCGTCGACGCGACGGAGAAAGCCGGTCTCCGCGGCTCTGGCTACGGGCAGGGCGCGGCCGTGGGAGATTGCGATAATGATGGGCGCCCGGACCTGTTTGTTTCCGCTTATGGCGTCAACACCTTGTATCGCAATCGGGGCGGTGCATTTGAAGATGTAACGGCAAAAGCAGGTGTGGCTGGCGGCGGATGGTCCACTAGCGCGGGGTTCATCGACTATGATCGCGATGGCAACTTAGACCTCTTCGTCGCGCGTTATCTCGACTGGGATTTTGGCAAAAACAAACGCTGTGGCGGCGCTGGGCCGGCCCTGCAAGCCTACTGTCACCCCAATGAATTCGGGCCCGTGCCGCACTTGCTCTATCGCGGTTTGGGCGGATGCCGCTTCGAAGATGTTAGTCAAAAGGCCGGCATCGCTAAGTCACCTGGCAAAGGATTGGGAGTTGCTTTTCAAGATGTCGATCGCGACGGCTGGCCCGACATTTTCGTGGCCAACGACAGCTTTCCGCAACAGTTGTTCCGTAATCGGCGCGACGGTACGTTTGAGGAAATTGCGCTTGCCATGGGTGCGGCATTCGATGAGGATGGCAAGGTCTTCGCCGGCATGGGCATTGATGTCGCCGACTACGACAACGATGGCGTGCCAGACATCTTTGTAAACGCACTCGCGAACCAGGGCTATGCGCTGTTCCGCAATAGCAATGGGCTGCTGGATTACGTTTCCGGCGCGAGCGGCGTGGCTTTAATTAGCAAGATGCACTCCGGCTGGGGCGCACGGTTCTTCGATTACGACAACGACGGATGGAAGGATATTTTCGTCGCGCAGGGACATGTGATGGATAACATCGAGTTGACGCAGCCCGGCCTTCGGTATCGCGAAACTCCGTTATTACTACGTAACAACACCGGCAAATTCTCCGATGTTTCGACGACGGCCGGCGCGCCCTTCGCAAATGAAATGGCCGGGCGCGGCGCCGCCTTCGGAGACTTGAATAACGACGGCGCCATCGACATCGCCGTAACCGCCAACGGCGGCGTGCCCCGCCTGTTTCGGAATACCGCAACAGAAAATGGCTGGCTGCTAATCGAGACCGTTGGAACGACAAGCAATCGTGACGGCATCGGCGCGTGCGTCCGAATCGTAACTGCTTCCGGTCGCGAACAATTCGGCTACGTCTCCACTTCCGGCAGCTATCTAGCGGCCCACGACAAACGGGTTCACTTTGGGCTTGGCCGCGACCGCGACGTAAAGCTGCTCGAAATTCGTTGGCCCAGCGGCATCGTCCAGACATGGAAAGATCTCGCCGCGAATCAGATCTTCGTCGCCAAGGAAGCGGCCCAATGAGGGCTCTCTCCCTGCTGGCGCTAGCGGCCTCCGCGGCCACCGGGCCTTATTTCGTAGACGAAGCGCTGAAAGCCGGGCTGAAGGATATCTTCGTTTGCGGCGACAGCGACCGCAAGAATTACATCATCGAAACGATCGGCACCGGCGCCGCCTTTCTGGACTTCGATAACGATGGCCTCCTGGACATCTTCGCTGTAACCGCCTCGAAGTTGGACGGCTTCGCCCCCGGCGCCGAACCCGTCAACCGCCTCTATCGCAACAAAGGCGACCGCACCTTCGAGGACGTCAGCAAAAAGGCGGGCTTGGCGAAGTCCGGATGGGGGCAAGGCGTCTGCGCCGGCGATATCGATAACGACGGCTTCACCGATCTCTATGTCACGTATTGGGGAGCGGACGTCATGTATCGCAATCGCGGAGACGGAACGTTCGAGGACGTCACGCCTCCCGGCATCGGCTCCCGCTGGGGCACCGGTTGTGCCTTCGTCGACTATGACCGTGACGGCAAACTCGACTTGATGGTCGCCAACTATGTCGATTTCGATCTGAAAAATACGCCCCGTCCCGATGGCCCGAAGCCCTGCCAATGGAAGAACGAGAAAGTCATGTGCGGTCCGCAAGGCCTTAAACCCGGCTTGAACCGCCTCTGGCATAACGAGTCGGGGCCGGGCACAATTCGCTTCGTCGATGTCTCTAAGAAGGCCGGAATCGAAGCGCCTGGCTCCCGTTTCGGACTCTCCGTCACCACGCTCGACTATGACCGCGATGGCTGGTCCGACATCTACGTGGCCGTCGATTCCCAGGCCAGTTTGCTCTATCACAACAAACACGACGGAACGTTCGAGGAAACCGCCCTGGAGAGCGGCGTCGCCCTTAGCGAGGACGGTCGTGAGCAGGCGGGCATGGGTACAGCGGTAGCCGACTACGATGGCGACGGCTGGCCGGACCTCGTGAAAACGAACTTTATCGATGACCTCCCCAACCTCTACCGCAACAATCGCGACGGAAGTTTTTCTGAGAGTACATCGCTCGCCGGCTTGGGTAAATACGTTCACTTTCTCGGCTGGGGCGCGGCGTTCCTCGACTATGACAACGACGGCTGGCCGGACATTTTCATGGTGAATGGCCACGTTTACCCCGACGTAAAGTCAGGCGAATACCGCCAGCGGCGAATCCTCTATCGAAACGGCGGCGCCGGCAAATTCACCGACATTTCGGCCGCCGCGGGCCCCGCCGTAATGGAGAAATCGTCAGCGCGAGGCCTATCCGTCGGCGACTACGACAACGACGGGCGTCCGGACCTGCTCATCACCAACATGAACGAACGCCTGAGCCTCCTCCGCAATACACTTCCAGCCGGAAATTCAATCACGCTGAAGCTCATCGGCCAAAAATCGAACCGCTCCGCCATTGGCGCGGCTGTGCGTGTAACCACGGGAAATCGGTCCTTAACGGGCGAAGTCCGGTCCGGCTCCACCTTCATGTCGCAAAGCGATTTTCGCCTTCAATTCGGCCTCGGAATCGCGCTTAAAGCCGACGCCGTCGAAGTACAATGGCCGGGCGGCGCCCTTGAAAAACTCGGGCCCATAGCGGCCGGACGAATCGTAGCGATCACCGAAGGGAAGGGCGTGACCGCCAACACGCCGTATTCCAAATGAGCTCGCTGCTAGTAATCCTGGCGTTGGCCCAAGCGGCTCCCGACTGCCGGAAACCCTTTACCGATGGGCTCGCGGAGTATCAACGCAAAGACCTGAACCAGGCGTTGATCTCCTTCCGCACGTCCATTCAATGCAATCCGCAATTTGTCCCGGCGCACCTCGCGATCGCCAATATCTACGCCGAACGCGGCAACGAAGGCGAAGCTCTGGCGGCGCTGCTGGACGCCTTACGAATCGAGCCTGAAAACACCCTGGCCTTGCGGGCGGCATCAAATCTGTACTTGAAAAATGGTCTGCATATTAAAGCGCAACCCCTCCTCGAAACTCTCACCGCCCGGACTCCCAGATCCGTCGATGCACATGCCGATCTCGCCGCCGTCTACGCCGCCAGCGGCAAGCGCGAAGACGCGGAAAAGTACTTCCGGAGAGCGCTGGAACTTCAGCCTGACTATTTCCCCGCGCTCGCCGGACTGGGCAATCTACTAGCCCGTGCCGGCGATGACGCCGCCGCGCTGCCGCTCCTGCGGAATGCCGTGCAACGGGAGCCGCAGGCCTATGAAGGCCACTTCCTGCTCGGTTCCGCGCTAAATCGACTCGGGCAATTTGAAGGAGCGAAGACCGAACTGCAGCAGGCCACAAAGCTCGGCGGCGCCAATGAGCCGCAGGTCTACTATCAACTCGCCCGCGCCTGGGGCGGCCTGGGTAAAGCGCCCGAACGCAAAGAAGCGTTGACCCGCTTTTCTGAACTTACGAAGAAGCAAAAAGACGATACCGAGCTACAGCGCCGGGCCGCAACTTTGATCGACGAAGCCCGCGTTCTCTTACAATCCGGCGATCTCGCCAACGCCGCCGCCCGTCTCGAACTGGCCCGCGAAGCCAAGCCCGCCGACGCCGCGTTACTCTTCCGCCTGGCGGGACTAAACTTCGACATGCAGCGCATCGATGTCGCGCGTGAATACGCCCAGGCCGCCATCAGCATCAGTCCCGCCACCTGGCTTTACCACTATCTGCTCGGCCTGATAGAACGAAGCTCCAACCGCTTGCCAGACGCCCGGACAAGCCTGGAAATGGCCGCCAAACTCCAGCCAACCGAAGCCCCGGTGTTCAATGCACTAGGCGAGGTTTTACTTCAACAAGGCGATCGCCAAGCCGCCATCACGGCATTCGAAAAGGCCGTAAAACTCGCGCCCGCCGAAGCCGCATTTCAAAAGAACCTGGACGCCGCCAAACCTAGGCAATAATCTGATCGATCGGCCCGTGGCCCTCTTCCACCAAATGGAAAGTACGCCCCAACGCCCGGAACTGCATCTTTTTATGATCCAGCCCCATTTGCTTCAAAATCGTCGCATGCAGATCGCTGTAGTAGTGCGGATTCTCAATCGCCCGGTAGCCGTACTCGTCCGTCGCTCCGTGGACGGTACCGCCCTTAATACCACCGCCCGCAAACCACGATGAGTAGCCCTTCGGATTGTGGTCGCGCCCCGTCGTGTTCTGTGACCACGGGCTGCGTCCGAACTCGCTCGTAAACACCACCAGCGTCCGCTGCAACATCCCGCGCTGTTTCAAATCCTGGATCAGCCCCGCAATCGGCTTGTCCACTGCGCGGCACAGCGGCTCATGTGTCTTCATATCCCCATGCGCGTCCCAACTGCCGTTCCCGCCGCCGGCATGACAAATCTGCACGAAGCGCACGCCATTCTCCACCAATCGCCGCGCCATCAGCAGTTGCTTGCCGAAGTCGTCGGTCGGCTTCGTCCCGATCCCGTACATATCCTGAACGTGCTGTGGTTCCTTCGACAAATCCACAATCCCCGGCGCGCTCAACTGCATCCGCGCCGCCAGTTCATAAGAATCGATACGCGCCGCGATATCGGTGTTCAGCGCATGTCGTTCCCGAAACTCGCGATTCAACTTCGCCAGCATCTCCATCTGCTGGTCGCGCTCGGTGGCGTTGCTGCTGGCCGGGGGCTTCAAATTAGGGATCGGCACCGGCCCCGCCTGGAACGGCGTCGCGGCATAAGTCGCGCCCAGATACCCGCCCGTCAACTGCACCGGTGACGACGCCCGGCCAACGTTCACATAAGTCGGCAAATTCTTGTTGCCGGATCCCAATGCGTACGAAACCCAACTGCCAAACGACGGATTATCGAACGCCCGGCCGCGATGCCCCGTTTGCGTTTCAATGACAGCAGGAAAATGATTCCCCTCCTGGCACCACAGCGACCGCACGATCGCAATATCGTCAATCACGCCGCCGACATTCGGAAACCAATCGGAAACCGGAATTCCGGATTGCCCATAATTCTTAAACGTTCGCAGGCACGGAATCACCGGCCGCTTCATTTCCGCGACGTTATCGCCGAAGCCGATCGCGTCGATCAACTTGCCTGCATGTTTATTGCCTTTCGGGTCGAAGGTGTCGATGTGGCTCACGCCCCCGCACATGAACAGGAAGATAACCGCGTCGGCCTTCTTGTCTCCCGGCAACCGGGCGTCCAGCTTGCCGTCTTCGGCCCACAGCGTTCCCACGGCGCCACCCAGCAACGCCCCGATAGACTGCTGAAACATATGGCGGCGCGAAATTTGCCCGCACGGAAAAGGATTCTGATCAGCCATATTTTATTGAACGTAGATGAATTCGTCGAGGTTAAACAGCAGCCAGGCCAAGTTCTTCAGGCGATTCGGATCTGCGCCAACGAACGTCAGCGCATTGTCCTTTTCGCCAGGCGACGGCGGCCGGCTAAGCGCAACACGATACCCGAGATCGACGGCCTTCCCAAGATCGCCTTCCGATTCTTTCTTCAAACGATCCGCAAACATCGTACTCGCCTTCTCAATCTCCGGGCTGTTCATCAGGAACAATCCCTGCGGCGCTGTCACGGTCTGCGTCCGCACCGGACAAGGCGCACGCCCGTCATCGACATCGAAAGATTGCAAAAAGGTCGGCACACCTTCCCGGCTCGTCGAGAAGCCGCGAACGATATAAGCGCCACGCCGATTCGCCTTCGTCTCAGGCATCGCAGGCCCCCGGCGTCCCAGCGGCGCGCGGCTCTCAATATCGAACGACGGTCCGCCTAAAGTGGTATCGAGGTTTCCGGCCGCCGTCAGGATCGAATCCCAAATCGGTTCCGCCTCCAGCCGCTGCAAGCGGAAACTCCACAGGAACCGTCCCGATGGATCGAGGTTCAAATTCTTCTTCATCTGCGCTTTATCGCCCGAACTTGCCAGCCTGTAGACGTTCGAAGTCATCATCAACTTGTGCATCGTCTTTTGGCTATACCCCTGCGCGATGAACTCCGTCGCCAGCCAATCGAGCAGCGGCTGACTCGCCGGCCGCCCGCCCATCAGTCCGAAATCGCTGGGCGACTTGTGCAGTCCCTCGCCGAAATGCCACTGCCACAAACGGTTAACAGCCACCCGCGCAAACAGCGGGTTTTCCTGCGCCGTCAACCAATCGGAGAAAGCTTCTACCCGGCCCTCGCGGAAGTCCATTTCGCCGCTATAAAAGGGCCAGCCGGGCTCCACCGGGTTGTTCTTCTCCGGCCGTTCCGGGTCGCCGCTAGTCAGGATGTAACTCTTCTCCCGTTCCAACCCGTGATCCGCCTCAACAGTCCAGAATGCAGGCAAATCTTTCACCATGCCGCGCCGCCCACCGCCCGTCACCTGGTTCAGCTTCCCGCGTAATTCCCGGTAAGTGGCCTTGTCCGAGGCCGTCATCACCTCTTCGATCTTGTCCGAATCGATGCGGAGCACAGGGAAATAGTCGTCGGCAATCTTCTGCTCAGCCGGCGTCCGCGCCTTTTCCTTCTTATTAATAATGGCTCGTACATCGGCTGGCAGCATCGCCACCCGATCGGCGTAAAGTTTGGCGCGATACGGTTCAACAAACGCATTCATCGGTGCTTCCGCCGCCACGCGCAGCTTCTCATAATCTCCAAGCTGCTTCCCATAAACAATCAGTTCAGCCGGCGTCGCCAACGTCTGCTTCTTGATCACCAGCGGATCGAAAAGCGCCTTCATCGCGTAAAAATCCTTCTGCCGGATCGGGTCGAACATATGATCGTGGCACTTCGCGCAGCCGACCGTCATTCCCATGAAAGCAGTCGAAACCGTTTCAACCGCGGAAATCTGCAACTCGCCAAGTTCTTTGCTATCCCGGTTTACCGCGCCGCGCGCGAGAAACCCAAGCGCAAACAAATCGTCCGGCCGCCGTTCCAATGGTGCTCGACGTCCCACCGCCGCGATCGTCGTCCGCTCTGTCGTCCGATATCCAGTCAACTGAGCCCGAACGAATTGGTCGTACGGCACATCGCTATTAACCGCATTGACCACCCAATCCCGCCAGTAATGAATTCCCGGCGCCGCATACATTCTCTCTTCAGCATCCGCGTAACGCAGAACGTCCAGCCAGTGCCGGCCATAGCGCACTCCGTACTGCTCGCTCGCCAGCAGTTTATCGATCAGCTTTTCATAAGCGTCCGGCGACTTATCGCTCAGATAAGCATCCTGCTCCGCAGGGCTCGGCGGAATCCCGATAAGGTCCATATAGACCCGGCGCAAAAGCGTCCGCTGATCAGCCGGACCCACCGGCGTCACGTTCTTGGCCGTATACAGCGCCTGCGCAAACGCGTCGATCGGATTGCCCGCCGCGCCAGGCACGGCCGGTCGAACCACCGGCTGCAGGGCCCACAGTTTGGGCCGATTCGCCATCGACGGAACTACCGGCATTTTGGGCTTAGCGGCGGCAGCGGCTTTCGGCGCCGGCTTCTTCCCCGTTTCGGCCCCGGAGACCAGTAAGCATCCCGCCAATGCGAAGACGGTCGCCTGAAGATGAATACGCATCAATGTTGGCTCCAATATAGATGATGCCGTTGAAGGCCGAAAAATTACAAGGCACTAGTCGATTACCGCGGCCGCGACCATTTCCAGCACCCGGCGCAAGCCGTCATCTGTCCCAATCGGTCCGTCGCTAAACTGGCTGCGCGCCGCGGGCTTCCAACCGTCGCGCGATCCATCGTACGGATATTCCTGCTTCAAACCCGTCCGCGCCGGATTGTACTGCCCATCGTCGCCTGACATTTTGTAAATCACCATGTCGAGCGAAGGGATCACCACCAAACCATGCCCGCCGCCGCCGGACTTGAAGAACGCGTCCTTCGGAGCGCCCGCTACGTGCCCATCGGCGTTAACTTCCCACATCAGGCTCATCGGCGCGTGGGTGTTCCACTTCGTCGGCTTGCCGCATAACTCGATGTAGCTCGCCGGAATGATCTGCTCTTTGCCCCAGCGGCCTTTCTTCAAAATGGCATAAAGAAATCGCAAATGATCGGTCGACCGCAAAGCAATATCGCCGCCTGCCGGAGTATGCGCCAAAACATTTTCACCGCGCCGCATCGCCCACGCCCACTGGCCCCATCCCAGCGGCTTGGCGAGCCTCTTGTCCACATACTCATGCAATTCCATGCCCGTCAGGTTGCGCAAAACAATCGACGCGACATGCGGAGAAGAGGAAGCATACGAATAACCATCGCCGGGTTTGGTCCAAAGCGGGGTCCGTAACGCCGCCAGATCCTGGCCCAACTGCGTCGCCGGCCGCGGAACCGGCGTCAGTTTAACCGCCGGTACGCCGTTCACAAATCCGGGATTGCCGCCTTCTCCATGAAACCCCGAAGACATCGAAAGCAACTGGCCCAGCGTTATGTCGGCCTTGGCCGGATCATCCAGCGGCATCGCTTCCGGCAGGTATTTGGCGTTAAACACCTTGGTATCGAGCCCCTCCGGAATCCGCGCCTTCTTCTCATCGCGCATGATACCCGAAGCGATACTCGTATAAGCTTTGCCGACTGATGCCGTAGCCGGAATTGCCTCCCGATGCCCGCGCCCGTAGTAACGCTCATAAACCAGATAGCCGTGGCGAACGACAAGCAACCCGCCGTGTTGACTACTGCGCGTTGCGTACTCAAAAGCCTGGTCCAGCTTCTTAACGTCCAACCCCGCCGTCTTGCGAATAGCGGACGCATCCTTCAACGTTCGCCATCCGCCCGCGCTGTCGGGCTTCGGGAAGTACTCCTCCCCGAAACCAACAGCAGCGGCCACTGTAATTAGGAATAAGTACCGCAATTTAGAAGCTCACCCGCAGGCTGAATTGCAAATTGCGCGGCAGATTCGATTGCGGATTCGAGAATGTACCGAAGTTCGCATTAGTAATCGCCGTATTCAGGCCGCCCAGCAAATGCCGGTTGCCCACATTAAACGCCGACGCCCGGAACTCGATGATGTTCTTCTCACTCTGGCCGAACTGGAAGTTCTTGCTGGCCGCCAGATCTTCACCAAGCTGCGACGGCTGGCGCAACTGCGAAATCGTCGCCGGCACATCACCGTAGTTAAAGTTCGCCGGCTGCACAAATGCCGCCCGATTCAAATACGCGCTCAACGGATTCGTCGGATCCCAGTTAGCATTCACCAACGGCTGACCGGGAACGTAGTTGCACCGTGCCGCGCCGCCCCCCGCCATCGTCTGGGCGCAACCGCCGACGCCGAAGGAAGTCCCGCTCTGGTAGCGGTGGACGCCCGAAACAATCCAGTTGCCCACAATGCCGTTTACCACCGGTTGCATATTCGCCCCGAAAGCCTTGCCCTTGCCAAACGGCAAATCGTAGACATAGGCCATCGTGAAAATATGCGGACGATTGTCGCCGCTCACAACCTTCTCCGCGGTCCGATTGTAATAGTTCTGCCCGCCCGTGCTCACCAGCGCCTTGGAGAAGGTGTACGATGCCATCGCCCACAGTCCCTTGGAATAGCGCTTTTGGAAACTCGTCTCCAAGCCGTTATACGTGCTGTGGCCGTTCTGCGTCGTCACCGATCCGAATCCGCTGTACTGCGGGAACGGCCGCAACGCCTGCGAAAGCGTCAAATTCTGCGGGAAGCTCGCGTAAGGCAGCTTGAACCCGGAAGCGACAACAATCGGATTGTTGATCACCGAACTCACCGGACTGGTGAGCAGGTTGCCATAGATTCCGAAATATTTCGGATCCAGCTGATTAAAGTCAAAACCGCTCTGCAGCTTGATCCCGTAATTGGCATGGAAACTCGTCCGCAGCAACGTCGACGGCGTAAAGCTGTGCTCCACCGTCAGGTTATAGTCCGCGTAATAACCCGGCTTGCCGGATTCGCCGGTCTTGTACGTCGGGCTGCCGTTCACAACCAATCCCGGATTCTTCTGCGGCGGCCGTTGGCCCTCGACGAAGGCCCGGAAACGGGGGGAATCAAGCCCTTGCTGCTGCGTAAACGAAATACCGTTCGACAAGTTGTTCGCGATGGAACCGAAGCCGCCCCCGAAGCCCTGAATACCGTTATCGGCGTTGCCGTCCTCACGGATTATGTCCCACATAATCGCGCCGCCGCCCCGAACTACCGTCTTCGAGCTCACTTGATAAGCGAAGCCCAATCGCGGAGCCCACGCGTTTTTCCGGGTATCGAGCAGGATCGGCCGATCCTCCGAAGCGAACTCCAACGCGCCCAGAATCCCATTCGCGTTCGGATTCGGAATCGTCGGATTGAAGTTGCTGTTCTGCAATTTCGCTTCCCGCCGCGGCAGGCTATAGTCGTACCGCAGTCCAAGGTTCAACGTAAGCTTCCTGCTGATCTTGAAGTCGTCCTGAACGAATCCGGCGTAGTATTTGTACCGGTAATCGATATCCGCCCCAAAGTTGAACGAACCGCCGCTCGGCAGCCCCAGCAGGAACGCCGCGAATCCAATCCCATTCTGTCCGGCCACCGAAGGATTGCCGGTCGCCGCGGCGTTATAGCTCAACGTTCCGCCGCAATTGTTACAGTCCAGCCGGCGATAGCTCAACGAAATGAAGCTGCCGCCAATCTTGATATTGTGCCGGCCCTTCGCCCACGAAAGCGCATCGGTGATGTTCAGCGTTTTGCTCGGCGATTTGGTATCGACGCTGCCGCCATAATTGCCAAACTCCGTATTGTACTTCGTGTACGCCCCCGTCTTCTCGGCGCCGGAACCGGTCAGGCCGGGCAACCGTGTCGCCGCGCGATACGATTCAGGCAGACCAAGGTTCGGACCTTCCCCCAACTCGCGTTGGTTGATTCCCAGCGTGAAGTGGTTCAGCAGCGTATTCGTAATCGTGTAGTCGCTGCCGAAGCGCCAATACTTAATGTGGCCAAACTCCTGGAAAGCCTCCGCCAACGGACCGGGAATCGGTCCGGCCAGCGGATAGCTGTCGAAATACTGCCGGCTGAACATCCCGTTCACGCGGAATTTATCGGTGACCATATGGTCGCCCTTGATCGAATAAACCCCCTGCCATGCGCCGGGCGTGCGCGAGCCGTTATTGCGGATGAACGTGTTGTTGAAAACGACGTTCGGACTGTCCGGCTGGGGCAAATACTTAAAGATCTCCTTCGCCACCGGGCCGATGCGTTCGGGGCAGATCACGTTCAATACGCCGTTGCACGACATTGGCCGGCGGTCGTTGGCGTTGGCGATGATGTTGCCGCTCGCGTCCAACGGATCGTACAAAGGAACCATCGCGCCGCTGGCGTTCGTATAACGGCGGAAATCGCCGTTGCGGAATTCATTGATCGGCAACGAAGTTAAACCGCTGCTGCTGTAGTTCTTGGCCCGCGACCGTTCGCCGGCGAAGAAGAAGAACGTCTTGTTGCGCCCGTCATAGACCTTAGGAATGAAAATCGGCCCGCCGATATTCGCCGCCTCCACGTGCTGACGCCGCACCGTTTCACCGCGTGCCGTTGTGCCCCAGAAGAAGCCCTGTGCATTCAACTTCTCATGCCGCAGTTGGAGCATCGCCGATCCATGCAGTTGGTTCGTCCCGGACTTGGTCGTGAAGTTCAACACGCCGTTCGAAGCCCGGCCGAACTCAGCCGAGTAAGCCGACGTCTGCACCTTAAACTCTTCCACTGCTTCCGCGCTAACCACCCGCATCTGCGGATCGTTCCGCCGTTCGCTCATCGATTCCGCGCCGTCCACCAGCAAGCTCGCACCGTTCGCCTGCCCGCCTGCGATCCTCGGCGCACCGCCGGTCGTATCCGGGTCGCTCGTCAGGTTCATCGAAACCCCGGGAGCCAAACTGGCAAATGCCAGATTGCTGCGCAAACCGCCATTGATAAACAGCGGCAACTGCTGAATGGCCTTGTTGTCCACTACCGTTCCCAAATCGCTGCGATCCGTCTGCAGCAACGGCGTCGTCGAGGTCACTTGAATCGTCTCGTTCACCGCGCCCAACTGCATCTGAATATCTAACCGCGAAGTCGTGTTGACCTGCACTACGACATTCGGCGCTTCCGCCTTCCGGAACCCTGCCTTCTCGGTAACAACGCTATACTTCCCGGCGGTTAACGACAGGAACGTATACGTCCCTTCCGTGTTCGTCTCCACGGTGGCCGTCTGCCCCGTCGCCGGGTTCGTCAGCGTAACCTTCGCCGCCGGCACAATCGCGCCTGAAGTGTCGGCCACCTGTCCGGTGATCGTTCCGCGGTCCTGTCCAAAAAGGACGGCGCTACCGAGCAATAAGAGAAAAACTTCGAGGTTTCTTAATTTCACAAACTTCTCCAGGAACTTGCTGCGGTCGAAACACTTTTGGGGCGCCGGCTTCGGGTCCGGTGCGCTGCGGCGTGCGGATCGGGTCTCCGCGAGGACTCTACAAGGTTCGGGTCGTTACGCAGATCGATAGACTCTCCAATGCGAAATGGTTAGTGAAGTGAGTCTTTCGTCGCCCAACGCTCCGGACAACGAGCCAGGGCAACCATCTCCGTCTAGTATAAATGAACTATTTGAAATTTCTCTCGAATCCGAGGCCCCGTGCGTAGTTCAGATCAGCTACCTCGAGTCCTCTGGTTTTCCTGCGCTATTTGATCGCGGTTTTGAGTAGACAGACTATTCTGCGCACCAGTTGCTCGAAGCAATCCACTTGGTCCACGCCAGAAAGCGCTACTTCCCGCTCGATATCGCCGCACGCCTCACTCAGCGCATGGCACGGTCAAACCTGACCCCGCGAGAGCTTCAAGTACTCCAATTCGTAGCCAAGGAACAAAGAGATCGGCCGCGTCTTCGGGATCAGCGCCAACACCGCCCGCAACCACGTCAACACCGAAGCCGCCACCATCGCCATGCGCCAGGGCCTCGGCTCCCTTACCGGCTAACGAGCCTACTTACCGCGAAACCGGAACGTCAGCCACACCGAAAATGTCACCGGATACCCCGGCGTTCCATGAATCCCCGT
>Ga0105047_10004789_pt1 | contig 23448 bp, 17 predicted proteins | sample MAT04_FD_78384 | JGI IMG/M metagenome (GOLD analysis project Ga0105047, IMG submission 78384) | Freshwater microbial communities from Lake Fryxell liftoff mats and glacier meltwater in Antarctica - MAT-04 (megahit assembly) | ecosystem: Environmental > Aquatic > Freshwater > Ice > Liftoff... | reverse complement strand
CACCGCACACATGCACCCCACACCACTGCTCGCCAATCTTGACGCCGCCGACGCCCAGTGGGAGCGCTACGGCCCGGTCCGTGAGGGCGGGCCCTCGATCGCTGTCGCCGGGGCCTTCGACGCCGTCGAGCTCGAGTACGCCGCCATCCGCAAGACCGCCGCCCTGCTCGATCAGCCCGCCCGCGGCACGCTCGAAGTCACCGGCGCCGACGCCGCGGCGTTCCTCAACCGCATGGTCACGCAGGAGCTCAAGAATTGGCCCGTGATGACCGCACGCCGCGCCTTCTGGCTCAGCCGAAAGGGCCGCATCGACGCCGATCTCCGCCTGCTCAACCTGGGCGACCGCATCTTGCTTGACGTTGACGCGCTGGTCGCGCCAGACGCGGCCAAGAGCCTCGGGGCGTACATCATCGCTGACGACGTCAACCTTACCGACGTCACGCAGCGCTGGCACCGCCTTGGTTTGCACGGGCCCGGCGCCGCCGCCGTGCTCGCGACACTTACCGAACCCCTCACCGCACCCACAACCCCCGCTAACGACGCTCTCCCCGCAGCCCCGGGCCCTGCGCTCGTGCCGGTCGCCGAGCTCGCCCCGGGCCAGATCACCCGCGCCCTGTGCGCAGGCACCGAGATCATCATCGACCGCGCCGACACCGCCGGCGAAATCGGCCTTGAGCTGACCATCCCCGCCGCCGCGGCACGGGCCGTCTTCGAGCACCTGCTTCAGGCCGCCCACACGCCCGACATACAGCAACGCCATGCGAACCCGACCAGTCTGCACACCCGCGCTGCCTTACGCCCCATCGGCTGGCACGCCTACAACATCGCCCGCATCGAGGCCGGCACGCCGCTGTTCTTGCTCGACTTTGGCACCAGCGCCCTGCCCGCCGAGTCCGGCGTGCTCGCCGACCGCGTCAGCTTCACCAAGGGTTGTTATCTGGGCCAAGAGATCGTCGCGCGAATGCACGCGCTGGGCAAACCCAAGCAGGTCGTCGTAGCACTGCGAATCGGTGAGCGCCCAACCCACGCCGGCGGCGAGCATGAACCCGCAACCGTCCCCGAGCCGCACGCCGCCGCAGCGCTCTACATCCCCGGCGGCACCGAGCCCATCGGTGCCATCAGCAGCGCGACCGCCAGCCCGATGCTCGGCGGCAGCACCATCGCCCTTGCCAGCGTCAAGACCGCCCAAAGTGCCCCCGGCACTACGCTTGAGCTCCAGCTTCATCCCGACGCCCCGCGCGTTCAAGCGATTGTTCAGCCCAAGCTCGCCTTCTGGTCGCGCGCCGGGGTTTGAACTCGCCCGCACCCCCTTGGCCCCGCGCATCGCCGCATAGCTCACCTCGTCCGCGCCATCACCGCTCCGCCAAAAGCGTGTACGCCTCGCGGTACTTTGCCAGCGTCCCAGCCACAACCTCCGCCGGCAGCTCGGGCCCGGGCGGCGTCTTGTCCCAGTCGCCCCGCGCCACCAGCTTTTCCAAATACTCCCGCAAGAACTGCTTGTCGTAACTCCGCTGCGAACGCCCCGGCTCGTACCCCGCCACCGGCCAGAACCGCGAGCTGTCCGGCGTCAATGCCTCGTCGATCAGCATCGGCGGCTGCCAGACCCGACCCACCTTCTCCTGCGCGCCTTCAGGAATCCCGAACTCAAACTTCGTGTCAGCGATGATGATGCCCCGCGCCAGCGCGTGCTCCGCCGCCGCCCGATAGATCGCCAATGACGTATCGCGCAGCACGCCCATCGTCTCCAGCCCCACCAGCTCGCTGGCCCGCTCAAAGCTGATGTTCTCATCGTGCCCGCTGTCGGCCTTGGTCGCGGGCGTAAAAATCGCCTCGGGCAACCGGTCACATTGCCGCAGCCCCGCGGGCAACGCCACCCCGCACACCGTCCCGCTTGCCTGATACTCCCTCCAACCAGAGCCCTCAAGATACCCGCGCACCACGCACTCAATCGGCACCACTTGGCAGCGCCGACCGATGGTCATACGCCCCTCAAGCCACGCCCGCTGCGCGCTGCCGACCGGCGCGACGCCCGCGGGCAAATCCTCCACGCGCGTGCTCACCGCGTGCACCTCACACAGCCGACGCGCCGCGATGAACCCAAACCAAAACGACGCCATCTGCGTCAGCAGACGCCCCTTCCCGCCAATGATCGTGGGCATCACCACGTCAAACGCGCTCACGCGATCAGACGCCACAAACATTAGCCGCGGCTCTACACCAACCTGCTCAGGCAGCTCGTACACATCGCGGACTTTGCCGCGCCGCACCAAGGGCAGATCGATCTTCGCAGGCTCGTCGTGCATGGCCTGAGCGTAGCGACAACCCCTCCCCACGCCAACACCCACCCGCGTGCGGCCCCAGCGTGCCCTACATTCAACGTTCATGCTCCGATTCATCGCGCCCAAGCTGCCCGGATGGTCGCCCTCGCACGCTTATCTCATGGGCCCTGATGACCTGGCCATCCCCGCCGAGGTCTCGCTGGACAACGATGTCATCCAGTGCGTCAAACGCGTCGAGGGCGCAGCCGCACTCGCCATCCAATATCCCGCCAGTATTCTGAGCCCTACGCCAGCCGCCACACCCAACGGCATCCCCCTCGCAAACCCCCACGCAGTCACCGACGGGATGCTCACCCTCCGCACCGCCCTGCTGCCTGACCGCAAAGCCCCGTACCTGCTGACACTTGAGCTGGCCCGCCACCAAGTCATGCTCATGCTCACCAAGCTTGAGGAATGGGCCCTCTTCGAGACCGCCCCGACCGACCCCGCGATGGCCAAGGTCGATCACGCCCGCGAGCTTTACACCGCCGCGCTCGTGCTACTCGGGCGCGTAGGCAGCGGCCGCTTCACCCCCGAAGCCCAGCACGCCGCCCAGCTCGCCCTCGCCGCCGCCATCGATGCCGGCGAAGAGCTCGCGCTGCTCAGCGCCCGCGTGCAGCACGCCCGACGCATCAGCGGCGAGCTTCAATTACTTGCCTCCAAGCCCCCGCCCGACAGCGCCATCACCGACCATGAGGTCAAGCTCGCGCGCAAGCACCAGGCCGGGTGCGCAGGAGTCATCCTGGGCCACGCGCCCAAACTGGGCGTCGCCGTCCCCCCCGCGATCTTCTCGCCCGGTCTCTGCGCGGTGGTCGAGTCCGTCGCCGACTTTGTCGCCATCCCGATGCGCTGGAGCCAGATGGAGCCTAACGAGGGCCGCTACGCCTTCGCCAACACCGACCGCTGGATCGAGTGGGCCGTCACCAAGGCCAAGCTCCCGGTCGTCGCCGGGCCGGTGCTTGACTTCGAGGCCGGCAGCGTCCCTGACTTTGTCTACGTCTGGGAGCACGACTACGAAAGCCTCCGCGACGTGGTCATCGAGCACGTCAAGGCCCTCGTCACGCGCTACCGCCGCACCGTCGACACTTGGACGATCTGCGGCGGGCTTCACATCGGCAGCAACTTCGCCATCAGCTACGAGCAGGCCGTAGACCTCACGCGCGTCTGCGTCACCATCGTCCGCAAGCTGCACCCCTCTGCGAAAGTGCAAATCGAGATCTCGCAGCCCTGGGGCGAGTACACCGCCGAGGCCAGCGCCCGCTCCGCCCGCAGCATCCCCCCAGCTATCTACGCCGAGCTGCTCGGGCAGGTCCAGCTTGAGATCGACGCGATCGCGCTGAAGGTCCAGATGGGCTACCCGCTCCCCGGCCGCAGCACGCGCGACCTGATGAGCTTCAGCAGCCTCCTTGACCGCTTCGCCGCGATGGACAAGCCCGTCGCGCTGACCATGCTCGGCGCGCCCAGCGCGCCCGTAATCGCTGGCCCGGGCCAGCCCGGCGCAGGTCACTGGCGCGGCCAGTGGTCAGAGACGCAGCAGGCCCAGTGGGTCGCCCGCGCCGGGGCCATCGCCGCCGGAAAGCCCTACGTCCAGAGCATCTGCTGGCAAGAAATCATCGACTCGCCCCCGCCCAGCTCGCCCCACGGCGGGCTCCTCACCGCCGCCGGCGTCCCCAAGCCCGGCCTAGCCCAACTCAAAGCCCTCCGCGACGCGCTGCGCTCCAACGCACCGCTCCCCGGCGCACAGCGCTGAGCTTGATAAGCCCCTCACCCGAGGCGAGGGAGTGGGTCGGGTCGGGTCGGGTCGAATGTTCTAACAGTGGGCCTCACACCTCCACCACTGCCCCATACCCCGGCAGCTCGCACGCCACGCCCAGCCGCTCGCGCAGCACGCCCGCTAACGCCATACGCGGGCCGCGCTCGCCGTGCGTCAGCATCACCCGCGGCTGCGCCCTTACCGCGCCCGCGCCAGACCCTCCCGTAACAGCCGCGCCAGCACTTACTGCGTCGTCGCCGCACTGCCCCAGCACCTCCTGCGCCCACTTCACCAGCACGCTCTGACCGCCGTGCGCGCTAAAGCCGCCCATCGTGTGCACCTGCGCCCGAACTTCAACGCCCTGGCCCATGATCCGCACGAACTTCTCCCGGTCCACCAGCCGGCGCCCCAGCGTCCCGTGCGCCTGGTACCCCGCGATCACCACATGCGTCCGCGCGTCAGACAAGTGGTGCAGCAGGTGGTGCACAATCCGCCCGCCCGTGCACATGCCCGCACCGGCAATCACCACCGCGCAGCCCTTCATCGTGTTGACCACCTGGCTCTCCTGCCCCGTCCGCAGCATCCGCAGCCCCGGAAACCGCAGTGGCCGGTGCCCCTCGCGCATCAGCGCACGAGACTCTTGGTCAAAGAAGCTCGCGTCCATCTCGTACAGCTTCGTCGCCTCGATGCCCAGCGGCGTATCCACCAGCACCGCCAGCCCATTGGGCAGCCGCCCCGCCTCTTGAAGCCGTGCAAAGTGGTAGATCAGCGTCTGAGTGCGCCCAACCGCAAAGCTCGGGATCAGCACCTTGCCACCCTCGGCCCACGCGCGGCTCACCACCTCCACCAGCTCATCAATTGTCGCGTCAATAGGCTTGTGGTCGCGGTCGCCGTACGTGCTTTCGAGCACCACCACGTCTGCCCCGCCCGGCCCAATCGACGGCGCAATCGGGTCTCGCAAAATCGGCGTGCCCGGGTTGCCGATGTCTCCGCTGAACACCAGCCGCGCCGTCCGTCCGCCCTCATTTGCCGTCACCACCACGCTGGCGCTACCGATGATGTGCCCGCTATCCACAAACCGCACGCTCACCCCCGGCGCGACCCGCTGATCCTGCTCCAGCGCCACCGGACGCATCTGACGCACCAGCCGCGCCACATCCTGCTCCACAAACAGCGGCTCGCAGAACCGCCCCGGCGGGCACCCGCGCTCTCCGCGCGCCCGCGCTCGCCGACGCACGTCCGCCGCCTGCAGCTCCGCGGCGTCACGCAGCAACAGGTCCGTGAGCGGCACGGTGGGTCGCGAGCTCCACACCGGCCCGCCGAACCCCTCGCGCACCACAATTGGCAACCGCCCCGTGTGGTCCAGGTGCGCGTGCGTCACCACCATCGCGTCCAGCGACCGCGGATCAAACGGCAGCGCCCGCGCATTGCGCACCAAGTCACCCGCCGACCCCTGAAACAGCCCGCAGTCAATCAGCACCCGCGCACCACCCGCCTCAAGCAGATAGCACGAGCCCGTGACCTCCCCCGCCGCGCCAAAGAACGAGAGCTTCATACGCGCAGCATAACCCCAACGCAGGTGCCGAAAAACCACCAAACTGTCCCGCCGAATCGCTCAGACTCCAAGCACCCCAGCCCCTTGCCCCACCACCCCGCACCCACCTACACTCACCCCCTTGCGGACGCTCCCCCGGGCCTTCAAAAGCCGGGCGAGGCAGGTTCAAACGAACCCGCTCGCCCCCCCGGCCGCTCCCAAGCTGGAGTTCGTCCATGTACGCAATCATCGAAGAAGGCGGCGGTCAGCGGAAGGTTGAGAACGGCGACATCGTCCTGATCGACCTCATCAAAGAGGGCCAAGCCGTCGTCGGCAGCTCGATCGCCTTCGACCGCGTCCTGCTGCTCAGCGGCGAGGGCGTCGCCCTCAAGCTCGGCCAGCCCTACGTCGTCGGCGCCAGCGTCACCGCTGAGGTCATCGTCCCTGAGTTCAAGGGCGAGAAGCTCTTCATCCAGAAGTTCCGCCGCCGCAAGGCCTTCGATAAGAAGACCGGCCACCGCCAGCGCTACACCCAAGTCAAGATCACCGGCATCACTGGCTGAGATCCGCGGCCCGCTCCAACCCACTCCGGCGCTTGTCAGCGCTTGCGAGCACATCCAACCGCAAGCCTTCCGGGGCGGGTTCAACAACCCGCCCTTTTCATTGCACGCTGAACTCACGCGGTAGATCACAAAGCCATCACCGAACCGCGGAACCAATCCGCGCCGGCAGCCGCCACGCCCCGCGCAGCTCCTCGCGCACGCCCGGCACGCCCCGCACGCGGCTCGCCACGCCCACCCCCGTCACGCCCACCCCCGTCACGCTGGTACCACCCTCGACGCGCCAAGCCGCGCTCGGTGCGCCCTGAAACCAGACTACTTCCACCTCAGCGCCAGCCCAAGACGTCGGCACGCTGCGCCGCAGCACATAGGTCCGCGTCACCGCGTCCCAGCTCGCCGCGTTGGCCGCCGGATCGGTCAGATCAAGCCACCACTGGCCCACGTCATCCCCGTCAGGATCGATCACCACCCCCAGCACGCCCGGCCACTTAACACCCTGGCTCCCCGCGTCCAGCAGCTCTACATGCACAATCAGCGTCGCAGAAGCACGACCCAACGCGCCCCGCCCCGCGCCATCGTCACCGGCCGCCTCCCAGCGGCTTAGCGGATGAACACGCACAGAGCGCGGGCGAAAGCCCTCAACCACCCGCTCGCCCGCTGGCAGCACCACGGCCTGCGCACCAGCCTCGTCCATGCCCATCACCACGCGTCCAACCTTCGGCGCACAACCTCCCGTCAACACGCCAAGCACCAACGGCACTAAGAGTGCCGACACCACGCGCACGCAATGCCCACGCGCTCGCGCCGCGCACCACGGCCCCCGCAGATTAAAACGTTTGCACCTCAAGAGTTCAGCGTAGACCCCGCCACGCCATCGCTGCCGACCGCTCACGCGATAGCTCAAATCACGTCCCCAAAGTACCGTGACCGCGTGGCCAGCTCGGGCTCGTCGGTCAGCGTGTACAAGCGGTTGACCTCCAGCAAGCCGACGAGCTGGTAGGGCATGCCCTTCATGTACGCCGTCAGCTCGTTGTCCTGCCCGCGTGTGTTGTCCTCGACAATCAGCACGCGCGGGCGCCAGCGCTTCAGGTCAAACCCGTCCAGCACGTCCAGCTCGGTGCCCTCGACGTCGATCACCGCAAGGTCGACCCGCGCCGGCGCGCCGCCGGGGTGCGAGTCAAGCAGCGCGTTCAGGCTCGTCAGCGGCACCTCAACCGCGCTGGCGTTGTCCACCCCCTGTCCCAGCATCGGACGGTGCGCACCCGTGTACGAGAACATCCCATCCAGCGGGTCGGCCGTCGTCCGCAGCGTCGTCGTCCCCGCGCTGCCAGCGCGCCCCAGCGCCGCGTGTACGACCCGCGCCTCAGGCCGCGCCCGTCGGCACGCCGCGGCCTTCTCGGGCAGCGGCTCAACCAACAGCCCATCCCAACCCATCGCGTCAAACGCATAGCTCACGCTGAAGTGCTCGCCGTCAAACGCCCCGGCCTCGATATAGAACCCGCGCGTCTGCGGGCCCAGCATCTCCCAGGCCGTCACGTCCTCGCCGAACTGACTGCGGAACTCGATCACCCTTCGCGCCCGCTTGCCCTGCACGTCAAGCACATGGGCCGCAAACGCCGCGTACGCAAAGCGCCTGGTCCGCATCCCGCCCCAGTATTGCATCGACTGCGCTGCGTTGAGCTTCTCGACCAGCCTTTGCAGGTCCGCTCGCCACGGCGCGGACCCGCCTCCACCACCACCAGCACGACCACCGCCACCAGCAGGTCCGCCACTTCCAGCGCCTCCGCCACTTGATTCGTACATCCCGTCGCTCACGCCGCACCCTCCCGCCGGACGCCCCGGCATGAACTTCATCAACCACACCGCGCCCCGCTCCAGCCACCACCGCCACCTCAAGTCTGCGGCGAGCTCTTCAGCAGCCGCTCCAAGTAGTGAATGTCCACGCCACCCTTGCGGAAGTCGGCGTTCTCCATCAGCCGCTGGTGCAGCGGGATTGTCGTCTTGATCGGCCCGACCACAAACTCGCGCAGCGCCCGCGCCGTCCGGTCCATGCACGCCTCGCGCGTGTCCGCGTGCACGATCAGCTTCGCCACCATGCTGTCGTAATACTTCGGCACCACATACCCCGGCTGAACGTGCGTGTCGATCCGCACCCCAGGCCCGCCCGCCACGCCCCACTGCTCGATCCTCCCCGGCTGCGGCATAAAGCCCCGCGCCGGGTCCTCAGCGTTGATCCGGCACTCTATCGCGTGCCCGCGCACATGAATATCGCCCTGCTTGTACGCCAGCTTCTCACCCGCCGCCACGCGGATCATCGCCTTGACGATGTCAACACCCGTGATCTCCTCGGTCACCGGGTGCTCAACCTGCACACGCGTGTTGACCTCCAGCATGAAGAAGTTGTGCTTCTCGTCCATCAAAAACTCGCACGTCGCCGCCCCGTGGTACTTCGCAAGCTTGATCAGCCGCACCGCCGACTCGCACGTGGGCCTGATCTGCTCGCGCGTCAGCCCAGGGCTCGGCGCCTCCTCAATCAGCTTCTGATGCCGGCGCTGCAATGAGCAGTTGCGCTCCCACAGGTGGATCGCGTTGCCATACTTGTCGCCGATGACCTGCACCTCAACGTGCTGGGCGTGCTCGAGATACTTCTCGATGAACACCGCCCCGTTGCCAAACGCCGCCTGCGCCTCGGTGCTCGCGGCCTGCAGGTTGCTCCGCAGGCTCATCTCGTTGTGGCACACGCGCATCCCGCGACCGCCGCCGCCGGCGCTGGCCTTGATGATCACCGGGTACCCGATCTTGTCGGCAACCTTCACCGCCTCCTCCGGGTCCTCCACCGCGCCCTCGCTGCCCGGGAAGACCGGCACCCCCGCCTCCTTCGCCGCCAGCTTGCAACTCACCTTGTCGCCCAGCCGCGCCATCGCCTCGGGCGTCGGCCCGATGAACTCGATCTTCACATCACGGCACGCCTGCGCAAACTCCGCCCGCTCGCTTAAAAACCCGTACCCGGGGTGGATCGCGTCCACGTCCGCTACCTCCGCCGCCGCGATCAGACGGCTGATGTTCAGGTAGCTGTCCTTCGCCGGCCCGGGGCCGATGCAGATCGAGCGGTCCGCAAGCTTCAAATACGGCGCGTCGCGGTCCGCCTCGCTGTACACACAAACAGCCTCCACCCCCAGCTCACGGCAGGCGCGAACGATGCGAAGGGCGATCTCACCACGGTTTGCGATCAGTATGCGATTGAACATAGAAACTCAGGAAACAAGGGGTCAAGGAATCAAGGGAATAAGCAAGCAAGAGATCAAGAAATTAAGCGAACATAAGATCAAGACAACGAGGTACAGCAAGCAGTCCGGTTCATACGTGCCCAGGCACGGGTCGGCGCATCTCCAATGACCCGATCAGCCCAGCGGGCACCCGCTCACACTCGCGGCCCGTTTTGACAAGCTCTTCATGGCTTTCGTTCGAGACATAGCCCAAGTCCCGCGCGAAGCTCAGTTTGGTGTCAATTTCGTCCAGGCTGCCACGCGCCGGCTTCAGGCATCGCACGCAATCAGGTCGCCCGCTGCGGCCGTAGCCCTCGGCGATGTTCGAGGCGATCAACTCGACGCCCTGCCGCAGCTGGCTCGAACGGCCAAATCGCTCCTTAGCTGGAAAGAGCGCAGCCGCTCGATACACGCTCATGCCAAGCTCGTAATCCAACCTCCACGCGACCAGATCGCGGAACGTGCTGCCTGATTTGCGCACCTGCGTCATGTGAACGCCTCCGCTCAATCACATCCGCCGCCTGCCCTTTGACAGGCGGGTTGCCAACCGGCGCGCCTCTCGGAGGGCGGGTTTCCAAACCGACTCTTCCCTCTGCCCCCCTCATGGCCGAATCATGAACAGCTTCTGGCCATACTCCACCGACTGACCGCTCTGCACCAAGATCCGCTCCACCGTCCCGCTGCTCTCGGCCTTGATCTCGTTGAAGACCTTCATCGCCTCCACCAGGCACACCGTCGTCCCCGCGCTTACCTTGGTCCCGACGTTCACAAACACCGGCGTGTCCGGGTTCGGCGCCGCGTAGAACGTCCCGACCATCGGGCTCAGCACCGCCACCAAGCCCGCGTCGCTATCAGCCGCCGCCGCCGCCATCGCCGCACCAGCCGCACCCGCACCACCAGCCGCCGCGGCCACCGGCACCGCCGATGGCATCGCCACCGGTGCCGTGCTCGCCACCGGCGCGCCACCCAACCCACGCTTGACCTGCACCGTCTCGGCCTGGTCCTGCAGGTTCAGCTCGCTCAGGTCGTTCTCGACCATCAGCTTGACCAGTTCCTTCAGCTTGCGGATGTCGATCATCGCTTGTTCCCTCGCGCCCCGCTCAGGCGGGGCCTACAGCCAACCAACCCTATTACCCCACGAATCAAAGCCTGCGCCTCCGCGCCCACAAGTGAAACGCCGCCGGGCCTACCGGCTGCTCCACTTCATCCCCATCCCAAGTCGGCTCAGGTTCTTGCAACCGTCCTCGGTAATCAAATAGTCGTCCTCAAGCCGCACGCCGCCCACGCCAGGCAAGTAAATCCCGGGTTCGACAGTCACCACCATCCCCGCCTTGAGCTCTTGCCCCTCGCCGATATGGCTCAGCCGCGGCTCCTCGTGAATATCCAGCCCAAGCCCGTGCCCCAGTGAATGCGAGAACCGCTCGCCAAAGCCCGCCTCCGCGATCACATCTCGCGCCACCTTGTCAACGGCCTTGCCAGTCACGCCAGGCCGCAGCGCCGCCGCCGACGTCACATGCGCCCGCTCAACCACCGCAAAGACCTCCGCGATCGCCTTGGGCCACTTGCCCCAGCACACTACACGTGTCATGTCGCCGTGATACCCACCCACCACCGCGCCCCAGTCAATCAGCAACGGCACGCCGGGCTTGATGATCCCCTTGCCCGCGCGATAGTGCGGCAGGCTCCCGTTCGCCCCCGCGCCCGCGATGGTCTCAAAGCTCGCCTCAGTCGCCCCACCCATCTTCATCTCGTACTCAAGCATCGCCGCAAAGTGCGCCTCGGTCAGCTTACCGCTCTTCTTGATGATCTTGCCCGCCTCCGCCAGCGCACTCTCCAGCGCCGCCTCCTGCACCGCGATGGCCTTCTTGATCAAGCCCACCTCGCCCGCGTCCTTGATGATCCGAAGCGCCCCAACCACGCCGCTGGTCTCCACCAGCTTCACGCCCCCGGCCTTGCCAGACCGCAACGCCTTGGCGATGAGCCCACGCCGCGCGAGCGTCACGCTCTCACCCTGCAGGCCCAGCGCCGCAAGGTCAAGCTCAGTGCAGATCTGCGCCAGCGCGTCAACGATCGTCCCGCCGCGGATGTGCACACGCACCGCCCCGCCCTTGGACACATCCAGCGGCGCCAGCTCCTCGGCAAACCGCCCGTCGCTAATAAGCACGTGCCCGCGGCCACTGACCACCAGCCACGAATCACCACCCAAAAAGCCAGTCAGGTACCCAACATCCTTCGGGTTCGTTACCAGTAGCCCCGCACGCACCCCCGAAAGCTCGCCGCCCGCCAGGCCCGACAGCACCCGGCCCAGCCGTGCCTGGAAGGTCGTACCGCCCCCTCCAGCACCACCCCCAATACCCCCACCTGCACCCTCATTTGCTGAAGATGACCGCCCTTTGGCGGAAGATGCGGGCACAGCTTGACGGCGAGGAGTTCTGCTAGCCATAGGGAAGGGGCCATGATACCCAGCCCACGCCCCGGCTTCATCCCCGCCCCGCCCAGCACCTGCCCGCCGCCTCCAAAGACCCTCAAGAGCCCCCATCACAGCGCAAGATCGCCCCTAGATCACGCGCGTACGCCCGATCACCCCGCCGCGGGTACGCTCCGGTGTGCCCCAAGGCCACCCCAAACTACCCGCCCTCCCGCGCCGTCGCACCGCCCCAAACTGGTCCGCCCTCGCGCTGCTGGCCGTGGGGATCGCCCTCATCGCGGGCCCACTGATCCTCTCGCTCTGGCGCTCGCTGGCCCCATCTTCGGCCCCGCCCATGGCGCTGCTTAGCCCGCCACCGCCATTGGCCAGCCCAGAGCTCGCCTGGTCGCTCGGGGCACCCTTGGCCATCGCCCTCACCGCCACGGCACTTGCCTGGCCAACCTGCTGGCTGCTGCTGAGCCTGCCCCCACACCGCCGCCGAGCCCTCGCAATCTTGATCGCCCTGCCCGCCCTGATGCCCAGCACTCTCTCCTTCGCCGGCTGGGGTCTGCTTACCTCACCCGTCGGCCCCTTGCACGCCCTGCCTCAGATGCTCATCGCGCGCGGGAACCCTGAGCTGCCCATCCTGCTCAACAAGCTCGTCGCGCTCGCCAGCCTCGCCCTCTGGCTCTGGCCCTTGAGCACCGCGCTGCTCTGGCCCGCCCTGCGATCAACCCCCGCCGGCGAGCTGGACGCCCTGGCCCAGTTGACCCCCTCATACCTCCGGCGCACGCGCACGTTGCTGGCCCGCCACCGCCGAAGCGTCCTGACCGCACTAGGCGTCGCCGCGCTGCTGGCCACCGGCGCAACTGTCCCGCTCCACCTCGCGCAGATCCCGAGCCTGGGCGTCAGCCTTTGGGCCCGCCTGGCCCTAGACCCCACCGCCCGCTCGGCCTGGACTATCGCCTGGCCCCTGCTACCAACCTGCTTGGCACTAGCCATTGTTCTGGCCCGGCAGGCAAGCTGGCCCGCGCCCGCCGCCGCCGCAGTCGAGCTCTCACGCGCCGCTCGCCCACTCCCAAACGCCCTCTGCGGGTCGCTCTGCTTGCTGGCCCTTGCGTGCGCTTTGGCGGGCCCGCTGCTTGCCGCCGTCACGCTCGCGGGCTCGCGCGGTAGTTATACCCTCGCGTGGCAAGACCTCACCACCGTCACCCCGGGCTTTACCACCACCCCGCTGACGGCCTCCGCCCTCGTCGCGCTCCTGGTCGCCCTTGCCAGCTTCGCCCTGGGCGCGCTCGCACTCCGCGCCAGCGAACCGCAGAACTCACCAACGCCCGTCGCACGCTGGACGCGGACCACCAACACTTCGCGCCCAGCGATTTCGCTCACGGCACCGCTCTCGCTCACCCTCACGCTGACTGTGGCGATCCTGGCTCTAGGTGCATCGCTCCCGGGCGTATTGATCGGTGCTGCCATCGCCGGCACAATCGCCACCCTCACCGCAACCCTCGGCCTGCTCGTCGGTCAAGATCTCACCCTTGGCGTCTTCGCCGTCGCCCTCGGGCACATCGCGCGGCTGGCGCTCATCCCCGTACTGGCCGGTTTGGTGCTGGCCCGCCTCGAGCCCCCAGAGCTTGCCGAGACGCGCCGCCAGCTCGCCGGGCCCGGCCTGCGCCCCTGGTTCCGCACAACCCTGCGCCCCGCCCTCGCGCCGTTGGCCGCCTGCGCCCTCGCCTGCGCGGCACTCAGCCTGCACGAGATCGAGGCCACGATCCAGCTCCAGCCCCCGGGCTATCGGGGCGTCGCCCAGCTGTTGCTTGACTACCTGCACATGAACTCGGCCCGCCAGCTTGGCGCAACCCTGACCATCATCATCGGTGCCGCGCTGGCCCTGGCCCTCTTGGGCGCTGGCGTGGCGGGGGCGCGACTCTGGCGGGGGCGATGGACCGAAACGCCAGGAACCTAGCGGTGAACGCCGCGGCTTTGCGCAGTCTTGCGCACCTCGGGCCCGAAACGCGATCCGCCGGGCGACTTCGTGCGTCTGGCGTTATGCTGTTGCAATGGGTGGGCCATCTGGTTGCTTGGTCCGGGGTGCGCTTGGTCTGGTGTGCTTGGGGGGGTTCGCTGGTGAGGATCGCTGCGTCACAGCCTGTCGTCGGCCAGCTCGCGCAGAGCGCGCGGCCTTGGCTGCGCGCGGGCCACTCGCGCCTGCTCTCACTTTCATTGACCTTGCCCCTCACTCTCGCGCTCGCGCCGTTCATCGCCGCGTGCGACGCCCACGACTATGGCGCTGCCAACGCGCCCGGCGAGCCGATGAAGCCGGGCACGAGCCTCGGCGGGCCGGGCAACGGGCCGGGCCTGTTCAGCAAGCCACGCGCGATCGATACCGACGGCACGCACCTGGTGGTCATCGACCGCTCGGGCCGCGTGCAGGTCATCGATCCAAACTCAGGCCGCGGACTGGCCTTCTGGCGCTTGCCGGACATGAGCGGCGGCTTTCCCACCGGCGTCACAGTCGCGCCATCACCCACCGGCGACGGGACCACGGCGGTCTGGATTGCCGACACGCACAACCACCGCGTCAGCGTCTACGCCATGCCGACACTTGACAACGGCGCCGGGCTGCTGGCACCAACCAACCCCGCGCTGCTGCTGCGGTTTGGTGGCATCGGCGATGGCCCCGGCAAGTTCACCTACCCCAGCGACGTCGCGGTCCTGACCGGGCCCGACGGCAAGAGCATCGATCGCGTCTACGTCAGCGAGTTTGGCGGGCACGACCGCGTCAGCATCTTCACCTTGAGCAGCACACCCGCGGGCGAGCTGGCCGCGAAGTTTGTCAGCAGCTTCGGCGTTGAAGGCCCGCCCAGCGACACCGCCATCACCTTCCAGCGTCCGCAAGGCATGAATTTCTTGAACCTACCCGTCGGGCCGCGCAGTCAGCGGCGCACGCGACTGTTGCTCAGCGACTCGATCAACCACCGCCTGGGCGTGTTTGAGCTTGATGGCGCGCTGGTTCGGTGGTTCGATACGCCGGGGCAGTTCCTGCACCCGCGCGGGATCGAGGTCCTCGCCGACGGCTCGGCGCTGGTGGTTGAGTTTGGCCGCAACCGCGTGCAGCGCATCGACACGCAGACGGGCGCGACGCTGGGCGTGTGGGGCCGCGCGGGGCGCGGGCTTGGTGAGCTGGCCGAGCCGTGGACCCTTTGCAGCGTCGGGGGCGTGACGTTTGTGGTTGACGCGCTGAATCATCGGTTGGTGCGGATGCAGACCCCAAGGCCTGACTGGAGGCCGGCGAGCCCGTGAGCGAAACGGTGACCATCCTGAGCTTCGCGCAAGCTGTTCCCACGTTGGGCTTTGGCCTCGGCCCGCTCGCGTTTGAGCGGCCGCTGTGGTGGCTGGTCTACCTGCCTGTGGCTGCGGTGATCCTGCTGATTGCCCGGCGAACCCTCAGCGGCGGCACCTCGCGCACACGCCTGTGGGCGCTAGGCCTCCGCCTGCTGCTGGCGGCGGTGCTGGTGGGCGTGCTGGCCCGCCCGCAGCTTCGGCGTGTGGCCAAAGACCTGGCGGTGACGTTCATCGTGGATGTCTCGCGCAGCCAGCCCAAGGACACACTCGCGGCCGCGCAGAAGCTCATCCGCGAAGGGACCATTGGCGCACGCAGGGACGACCTGGTCGGGCTCGTCACGGTCGGGCGCGAGGCGGGCATCCAGAAGGTTCCCGCGCTGATCCGCCAGGCCAGCCTTGATACGCCCGCGCAGGTCCGCACCGACGCGACCGACCTGGCCTCGGGCGTGCGCGCGGCGCTGAGCATCATGCCGCCGGGTGTCGCGGGCCGGCTGGTGCTCTTGAGCGACGGGAACGAAACGGCGGGCGACCTGCTGCGTGCGGCCCGAGCGGCCGAGGCTGGCAAGGTGCCTATCGACGTGCTGCCGACGCGGTACACCATCGAGCGTGAGGTGATCGCCGACCGGATCATCGCGCCGGCTACCGCGCGCCCGGGCGAGGTTGCGCCGCTGCGCGTGGTGCTGGTGGCAACCAAACCCACCACCGGCAAGCTGACGCTGCTGATGAACGGCCAGCCCGTTGACCTAGACCCCGGCGCGCCGGGGGCGAGCCTGGCGGTCTCGCTCAAGGCGGGCACGAACGTTGAGCCGGTCGCGGTGCGACTGCCTGACCGCGGGCCGGTGCAGTTTCAGGCGACCTTTGAGCCCGACGGCGCGTCACCTGGTGCGCCGGGCGCGGGCGACACGCTGGGCGAGAACAACTCGGCCCTGGCGGTAACGTTCATCGGCGGGCAGGGCCGCGTGCTGGTGCTGACAAGCCGCGGCGATGAGGCCAACGCGCTCAGCGGTGCGCTGGCCGCGCCGGGGCGGAGCATCGACCAGCGGACACCCGCGGACGGCTGGGCGAGCATCGCGGAGCTTGGCAGCTTTGAGTGTGTGGTGCTGGTGAACGCGGCGGCGTTTGAGTTCAGCCAGAAGCAGCAGGAAGAGCTGCGCTCGTACGTGCACGACCTGGGCGGCGGGTTGGTGATTGTCGGCGGCGATCAGAGCTATGGGGCGGGCGGGTGGATCGGCAGCACACTGGCGGAGGTGATGCCCGTGAAGCTTGACCCGCCGCAGAAGCGGCAGATGCCGCGCGGCGCGCTGGCGCTGGTCATGCATAGCTGCGAGGCGCCGGAGGGGAACTTTTGGGGGCGGCGCACGGCCGAGGCGGCGATCAGGGCGCTCCAGGGGCAAGACCTTGCGGGCGTGGTCGAGTACGACTGGGGCAGGGGGGGCGGGCACTGGGTGTATCCGATGAGCGTGCTGGGTGATAAGTCTGCCGCGCTGCGGTCGCTGCAGGCGCTGACCTTCGGCGACGCGCCGAGCTTTGACGACATGATGAGCAAGGTCATTGTCGAGATGAAGAAGGTGCAGGCGGGGCAGAAGCACACGATCATCATCAGTGACGGGGACCCCAGCGGGCCCAGCGCGGCGCTGCTGCGCGAGTTTGTCGACAACAAGGTCTCGATCAGCACGGTGGCGGTCTTTCCGCATCCCGGCGCGGTGGGCGACTTGCGGAAGATGGAGCGGATCGCCAAGGCGACCGGCGGCAGCTACTACGAGATCACCCAGCAGGGGCAGCTCAATAGCCTGCCGGAGATCTTCATCAAGGAGGCGCAGACGGTCAAGCGGTCTTTGATCTGGGAGGGAGACCCCACGGCGCTGACGCAGACGTCTGTGACCGACGGGCTGCGTGGCATCGTGGGGCTGCCGCGGGTGCAGGGGTACGTGGTGACCAGCGACCGCGAGGGCCTGAGCCAGGTGGTGCTTCGTGGGCCTGAGAACGATCCGCTGCTGGCGCAGTGGCAGCACGGGCTTGGGCGCGTGGTGGTGTGGACAAGCGACGCGACGAGCAAGTGGACGCCGGCGTGGCAGAGCTGGGCGCAGTACCGGCAGTTCTGGGATCAGCACCTGCGCTGGGCGATGCGGCCGGCGAGTGACCCGAACGTGCGTGTGGTGACCAGCGACCGGGGCGACCGGACGCAGATTATCGTCGAGGCGACCGACGCGGAGGGTGAGCGGCTGAACTTCTTGCGCTGGCAAGCGCGGGCCGTGACGCCCGAGGGCGCGAGCGTGGCGTTTGACCTGGTGCAGGCGGGCCCGGGGCGGTACGAGGCGACGCTGGATACGGCACGCGCGGGGGCGTACACGCTGAACATGAACTATCAGCGCCCGGGGGGCGACGGCGCGGCTGGTCAGGGTGGCGGACAGGGTGGAAATCAGCGGGGTGCGGTTCAGGCGGCGGTGACCAGGCCGTTTGCAGATGAGTTCCGTTCACTGCGCGACAACGCCGCGCTGCTGGAGCAGGTGGCGCAGCGGACGGGCGGGCGCGTGCTCTCTGGGGCTGACGCGGCGAAGTTGTGGGACCGCCAGAGCGTGACTATGCCGATCAGCCTGCGGCCGATCTGGCTGGCGGCGCTGGTCGGCGCGCTGGGCCTGCTGCTGACGGATGTAGCGGTGCGGCGCGTGCGGATCGACGTCGCCGGTGCGTGGCGGCGAGTGGGCAAGCTGTGGGGCCGAGCCCAGAGTGCCAAGGCCGGGCAGACCGAGGGGCTGGCGGCGGCGCGCGAGAAGGCCCGCGCGGACCTGCGGCGGCGCGAGCGCGGCGAGCGGGTCGGCGAGTCTGTGGCGCTGGACGCGAGCGAAGCTGGTGCCGGGGTGAGCGCGGCGCGGGGTGCGAAGTTTGAAGCGACCAAGGCCGAGCTTGAGGCCGCGGCCAAGAGCGCGGGCGCGATTGTGGATCAGCCGAGCGGGGCTGGGTCGGGCCCGGCGGCGCCGATTGTCACGCGCAGCGAGCCGGGCGAGCAGGCCGAGGATGAGGGTGGGATCTCACGGCTGAAGAAGGCCAAACAGCGTGCGCAGGATGAGTTGAAGGAAGAGTGAAGGGTGAGAGGGATTGAGAGAGGTCGGGCCTGCGGCCTGAAGGCAGGATGAAATCCTGCCCCACGCGAGGCAGAGGCAAGCACCGCGCGGGGTCAGATGACTCGGTCTTCTTTGGCGATGCCCAAAGCGGGGCGGAGGTCGAGCTGGACGACCACGCCACCCTTGTGGGCGATGAGCTGCTTGGCGGCGCTTGGGTCAACGTAGTCGCTGTGGCATGAGGCCTTCTCGACGTCGGCGCCGACGGCCTTCTTGGTTTTGCTGGCGAGCTTGTGGATCTCTTCGGGCGAGAGCACGCCGCGCTTGACGAGGATTTCTTGCTGCTCGGGCGTGAGCGCGTCGGTGAGTTTGGGCGCGCCGGGGATGGTGCCGTCTTTGCCGCCCATGCGTTCGAAGCCCTCGGCCTTGCCTGAGGCGAACTCCTGGATCTCCTTGGAGATGCGGACGGAGCACCAGTCGTGCCCGCACATGGCGCAGAAGTCGGTGTCGACGTCGAGGTCTTCGTCGTGGTAAGCGCGGGCGGTGTCGGGGTCAAAGGAGAGCTGGAAGTGCCTGTCCCAGTTGAGAGCGGCGCGGGCCTTGGTCAGCTCATCGTCACGGTCTCGCGAGGCGGGGATGCCCAGGGCGACATCGGCGGCGTGGGCGGCGATCTTGTAGGCGATGCAGCCCTGCTTGACGTCGTCCTTCTTGGGCAGGCCAACGTGCTCTTTGGGCGTGACGTAGCAGAGCATGGCGGCCCCGTGATAGGCCATGGCCGTAGCGCCGATGCAGCTGGTGATGTGGTCGTAGCCGGGGAACATGTCGGTGACCAGCGGGCCAAGGACGTAGAAGGGCGCGCCGTGGCAGAGGGTGCGCTGGAGCTTGGCGTTGAACTCGATCTGGTCGAAGGGGACGTGGCCCGGGCCCTCGATCATGACCTGCACGCCGAAACGCCAGGCGCGCTCGGTGAGCTCGCCGAGTGATTCGAGCTCTGCGAGCTGTGCGTCGTCGGTGGCGTCGGCCATGCCGCCGGGGCGGAGGCCGTCACCGATAGAGAAGGTGACGTCATGCTGGCGGAGGATAACGCAGATGTCGTCCCAGCGTGTGTGCATGATGTTGTCCTGGTTGTGGACGAGCATCCACTTGGCCAGGAGCGAGCCGCCGCGGGAGACGATGCCGATGAGGCGGTTTTTGACGAACTTGAGGTGGGCGTAACGGACGCCGGCGTGGATGGTGAAGTAGTCGACGCCCTGCTGGGCCTGGTGGTGAAGGGCGGCCTCGATGGTGGGCCAGTCGAGATCCTCGATGCGTTTGCCGATGATCATCGAGTAGATCGGGACGGTGCCGATGGGGACGCGGGCGTTGGCGGTGAGGGCGGCGCGGGTGGCGTCAAGGTCGCCGCCGGTGGAGAGGTCCATGACGGTGTCGGCGCCCCACTTTTCGGCCCAGCGCAGCTTTTCGACTTCTTCGTGCGTGCCTGATGAGACGGGCGAGGCGCCCATGTTGGCGTTGACCTTGGTCTTGCTGGCGCGGCCGATGCACATGGGGTCCAGGTTGTGGGCGAGGTGCGCGATGCTGGCGGGGATGACCATGCGGCCGGCGGCGATCTCATCGCGGACCAGCGCGGGGGTCAGGTGCGGCTCGCGCTGTGCGACGCGCTGCATCTGCGGGGTGATGATGCCGAGGCGCGCGTGCTCTAGCTGCGTGACGGGCGTGAAGACTTTGGGGTAGATCACGCGCAGGCGGCGGGCGGGCCCGCGCGAGGGCTTGGCGGTGTTGAACTCAACAAAGTGGTGCGTGTCGCCCAGGCAGTTGCCGCAGCCTTGATCACTGCTGGTAAGCGCGGTGCCGAGGTGCGGGGCAACTTGCGGGTGCTGTGAGCTAACCTGGCCGGACCAATCTTTGGCGACGCAGGCGGGGATGAAGGGTGCGAAGTCTTTGGGCGAGAGGAAGCAGGAAGGGTCGGTCGCGGTGCCGCCGCCGACGCCGAAGGTCGGCGTCCATCGGTGTTCGCCGGGGTGGGCGGGCGCGGGTGCGTAGGCGGGGTCGGTAGCGGTCAGGGCTACGGGGCCGAGATCGACCACGCTCCAGCCGTCGGGGAGGAAGTCCCAGGCGGTCTTGGCGCTGGCGGCGGGCATGCCGGGGGTATTGGGGCTTGCGAACATCAGCGGCCCGCCGAGGTCGGGCGCGAGTGCGAACGAGCCGGGCGTGGTGACGGCGGCGTCTGTGCCGGGGTTGCCCGCGCCGTGTAGGGGAAGGTTTAGTCTGCGAGTAGGCCGACCTTCTGCGCCGGCGTGTGTGCTGGCTTGTGTTGGGGCGTGTGTGCCGGCGTGTGTTGGGGAGTGAGGGCTGGCGGGGATGCCAGCGCCATCGGTGACTGCGGACGTGGCGGAGCCGTGGGTTTTGATGGTCATTGAGCGCTTCCCTCCGCCGGTATGAGCCGGATCAGGTTCCACGGGTGCATCTCAGCGCCGGCCGAACAGTTTGGCTGGCGCGCCCCGAGCGGATGAGCCGGAGTCTAGCGCGAGCGCGGGGGCGGTGAGGCTCAGGGTTCCTCCGCGATCTGCCACTCCAGCTCGTCGAGGTCGGCGTTGACGGGGCGGCCCAGATGGCGGAGCATGTTCATGCACTGGGCGCGGTGGTGCATGCCGTGGTTGGTCACGTGGATGACGGCGGCGGCGACGGTGAAGGTCTCGGGCGGGTAGTCGGCGATGGTCCAGGTTCGTGTGGTGTTGAGGGTTCCGTGGTCGCGGAGCTGAGCGACGAGGTGGGCGAAGTCGGGGGCGATGTCTTGAAGCTGGGCGCTGAACTCAGCAGCGGTGAAGCGCTTGGCTGGCGCGGGGTCTGTGTGCGAGGTCCGGCCGTCGAGGCGCGGGCGCAGGGGGCGCTCGCCGATGCGGTCTGCCCAGCGGTGCATGGCGCCGATGATGTGGGCGATGGTGTCGTGCAGTGAGCCGGGGCCGATGGGGAACTGCTGGTGGAACTGCGCCTCGGTCAGCGGGCGGCAGCGGTCGATGATCTGGGCGGTGGCCCAGCGATCATGGCCCAGCAGGATGTCGAAGGCATCTGTTGAGAGGGGCTTGGTGGGCATGGCGTAGTTTATCCTGATGGCGGTGACGGTCGCGCAGAGGGCGAGGCTGCGTCGTGCGTGTGATGTGCTGTTGCTTGGTAAAGCGCGATGCTCGTGCGGCATCAAGTTCGGGCGGCACAGAGGTCTTCCGAGGCTCGGCCGATCTGGGTGAAGGCGTAATTGAACCCGTTAGGCTCGAGACGGCGCGAGGTGATACCGCGGCCGTAAGGCGACAGCTCTGGATCGGTCCGCGGCACCAGTGGCGCACCGACGCGACCGCCCGCGCGGGGGGCGGGTGCGCAGGCGCTAGCGGCTGGCGGTTTGTTGGCGCACGTGCTGGTTGAAGGCGTCGGAACCGCCGCGGGGGATGGTCAGGGTGGTCCAGGGCGTGGCGGACTGTGCGGCCAGGACTCGCGCGGTTTGGACGATCTGCCCGACGTGGTAGCTGGTGTGAGACAGCGACCGCGTGAGGGCCAGGGTGAGGGTGTGCGGCTGGTTGCGGATCGTGAGCACGCGGGGCAAGTCGGCGTCGGTGAGCGCGGCGAGCTGAGTATCGAGCGCGTTCCAGCCAACGTCCCAGCAGGCGATAAGGGCTTGATGGTCGGCGAAGTCATCGACAAACTCGGTATCGCGGAGTCGCCAGGGCTTCTCGCCGTCGGTGGTCAGCGCGTCGGTCCAGCGCGAGCGAAGGTTGCCGCCGACGTGCTTCATGACGACGGCGACGGAGTTAACCTCGGGGTTCAGCGGCGTGCGGAGCTGGGCCCAGGTGAGGTGGGCGGCGGCCCTTTGGGCATAAGCGCGGTAGCGGGCGAACTCGTGCTCAAAGGCGCGGAGGGTTTCGCGCTGCATGGTCGCTCCGCGTGAGGGAACAGGGGCAGGAGGGTGGGGAAATCATCGGGCGCAAAGGCGGGGGAGCGAGACTGTACACTCAGGGGTATGAGCGCAACAACCCTGACGAAGGCGGCGTGGTGCCTGGCCACTTTCCTGCTGGTGACGCTGGCGTCAACGCTGGTGATGGGAGGTTGCGCGGGCGGTGGTGGTGGAGCTGGTACTGGTGTGGGGTCGGGCGCGGGGTCGGGGTCGGGCGTTGGTGGCGTGCGGCGCGATGGTGCCACGCTGTGGGCGGTGGCGATTCACGGCGGGGCGGGGACGCTGGACCGCGGCGCGCCGGCAGAGCAGATTAAGGCGTACCGCGCCGCGCTGGAGGGTGCGCTGGCAGAGGCGACGGCGCGGCTTGAGCGCGGCGAGGCGGCGGTTGATGTCGCGCAGGCGGTGGTGATGAGACTGGAGGATGACGCGAAGTTCAACGCGGGCGTTGGTGCTGCGTTTACGGCCGACGGCGGGCACGAGCTTGACGCGTCGATCATGGAGGGGCACACGCTGCGGTGCGGGGCGGTGGCGGGGGTGACGACGGTGAGGAGCCCGATCGGTCTGGCGCGCCTGGTGATGGATCGGACGCGGCATGTGCTGCTGGCGGGGGCGGGGGCTGAGAGGTTTGCGGATGAGATGGGCGTGGCGCGGGTGCCCAACGCGCACTTTGACACGCCGCGGCGGCGCGAGATGTGGGAGCAGTGGAAGCGCGAGCAGGCGGGAGCAACTTCGGCGGCAATCATGAGCACTCCTGATGTCCGCTTCGGGACCGTTGGCTGCGTGGTGCTGGACGTGCGCGGGCACCTGGCCAGCGCGACGAGCACCGGTGGCCTGACGGGCAAGCGCTGGGGGCGTGTGGGCGACTCGCCGGTGATTGGCGCGGGGACGTATGCCGACGCGCGGGTTGCGGTGAGCTGCACGGGCACGGGCGAGGAGTTCATCCGTCACGGGGTGGCGCGGGCGCTGGCCTCGCGCGTTGAGCTTGCGGGCGAGAGCGTAGATGAAGCGGCGCGGCATCTTGTGTTCAAGGTGCTCAAGCCCGACGACGGCGGGTTGATCGCGGTGGACGCGGGCGGGAGCATCAGCACGCCGTACAACAGCGAGGGGATGTACCGCGCGGGGGCGAGTAGCAGGGGCGTGCGGTTTGTGAGCATTTGGCAGGAGTGAGCGGCATGAACGGTGCATGGCGAAGGGTGCGTGGTGAAATCTTGGCTGTGGTGGCGAGCGCGCGGCTTGCTGCTGTAAGGCTTGATGCTGTCCGGCTTG
>Ga0105047_10004787_pt1 | contig 23452 bp, 25 predicted proteins | sample MAT04_FD_78384 | JGI IMG/M metagenome (GOLD analysis project Ga0105047, IMG submission 78384) | Freshwater microbial communities from Lake Fryxell liftoff mats and glacier meltwater in Antarctica - MAT-04 (megahit assembly) | ecosystem: Environmental > Aquatic > Freshwater > Ice > Liftoff... | reverse complement strand
TTATTATAGTATGTATAAATACAATTGTAAAAGCAAGCGAGCAAGAGAGGTATTTTCTTGAAAATTACTGCCAAACGCTCGCTTGCGGCATACTTGATATCACCCGTTTACCGGCCGTTTTGGAGCGTATTTGTTGAGCATCTCGGCCGATTCCAGGAGGCGAAGGAATTCGGCCCGATATCCTTCGGTATCTTTACCCCGGCCGTTATTTGCCAGAGATCCGAGGAGAAGTGGGTAGGTGAGTTGCCGGAGCTCGCGGTGGCGCAGGAGCATGCCGAACCCGGCAACGGAGGCGGCGAAGCAAAAAATCATCGCTGGTTTTTGCGAAAGCCAGGTCTTCGTTTGCGTTTGCAACAGGTTGGCTGCCAAGGACAGAATCCTTTGCCTCGAGTGGTTTATAGCGCAGCTTGACGGTCAGGAGTTCACCGGAATTGCCGGGTGCCGAAGCCTGAGACTGGTATTTCTGGCTGTCAACTCGTTGCCCTGCTTGGTTGTCTTCTATCCGTTAAAAATAAAGAACTTACGCATTGCGTAATTGAACATCACCGCCGTGAAAATGTTGGCGACAAAGGCGTAGGTGGTGAGAAGGCCGAAGCGTCTGATGAGAAGACCCATCAGCATCGTGCCAAGAAAGGCGCTTATACCCGAAACCGCGTAAAAGAGAAGGATCTCAATGACGATAGGGTATTTCCCGCCTTGAAAGACAAAAAGAATGTTGGTGATATAGGCCACCATGTTGGCAATGAGAAAGGCGATGAAGTTGCCGATCATGGAGTTGCGCGCTCGGGTGGTGTCGTTTATTCTTCTGATGGTCAGTTTGAAGAACCGAACCGCATGATCCTTCTCCTGCAGAGAGGGGAAGACCTTCCAGGCAATGAGATGGAAAATGATAATATGGGTAACTGTGGCAAGACCACCGGCCAAAGCGTATTTGATGAATTGAAGGATCGCTGGGTTATCGAAGTGCATGTGTGTTGCTTCCGTTGGAGGACTATTGGGGGTGGATGGCGCTGATTTTGAGAAAGTGGTTGTCTATACCAGATTATAAGGGGAAAAACCAGGGTGGAATGAGGTTTGGCTTCGAATGAAATTCCAGAGAACCACCTGTCGGACCTTGGTTAAAAAAAATGGGCCACACCTGTCTCTGGTGTCACTGGAAAATAAGAGCTATCTCTTTTGCATTTAAGACATCCGATCGGTACCCCCGGTACGGACCAGGCCCTCCTTTTCAGCCATTTCCCCGCCTTGTGTGAGGTATTGCCATATTCAGTGAAAATCTTCTGCGCAAGGGGCTATTCTTCTTTTTTAATCTCCCGGATGGTGATATTTGCGCCAAGCGGACCTTGGACGCAGCGGGATTTGTAGAGAACTTCCATTTGCTGAAAAGCCTTTTCAATGGCGTCACCCTCTTCAAGGTCATGTTGTTCGGTTTTTTCAATCTTGTCCTGTTGGGTATCCATGCTTGCTCCTTGGCTTAAGAGTAAAGAATAAAGAACAACAGTTGGCTTGCCCAATGTTGCGTCTCCAATTTAAAAGAGTACGAATTTGCAAATCAGTTATCAACCCTTATTTTAATCGACACGGCATTATGTGGTAACTTGGGCGGGCAGGATTTTTCCCGCCGCATATAAAAATCAAGGCAGGAGAGGATGATGAATTTCCGCTATATCGGCAGAACGGGATTACGTGTCAGCCCGATTTGTCTGGGAACCATGACTTTCGGCGGCGTTATCGATAAAAATGCGGCATTTGCCATCCTCGATAAAGCCTATGATGCCGGAATTAATTTCTATGATACCGCAGAGGTTTATCCGGTTCCGCCAATGGTTGAAAACGTCGGCCGAACCGAAGCAATTGTCGGGGAATGGCTAAAGACCAAGGATCGCGATTCTGTGATACTTGCCACTAAGGTGGTTGGTGCGGCATCCGGCTGGTTCGTGCCGCCGGTGCGAGCCGGACTCACTGCTATAGACGCGCATCATATAATGAAAGCGATTGATGGCAGCCTGAAGAGGCTGAAAACCGAATATATCGATCTGTATCAAATGCATTGGCCGGATACCGTCGTTCCCCGGGAGGAAAGCATGGCCGCCTTCGACCAATTGGTGCGGTCCGGAAAGGTGCGGTATCTAGGTACCTCCAATGACACGGCTTACGGGACGACCAAGTCGAATATGATCTGTCAACGTTACGGTTATAAGCGCTTTGAATCGATTCAGAACAATTTTTCTCTTCTCAATCGACGGTTCCAAGATGAAATGGTGGTGATGTGCCGAGAGGAAAAGATCTCCCTTCTGCCCTACTCGCCCATGGCAGGAGGGGTGCTGAGTGGAAAATACAATAAAAATCCCCAGGTTTCGGGTCGTTTTACCAGCTACGCGGCGTCGCCGGAGCAACGCATCAGGAATATGGCAAACCGGTTTGTCAACAGCAAAACGCTGGCAGCCACTGCCCGATATATGGCAATCGCTGCCGATTTGGGAATTGCGCCGGCGACGCTGGCAATAGCCTGGAGTAAACAATTTGATTATGTGGCCTCGACCATTGTCGGGGCTACCAGCGGCGCTCAGCTTGACGCTTCTCTTGCCGCCCTCGATCTTACGTTGACCTCTGAAACTCTTGCCCTTTGTGATCAGGTTCATGCCGACATTCTCTATCCTATGGGATAGTGCGGATGAAGCCGGACTCTTCATTGAGATCAAAGATCATCTGCTAGCCGAAAAATGCATGTTTTCCTTGCAGCTGCCGCTGAACATGCTACCTTGGGGCGAAGAGTTGAAAATGATGTTTTGAGGATTGCCCAAAGCGGGTTCTTACGAGTTGCTCATGGTTGATGAAAATGAAAGCATTATAACTCGGTTCATGGTGATCACCGGGACTGTGGAGTGTCATGGCCGAGTCGTTCTGGAAGGGACTCTTGATGGTTCGTTTTTCGGTGAGGTTCTTGATATTCGTCAAACCGGGAAGATTTCCGGCGATATCAGAGCGGCAGCCATTGACTGCTCTGGGTGTATGGAAGGCAGAGTGGTCACTGATTCTCTGGCCCTGCGTCGAGGTGGTCGTCATGTGGGGACCGTGGAAACCAGAAAGCTGGCGGTTGAGCCCGGAGCCATTCTCGATTGTGCTTTGCAGAGTGGTGCCATGAAGGGTTCTGCTCCGGTTGCGCGTATAACTGACGCTGCGAGTAAACCGGATGTCGATCTGGGGCTATTGCTCACTGCCTTTCAGGAAGGCGTCAGGCCCTGCTGCATGGACGTTCCCTGGTCGGAACGTTTGGAGGTATACAGCCAACTCCTGGAACTCTTGGAAAAAGGCAAATCTCTTATCAAGGTGACCGGGGAGGCAGGCAGCGGCAAATCGCTCTTAGTGAATAAATTGCGAAGTACGTTACCGGCATCTTATGAAGTTTTTCTGGCAACTGAACAGGGCGGCTCGGTTGCCGCTGTGTTGCACGAGGTGGCTGCAAATCTTGCCATCGAAGGGATTGCGGAGGCGTCCCAGGCCGAGTTGTTGGCGAAAATCAAGACCGTTCTTAATGAGAAAAGGCGAGATGGACAACGGGTGCTGCTCTTGGTCGACGATGTCGAGAAGATGTATCCGGCCGCCATGGAAGGGATTATTCGCACCTTGACCAATGCTTATGGCGAAGGGGATGGCGCGGAGATGCTGCAACTGATTCTCTTCGGCACCAAAGAAATGGAAGCCAAGATGGTCGCCACCACCATCGAGTATTTTGAAGACGAGACCAATTGCCAACTCAATCTTGAATCGCTGAATATAAAAGATACCGCCGATTATCTCCGTTTCTGTCTGCAGCTTGTCTCAGCCGGCAGAGGTAGTTACTCAACAGCGCTTTTTCCCTACGAAACCATCCGCAAGATTCACGCCATGAGCCACGGCAACATTGCGGCCATCAATCTCCTCGCCGATAAGGCGCTACGCGGCGCCCACGCCGCCGGTGCCTCGGAGGTTTACGCCAAATATCTTTAGCCACTTTATTTGACCGCAATACCTCAATAACATTGGTTGCAGATTGCCAACCAACGTCGAAAATAATATATAATTAAAAACATCCCGATGTGTGAATACGAAAAACGCAATAGTTGGTGTGATAATATACCTTTTTCGTAAAATAATTTTGCTAATATTGACAACATCATTTTTTCATCGTATGGTTTTGCAAAAAAAATGAGTGACTAAGAGGTGGTGTGCCGTCATGGATATCGATGAAATAAATGTGGCTATTATCAATCACCTCAGAGACGGCAGGATGCCTTTTAAGCAGATCGCCGAATCCCTTGCCCTTTCCGAGGGGACAGTTCGGGCCCGGGTGAAAAGGCTGAAAGACGAGGGGGTGCTGGATATCACCGCCCTGGTCGATCCCGAGGCGGTGCCGGACCAGTCCATCATCATGGTCGGGGTGCGGCTGAAGGATATGGATCTGGTTAAAAAAGGTGAAGAATTCAGTAAGTTGCGCGGCGTCACATCGGTGTGTGTGGTGACCGGCCGTTTTGACCTTATCCTGACGGTACTCCTCACCAAGGAGTTCACCATGCTGAAATTTTATACCGAGGAGGTCGCCAGGTTGGAAAATGTCAGGGCGGTGGAAACCTTCGTCGTTTACAAAAGCTTCAATCTGAAGGTGCCCTTGACCCTGCCGGTGTAAAGGGATCAGGGCGCGCACCATTATTAACCCGACAACCAGGTGAGGAAATGGAAAATCCGAAGAAAACGGTACTGCATGGCTGGCATGTCGATCAGGGTGCCAACATGGCCTTTTTTGGCAATTATGATATGCCGTTATGGTATAAGACCGGGGCAAAGGCCGAGCATCTAGCGGTTATTGGAGCGGCGGGTGTTTTCGATACCAGCCATATGGCGGCGGTGGCGGTTCGAGGCCGGGGGGCGAGGGCTCTTCTGCAGCTGTGCCTGAGTAAGGATTTAGAGACCTGCATCGGCAAAGAAAAAACCGCTTTGGTCGACGGAAGATGCGTGTACGGCATCTTTCTCGCAGAAGACGGCACGGTCATCGATGATGCTATCCTCTATCAGTTGCAGCCCGGTAGCTTTATGGTGGTGGTCAACGCCGGCATGGGCGGTATCATTGCCGCCCACCTGAAAAAGTACGGCGTCGGGCAGGAGGTGGAAATTCACGACCTGACCGACAAGGTCGGAAAGATGGATATCCAGGGTCCGCTGGCGGCGATTATCCTGCAGAAAGTCCTGGCGCATTCATCGACGGTTTTTGATCGCCTGTCATACTTTTCTTTCAAGGGAAGCTTTGGCCCGTTTGGGGCCGACAGTGCGGTGACCCTCGCCGATGGAACGTCGGTCCTGGTTTCCCGCACCGGCTATACCGGCGAATTTGGTTTTGAGCTCTTTGTAGAAATCGACCGTCTGCTCCCCCTCTGGTTGCAAATCCTGAATGCCGGGATGGACAAAGGGATGCTGGCCTGCGGCCTGGCGGCTAGGGATTCACTCAGGGCTGGAGCGGTTTTGCCGCTCTCCCATCAGGATGTCGGAGCCTGGCCGTTTTTAAATAATCCCTGGCAATTCGCTCTTTCCTGGAATGAGACTATGACCTCCTTTACCAAGGATTTCATCGGCGGCCCAGCCTTGCTGAAGAGTAGGTGGCAGAAATACACCCTCCCTTTTGCCGGCTTTGATCCCCGTAAAATCAATGCCGGGGAGGGCAGCTTTGTGACCAAGGAATCAGGCGAACATCTCGGCACCATCCTCACCTGCACCACGGATATGGCGATCGGTCGGGTCGATGGAGAGATTGTCAGCGTTGCCGGCAACAAGGAGTTTCAGGCCAAGGGCCTATGCTGTGGCTTTGTCCTTCTTGAGCAGCTCTGCGCGCCGGGGGAAAAGGTCGTGCTGACCGATGGAAAAAGAAAAATAGTCGTTGAAATACGGGCTGATGTCCGTCCGAACAGGACCGCCAGAAGGCCGATGGATAAGATGCTGGGTTGATAACACTATCAGGGGAGACGAGGCCATGAAAGAATTGAGTGAAGTGATTTTTGTCGAAAAATTGAAGTATACCGAGGATCATGAGTGGGTCACCGGAAGCGGTGCTACTCTCAAGGTCGGGATAAGTGACTATGCCCAGGACCAGCTGGGAGATATCGTTTTTGTCGAATTGCCGGAGGTGGGGGCAACCTTTGCCAAAGGTGATCAGTTTGGGACGCTTGAGTCGGTTAAGGCGGTGTCCGAACTCTATCTTCCGGTCGGCGGCGAGATCGTCGCGGTCAACGATGCCCTGGGTGACGCCCCGGAACTCATCAATCAGGATCCGTACGGCAATTGGATTGTCGAGATCAAACCTTCCGATAGCAGCGAACTCGAGCAACTTCTGACCGTCGACGCCTATCGCCAACTCCTGCGAGGATAATGCCATGCGCTATTTACCTCATACCGACGACGAAATAGAGGAGATGCTGGCAGTCGTAGGCCGCAAAAGTCTGGATGAGCTGTTCTGCTCGGTTCCCGACGCTTGCCGCTACGAAGGAAGCATGGGTTTGCCTGAACCGATGGACGAATGGCAATTGACCGCGCATGCCCAGCGGCTGGCTGAGGCGATGCAGGTGGACCACACCTATAATGTGCTGATCGGCGCCGGCAGCTATCACCACAACATCCCGGAGACCATCCGCACCGTCATGGGTCGCTCCGAGTTCCTCACCGCCTATACTCCGTATCAGCCGGAGATGGCTCAAGGCACTCTGCAGGGCATTTACGAATACCAAACCCTGGTCACCAGGTTGCTCGGTATGGACGTTGCCAACGCCTCCATCTACGACGGCGCCTCGGCGCTGGCCGAAGGCTTACTGATGGGTTTGCGGGTGGCCAAGAAGAAGGCCAAAGTTGCTGTTTCCGCCGCCGTCCATCCGCACTACCGTGAGGTCGCCAGGACCTATCTGGAGCCGACCTGCTACGAGATGGTCGAGTTGCCGGTGGGTCCAGATGGCCGCACCGATCTCAGCGGCCTTGCCGCAATCGGCGATGTGGCGGCTGTGGCGATCCAGTCGCCAAACTTCTTCGGGGTGATCGAGGACCTTGAAACCCTTGGCAAGGACATCCACGCCGCCGGAGCGCTCTTTGTCACCAGCTTTACCGAGCCGCTGGCCTACGGACTCCTGAAAAATCCCGGTGCCTGCGGTGCCGATATCGTCTGCGGTGAGGGCCAGAGTTTCGGGCTACCACGCTCTTTCGGCGGGGCGGCCCTTGGGATGTTTGCCTGTCGCGACGAATTTGTTCGTAACATGCCCGGTCGCCTGGTCGGTCAAACCCAGGATCTCGATGGCAAACGCGGTTTTGTCCTGACCCTTTCCACCCGGGAGCAACACATCCGCAGGGAGAAGGCTACTTCCAACATCTGCTCCAACCAGGGCATCTGCACCCTCATCGCCGCCATGTATATGTCGTCTCTGGGCGGCTCCGGTCTTGGTGAACTGGCTCGGCTTAATTATAGTAAGGCCGAGTATTTCAAGGCCCAGCTCAGGGCAAAAGGGGCAAAAATCGTCTTCGATTCTCCCACCTTCAACGAATTTGTCGTTGAGTTCCAAGAGGATTTCCGGCCAACCTATGAGCGATTGCTGGCAAAGAAGATAGTTGCCGGCCTCGAACTTGGAAAATACTACCCGGAACATAAGGGGCGCTATCTTTTTTGTGTGACAGAGACAGCTGCCAAAGAGGTTATAGATGCGGTTGCAGGTGAGGTGAAGCCATGAGCACGACAAATATCCCGGGCCTAAGCGGCATAATTCAACATGAACCCCTGCTCTGGGAAAAGGGTAAGAAAGGACGACGCGGCATGTGTGTGCCGGCAAGCGATGTGCCGGTAGCCCACTTGCCGGCCGAACTGCAGGGGCAAGGTGTCAATTTCCCCGATCTCAGCGAGGTCGATGTGGTGCGCCACTATACCCGCCTGTCGCAATGGAATTACGGCGTCGATACCGGCATGTACCCATTGGGCTCCTGTACCATGAAATATAATCCGAAGATTAACGAGAAGGTGGCATCGACGCCGCAACTGGCTGCAGCCCATCCGATGCTCGCCGACGAATTGGTGCAGGGCAATCTCCAGGTCATGTACGAATTACAGGAGTATCTTGCGGCCATCACCGGCCTGCCCGGAGTCACCGTGCAACCGGCGGCGGGAGCACACGGTGAACTGACCGGCATGCTTATTTTTGCCGCTTATCATAAAGCTAAGAATTCAAAACGCAACAAGATCCTTATCCCCGACACCGCACACGGCACCAATCCGGCCAGTGCCGCCCTCTGCGGCTACAAGCCGGTGCCGATAAAGTCCGGGCATAACGGTATCCTCGACATCCAATCCATTGCTGCGGGTATGGATGAAGAGACCGCCGGGATCATGGTCACCAACCCCAATACCCTCGGGTTGTTCGAGACCAATATTCGCGAGATATCCGAGATCGTCCATGCCAAGGGCGGGTTGGTCTACGGTGACGGCGCCAACCTCAATGCGGTCATGGGCATTATCAACGCCCGGAAGTGCGGGGTTGACGTCATGCACCTTAACCTGCACAAGACCTTTTCCACCCCGCACGGTGGCGGCGGACCGGGGGCGGGACCTGTATGTGTGACCGAGGAGCTGAGCAAGTATCTGCCGGCGCCCCGGGTAATAAAAGAGGGCGACAAATACCGGCTCGACTATGGCCAGCCGGAATCCGTCGGTCGCGTTCATGCCTTCCACGGCAATTTTTCGGTACTTCTTCGGGCTTACAGTTATATCCGCACCATGGGCGCGGGCAACCTCAAAAAGGCCAGTCAGCTGGCGGTGCTCAACGCCGCCTATATCAAAGAAAAGCTGAAAGGTACTTTGCCGCTCGCCTACAATCGGCCATGTATGCATGAATGCGTCTTTTCCGACGCCCTGCTGCAGGAAGATAAGATCAGCACCCTTGATCTTGCCAAGCGCCTCATCGACTGCGGCTATCATCCGCCGACCATCTATTTCCCGCTGGTGGTCCACGGGGCGATCATGATCGAGCCGACCGAGACCGAATGCAAGGAGGATATCGACCAGTTCATCGAGGTGGTGAAGATGATCGTCCGGGAGGCAAAGGAAAATCCAGAACTCCTGCGGCAGGCGCCAATGCGGGCGAAGACGCGTCGCCTTGACGAGACGCTGGCGGCTCGCCACCCTTGTCTCTGTGGCTAGCGAAAAAGTTGCCGCCTGCTTGGTCGATCTCGGCTCGATCGACTATGCGGCGGCCTATTCCCTGCAATTGGCTCTGGTTGAAAAAAGAAGGAGTGGCCAACCGGCAGATGACCTCTTTCTCGTAACCGAGCACCCGAGCACCTTTACCCTCGGCAGGCGTGGCGGCCGCGAGAACCTCATGGTTACGGAGGAATTCCTGGCAGCAAGGCAAATTCCCCTGGTGCATATCGAGCGTGGCGGCGATATAACCTTCCATGGCCTCGGGCAACTGTTGCTCTATCCGATACTCCATCTCCGCCAGGCGGGGCTGAGTGTCGCCGGCTATGTGCATTGCCTGGAAGAGGTGATGATCCGCCTGGCTGCGGCAAGCGGGGTTGTCGCCGACCGCGACCCCCGCAACCACGGGGTCTGGGCGGGAGGCAAAAAACTCGGCAGTGTCGGCATCGCCATCCGCCACGGTATTGCCTTTCACGGCCTGGCGCTCAATGTCAATCTCGACCTTACCCCCTTTTCCTGGGTCAATCCCTGCGGTTTAAGCGGGGTGCGTATGACCTCCATCAGCCGCGAATGCGGCCGGGAAGTGACACTTGATGCAGTAAAAAAAGATCTCCTCGGCCAGCTAACACACATCTTTAGCCGCCCCTTTATTCTCCATTCCAAGGATTACATCGATGACTTCATGCACAGATCGGACCCCATCCGGCAAACCCAAGTGGCTGCGCCGCAGTCTGCCGACCGGACCGGAATATGAGAAAATCCGCAAGCTGCTAACAGAGCATGGGCTGACCACCGTCTGTCAGGAAGCCAAGTGTCCGAACCAGTTTGAATGCTACGCCCAGGGGACGGCAACCTTTATGATCCTCGGCGAGAAGTGTACCCGCAATTGCCGGTTCTGTGCGGTCGGGCACCCGCCGGAAACTCTGCCGGACCCCGAGGAACCGGAGCGGGTGGCCGAGGCGGTGGCCCTTCTTGGGCTACGCTATGCGGTGGTCACCTCGGTGACCCGTGACGATCTGCCGGACGGCGGAGCGGCGCTTTTTGCAAAGACCATCGCAGCCATAAGAATGCACCAGCCAAACACCCTGGTGGAGGTGCTCATTCCAGACCTGCAGGGCAATCGCCGGGCACTCAGAACCATCCTTGATGTCGGCCCCGACGTCCTCAATCACAATATTGAAACGGTGGCAAGGCTCTATCCGGAGGTCCGGCCCCAAGCGGAATATAGCCGTTCTCTCGAACTGCTGCGTCGCGTCAAAGAGTCGCATCCGCATATCCCCACCAAGTCGGGGATCATGCTCGGCCTGGGCGAGACCATCGCCGAAGTCGAAGAAACATGGCATGACTTACAGAACGCCGCTTGTGATATCCTGACCATGGGCCAGTATCTCCAGCCAAGCGCCGAACATCTCCCGGTGCAACGTTTCCTGCCGCCGGATGAGTTCGAAGGGCTGGCGGAAAAGGCACTGGCACTCGGCTTTGCCGGGGTTGCCTCCGGCCCCTTCGTGCGTAGTTCCTATCAGGCAGAAAGCCTGTATCGCAAGGCACTGAGAAGGATCAAAGGCATAGGGTCATGAGATTCGATTGTCGCTAAAACAAAAAAGGCAGGAACATCTTCGTGGTTTTCCGGTATTCAAGATAAGGGGGACCGAAAAACGCCACGTCCTCCATCCGAGACAAGCTGAAATAAATGCTGCCAAGCTATCCTTTAGCGCCGACGTTTGCAATTCATTTTATGTGCCCCTCTCGCCCTGCAGTGCAATGATTGATGCTTGACAAGCAGAGTGCAAATGAGAATTAGTCAGGTGAGGGAAGGGATTGCAATGCTCTCTGATAAATACCCTGTTTCTTCGGAAAGAGCATTGTCTCTTTAATATCTTACAAGACACACCACATACATTACATCTCTATCCTTGCGGAGTTTGTTGTCCGGCCAAATAGCCAACAGTAAGGAGCCTCGGATGGTCCGCATCGCATTGTATTATCTTCTCTTGCTCGGGGTGGTGGCTGGTTATGGCTGTCAGGTCTGACCATTTGTCGAATCGCTTCCGGTCTGGAAGCTTGTTTCTGTCATCGGTGCCCATCTGCTCTTCGTCTTCCTGCTCCGTCAGGCACTGGTACGGAGACTGATTCAGCCCTTACCGATCCAGAGCCAGTCGGCAAAGCTTTTCTTCCTTGATTATGCCCTTTTTGTGATCTCCGGCCTTGGTGTCGGGATTTTTAACACCCTCACCTTCGGTTTTCCTTTTGTCTCCAGCGGTTTGAAAATAGTCGTCGGCTTTGCCTCGATAGGGCTGATTCCTGCACTCGATCTCAGCCTGGAATGGGAATATCGCATTATTCGCAAGGCGCAGGGTGTCAGACCGGAGAGCGTCGTTAGTGGTTTATACTATCCACAAACGCGCAAATTCGCCCTCCTGGCGTCCAGTACCATTATTTTCTTGACCTTAGCCCTCCTCTTGATCCTCTCTCGGGACATTTTCTGGCTGATTGGCCAAAACTCAAACACCGGAGCCCTTATCCAAATACTCCATGCCATGATCTGGGAAGTGATCTTTGTTATGGGCACCTTTCTGGGATTGACATTGGTAGTGGTCTTTTCCTATGCCCGCAACCTGCGACTGCTTTTCGCCAACCAGACCTCTGTTCTTGAACTGGTCAGTCAAGGGTATCTCGGCACCAAGGTTCCGGTAGTAACCAACGACGAATTTGCTATCATTGCCGGGCATACCAATGTCATGATAGATCGTTTGTTGGAAAGGGAGCGGATGTCCCGAGGGCTTGGACTGGCAAGCCAGATACAGGCCAATCTGTTGCCCAAGACCTCGCCGCTTCTTCCTGGGGTGCAGGTATTCGGTTCGAGCCTCTTTTGCGACGAAACGGGTGGAGATTTTTACGACTTTTGGGTCCGAGAGACAGAGGCTGGACCGGAACTTGTGATGATGGTGGGGGATGTCACCGGGCACGGCGTCGGGTCGGCACTGCTGATGACCTCGGTTCGCGCTTACATGAAGGCTCATCTCCACCATGTTGCGGATCTGACTGAGGTTATGGATGCTACAAATGCCATGATTTGCCGGGATGTGGCCGGCAGCGGCAATTTCATAACTGCCTTTCTCTTTTCCTATAACCCCTTGACGCGACGGGCAAAATGGGTGAGTGCCGGGCATAATCCCGCTGTGTTTCAGGCCTTTGGTGGGAATGAACCGCGAGAACTGCTGGGGCAAGACATCCCTCTTGGGGTGGATGCACGGTGGGAGTATAACCTGTTTTTTGACCAGCTTGCGCCGGGCATCGTCCTGCTGGGTACGGATGGGATTTGGGAGGCCATGAATGTCGATAATGCCATGTTCGGCAAAGATCGTCTGTACCAGGTGCTGGAAAAATCCCTGCATTCCAGCCCGCAACAGATCACTTCTCGGATCTTTGAAAAAATCGAGGAGTTCACCGGCGCGGCGGAAGTTGAGGACGACCGTACCGTCGTTATTGCCCGGTTGGGTTAGGAGCCGTTACAAAATATGGGCCATTTCAACCCATTTTGTAACGGCTCCTTATGCCGTTCCGGGCATTCCTTTGGCCATGTTATTTTTTTACAACGGCTTAGACGAGAAGGTTCTTATAGCCTGATCCAGATCAGGATACATCAGGAAAATCCGATTGTACCCTGAAATATCAAATATTTCGGCAATGTAGTCCTTGGCGCCACAAACCATGACCTGTCCGCCAAGAGGGATGAGGCGCTGGTAGCTCATAACCAGAACACGCAGTCCGGCACTGTTGATGTAATCGAGCTCGGAAAAATCCAAAATGAGGTTCTTACTCCCTTGGTCAAGGCAGAGTATGACCCGCTGCTCCAGCTCAGGGGTGGACACGGAGTCAAGTCGGCCCTCGATATGAAAAATGGCGGCATCGGGATGTTCTATTTTTTTAAGGAGCATATATCCTCCGTTTTTGTTTTGTTGAGAGACAGTCGCAAATGATTGCGATTTTTGGTTCGAGTATATTTTATCCAATCGGCAAGACGTCGTACCAGGCAGAGGCCAACGCCACCTATGGAGATCTGTAGGGTATCTTTGGGACACCGGGGTAGAACATGGGTAGTTGGATCAAACGGGAGACCGGAGTCAATGATTTCAATGAGAAGTTCGTTTGGGTGGTCGATAATACCGACGGAGAGAGTGTGGTTTTCCCCGGTACAGCCTCCGTGCATTATAGAGTTCATGACCAGTTCATCGACAATGATGCCGAGTCGGTATCGCAGCCCTTGGTTCAGGCCTCTTTCTCGGCCATATTGCTCGACGGCGACCAGCAGTGCGGCGTGGTTGTCTTCGGGCCGGGAGAAAGTTGTTTCGAACCGGGCAGGGAGATCGTCCATAGCTCTTTGCATGCAGCACAAGGGGGATAAAGTTACAACCAACATGGTTTTCATATGAAGCGACAGCCATCCATGGTGACCAAGCGTACACTATATTCCTGGGTATTGGAAAAAAATTTACGTTGGCAGTCCCTCCTGGTCCTCCTGGTAGTGTTAACGGTGGTTGCCCGTGTTGTGCCGCTTGAGATGCAGAAACGCATCATCAACATTGCCATCGGCATGGGCAGGGAGGATCTGCTGTTGCTCTACAGTCTGCTTTTTATCGGCTCGGTGCTTTTGGCCAGTTCCCTGAAATTTGCCATCAATCTCCTGCAGGCCTTCATCGGTCAAGAGACCTTGAAGAGGATGCGCGCCGATTTGTACGCCCACATCCTCAGTTTGCCTTTGTCGTTTTTTCGAACCATCCAGCCCGGGCATGTCGTCAATGCCCTGATCAACGAACTAGCTACCATTTCCGGTTTTGTGGGAAGCGCCATTTCCGTACCATTGATTAATGTGTGCACCCTGTTGGCCATGGGTGGATATCTGTTTTATCTGAATCCCCTGCTGGCTGGGTTGAGCTTTGTCCTCTATCCGCTACAAATTATCTTGATTCCCAAATTACAGCAACGCAGCAACGAGGCCAATCGCCATAGGGTCAAGATCAGTCGGGACATTTCCGGCAATATCGGCGAGGTGATAACCGGAGTGCATGAGGTGCACGGGCATGCCGGATACGGCCTGGAAAATGACAAGTTTGCAGGTCAGGCGAAGTCCCTTATGCATGCCAATGTGCGCATGAACCTTTACCGCTACGGCATTAAGTTCGCCAATAATCTGTTCGAAAACATCGGTCCGTTCATTCTCTTTCTTGTCGGCGGTACCATGACCATTCGCGGACAGTTTGATCTGGGAGCGTTGGTGGCCTTTCTGTCGGCCTATTCGAGTCTCAACGAACCCTGGCGGGAACTCATGGATTTTTATCAACTTTTTGAAGACAGCCGGGTGCGCTACAAAAATGTCATTGCCTCTTTTGACAAACTTCCGGAGTATCTACTGCTTCCTGAGGGTCGGGATGTATATCGTTTAAAAGGCGGGGTCGAACTGCAGGATATGACCTACCTTGCCGAAGATGGGACAAAATTGCTCGACAAGATTTCCTTGAAGATAGCGCCCGGGGAGATGGTGGCCCTTGTCGGTTTTTCCGGCAGTGGTAAATCCACCCTGGTGCAGATCATTGCTCAACTCCTTTCCTATTCCGGAGGCAGCGTCAGCCTTGATGGCTATGAGGTGCGGGGACTCAGCAAGGTTGATATGGCGGAGAACGTAGGCGTTGTGCCGCAGCACCCGTTTATTTTCAGCGGGACGGTACGGGAAAATCTGCTCTATTCCAGCAAGGCCAGTATCAGAAACGGTGCGGAAAGGTTTGTCTTACCTGACCTCGACCGTATCATTGAGGTCGTCCAGCAGGTGGGCCTTTTTGTCGATATTCTCAAATTTGGTCTTCAAGCCGTTATCTCGAAGGAAAAATATCCGCAATTGATTGAGCGGCTTTTAGTCATCCGCCCGGTTTTTATGGCTCATTTTGGCGTTGAGCACGCCGATGATATAGAATTTTTTGAACCCGAGCAATACCTTGAATACGGCTCGATTTCCCAAAATATCGTATTTGGGGATTTTCTTGATCGTCAGGTTGTCTTTAAAAGGGCCTTTCAGAATACAAAATTTCTAACATTTTTGAGTTATGCGGGCATTGAGGGTCTCTTGGTTGAGTTTGGTGCAAACATCGCCCTGGCCACGGTACCCATCCTACGTTACGCCGCCAAGACCCAGGAATTATTTGCCGACAGTCCCATTTCAAGCGAGGAGCTTGATGATTATATCGCTGTGGTTGCCGAGATTGCCCTTCATGGGTGGAATGGTCTGAAGCCTCAGGCGAGAACCCTCCTCCTCAAATTGGCACTGGGTTTCATCCCCGGCCGGCACAAGACCGTGCGTATGCCGCCCAGCCTCAAGGACCGAATATTGCGGGCCAGAAAGGAATTCAAGGGCTATGTGGAAGAGCAAAGGGAGATACTCCTGCAGTTCTATGATCCGCGGCAGTATATCCAGTCCCGCAACATCCGCGACAATATTTTCTTGGGCCAACCCAAGGCGCATCGGGGCAGTTCCATGGAGCACATCGATCAACACTTGCTGCAATTGTTGATCGAAGAGGGGGTGTTGGAGGCTATCCTGGATCGAGGTCTTGATTTCCGAGTTGGCAGCATGGGCGAATACCTGTCAGGCGGACAGCGACAGAAAATAGCCCTGGCCCGAGTTTTTTTGCGGCAACCGGCCATCTATGTCTTGGATGAGGCCACCGCCGCCCTGGATAATGCTTCTCAATCAAGGGTGCAGAATTTTCTTTGGACCATGCGCGGGAAGCACACAATTCTTTCGGTTATGCATCGTCTGGATACCATATCCAACTATGACAGGATTGTAGTTATGAAAGCCGGAAAGATCGTCGAGAACGGATCCTACGGCGAACTTATGGCCGCCAAGGGGGCATTGTATGAACTTGTTGGGAAGCAATGAGGAAAGGTGTGAGTTGCAATGTGCCATGCAACTCATAAGAGATGTACCATTTTTTTCGGATCTCAGTCTCGACTTATGTCGGGTTTTGGCCTACCTCTGTGAGAGGCAGATCTTCTCGGTGAATCAGCTCATACAGAGGGAGGGGGAGATAGCGGATATGGCTGTGATTGTCGTTCGGGGTGCTGCCCACATTTTGCATGGCGGGCGGCAAATCGCTCCAGTGGAAAAAGGTTCCTGCGTCGGCGGGCTGGCTCTGCTTGGTCAGTTTCACTGGCTTTATTCTCTGAGGGCCGAAACCGAGGTGGAGTGCCTGCTCTTGCCAAGACACAAGTTTCTGCCCCAATTTATGGCCCAGCCCGATGCCCTTGTGGCGGTTGCCCGGGAATTAATTGGAACCGTTGTTGCCTGGGAGCAGCGGCAGCTGGAGCGGCCGGGGGAAATACGCTCCTATGGGCTGGCGATGATCTGACGGGGGAAGAGGGCGGTCTGCGAGCAAGCAAACAGCTCTTTCATTTCAGTGCAGTCCAAGTATCCCGCGTCGCCCCAACTGGCGGATAAATATTGCCACTGCATGTTCGGCTTCCGACGGATGGCATTTGTAGTGGTTGGTTACAATTTCGACGAGGTTCTGTACGGAGTTCCTGCCGTCAATGTGGTTCCAGACAAAGGAGCCCATGCTATCCAGTTCAAGAGTGCGCATGGGGAGTGGAATATTTTTGGTGAGGAGGCGGGCAAGCCAAGGTTTTAGCTGTATTGGATAGCTGATGCGAATGAAGCCCCGGGTACTTGTTTGCAGATGGATATCGCTGCTCAGGATGGGAACGGCGTGCAGCGCCGCATCCTTAGACAGAGTGGTGGGTGATTGCATAACCGGCAAGGATTCTCTGGTAGGTTATATCTGTCATCTTAGGCCCCTGTTCAGCAACCATAAGAATTTTATTTTCTTCGACAACATGGCGGATTTTGCCTCTGAGGGGTAGGCCAAGCCCCGGCAGCCAAGGAAGGGTTCGAAATAAAAACGATGGTTTTATAAAAATGTCGGCCTCGGTATCGCTGACAGAAAGAATCGTGGTGCTGCCGGCCAAGGCATAGCGCTGATTTTGTTTGCACCAGGAGACCAGGTTCGTGTCGGCAAGCAGCACATTTGCCGGGGCCAGGCGATTGAAGAGCAGTTTTCTGGAACCATTGGTGAAGGTGAAGTGAAAATTGCCGGGGTTAAAGACGGCCTTGTGTAGTGCGTAGTCCGGCGGGGTTTCAAAAGTGAGGTCATAGCAGCACCAGCGGCGCCAGGTACCGGGAGGAAACCAGTTGAGGGAGGCGAAAATGATCCGGACCATGTCGGGCGGAGGCGGTTCGGAAAAAAGGGCCGCGACAACACCGAGCGATTCTCGGAACTGCAACACATAGAGCCTGCTACTGTTATAGAGGATTCCCGGAAGGCCGTCCGCCCAAGGCTCGCCGCAAGGCTCAAGGGTTTCTTTTGCTAATCCTGTCGCTCGAAGTATGCGATGACCGTCTTTGTGCCGATCAAACGGGCCCTTTTCGAGACCAAAACGAAAATCGACTGTCGGTAGTTCCGATCCGAAGAGGCGGATAAATCCGCGGTCCAGAGTGGCCGGTTCCATTGTCTGCGGTATTTGCACCTGCAGGCCGTCCCAGATGAGCATCATGCCATTCTTCAATTATGAAAACCCGATAATACCACCAAGTGTCACTATTTTCTTGAGGGTGCGCCTTCAGTTTGGGATGAGTTGCCGGTAGTCCAGTTTGTCCGGCGGTGTTGGTGTTGAACCACTTTCTTCGGAAGGTCCAAGAGTCGCTTTATAGCATGCATCTTCATCTTCCCAGAGGGAACGCAAGGTCAATTTGACGAAATTGCCTATTTTATAATCTTCGTCGTTGCTGTGCGTCAATTCGAGATTGATTTTTTGTCCGGCGGCGTCTTTAAAGCTCCATTTCCAGGAAATGACTGTTTGGAAGGGGTTCCCCCGCCATTTTTCCGGCTTGCCCAAGTTCTTGGTATAGCGGTTCAGAAGATCGTCGAAAAAAGAACGTGATGGATTGTCGAACTTCAGCTTGATGCGGACGATTGCCCCTTTTTGTGCGCAGTTGGCATACGCCACAGTGCCACTTTTGATGCCGGGAACGAATTGAGGTATAAGATTAATTTCATTTAAATGACGCTCGTCCGCAAGGCGGATGTCTGTAGAAAGTTTGCAGCGATGATGTACCGTGGAGACATCCTCCCCAAGTCTGATACCGGCGAGAGTCATGGGTATATTGTGCGCCTGTAGAGAAGTCGGAACAACCAGTAAAAGAAAGAGAAACAAGAATTTCATATCGCTATTCACCTTATAGAACAGTCTTTTACGGCATTGTATAGAGTTTTCCGAGGGTCTCGGGAATCTTGCCCTTCGGCACCAGACGACCATCAGAACCAATCTCAAAGAGGCCAAACCACTCTTCCGGATCGCCCGTTTCATGGCGGGTTGAGTCGGTTGGATCTTCGCCGCTCTTCCACCATTCGTCCTGCAGTTCAAAAAAAGAGACGCCACAGAATTTCTCGTGGCCTTTGGCGGTGCGAAGATCCTGCCAGATGGCGGTAAAATCCTGCGGCACATCCGCAACCTTATGACCACCGAACCCGGGAACCCACGACTTCGGCTCAAAGGGGGAGGTGGACAGGCCGACCTGGGTGACAAAAATCGGTTTTGTCGACTGGGCCGCCAGTTCCTCCAGATAACCCTGATAGGTGCTGCCGGTGACTGAACCGGGCGGTGAGGTACGCACGCCCTTGGCATAGGTGTAGATGTTCAGGCAAACGAGATCACCGAGGTTAGGATTGATGGCATTTTCTTTCGGCACTTCGAGATCCGGCCGTTCGGTGATCGGACCGATGTGCGTCCAGCTGGTGTGGCAGTAGAGATGCCGCCAGCCATATTGGCTCAATTCGTAGTCCATGGCCCCGTCGATCAGGCGGGCGAGGGCGATTTCGGTTGGAGTTCGGTTTGTCACCTCAAGGTGCTTACCTTTGAAGTTGCGCACCTCGGGGTGGCGGGTGTCGGTTCGGACTACTGAATCGGCCTGCAACTCGTCGCCGACACTAAACAGCACCAGCCGGTCGGGACGGCCAACCTTGTAGACATGATCGATAGCCACCTTGATATCTTCCATGGTTTTGGCGAGGAAGGGTTCGGCAAGAAAGTCCTCTTCATAAGCCCAGATCCAGATATCCTGACCGTAAAACATTTCGGTTTTGTCGAGGGCGGCAAAGAATTTCGGCGGCATCTTCATCGGAAAGACGTGCAGATAGTCGACCCCCATGTTTTGCATCAGGCCGAGATGCTCCTGGTACCGATCATCGTCACCCGGAGGAGCGCCTTGCAGGGGGGTTTCATTGGGGAGATAGGGCGAATAGCCGATGCCTCGGAAAAACACCGGAACCGAGCGTTTGAGGTCGATAATTTCTGTCCCTTTCGCGATAAAACGTTGAGGCGCTGGGGTTTCCGGGTTTATCCCGGTGTCTTTTTGTTGTGCTTGCGGACCATCTGCCGCCAAGGCTGCGGCTGGCAAGAGAAGCATTGCTGCCAGCCAGCGAAATAGTATTGCTCGAAACATAATGAATTTTGAAAAAAGAGAGTGATGGGAATGGAGCTTCAATCTGGGTTGTAACTCCTGAAAATCGTTTCGGACTCTTTACTAGGTATCAGCCATACCATAAAAATCTTCAAGGCCCAAGTGGAAAGAGCGCTCCAAGATAGCAAGATTAGGAAGGTGTGACCATCTCCAGATAGGCCTCAATGCGCACCCGGAGGTGTTTGGTGTCGCTTTCGGCATAATCGGTTTCCAGGTGGTGGGTGGGGACCGATATCCCAATCGTTTGCCGATGCCATTGAGGCGGATGGGTACCCCTCCAATGCCGTTAACGCGTTAAAAAAGTAAAGGAATTGCTGGTTGACCAAGAGACATGGTGAATAAAAGGGCAGTATCACAGCGCTTGTTATCTGTTTTTATGATTGATAACGGTGAATCGATAGAAGATTCCAGTTTGTAAAACCGCCAAGATACGATTAAAGATCGAAGTATTGAAGTTGCTGCCGTACTATTCCCATTTATATTCTTTCAATATTTATCCGGTAAATGACCTGCCGCTTTAAACGACAATGGGGGGCAGTAATGCAGCCGCTTAGTCGGCATGTCTTTTCCCGCAAACCGCATCGCTGGGATCCGTATTCGGAAACCTTGATCGATGACGCCTGGAAGATCCTTGATCTGCCGACTTCGCAAAGAAACGGCCCAACAATCAGACGCTGGATTAGCCTGTGAGAGACTGCATTATGCAAGTTGCCCTGAATGATTTTGTTGTTTCCCTGCCCAGGCCGATTTTTATTATCGTCGAGGATGTCGGTTGGAAATCGCCTGTCATGGACTCTGTCACGAATTCTGGCAGGATGGCCAGATGGAACGATCCGAGTTCCATGACCCAAGCGGCCATATGCGACCCCGCGATATTGTCAAAAGCCACCTCGACGCCTTTGCAAAACTCCTTACCGACAATCAATTGCCGGACTTTCCGCGTATCTTTCTGCCACCGGCCTTGCTGCACAGTTTCGGCAATGGTCGGGACTCCATGCAGGCCATCCTTCATGAATATGGTATTCGCCACGTAGTCACTGTTTTTTCTAAGGCTCGCAGGTATTGCGCATCCCTTTATGAAAAAATCACCTGGGAATGCGGCGTCGGTCTCCTGGAACGTGGCCTTGCCCCGGTGCCTTGGCACGAGGCTGCCGCCAGTCCCGCCTGGGATTTCAGTAATCCCATTCTACCTCTGCATTGGAGTAATCTTCTCCATCCCGATCCGGCAAAGAATTCTACTGTTGTTGACAGGTGGGCGGAGATGCTGGAACAACAGGTAAACTCCATGGTCTATGTGTTGGCCCCGGACTTTACTTCCTGCTGGAGTCAGGCTGTCGCCTATCACCTTGCGAAACTGACTGCGGGCGAAGGGGAAATTACCATCGATCTCAGCCTGCTTGAGCAGGTTCCCGAGTTTGACGGTTCGATTATTCTTACGATCAGCTGTCCGCCGGATCGCTCCTGGCGGTGCCGAGGTGGGCAGATACTCTCCACCCGGATAGATTCGCAGGGAATTCAAGTTGTTGCCCTTCGCCGCTTGCCAGGGAAGGGTATTGTGGAAGACGAGCAATCATGAGCAAGAATACTGCTTGGCCTGGACATCGAAGGTCGAGTCGTCCGGGTTTCATGTAAAGGGTTCCAGTCTCAAGGTAGCCTGTATCTTGTCCCGCTGCTCCGGATTTACCCGCGCTTCATCCGCATAGTCCCGCCACCCTGCTACAACATCCCTCACTTCATCAATGATCGTTGTCGCACGCCCGCGCTTCATCGAGGCGCTCTTTGCACACGCGTTGAAATCTTCCGGAGTAAATCCGCTCCGCTTGCCGTTCATCGTCATTTGATGGCTCGATGTCCATTTCCCGCTCGGTTGATAGCTGTAGGTCATATCGAAGGCGGGTGAGAGTGCCCAGTTTCCCGACCGGTCCATCAGGAAGGCAATGTTCTTTACGTGATCATCCTGGTTACGGGCCACGATATTGAAAACCATCCGTCGGAACTGCTCCAGGGTGGCAGCCATCGGCAACTCCAACCGGCGGATGACTTGCAACGCCTGCTCGTAGCCGTATGCTCCTGCCTGGTTGAAATCATAATGCGTCATACCGCAAAGCGACTGCATGTGCAGCTTACCCCCACCATCCAACCGGTCGAATCGCTTCGTCATGAAATGGCGGCGCCCGTTCTCCTCGAACAGGCGGCACGGACTCATGGCGATTCCCGCGTCTACCGCCATCCGGTAGTAGGCATGCTCAATCGCGCCGTATCCCTTTGGGTCCTCCAGCTCCTTATCCTTGTTGCCGCCGACCTCGTCGAACTTCATCAGCCAGTATTCAAAGCCGCTGCCCGCCTTCACCTGGCCTGACCGGACTTCGTTCGTTTGCGGATTCCAGGCGATTACCGCCTTGGCTCGCGCCCCGCCCGCAGAAGTACCGACCCGCAGAATATCCCGCAGAGCCGTTTCCTTGCCTTCCTCGTGCAACCACCCCTGCAGGTTGTTGCGATGGGACAAAATCTCCGAAGCCAGCGCGACCAGCTTGTCAACTTCAATATGGGAGGTGCCGGGTGCGGCCAATCGGATTGCCGGTGCATACTCCAACGCACCCATGCCGCGCGAACCGGTATAACAGAGGCGCTCCACCGCATTGAACGATTCCGGCAAGCGTCCCGACCGGGCAAGCCAGGCATCGATCAACACATTGCCAAACCGGTCCGGCAGTGAATCCGCCAAAAGCCCCGGAAGACCGTGGAAGGTTTCCGGTTGCAGCGATGGGAAGGAGTAGAGCCGGCTGGAGAGAGGCATCATCAGCGGGGCCACCTCGATACCGCTCTTGATGAACGCCCTGTCATATTCAAACGTTGCGGTCGCGGCTTCGTCTTCAAGCGACACCGCACCGATCGTGCGCCCCCACAGGTTTACCTTTGCCGTTGTGCTCACCCTTCGTCACCCCAATGCCACGGTTCCTCATCCGTAGACTTCCACTTGCCACTGGCCCGCTTCCGCGCTTTGCCTTTCAGCTTGACCAGATCCATGGGACGCGGTCCGGCCTCGGGCGCCAGTGTTTCCAGGCGATCCAACAGTTCCAAGACCCGCAGAAGCCGGATCAGCGTCGACATTTGCGCCGTGGCCCCGGCTTCGATACGCTCCACCGTCCGCTTCGATACACCCGCCTGCTCCGCCAGCATCTCCTGCGTCAGCTGAAGTTCGAGCCGACGCTGGGCAAAGCGCCTGCCCAGCTCTGCCAGAATCGCCTCGTCCGTCAATAATCCTTCAATCTTCATCAGGAAACCCTCCTTTACTAAAGGGCAATATATCGTCATTTGTGACGATATAAAAGATATATGTGGATATTTTCGCCACAAATGACGATTTAACAAATATTTTTAAATGTTGGTGAGTGCCATATCAACCACATCTTGCCTTCGCGGCAATTTGCTCTATATTCTCACCGGTTCGCAGCAGTTCGGTTTACTATCGGGCATCAGCCAGTCGCTGGCCCGTAGAACCGGATAACTACTCAACCTCTCTTCGCTGTCGGTGGAATGCGGCATTACCCACTTTAGATTTTGATTATTAAATCGGCCAATCCTCGTTTTCGTATAACCAGCAATTCCCTTTTTGGGCTAGAAGTCGAGTCGTGTTAGTGGACGTTGAATTTTCTAACAAAAAAAGCGAGCTAATTTTTCAATTATTC
>Ga0105047_10004786_pt1 | contig 23452 bp, 20 predicted proteins | sample MAT04_FD_78384 | JGI IMG/M metagenome (GOLD analysis project Ga0105047, IMG submission 78384) | Freshwater microbial communities from Lake Fryxell liftoff mats and glacier meltwater in Antarctica - MAT-04 (megahit assembly) | ecosystem: Environmental > Aquatic > Freshwater > Ice > Liftoff... | reverse complement strand
TGCCGGTGGAGCCGAGCGTGTTCGGGTGCTCCTCCCCCAGCACGCGGCGACGCGTGGCGAGGGCCGATTTTTGCTGGGCAAAGGCCGGGTCGAAGAGCCCGATGGACAGGTAAAGGTATGCCAGCGCTTGCCGCAGCTGCGCATCGACGATGGGCTGGTCCTTGAACTGCTCGTCGATCGCCTTCACCGCCGGCTTCGGGATCGTCCGGTCGATCATCGCCGCGGCGGTGTCGGTCGCGTTCACGCGGACGAGTTCAGCCCGCAGGGCATCGGCCCGGGTCGTGCGCTCAGATTCGGGCACGCCGGCCTTCTCCAGCGCCGCCGTGAAGCGCTCACGCACGTCGGCCATCAAGGCCACGCCCGCCGAGGTCGTGTCGATCTGGGCGAGCATTTTCTCCTGGAAGTCCGAGACTTGCTTGAGTTCGTCGGCGCGGGTCTTCTCGGCATCGCGAGCGGCTGTGGCTGCTGTCTCCGCCGTCTCGGCTGCGTCGGCTCGCTCGTCGGCCCGCGTCCGCTGCTGCTCCGCTTCAACGCGTTGCTGGGACTCACGCTGCTGTGCTTGGATGGCTTCGCTGCGTTGCCAGAGCGAGATGGCAAGGCCTGCCGAGAGCGCGACGAAGACCACGCCGCTCGCGACCACTTGCAAGCGATTGCGGCGCACGAACTTTCGCGCCAAGTACATCCGCGAGTCGGGCGCGGCCCGCAGCGCCTGCCCAACGAGGTACCGTTGCACGTCATCGGCGAGATCCTGCGGGCTGGCATAGCGCCGCTCGCGCTCCTTGCGGATCGCCATCAGCGGGATCCAGTCCAGTTCGCGGCGCAGCTCGCCTGACAGGCGATCCGACGATGTCGAGCGCGCACCGGCAATCGTCGTCGAGCGCTCGCCGGCGAGCTGAATCAGCCGCGTGCTGGGCTTGGGCGGCGTCACCTCGCGGATGATCCGGGCGATCTCCGCCAGCGCGGCCTTGCGAAGCTCTCTGGAGTCAAACGGCAGCGCGCCCGTGAGCAGCTCGTAGAGCATCACGCCCAGGCTGTACACGTCGGCCCGTGTATCGACGTCGATCGCCCCCGAGACCTGCTCGGGGGACATGTACTCGGGCGTGCCGATGACCGCGCCCAACTGGGTGTGGGCGGTGTCGGCCCAGCCGCCGCCGGCGATGGCCTTGGCGACGCCGAAGTCGATGACCTTGGGGACGGGCTTGCCCTCGATGTCGCCGACGAGCACGTTGGAGGGTTTGAGGTCTCGGTGGATCAGCCCCTTGTGGTGCGCATGCTGCACGGCTTCGCATACGGGAATGAAGAGTTCGAGCCGCTGCCGCAGGGTCAGCTTCTTCTTGTCGCAGTATGCCGTGATGGGCTCGCCCTGGACGTATTCCATCACGAAGTACGGCAGACCGCGCTCCGTGATGCCGCCGTCGAAGACTTTGGCGACGTTGGGGTGGTCCATCACCGCCAGGGCCTGGCGCTCCTGCTCGAAGCGAGCGACCACCGAGGCGGAGTCCATGCCCGGCTTGATGATCTTGATCGCGACGCGCTGGACCATGGGCTCGCGGCGCTCGGCGAGCCAAACCGTGCCGAAGCCGCCCTCGCCGATGACATGAAGAAGCTGGAACGGACCAATGGCGATGCTCGGCTGTTCGCCGGAGCCGCCGCGGGCGGTCGGCATGGTCGGACCGGCCAGATCGGTCGGACTGGCTGCAATGGCCGGCAAACCATTGTGGTTGGCAGCGCGGAAACCCCGCGAAACATGACGGGCGAATCAGGGTGACAGGATTCGAACCTGCGGCCTATTGGACCCAAACCAATCGCTCTACCAAGCTGAGCTACACCCTGGGGATCTGCGCTCCGCGCACCTGGTCCTGGCATCCTGCGCGGACGCTGAAGAGTAGCATGGGCTCCGCTCGGTCGCTTCTGGATGAGGTCAAGGTACGTCGAGTTCCAGTCAGTGATGGCATCCGCAGAGGCGGGACTGGCGAGGCAGCAGATTGCCGCCGCGCACGGCATTGAAAGACGGCTCATCGGAATTTCACTCGAAAAAAGCCCGACACTCCAAGTCGCGCACAACACTGCTGTGGGAAAACTACACCCTAGAGCAGGACTGTGCAGGCTGATTCAAGCCGCCGGCCCAATAAGTTTCGGCAACGCTCCATCAGGCTAGCCACCGCGTCTTGGCACGAGCGACGCCGCCGAATCAGTCGGGCGAGCCCTCGAAACGTCCCGGGTGCGACTCGAACGCACGACCTGCCGCTTAGAAGGCGGCTGCTCTATCCGGCTGAGCTACCGGGACCAATCTCGGGAGTTTACGCGGGTGCGGGGCGAGGGCCTTGGCGTAGCCGGGCTTGCGAAATCAGGCCGCCGAGCCGCGGGCTGGTGTAGCAACGCCGGGCCGGGGTGCGAATAATGGAGCATGGACGTGACCGCACCGATTGGGTCGTCGACATCGGTCAAACCGTTCGAGACCGCCGCGCGCGGCGGAGCTGTTGGCGGACGAATGGACGAAGACTTGGCCCCACTGGTGCGGCCGAACTCCGGGCCAGCGGGGATCCCGGATGCCGAGCGGCTCGAATCGTCCACGCTGATGGCCGTTTGGGAGCTTTCGAAGCCGCGGATCACGCGGCTGGTGGCACTCACGGCGGCCGTCGGGTTCGGGCTCAACAGCATCGGCCGCAGCGCCGACTGGACGACGTGGCTGGTGGCCGGTGCGGGGTGCCTCCTCGGGACGGCCCTTTCCTCTGCGGGGGCCAACGCGCTCAATCAGTGCATGGAGATCCCCCGCGACGCGCGAATGTTGCGGACGATGAACCGTCCCCTGCCGTCGGGCCAACTCACACTTCGCGGCGCGACCATCGCGGGGCTTGCGGCGGGCGTGGCGGGCCTCGCGGTGCTGTGGGCCGCGTGCGGCTTGCCGAGCATGCTCGTGTCGCTGGTGACGATGGCGACGTATCTCTTGATCTACACGCCGCTCAAGCCGGTGACGGTTTTGAATACGTGGATCGGGGCGGTGCCCGGGGCACTCCCGCCGCTGATCGGCTGGGCGGCCGCGGGGAGCGTGGGCACGACGAGCGCCGAAGGGACGTGGGGCTCACTCACACAGCCCGGCGGCTGGTCGCTCTTCGCGCTGATGTACGTCTGGCAGATCCCCCACTTCCTCGCGATCGCGTGGATGCACCGCGACGATTATGCGCGGGGCGGCTACCGAATGCTGCCGATCATGGACACCGGAGGACGGCTCACGGCGTGGATGGTGGTTGCGTGGGCCGTGCTGCTCGTCCCCGCGTCGCTCCTGCCGTGGTGGGCGATGGACGATCGGCTGACGTGGGCGTATGCGGGCGTAGCACTGCTTTCCGGGCTCATCTTTGCTGGCGGCGCAGCCAGCCTTCTTTGGAATCAAACTCGGGCGCGGGCCCGCCGGGTCTTCATCGCCTCGATCATCCACCTGCCGCTCTTGCTCTTGGCGCTGGTGGTCGACGCGGGTGTGGCTGCGTGGCGGTGAAGCCGGTTCAACGCGGGCAATTGAGTGGAGTCTGGCAAGCATGAAGACAGTCATGAAGCTCATTGTGGTCCTGGCGGGCGGCGTGTTCATCGGGACGATTCTCTCGCTGGGTTACCTCATGGGCCAGCGGTCAGGCGGCCCGCACACCGAGCCCGCCGCCAGCGGCGCACCCGTCGTAACGATCGACGGCCTGCAGGATCTGACGATCCCCGAGTTCTCCCTCACCGACCAGGACGGCCGCACGGTGACGCGCGAGTCCCTGTTGGGGCGCGTCACGATTCTCGACTTCATGTTCACGCACTGCCCCTTCGCGTGCCCGCGGCTCACGGCCCAGATGCTCTCGATGAGCAACCAGCTCAAGGACACGCCCGTCAGGTTCATATCGATCAGCGTCGATCCAGAACGCGACACGCCCGCGGTGCTCAAGGCTCACGCCGAGAAGTACGGGGCGGACCTGTTGCGCTGGACGTTTCTGACCGGCGAGATCGAGACGGTGAAGAAGGTCGCCGTCGAGGGGCTGAAGTTTGCGCTGGTGCCAGACGAAAAGACCGTCATCCCGCTGCCGGATGGCACCGAGATGCACAACATCCTCCACCCGACGCACTTCGTGCTGATAGGGCCGGACCTGAAGATCCTGGGGATCTATCGCAGCAGTGAAGAGGCCAAGCTACCGATGCTGGTAGAGCAGGCGCGGGTGGCCGCGCTGGCTACGCGGCCGGGCTGATCGCCCGGGGCGGCCATGGTCAGACGTAACGCGCTTGTTGCCGATCCTGCGCCAATCTGCTGCGATCATCGGAAGTGGTACAGAAAACACAGACGGGTCATCGCCCCCGCTCCTCGCTAGGTTCTCTCCATGCCTTACACCACCGACCCGCACCGCCACAGATCTGCCGCTTGGGCGGCCGGCCCAGCGGCCAGTGTGAAATCGTGCCGCGTTAAAGTGCAGCGAGGGCTGGCGATGTTGGAAGATGCGGGTTCGGACGAGGTGATTCAACACGCGGATCATTGGCCGCCGCCTGATCATATCGACGCCACTCCCGAGGTCTGACGCACCAAACTCTTCGCCGCTGCCAGATCTCACTCGCTCGGCCCGGCTCACGGCGTCGCCGCCAAGTTGATCGCCGTCTATCTCAAAGCCGGTCTGGTCTGCGCTGGACAACAAAAGCACAAGCGGGTCGGCTCGCTCCACCCGCCCATCGATTCACTCTTGCTTCATGCACTGACCGCCGCGAACGTCGGCGGCCTTCAGCGTGAGTGGACAGTCACTAAGAAGATCCGCTGGTCGAAACTCAACAGCAACCATTACGCAACCCTGATCTTCCACCTCCGCACGGCCATGAACGGGCGGCCGCTCCGGATGATCGAGGCCCACTTGCCCAAATATCAGTGGGTTCAACGCCTGCATGCGTATGTCTGAAAGTCAGCGTCAGACGCTGCACAGCGTCCACGCGACCACCACATCAACCCCGCCGCGAACCGCCGTCGTGAACTCGATTCCTCTTTCTCCTCGCCCTCCGCCGGTGCTGCAACGAGACTTCGTATAGCTCTCCATTCACCGCACTCCACCATCTCCGCACCACACCCCGCTCACGACCCCGGCATTCCCTCCCGTCACTTTTCGCAGCGTGATCGGCACCCGGTCTTCACTCAGGGCCCCCAGCACCGCGAACGACGCCGCCTCGCGTACATCGACACCTATGCCGTGCGCCGCCGTCGTCTCGACTCGGGCCGCCGCGCGCGATGCAACCGCGACAGCCAACGTCTTGTTCTTGGTTCCACCGCCGGCCAGCAGGATCACATCCGCCCCCGCCGTCACCTCGGCGATCATCTGCCCGATCGCCGCGCACGCCGTCGCCGCCAGGTCGCTGCCAGCCACGCCCACCCCGCCGCGCCACTGTCGGCCAATCCACGAAACCACCTCATCGCCAGTCCCCAGCGACCGCCGTGCCGCGCGTTGCGCGCGCATCACACCCAGCAAGTCGTCCATCGCCACATCGTCGACGCTCCCCGCCGACGCCGCCGCGCCGCTCTCATCAAAAGGCGTCCCCAGCGTCCTCCGCGCGACTGCATCCAAAACGTGGTTGCACGCGCACACGTCGCCACCCTCCACCTCCTCTGGCCCCGCGTCGCGACGCAGCCGCGTGAAGTTCACAAACCCACCCAGATTCACGACCACCGTCCGCTCCGCCACCGCGCGGAAGAGCACCCAATCCGCCATCGGCGTGATCGGCGCACCCTGCCCGCCCGCCGCCAGGTCCGCGGCGCGCAAGTCAAAGACCACCTTGCACCCAACCTCCGCCGCCAGCACCGCGCCGTTCAATAGTTGCCACGAGAGCGGCGGCTTGTGGAACACCGTCTGCCCGTGCGCACACACCAGATCCGGCTTCGCCGCCCCACACACCTCCGCCACGGCCCGCGCGTGAACCAGCGCCAGCTCGCGCGATAGCCCCGCGATCTCCCCCGCCGTCATCGGCTCCTGCTCCGCCAGCGCCCGCAAGCGCACGCCGATCTCACCCAGCGGCCCCGCCGTCGCCCGCACCACCCGCGCCGACATCCCCAGCCCTCGACCGCGGATCTCCACCAGCGCCGCGTCGATCCCGTCCAGGCTCGTCCCCGTCATGCACCCGACCACCAGCCGCGTGTCCGCCATGTGCCCGGTCCTCCCTCGCGTTCAACCGATCTTGGCCGCGATCTGCTCATAAAACCCGCAACTGTGATCAAGCCCACCGAGCCGGGCGCGGATCTTCCACAGCCGCCGATGCTCGCGCGTCAGCGCGGCCACCTGCTCCAGCAACTCCGCCTTCTCTGTCGCCGACACACCGCCGGGCACGCGCCGCGCCACCGCCCGCCGCGCCGCGAACTCCGCCATCGCCACCGTGTGCCCAAGCTCATCGCCGATCACCCCGCCCACCCTCGGCAGCGCCGCTCGCGCCGCCGCGACATTCGCCCGCGCGCCCTCCCACAGCGGCAACCCGCCAACCTCCACCCCATCGCCCGGCCCCTTGTGCATGTCTATGAACAACGCCGACTGGTTCATGATCCGCCCCGCCTGCCCCGGCCGCGACAGCGGCATCGCCACCGCCCGCACCGCCTCGTCCGCGTTCCCGATCGCGTCCAGCCACGGCCCCGCTTCCAAGCTCGCATCGCCCAACGCGTGCAGCGACGACGCCCGCGCATCGAACCGCTCCGCCGCACCCGCGTTCCACGCCGCCTGCGCTCCGTGCGCCATCGCATGCAACGCCACCGGCCACTGCTGATGGTGCCCCGTGTCACCCCAATCGCACAACAGATAACCGCGAGCCCCCGCCGCGGCCCCTTGCTCCGCCGCCTCGATGATGTTCCCGCGACGCTCCGTCGTCCGCCCGAAGATCGACCGCCAACTGCTGGTCCCCGGGCAGACCCACACCTCACGCCCCAGCTCCGCCTCCCGCAACACCCGGCACCACTCCCCCCACTTCGCCCCCGGCTCATAGTTCCACGCCAGCGCGATCAGCTCCGGCGCGATGCCCCCAACCGCCTCTGGATGCGACAGCGCGATATCTGCCCAGAACATCGGCCGATAGCCGCGCACAGTCGCCGCGACGGAGAGTTTGCCAAGAAACTCCAGATACAGCGCCACCCGCCCCGCAGCGCCGTCTAGCCCGCGCCGTGCCAGCTCCTCTTTCGATCGACCCCAGCCCACGTCATAAGTCTCGTCCGCCCCGACGTTCACCAGCTTCGTCGAGAAGTTCGGGAGCAGCTCATCCAGCAACCCCTCCACAAACTCCAGCGATGCGGGATCTGTCGGGCAGAGTGAAAACGCCCCCGATCGCGGCCACACATCAAACATCCAGTCGCCGTGCGTCTCCGCCAGGTGCGCGTACTTGGGCAGCTTCAACCACGACGCCAGGTGCCCGAAGCAGTTCTGATTCGCGACCAGCGCCACGCCCCGCTCCGCAGCGAATGCGTCCAGCCGGCGGATCTCCGCCCCCGTCATCGGCGACCAGCCCCCCCACGCCTCCTCGTGCCCCGCATACGCAAACGTGTGCTCGGTGTACAACTGCAACTGATTGAACTTCAGCCCCGCCAGCACCTCCACCGTCTCATACATCTGTTCCATCGTCGGCACCCGATCACGCGACACATCCAGCATCACCCCGCGCACCGCAAAGCTCGGTTCATCCTCGATCAGCAGCGTCGGCAGCCTCCGACCAAACCGTTTCACCAGCTGCGCAAACGTTGCCCGCGCATGCCGCAACCCCGCCTCGCTCGGCCCCTGCGCCGCCAGCAATACATGCCCCGGCCCCTGGTCCTGCACACGCAGCTCATACGACTCCGCGCTCGCCGACCGCGTCGGACCGATCGCCGTCTTCAAACGCGGGCTCGGCCCCACATCCACCCACCCGCCCAGACGCTCCACACGCCGCGGCTCCGGCAACAGCAGCAGCTCCTCACCCCCCGCGCTCATGCCCGCGCCGGGGCGATGATCCCCCGGACCTCCCCGAAGCCGATCCGCCGATACCCCGCACGCTCGCACCACCCGCGCATGATCACCTCGTCGCCGTCCTCCAGAAACAGCCGCTCCTCACCCGTCGGCAGCTCCAGCGGCTTCCGCGGCAAGGGCTTTCCGTCCGCCCCATGCCCGCGCCACGTCAGCTCCAGCAAGCACCCGCGACTCTCAATCTCCGGCCCCGATACCGTCCCCGAACCCAACAGATCCGCCGGCTGCAAGTTGCACCCGTTGCTGGTGTGGTGCGCGATCATCTGCGGGAACGTCCAGAACATCTCCTTCAGGTTCCCCCGCGAAACCCGCACCGGCGCCAAGCTGCCCGCCCGCATTCTCGCGCTCCGCAGATACACCTCAAGGTTCACATCCAGCCCCCACCGCTCCGCTCCACGCAAATACTCCAGCGGCTCAGGATCGCCCTCCTGCCGCGCCGGCCCCGCTACGCGGAACGGCTCCAGCGCATCCCGCGTCACGATGAACGGTGAAATGCTCGTCGCAAAGTTCTTCGCAAGAAACGGCCCCAGCGGCTGATACTCCCACGCCTGCATGTCCCGCGCCGACCAATCGTTCAGCAAGCACAGCCCGAAGATCTGCTCCGCCGCCGAGTTGATCCCCACCGGCACGCCCATCTCATTGCCCCCGCCGATCACGCACCCCATCTCAAGCTCGTAATCCAGCCGCTTGCACGGCCCGAACACCGGCCCGCTCTGCTCGTCGGGCCTCGTCTGCCCCCGCGGCCTCACGATCTCCTCGTCCGAACCGATCACCGACGACGCCCGCCCGTGGTACCCGATCGGAACGTGCTTGTAGTTCGGGAGCAGCGCATTGTCGGGACGGAACATCGAACCCACGTTCTTTGCGTGATGCACCGACGCGTAAAAATCCGTGTAGTTCGGCGGATAAATCGGCACCAGCAGCTCCGCCTCCGCCATCGGCATCACACACTTCTGCCGCAGCCGCCGCGCCCCCTGACCCCCCGGCGGCAAGTCCAGCAAAAACCGCTGCACCGTCTCCCGCAGCACCCGCCAATCCCCGGGCACCTCCAGAAGCTGCTCGAGCGACCCCGCGTGCAGCGCCTCGTGCAGCCGCTCCGTTGGCTCACCCTTAACCTCCTCAAATACCCCCGCGTGAAAGAGCATGTCCACATCGAGCACCTGGTCCCCGATCGCCACGCCGATCGACTCCACCTCCTCGGCGTTCACAAACCGGCACGCCGGCAGGTTCTGGATCGGGAAATCACTCCCCGCGTCGTTGGCACTCTCTACCCACGACTTCAGATTCGGGTTCAACGTCGCATCGCTGGGCTCATCGCTCATGAGCCGAGTGTACCGCCCCCGCCCGGCCCCAACCCGGCCCGCGCTCTAGAGAATCGTCAGCTTCCGCAGGTCGTCGATCGGGTCGTCAAACGAGCAGCACCCAAAGCAAATCGCAAACTCCTCGCGAGCCTCGGCGATCTCATCCGTCGTCAGCATCAAACCGCGCCAGCTCACCCCGTCGTCGGCCAGCTTGATCGACTCGGGCTGGTGCTCCAGCATCAGGTGTACCGCCGTCGCCCGGTCGATCTCCAGCGTCCGGATCATCGCCGCGCACAGGAACAGGTTCACAAACCCGTGCATCGCGCACTGCGCTGAGCCCGCCTCGTATGTCAGCGGCGCCGTCCGCCGGAACGGATGGTGCAGCCCCGCCGTCGCCTTGAACGGCACGTCCACCGTGTTCATCGCCATCAAGAAATCCACCACCTGCTCGGCCGTCGGGAAAAGCTCCGCCGTGACCCCGCCCGTGCGGATCTTCGCCGCCGCCCCCGTCCCCGCCAGCGCCGTCGCAAAAGCCCTCAAGTCCGCCGCCTGCGGCACCTCGAAGAACGGCGCCAACTCCTCCGGCAACGAGTCGAGCGCGTAATCGATCGCCTCCGGCGTCGCCACCTTCACCTCCACCGTGTCCACCACGGCCGAGTAATGGTGGTTCTTGTAGTGGCTCCGATTGAACTCATCGATCGCCGCCAAACTCTGGTCCAAAGGACCGTCAATCAACACCGACAGCGTCCAAGGCTCCGGCGGCGCATCCGCCCGCCCGTTCAGCATCGCCGCCGGCGGCACCGTTACTCCCGCCACCGCCGTCGCACCCGAAGCCCCCGTGGGCACAACCACGCTCGAGACATCAGGCAGCAGAGGCTCCGCGCACCGCGCAAACTCGCTCAACCGCGACGCCGGCAAAATCAGCCGCGCGAGCGCATACGAGTGCGTGCTCGCTCGGTGCTTCGCGAACAGCTCCACCGTCTTGGCCATGTCCAGCCGCGCCGGCGGAAACAGACCCGCATAGTCGATCAACCCCTTCATCAACGCACGCAGCGATCCTCTGGTCATGCCGAGACATTAGGCGTTTCACCAAGCACCGGCGTCCACGCAGCCCGCCACATCTCCCCCACTCCCACACCCCCATCCCCACCAAGCTGGCTCACGCCATCGCCTTGAACGCCAGCCCGCGCCACGCCGGCTCGCCCCTCACCCGCGCCACCCGCAAGTCCCCCTCTGCGAGGGCTTCGTCCTCTACCGTGTCTACCAAATTCTCGCCCATGTGCCAGCGACAACTCACACCACACGCCCCGGATGAGGTCAGCCCCGCGACCAAATCCGGCGCTCGCTCGCCCGTGCCGAACCATCGCCCCACCACATTCTCACCGACCCAGCGCCAGCGTCTCCATCCGCATCGTCACCGATCCCGGCATGCAGCTCGACTCCGCGCACCCGGCCGCGTTCCAACCCGGCTGCTGGCACGCGCTGGTCGCCACGATGCACCGCGCCACCTCCGTCGCAAACGCCTCCGACTGCGGCAACATCTGCCCCGGGCCCTCCAGCCCCACCACCACCACCCGCGGCGCCTCGCGCTCGCAGATCATCAACTTGCCCAACGCCTGCAGCTCCGCCGCGTCCACCTCTGAAAGCTGCCGACCGCCGCTCCATTCGTGCTCCGCCCAGCGCACACAGCGAATGCCCCCCGCACTGTCCTGCGCGATCGCCATCACCACCGACCCCCGCTTGGGCCTCGCCAAATCGAACAGCGCCTCAATCTGCGCCCAGCCCGAGTCGACAACCCCCCCGGGCCCGCCGCGCGAGACCACCGCCGGCCCGCTGACGACCGACTTCAACGCCACCGGCCCAACACCGCTCGAAGGCGGGCTCGTCGAAATCATCCACATCCCCACCGCCATCCCAAGCCCCGCCGCCACGCCCGCCAACACCCCGACGCGCGTCCACAACTTCGCACCCGGCCGCCGCGCCACCGGCAACCGCCAGCGCTCATCCATCGCCGCCGAATCCGCCTGCGCCATCGCCTCGGCCTCGTGTGCCATCCGCAGCAGTTGTTCCAGTTGACGATCGGTCATCATGACGCAACCCCTAAGCCTCTACCCAACTTCGATCCCGTGCGGTCCCGTGTCCCGCTCACCCAGTTGTTCAACCCCCACCCGCCCGCGCTCGGCCCCCACTCCATCTCACCCCGGCGCATCCGCTCACCCCAGCCCAAATTTGGCCATTTGGCAACTTGAAAATTTGCTCATTTACCCTCCCCTCCCCCCAAATACCGCCTCAGCTTCTCCAGCGCCGCTCGTTTCCGGGCGTTGGCCGTGCTCGGAGCCACCCCCAGCCGCTCGGCCAAGCCCCGATCCGATTCCCCCCGCGACAACAACGACAAAACCTGCACCTCGTCGGCCGTCAATCCCGCCGCCCCCGCCCCGCCCGCCAGCGCCCGCCGCACCCGCTCAATCATCTCCGCCAACCCCGTCGCCTCGCCCGCCCCCGTGGGCATCTCGTCATCCTCGAACTCTTCCAGCCCGTCCGCCCCGCGCACCTTCGACCGCGACGCCGTCTTGGCGTGCTGGCGATACATGTTCTGCGCCACCGCGTACACAAACGTCGTCAGCGCCGAGCGCGACGGGTCATATTGACCCGTACTCACCGCCCGCCACACCGCCATCCACGTCTTCTGGCACAGATCGTCCGGCACCTGCCCGCGCTCCCCAATACGCTCCACAAACCAGCGCCGCAGCCACACCCGCATCCGCCCATGGATCGCCTCGTACTCAGCACGGCTCACCGTCGCGCCGCCGCCCGCTTCGGCCGCCCGTTCGCTCGGCTCTCGGGTTCCCAAATCATCGGCACCCATGACTTCGTCCCCGTCGACACTCCCAAAAACGGGGGCCGACGACCCCGCAAAGGCCGAGCCTCACTACCTTGGCTCGCCAATCCGCCGCGCTCGGCCCGAGCGCAGACACTCATCCAGACAACAACACTAAGCCGCCCATGCCCACCGCACGCGCGGCCGATATCATCGTCGCCCCGCACTCGCGGACGCGCCCACCCGTTCTCGTTTCGCTGAGGAGGCCTTCATGATCCGCTCGACCACCGCCGCGTACCTCGCTTCCGCGTCAATTTTGGCTTTCCCCCTCCTGGCCCTCGCTCAGGAAACCAAGACCCAGCCCCCCATCGAGACCAAGGCGCCCCCCGGCCAAGTCACGCTCCAGCCCATCCAGCCCCTTCAACCCATCCAGCCCACTCAACCCGGCCAACCCCTCCAGGCCGACCTCTCCAAGGCCGCCCTCAAGTTCGAAACCGTCAACCACGACTTCGGCAAAATCGGCGACGAGACCCCCGTCCAGTACAGCTACAAGTTCGTCAACAACAGCGACCGCACCATCACCATCGGCAACGTCGGCGTCTCCTGCGGCTGCACCTCCGCACCCCTCGCCAAAAAGACCTACGCCCCCGGTGAATCAGGCACCATCGACATCACCTACAACCCCCGCGGCCGCCGCGGCAAGGAAATCAAGCACGTCAACGTCACCACCGACGACCCCGCCATCAACAACATCCCCATCCAGCTCAACTTCAGCGTAGACGTACGCGCCCGCGTCATGCTCGAGCCCGTCACCGTCACCCTCGGCGAGATCCGCAAAGGCAAGGCCGGCACCCAGAACTTCACCGTCATCGGCCGCGCCGAAAACTTCGACGTCCTCTCCGTCACCCCGCGCGACGCCAAGTTCAAAGTCGAACGCCTCGAAAAATCCCAGGTCGAAATCGACGGCGACAAGCTGACCCGCATCGGCTACCAGATCTCCCTCCCCGACAACGTCGACATCTCCACCCTCCGCACCGTCCTCGACATCCAGACCAACGACATCCAGAAGCAGGCCATCCAGATGCCGCTCTCGGCCGACATCGTCGGCGACCTTCGCGTCCTCCCCGATCGACTCCCCGTTATGTTCCGCGCCGCCGGCGAGCCCTGGTTCCGCGAAATCCGCCTCGACCACCGCCGCGACGAAGAGTTCTCCATCGTGGGCCTCGAAACCGACGCCCCCGCCGAGATGCAAGTCGTCCTCGACATCGAACGCGAGCAAAACAAGGCCGCCACCAAGCAGCCCTGGTTCTACCGCATCCGCATCTCCGGCATCGCCCCCACCAAGCCCGGCGCCATCAACGCCAAGATCATCATCAAGACCAACTCCAAAGATCAGGAAGAGATCATCATCCCGATGCAGGGGAACCTCGCTGCCAACGCCAACCAATAACCCGACCCCGACCTGCTCCACCTCCCGCACCTGCGGCCTCAAGCTCACCCTCCTACGCACCATGGCCCTCGCCTCGGTCGCGATGGCCATAGGCCTCGCCGACTCCGGACTCCGCCCCTTCTCCCTCAACCTCAAATCGCCACCGCCCGCGCCCGTCGAGCCCTCGCTCGCGGAACGTCCGTCTCTCGACTCAATACCCGATTTGAATGTCGCCGCACGCCGGGTTGAGCCAACCCCGACCGTCCCAGCCGCCAACAGCAACGAAGGCTTCATCACCACCGCGCAGGCCAAGGTCTTCCACGACCGCCTGTTCGCACAGGGCGACGTCGTCTTCGTCGACGCCCGCAACCGCGACGAGTTTGAAGCCGCCCACATCTCCGCCAGCCTCCACATCCCACCCGACGCCTTCTTCGGCGGCCAGCTCCCCCCCGAAATGGACATGGCCCCCAAGTCCTACACCATCGTCGTCTACTGCGGCGGGGGCGAGTGCGACGCCTCCAAGCTCGTCGCCCTCCGCTTCAAAGAACAGGCCTACTCCACCGTCTACGTCTACCAAGAAGGCTTCGCAGGCTGGACCGCCGCCAAGCTCCCGACCCAAAAGGGAGGCCAATAGATGAACGCCTCCTCCGCCCCACGCTGCCCCCTCCGCCCCGCCATCTCCTTCACCACCCTCCTCCTCCGCTTCTCCCTCGGCGGCCTCATGGCCTTCTCCGGCTGGATGAAGCTCGGCCTCCACACAGACCTCGGCCTCCAAGCCTTCCTCCCACTCAAAAGCCTTGCCCCCCTCGACTTCTACTTCGCCATCGCCGGCTTCAAACTCGGCCTCCCCGAACACCTCGGCATCGCCCTCTCCTTCATCATCCCCTGGACCGAGCTCCTCGCCGGCCTCGGCCTGATCTTCGGCCTCTGGACCCGCGCCGCCGCCCTCATCATTGCCCTCACGATGGCCGGCTTCGCCGCGGGCATCCTCTCCGTCATCTCCCGCGGGCTCGACGTCAACTGCCCCTGCTTCGGCGCGATCAAGCTCTTCTGCCCCTCGCGCATCGGCACCTGCCACATCATCCGCAACGCCGCCTTCGCCTCCGCCGCAATCTGGATCATCGTCACCGACGCCGGTCCCCTCAGCCTCGACCGCCTGCTCGCACGCCAGCGCTCCTGACCCTGCCGCGACGCACGCTCCGCTCCATCCCGGGATAGACTCCGCTCGGCTCGGCTGCTCCCCGCGCGACCGCCGCGCCGCCCATCCCCTATGAGCAACGCCCCAAAACCAAACTCCCCGGCCGCCCCCAGCCTCCCGCCCCTCCCCAGGCTCGGCATCCGCATCGCCGGCACCGGCTCCGCCCTCCCCTCCCGCGTCCTCGCCAACGCCGAGCTCGCCAAACTCGTCCAGACCAACGACGAGTGGATCGCCCAGCGCACCGGCATCCGCGAACGCCGACTCTGCGATTGGTCCAAGGGCGAGACCAACGTCTCCCTCTGCACAGAAGCCCTCAAAAACGCCCTCGACGCCGCCAATATCGACGCCAAAGAGCTCGACATGGTCATCTGCGGCACCATCACCCAGGACATGCGCTGCCCCTCCACCGCCTGCGTCGTCGCCGGCAACGTCGGTGCAGGCCACGCCGGAGCCTGGGACCTCGGCGCCGCCTGCTGCGGCTTCGTCTTCGGCATCAACGCCGCCCACGACATGATCCGCGCCGGCTCCCACAAAACCATCGCCGTCATCGGCGCCGACACCGTCTCCTCCCTCATCGACTACGAAAACCGCGGCGTCTGCATCCTCTTCGGCGACGCCGCCGGCGCCGCCATCCTCCGCGCCACCGACGACACCTCCAAAGGCATCCTCGCCCAGGTCACCAAGGCCGACGGCTCCGGATGGCGCGACCTCTACATGCCCGGCTGGCTCGGCCACATCGCCCCGGACGCCGACCTCTCAATCCACAAGTCCAACTGCCTACAGATGAACGGCCGCGAAGTCTTCAAGTTCGCCGTCTCCACCTTCTCAGAACTCATCCAGGAAACCCTCGACAAGGCCGGCCTCACCGCCGACCAGATCGACATGTTCGTCTGCCACCAGTCCAACGCCCGCATCCTCGAATCCGCACGCGACCGCTTCGGCCTCCCCCACGACAAGCTCTACATCAACATCGACCGCGTCGGCAATACCTCCGGCGGCTCCGTGCCCCTCTGCCTCGACGAACTCGTCCGCGCCGGCCGCGTCCACGAAGGCCAGAAAATCATGATGGTCGCCTTCGGCGCCGGCCTCACCTGGGGCAGCGCTCTCTGGCAACTCTGATCCACCCCACCATCGTAACCCGCGCCCAAGCTATCACCTAGAATCCTCACTATGACCCTCCCGCGGATCATCCTCTGCCCCGGCCAAGGCGCCCAAGCCGTCGGCATGGCCAAAGCCTGGTACGACGCCAGCCCGGAAGCCCGCGCCACCTTCGACCACGCCGACCGCATCCTCGGCGCTCGACTGGGCGCCAAACTCTCCGAACTCTGCTTCAACGGACCCGTCGAACGCCTCCACCAGACCGACGTCAGCCAGCCCGCCCTCTACGTCGCTGGCGTCGCCTCCTGGCACGCCCTCCTCGCATCCTGGAACGCTGGCTCGCTCGAAGAATCCGGCCTCTGCGCCGCCGCCGGACTCTCCCTGGGCGAATACACCGCCCTCCACATCGCCGGCGCCTTCTCCTTCGCCGACGGCCTCGAACTCGTCACCCTCCGCGGCCGCGCCATGCAAGACGCCGCCACCGCCGTCCCCTCGGGCATGGTCGCACTCATCGGGGCCGACGAAGCCCAGGCCCGCCAGGTCTGCGCTGAAGCCGCCCAGAGCGACGTCCTCGTCGTCGCCAACCTCAACGCCCCCGGCCAAGTCGTCGTCTCCGGCTCAAAATCCGCCTGCGAACGCGCCCTCCCCGTCGCCGAGAAACTCGGGATCAAGGCCACCACCCTCGCCGTCGCCGGCGCGTTCCACTCCCCCATCATGGCCCCCGCCGCCGAGCGCCTACGCACCGCCCTCGCCAAGGCCACCATCGTCGAACCCCGCGCCGTCGTCGTCTCCAACGTCACCGCCCAGCCGCACGAAGCCGCGCCCGGCTCCTCCATCGCCGCCACTATCCGCCAACGCCTCGTCGATCAACTCACCGCCCCCGTCCGCTGGTCCGACTCCTGCCTCTGGCTCAGCCAAGCCATCTGGGGCAGCGGCACCCTCGCCGCAGGCCAGCCCGGCGGCGGCGCCGAGTTCCACGAACTCGCTCCCGGCAAAACCCTCATGGGCCTCATGCGACGCATCGAAAAATCCATCAAGGTCCACACTCATGACGCACCCAACGCCTAAACGCCGGCTCACGTTCCTCGGGTACTTCACCGCTCCGCGTGGAAGGTTCAAGCGCGCCCTGCTCCCCGTCGCCCTCGCCCTTCTCACCCTCGGTTGCGAGGAGAAGAAGGCCCCGCCGGCCCCGCCGCCGCCCCCGCCTCCGCCGCCCCCGCCCCCCATCATCTCCTTCCAAACCCTCTCGCAAGAGATGAAAGTCGACGCCCGCGTCCAGGTCGCCTCCGACGTCTCCATCAGCGACGAGTCCTTCGCCCGCGCCGCCCTCCAGCTCACCGACGCCATCGCCAAGGGCGACGCCGACAAGCTCACCAAGCTCATCTCCCCGCGCGCCGCCGCTGTCCTGGGCGAGCTCAAGTCCACCGACCAGTGGGCCCCCGCCACCAAGTCCCTGGAAGCCGTCCGAATCATCACCATCGGCACCCCCACCAGCGGCCCTTCCCCCTCTACCGCCCTGGCCGCCCTCTCCAGCGAAGACCGCCAAACCCTCGAGCAATACGCCAACGCCCTCACCCGCGGCCTGCCCCCAGAGGAGCAGATCCGCCAGAAGGCCATGATCCAAAGGAGCTTCCGCGAACGCGCTCAGGCCCTCGCCGCCCAGGGCCAGACCGAGGAAGCCAGCCGCGTCGAAGCCGCCGCGCTCGCCGTCGCCAATATTGAATCCCTGGTCGCCGCCTCCGCCGTCTCCTTCAACCCCGACGCCCAACAAGCCATGCTTCTCGCCATCCAAGACCCCACCGGGGCCTACCTCTGGGGCTGGCAAGCCTCCAAAATCGGCGACACCTGGCAGTTCGACCTCGCCCCCGCCCGCGCCGCCACCCGCTCCCGCGCCGCCCTCTTTGATGGCCTGGGCATGAGCGGCTTCTCCGCCACCGACCTCCCCGCCGCCGCCAGCGCAGCCAGAGGCCCAACCGCGCCACCCGCCTCCGCGCCCGCCGCACCCAGTCCCGGCGGTTCCGGCGGCGGCTGATCACACAACCCATCACCTCCCCACGCTCACGCCCGCCCGGAGATTCGAGTGCCCGAACCCATCGCCACCCCACCCCCCCGCCGCGTCGCCATCGTCACCGGCGCCAGCCGCGGGATCGGCAAAGCCATCGCCCTCCGCCTCGCCAAAGAAGGCCGACACGTCGTCCTCGTCAGCCGCTCCGCCGCACCACTCGCTGACCTCCAATCTCAGATCCAATCAACCGGCGGCGCCGCCAGCGTCAAAGCCGTCGACGTCGGCGACGGCCCCGCCCTCGCTACAGCCATCGAAGAAATCGCCACCGAGCAAGGCCGCATAGATATCCTCGTCAACAACGCCGGCATCACCCGCGACGGCCTCGTCCTCCGCATGAGCGACGAGCAGTGGGACGAAGTCCTCCGCGTCAACCTCACCTCCGCCTTTGTCGCCTGCCGCGCCGCCGCCCGACCCATGATGAAAAACCGCTTCGGACGCATCGTCAACATCTCCTCCACCTCCGGCGTCGTGGGCAACGCCGGCCAGGCCAACTACGCCGCCGCCAAAGCCGGCCTCGCCGGGCTCACCAAGTCCATCGCCCGCGAACTCGGGTCCAAAGGCATCACCGCCAACGTCGTCGCCCCCGGCTTCATCACCACCGACATGACCGAGAACCTCCCGCAGGAAGTCAAAGACAAAGTCACCTCCATGCTCGCCGTCCCCCGCCTGGGCACCCCCGAAGACATCGCCGCCGCCGTCGCCTATATCACCAGCGACGACGCCGGCTTCCTCTCGGGACAGATCCTCTGCGTCGACGGCGGCATGACCATGTGCTAAGCCGCCACACCTCATGACCAAGCCCCCCAGCCCAGCCCGCCAGCTCCTCGCCACCGCCAAGCTGCGCGTCACCTCCGTCCGCCTCGCGGTCCTCGAAGTCCTCTCGAGTACCGACGCCGCGCTCAACGCCCAGGAGGTCGAAGCCAAAATCAAGCTCCCCGCCGCCGACCGAGTCACCGTCTACCGCACCCTCAACACCCTCGTCGACTCCGGCCTCGCCCACCGCATCGACCCCGGCGACCGCGTCTACCGCTTCTCCCTCACCTCACACACCCACTGCAAGGGCGAGGACCATCAGCACGAACACCTCCACATGGTCTGCGACACCTGCGGCTCCGTCCGCTGCCTCGACGACGCCGAAGTCATCGTCCAAACCAAAGCCCGCCGCGGCAGCAAACCCCGCACCCTCCGCGTCTTCTCTGGCAACGGCACCCTCCACGGCGTCTGCGAAACCTGCGAACACGCCGCCTGAAAACAACCCGCAGCCCGCCCCCGCCCCCATGCCTTCCTCTCTGTCCCACTCCCCCTAAAACCCATCCATCATCACCGGCGTCGGCCCCGCAAACACCGCCGCCGCCCGCGCCAGCGCCGTCGGCGACCCACCCACCAACCCCGCCAACGCCGCCCTCTGCGGCGACATCAGCCCCGTGTACATCCCCGCCAGCCCGCGCACGTCCGCGCAGATCACCTCCGCCGCGCCCCCGCCGCGCGTCACCGTGCCGACGCCCTCGCGCACCCGCAGCGTCCACAGCCCCGCCTGCTCCGGCACCGTCTCATCCGCCACATCAATCGTCACCGCCGCCTCCACACCCATCGGATAACCGCGCGCCGCCAACGCCCTCTCGACGTGCGTGATCCGCAGCATCCACAGCTCCGACCCCTCCAAATCAAACGTCTGCCGCGGCAACAACGCCAGCAGCGGGCTCCAAGGCCCGCCCGCCACCACCCCATGGTCGGCCGTCGTCGACAAGCCCGCCAGGAACGCCAGCAATCGCCGCCCGGCCCGCGCCGTCGTAAACGCCAGATCCGTCACGTGAACGTCAAACTCGAACGCCCCCAGCATCTTCTGGCCCCAGATCACATACCCCTCCAGCCCGCCACCCGCGCCAATCACGCCCCAGCCCTCAAACCGAATCCCGCGATGCTCGTGGATCCGCCGCCAGATGTACACACCTCGGTCCAGCGCCCCGGCCGTCTCCTTCGCCCACGCCGCATACACCGCCCGCACGGCCTCATCATCCGCCCGCCCCCCATCCCCGCTCGTCTCCAAAGGCCGCATCTCCAGCCCGCGCTCGCGCACGTCGATCTCACCCAGCCGGATCCGCGCCCAGAACTTGTGCCCGGCCTGCTCATAGCCCGACTTGCGATACAAAGACTGCGTCGACGCGTACAACGCCGACAGGCCAACGCCCTCGCGATGCAGCTCCCGCACGCACTCGCCCATCATGAACTGCGCCAGCCCCTGCCCGCGCCACGCCGGATCAATCGCCACCCCCGCAATCCCCACCATCGGCACGCTCTGACCGCCAAAGTACTGCCCCATCGGGATCCGCAACAGGCACGCCGTGGGTTGCTCGCCGCCCTCGAACACGCCGCGCACATTCTCAACCCCTGCCGACCGCACCCACGCCGCGATGCCCTCCCGTGGCGACCCAAACGCCAGCGACACCAGCCGCCCCACCGCCGCCATGTGCGCCTCATTCACTCGCGAGTACACCCGCATCCCGCGCCGCCTTTCTCCCCCCACCCACCGCTCAACCCGATCGGCTAAACCACTCCGCCTCCAAGGGCTCCAGCTCTCGCACCAGCTTCTGCCGCTCATCCCCCAGCGAGTTCCCCTTCGCCGGGTTCTTCCACACCTCCGCCGACGCCAGCGACTCGTCGATCCCCCGCAACCGCGACTGGATCCTCTCGATCCGCTTCTCGAGTTCCTCCACGGTGACGCGGCCCAGCGGGCTCTTTCGCGCCGGCTCCGCCGCCGACATGGCCCCCGTTTTCCGGGCCTCTTCCGCCGCCCGCCGCTGCTTCTGGGCCGATTCCTTCCTCGACCGTTCCTCGGCCGCCTTGGCCGCCTCGGCCCGCTGCCGCGCTTCCATCTGCTCGTGCCACTCGCTGTAGTTGCCGTTGAACGCCTCGACCCCGCCCTGGCCGTCCAAAATTAGCAGGTGATCGCACACCGCGTCGATCAAGGCCCGATCGTGCGAGATCAGGATCAGCGTCCCCTCATACCCATCCGGGTCGTCCTCCGTCGGGGCTGAGAGCGCCTCTTCCAGCCTTTCCGCCGCCGACAGATCCAGGTGGTTCGTCGGCTCGTCCAGCACCAGCAGGTTCTTCGCGCTCGCCAAGAGCCCCGCCAGCACAGCCCGCGCCCGCTCCCCACCGCTCAGCACGCTCATCGGCTTGTCCTGCTCCTCACCGCTGAACAAGAACGCCCCCGCCAAATTCCGCGCCTGCTGCTCGCTCATCAACTGGCCCGGGCACTCCTTCAAAATGATCGCCTGCAAATACTGATACACCTTCGGCTCGCCCGGCACATGCTCGTGCATCTGCCGATAGTGCCCCACGATCACGCTCGAACCCATCTTCACCGTCCCCGCGTCCGGCTCCTGCTCCTTGAGCAGCGTTCGCACCAGCGTCGACTTGCCCGCACCGTTGGGTCCGATGATCCCCCACCGCTCGCCGCGCCCGACAAGCACATCAAACCCCTTGAACAGCACCTTCATGCCGCCCTCGTCGGTCGGATACTGCTTCTCGATCCCCCGCGCCGCCAGCACAATGTCCCCCGCCCGCGGCGCCTTGGGCAGCTCCAACCGAAAGCTCGCCATCTCCGCCGGCCGCTCGAGCGAACTCGCCGCCTTCGCCCGGTCCAGCTTGCTCAAACGCCCCTGCGCCTGCTTGGCCCGCTGACCCGCGCGATAGCGACGGATGAACGCCTCCTCCTTCTTGAACTTCGCCTGCTCGTTCTCAAAGGCCCGCATCTGCGTCAACCGCCGCATGGCCCGGATCTCGCGGAAGTCCTCGTAGTTTCCAGGATAATCGATCAGCCGCCCCTGCTCGGTCTCCACGATCCGCTCCACCACATTGTCCAGCAGATAACGGTCGTGGCTGATCATCAACACCGCGCCGCGATACTCGTCCTTCAAAAACGCCTCCAGCCACAAACGCCCCTCGATATCCAGGTGGTTCGTCGGCTCGTCCAAAAGCAACACGTCCGGCTGCTCCAGCAGCAACCGCGCCAACGCCAGCCGCGACTTCTGCCCACCCGAAAGCGCCATCACCGGCACCGAAAACTGCGCATCGGTAAACCCCAGCCCATGCAGCACCGCGTCGATCTTGTGATCGATCGCATAACCCCCCGCCGCTTCCATCTGGTGCTCCAGGTCCACCTGCCGCTTCATCAGCTTGTCCAGCGCCGCGTCCTGCGCCGTCCCCATCAGCTCGAACACCTTCTCAAGCTCCAGGTGCAACCGGTGCAGCTCCGCAAACGCCGCCTCCGCCGCCGATCGCAGCGTGTCCCCCGCCTCAAACTTTGGATCCTGTTGCAAGTACCCAGCCCGGCACCCACGCTGCAGCGTCACCACGCCGTCGTCGGGAACCAGCATCCCCCCCAAAATCTTCAATAGCGTCGATTTGCCCGCCCCGTTGCGCCCGACAACACCCATCCGCTCCCCAGGCTCGATCGAGATGGATACCCCATCAAGGATCTGCCTCGTGCCAAAGTTATGACGAAGATTAGTGGCGACCAGAATCGGCATCCCCCAGCATAGGAATCCGCCCGGCCCATCCGCACATCCACTCGCCGCATCGGCTTCAAATTTAGCCCTTGAGCCATTTTCCCCGCCCCCCGTACCCTCCCGCCATGCCCGACACCATCTTCTCCAAACTCATCCGTGGCGAAATCCCCTGCCACCGCGTCTACGAAAACGAACACGTCCTCGCCTTCCTCGACGTCAACCCCATCAGCCCCGGCCACACCCTCCTCATCCCCAAAGAACCCGCCGTCACCTTCGCCGATCTCTCCCCAGACGCCGCCGCCGCCCTCGGACGGGCCCTCCCCGCCCTCTGCCGCGCCGTCCAAGAAGCCACCGGCTGCGCCGGCTACAACCTCCTCCAAAACAACGGCCCCGTCGCCGGCCAACTCGTCATGCACGCCCACATCCACATCATCCCCCGCACTCAGGGCGACCACCTCGACATGCCCTGGCCCGCCAAAGCACTCGCCCTCGGCCCCGAACTCGCCGCCACCATCCGCGCCGCCCTCAATCGCCTCAACCAAGCGAAGTGATGGAGGGTGAAAGTGGCAAAGTGGCAAAGTGGCCAAGTGGCAAAGTGGCCAAGTGAAGGCGCCCTCGCCTCCTGCCCCTTGCCCCTCGCCTCCTGCCTCTTGCCTATTGCCTATCGCCCCCTTCTCCGCCACTTTTCTGCATCCCATCGACGCCCCTTGCGCGCAATATCACGTCGATGCGCCCGCGCGCCCTTGAATCCGCCGTGCGGCGTGTCATCCTCGCATTATGCCCACCGCACTCCTCCCCGCCGCCGACATCGAGCGTTACAACCAAACGCTCCTCGCCGCGAAGCACGAAGCCCTCGCCGCGCTCCGCCGCGTCGTCAGCCATTCCGCGCTCGGCGATCGCCAACTGAGCACGCTCAAAGTTACCGCGCTCACGATCGTGCGCCTGCCATTCATCTCACCCTACGAACCACCCACCCCCCGAAAGCCCCGCCACGGCCCCGCCGCACCGCCCACACCAACGAATCCCTCTCCACCCAGCTATTCACCTGCCAACCCACCC
>Ga0105047_10004785_pt1 | contig 23456 bp, 20 predicted proteins | sample MAT04_FD_78384 | JGI IMG/M metagenome (GOLD analysis project Ga0105047, IMG submission 78384) | Freshwater microbial communities from Lake Fryxell liftoff mats and glacier meltwater in Antarctica - MAT-04 (megahit assembly) | ecosystem: Environmental > Aquatic > Freshwater > Ice > Liftoff... | reverse complement strand
CCACAGGCGAGCAAGCTATTGAAAGGTTTCAAAAAGCGCGTTAGACTGGTTTCGATGTTGAGGTGCTTTTTGACTGAACCGAGATGTTTCGCCTGCGCTGAACGGCAAGCCAACCGCGAGACCAAATACGCCACATGAAGATCACCAAGATTGAAACCTTCAAGTACTGGGTCGACTGGTGCAACTGGATGCTGGTGCGAATCTCCACCGACGAAGGCCTGTGCGGTTGGGGCGAGGCCTCCCTGCATGGTGCGATCGGATCGGTCGAAACGGCAATCCACGAATATGCGCCGATGCTCGTGGGACACGATCCGGCCGGGCCGGAGCAGCATTGGCACCGGCTGCACAACGCCTGGCGATGGCGCGGCGGTGCGGTGTTCTCGACCGCGCTGTCGGCCATCGATATTGCGCTGTGGGATCTCGAAGGCAAGCGCCTGGGTGTTCCCGTCGCGCGCCTCCTGGGAGGGCCATTCCGCACCCGCATGCGCGGTTACGCCAGCCATTGGCTCAGTGGCGTCAAGACCACCGACGAAGCCTTCGCCGGTGCCCGCGAAGCTGCCAGCCGGGGATTTACCGCATTCAAGTGCAGCCCGTTCACACGCGACGGATTGCATGCCAACGAAGCAGCCGAGATCCGTCGTGCCGCCGCCATTGTGGAGGCGGCACGAGAAGGTTTTGGGCCGGACGGCGAGATCATGATCGAGTGCAGCGAGTTGTTCTCGGTGCGCACGGCCGTGTTGCTGGACGAAGCCTTGCATCCGTTCCGCCCCGGATGGTTCGAGGAGCCGATTCCGTTCGAGAACGCCAAGTCAATGGCCTTGCTGCAGCGGGAAATCCGGACCCCGATCGCCACTGGCGAACGCTTGCTGTCCCGCCATGAATACCGGGAACTGCTCGAAAACGGCGGCTGCCGGATCATTCAGCCAGACATCATGCACGCCGCAGGCTTCACGGAGGTCCGCAAGATCGCGGCGATGGCGGATATGTATTCGATACCAGTCGCCCCCCACAACCCTGGTGGGCCGATATGCACGGCGGCCTCGATGCATCTGGCGGCCGCGATTCCCAATTTCCTGATCCTCGAGCAGATGGAGCCGCAGCGCGCGTTTCGCGACCGCGTGGCAACGCCTGCGATCCAGTTCGAGGACGGACATTTCCTGCTGCCGCAAGGCCCGGGGCTGGGTGTGGAGCCCGACCTGAACGCATTGAAGGAAATGGCATTTCGTCCCCAACCGCAATCCGAGCGGCTGGGCTCGCTGTACCGCTGACAACATGACATCAGGAGACTCAACCATGCGTTCCACCAAAACCCTCGTTGCGCTCGCCGCGGCCACGCTCTGTGCCACGCTGGGAACAGCGACAGCCCAGCAGCCCATCGTGCTGCAATGGCAGACCGCCAATCTGACCGAGAAACAATACGAGCCGATCTGGAAGGCCACCATCGCCGAGTTCGAGGCGGCGAACCCCGGTATCAAGGTGGAGCCCGTGCTCGTCGCGCGCAAGGACCACTGGACGAAATTCGTGGCAGCTGCGCTGGCGAAGCAGGCACCGTGTATCGTGTCGGTCGATGTTGCCACGGCCGCCTACAACGGCTACCTGATGCCGATCGACAAGTACATGCAGGCGGAGCCGAACGACTTCCGCGGCGCCTGGAGCTCCGACATGCTCAGCGCTGCCAAGTGGAAGGGCAAGCTGTATGGGCTGCCGATCTGGGGCGGCACCTACGCGGAGATATACAACCGTGAAATGGTTGTCAAGGCGGGGCTCGATCCGGCCAATCCTCCCAAGACCTGGAGCGACTATCTGTCCTGGAGCAAGAAGCTGACGGGCGACGGCAGCTGGGCGACCGCGGTGCTGGGTGGCAAGACCGACACCACGACGCGTGTGCTCCTGACCTGGATCTGGTCCAACGGTGGGGAAGCGTTCAACGCCGACATGACCGAGGCCACTTTCGCCAAGGACCCCAAGAGCCTCGAAGCCATCAAGTTCTACCTCGGTCTCGCTGGCAAACAGGGCGTCGCCGCGCCAGCTCCGACGACGACGAACTACCTCGAGCAGACCAATCTGTTCGCCCAGGGCAAGATCGCGACCATGCGCAATGCCTATTGGGCTGTTGCCAAGGTGAACGACGACAACCCGGCAATGAAGGGCAACATGTTCGTCGCCCCCATTCCGGCGAACAAGGCCAACGCGCCAACCATGTCGACCATGACAGCGTCGAGCATCTCCGCAAGCTGCCCGCATCCGGAAGCGGCATGGAAGTTCATCAAGTTCGACTCCGGCAAGAAGTGGTCGATCGAGCGTGCCCGTGTTGCCAACTGGATGCCACTGCGCAACGACCTGGCGAACGATCCCCAGGTCAAGGCAGATCCCCTGCTCGCACAGTTCGTGCAGATCGGCACCCATGCACGCAGCTATCCGCTGCCCAGCCCGATCTGGGCCGAGATCGCGGCTGGCGACATCGTCGATGCGGTGCAGCGTGCGCTGCTGCAACCCGAGAAGACAGAGGAAATCTTCCGCGAGCTTGACGCCCGTCTTACGAAGAAGCTGCGCGATGTCTGATCGCACGGCCACCGGCGCGGGTGGCCGTGCCTTGGCAACGCGCAGGTCTTGCCGAGCGTTGCGCTGATGCGCCAATGGCAGAAGCGCAGACTGGTCGGTTACGCCTTCATCGGGCCGGTGTTCCTGTTTCTCTGCGTCGTGGTCGTGTTCCCGTTGACGCATGCATTCTGGATCAGCCTGCAGCGCACGCGCGGGCTGGCCACCAGCTTTGTGGGAACCGCAAACTACCAGCGCGCTCTGACGGACGATGCGTTCTGGCACTCGCTGTCGGTGTCGGTCCAATTCACCGTTGCGTGCGTGACGCTGCACATGCTGATCGGTCTGTGCCTAGCGCTGTTGCTCAACGAGATACGGTTTGCCAAGACCGCGTTGAGGGTGGCGTTCCTGACCCCATGGATGGTTGCGCCCGCCGTTGGCGCGACGATCTGGCTGTGGCTTCTGGAGCCGCAATTTGGCGTCGTCAACTACCTGCTGATGTCGATCGGGGCGATCGATGCGCCGCTGGCCTGGCTGGGTACGCCGGGCCTGGCTTTCCTGTCGGTCGTCGCGGTGGATGTCTGGCGCGGTGTTCCGTTCGTGATGCTGTTGATCCTGGCGGGTCTGCAAACCATTCCCCGCGACCAATATGAGGCGGCAGCCATGGACGGTGCCAGCGCATGGCAGCGGTTCCGGTACATCACGCTGCCGAATCTGCGCTATTTGCTGGTGGTCGCATCGACGCTGGACATCATCAACACCATCCGGCATTACGACATCATTGGCGTGATGACTGCGGGCGGCCCCGCCGGGGCCACGGAAGTCTTGCCCGTGCTGCTCTACAACACAGCCTTTCGAGGCAATCGGTTCGGTGAAGCGGCGGCGATTGGCGTCCTGCTGCTGTTGATCGTGCTGGCGTTTGCTGTCTTCCATATCCGCCTGACGAAACCCGAGCAAGGAAGCGCCCCGTGATGCACCGCGCCCGACATGCGAACGCCGCGCGCGGAATCATGGTCGTGGTGGCACTGGCGCTGGTGATGTTCCCGTTCTACTGGATGATCAACACGTCGCTCAAGCCCGCGTCGGAGATATTTCTCTCGCCGCCGACCTTCGTTTCATCCAATTGGTCGCTCGACGCGTATGTCACGGTGTTGACGGAACGTCCCTTTGCGCGCTACTTCCTGAACAGTCTGGTGGTGAGCCTGGGCACGACCGCGCTGTCGGTGATCCTCGCGGCGTTCGCAGCGTACGGATTCACACGGTTCTTTCCCCGCGGCGCCACGCCGTTCGTGGTGTTCCTGCTCTTCACCAAGATGCTGCCCGAGACGCTGCTCATCATTCCCTACTTCCAGTTGATGGCGTCGGTCGGCCTGCTCAATTCCTATTTCGCCTTGATCCTGGCTTATTCGTCGTTCGCGCTGCCGTTCTCGGTATGGATGCTGATCGGCTTCTTCCGCTCGATTCCGCGAGACATCGATGAAGCGGCAAAGATCGACGGCGCCTCGTACCTGCAGACCTTCTTCATGGTGATACTGCCGTTGGCGCGCCCGGGCCTGGTGGCAGTTGGGTTGTTCACGTTCCTAATCGCGTGGAATTCCTACCTGTGGGCGCTGGTGTTGACCACCGACGCATCGATGCATGTCCTGTCCGTCGGTGTCGCCAATATGGTGGGCGAATACCGCGTGCAATGGAATGAACTCATGGCCGCAGCCGTGATTGCGGCTGTTCCGGTCATGGTGCTGTTCTCGCTGCTGGAACGGCACCTGGTCAACGCCATCACCTCGGGCGCCGTCAAGGGTTAGGTGTGCGCGCGGCGCTGCAACCGGGGCCTGCGCCATCGCTCAGGAAAGGTGCTTGCCGATCAGCCCCGCCATCTCGAACATCGTGATCTGCGGCTTGCCGAATACCGGCAACAGCTTGGCGTCGGCGTTGATGGCGCGTTTGTTGGCCGCGTCTTGCAGGCCGTTGGTCTTGATGTAGTCCCACAGCTTCTTGACGACTTCAGTACGCGCCACCAGGCCGTCGCCAATGACAGCAGCGAGCGCCGGGCTTGGACGCAGGGTTCCGACCTTGGGCGCGACTGCCTTTTTCGCGGCGGACTGCGTGGCTGCCTTCTTTGCCGCAGGGCGCTTTGCCGGCGTCTTCTTCGCGGCGGTCTTCTTTGCCGGAGCCCGGGGTGCGCCGGTTGCGCCCGCCAGCTGCGCAGTACCACCTTTGGCCGCTGCGCTCGCCGCGGTCTTGCGCGGCGGGAACTTCGACGGGGCAAACTCGAAGCCGACCTTGCCCGCCTCCTTGTCCCAGGCCAGCATGGCCTTGAACGGACGGCGCGTGCGCATGGATACGAACTTGTCGAGCATGTCGGTCTTGCCCTCGGCCAGCAGCTTGGTGATCTGCTCGCGGCTGACAGGCTGCTGCAAGATGATCTGCCCGGTCTTGAAATCGCAAGTCGGTGTCGCCTGATCCGCGGTCGGCACCGATTTCACACAGACATAGTTCTTGCCGTGTTCGTACACCGCGGCGCCGCACTTGGGGCAGGTGCCCAGCGCCTGCTGGCTGGCAAACTCCACCAGCTCGCCGGTTTCCTCGCCCTTGCGGTCGTCGCCGAAGTCGAACTCCAGCTTGTAGTTCTTCGTCTCCTCGTCGAACTTGATCACCATCTCGGCCGTGAAAGGCCAGCCCGCCTTGGAGCGGAAACCCTCCAGCGGACCGATTTTCCTGTCGCGCAGGAACTGCTCGACCTCGGCCACCTCGAAGGTCCGGCCGGCCGGCGTCTTGCCGAATGAAAAGCCGCAGCCCTCGACGGCGCCCGGTTTGCCGGTGCAGGTGTAGCGCCGGTAGTTCTCCTTGACGACACCGCCGCAGTTCGGGCACGGTGCCTGCAAGGTGGCGTAGTCGCCGGGAATCGAGTCGCGGTCGTATTCCTTGGCCTTCTTCACCATGCGCTCGGTCATCGCGGCGATCTCGGCCATGAAGGTCGACCGGCTTAGCTTGCCATGCTCCATCTGGGCCAGCTTGTATTCCCATTCGCCGGTCAATTCGGCGCGCGAGAGTTCTTCCACCCCCAGGCCGCGCAGCAGCGTCATCAGCTGGAACGCCTTGGCGGTTGGTATCAGTTCGCGGCCTTCGCGCAGGATGTATTTCTCGCCGATCAGGCCCTCGATGATGCTCGATCGGGTGGCCGGGGTTTCCAGGCCTTTGTCATTCATCGCGGCGCGCAGTTCGTCGTCCTCGATGGTCTTGCCCGCGCCTTCCATGGCGCCGAGCAAGGTGGCTTCCGAATAACGCGGCGGTGGCCGTGTCTGCAAGCCCTTGGCATCGACCGTTTCGGCCAGCACCTTTTCGCCCGGCTGCACCGGCACCAGGTTGGCGGCATTGTTGTCGTCGCCGTCCTTGGATTCCTGCTGTGCCTCCTTGCCATAGATTGCCAGCCAGCCCGGCTTGACCAAGACCTTGCCCTCGGTCTTGAAGCTGTGGACGTCCACCAGCGAGACGCGGGTCGTGATCTGGTATTCGGCGCTGGGGAAAAACACCGCCATGAAACGCCGCACGACCAGGTCGTAGACTTTTTGCTCCGCCTCGCTCAGGCCCTGGGCTGGCTGCAGCGTTGGGATGATCGCAAAGTGGTCGCTCACCTTGGTGTTATCGAAGACCCGTTTGCTCGGCTTGATGTAGTTGCCCTTGAGCGCGGTCACCGCGTGCGGTGCGAGGTGTTTCATCGGACTCTTGGCCAGCATCTCGAACGTCTCGCGCACCACCGGCAGGTAGTCCTCGGGCAGGGCGCGTGAGTCGGTCCGCGGATAGGTCAGGGCCTTGTGGCGCTCGTACAGGCTTTGCGCGATCGACAAGGTGGTCTTGGCGCTGTAGCCGAACCGGCCGTTGGCCTCGCGCTGCAACGAAGTCAGGTCGAACAGCAGGGGGCTGGCCTGCGTCGTGGGTTTGCTCTCTTCGGTGACGGTCGCCCGTTTGCCGCGCATGGCGTCGGCAATCGCCCGGGCCTCGGCCTGCGTCCAGAGCCGGTCAGCCCTGAGTTCCGGATCGGTGTCGTCGACATTGCCGGCTGCCAGGTTGGCCGCCGCCTTCTTCCACTTCGGGTCGAACCACTTCGCGGAGTACAGGCCCGCTTGCGCCTGGAAGCTGGCGTGGATCTCCCAGTAGTCGCGGCTGACGAACTTGCGGATTTTTTCTTCACGCTCGACCACCACCGACAAGGTCGGCGTCTGCACCCGGCCCACCGTGGTCAGGAAGAAGCCGCCATCACGCGAGTTGAACGCGGTCATGGCCCGCGTGCCGTTGATGCCGACCAGCCAGTCGGCCTCGGAGCGGCAACGCGCGGCGTCGGCCAGCGGCATCATCTGCGCGTCGCTGCGCAGTTGGGAAAAACCATCGCGAATGGCCTGCGGCGTCATCGACTGCAGCCACAGGCGGCGGACCGGATGCTTGACCCGGCTGTACTGCTGGATCAGCCGGAAGATCAGCTCGCCCTCGCGCCCGGCATCGCAGGCGTTGATGAAGGCGTCCACGTCCTTGCGCTTGGCCAGCCTGACGATGGCGTTGAGCCGGCTCTTGGTCTTGTCCATCGGCTTGATGTCGAAGTGCGGCGGGATCACCGGCAGGTTCGCAAAGCTCCATTTGCCGCGCTTGACGTCGAACTCTTCGGGCGCCTGAATCTCGACCAGATGGCCGACGGCACTGGAAACCACGTATTTCTCGTTCTCGAAATGATCCTCGTGTTTCTCGAACTTGCCCGCCAAGGGGGTAAGCGCGCGCACGATGTCCTGGGCAACGGACGGCTTCTCGGCAATGACTAGGGTTTTCATCTGACTACAATCCAATGTCTCGCGTGCGCGCATGCGCACACACACGTGGGCGCGCACCAGCGCGCGCCCATACGAGTTCACATTACCAAATTTTCAGCCGTGTCCGCCAAATCCCCCAAAGTGTCCCCGGCCGAACATCGCCGTATTCAGACCCGCCGCTCCGGCGTGCATGGTAAAGGCGTCTTTGCCCTGCAGGATATTGCCGAGGGCGAGGCCCTCATTGAATATGTGGGTGAGATCATCTCCTGGAAAGAAGCGCAGAGGCGCCATCCCCACGATCCGACGGATCCGAACCACACGTTCTACTTCCATGTCGACGAGAAACGCGTCATCGATGCCAAGGTGGGCGGAAATTCTTCGCGCTGGTTCAACCATTCGTGCAATCCCAACTGCGAAGCCGACGAAGTGGATGGCCGGGTCTTCATCAAGGCCTTGCGCAATATCGCGGCTGGGGAAGAGCTCAACTACGACTACGGCCTGATCATCGACGAGCGGTATACGCCCAGGCTCAAGGCGCAGTATCCCTGCTGGTGTCGCGCGAAGCAGTGCCGGGGCACGTTGCTCGCGCCCAAGCGGCGCGGTCGCTGAGCGCCGGCGACACGACCGTGCCGGCAATGGCCGTGGTCTGGCCGATCCGGGAATTGGAGCAGGCGTTGCATGCCACGTTGCCCGGTTGCGCCGTCGAAGTGATTCCGGAGCTGGATTCCACCAACACCGAGCTGATGCACCGCGCGCGCGCCGGAGCCACGTCCCCGGTGTTGCTGGTAGCACAGCGCCAGACCGCGGGCCGGGGCCGGCTCGGGCGCAGCTGGCTCAGCATGCCGTCGACCGAAGACGATGCCGATGCGATCGTGGCCAGTCCATTGCCCGCCCTGACCTTTTCCTTTGGCATGCCGATGGCGCCGCAAGACTGGTCCGGCCTGTCGTTGGCCGCAGGGGTCAGCCTGGCGCGCGCCCTGCACCCGGCGCTGGGCCTGAAATGGCCCAACGACATCTGGTGGCAGGAGCGCAAGCTGGCCGGCATCCTGATCGAGACTGCCGCGGGCGCCGACAGCCGCTTCGTCGTTGTGGGTGTCGGCATCAACATTACGCGGCGCGATCCGGCAGGTTTGTCAACCCCGCCGGCCTGGCTGCAGGAATTGCTGCCCGAGATCGATGCGCCCGCGGCCCTGGTGCGCGTGGCGCAGCCTCTGGTCCAGGCGCTGCAGTTGTTCAATGCCCAGGGATTTGCCGCGTTCCATGCTGCGTTCACGCAGCGCGATGTGCTGCGCGATCGCGCGGTGCAACTGAGCGACGGCGTCAGCGGGATCGCCGCCGGGGTTGACGGGCGTGGCGCCTTGCTGGTGCATACTTCGGCCGGTATGAAGCTCGTGAACAGTGCGCAAGTCAGCGTGCGCCCGGTGCCAGCGCGACCCGGCGATCTATGAGAACCCCCAGGCAGTGACTGCGTCATTCCCGTCCCCAGGGGTCAAGCAAAGTGGCAAAGCCATTTTTTCTTGAGCGTGAGAGGTCCGACCGTGCTGCGTCTGCTGATCCTGTTGCTGGTCTTGCTCAACGCGGCTTATTACGCATGGTCGCAGGACATGTTGCGCGCCTACGGCTTCGGCCCCTTGCGTCAGGCCGAACCGCAGCGGCTGACCCAGCAGATCCGGCCGCAGGCGTTGGTGATTCAGTCAGTTGGGCCGGCGCGGCCAGTCGATGGCCCGCTCAACGCGCAGGCCCCCGAGGCGGTGGCGACCTGCCTGCAGGCCGGCCTGTTTGACGAGGCCCAGGCAACGGCGCTGCGTCAGGGTGTCCCGGCGGTGCTACCCGTGGGAGCTTGGTCGCTGAACGAGGTGCTGGTGCCGCCGCGCTGGATCGTCTATACGGGCAAATACCCCGATGCCCAGGCGCTGGGCCGCAAACGCGCCGAGCTGGCGGCCTTGGGTGTGCGTGTGGATATGGTGTCGAGCCCGGCGCTGGCCCCTGGTCTGTCGCTGGGAAGCTTCGAATCCCAAGAGCGTGCAGCGAACGAACTGGAGGTGTTGGTCCGGCGCGGTGTGCGCAGCGCGCAGGTGGTGCGGGAAAGTGCCGAGTCACGGGCCAGCATGCTGCGCATCACGCCGGTGGGCGATGCGGTGCGGGCGCGGCTCGACGAGCTTGCGCCGTTGCTGGCCGGCAAGACGCTGCGGCCCTGTCCCTGACCCCAGCTGTATCCGCGCGAGCGGCTCGGTCAGTACTGCACCCGGGCAAAGCGGCTGTTTTGCGCGGCAGCGCGTGCCTGTCCCAACGTGTGGATGCCCTTGTCCGCCAGCAGCGGAATCAGCTTGAGAAACACCTCGGCGGTCACGATGGCGTCGCCCAGCGCCGTATGGCGGCCCACGACCTGCACGCCCAGCCGCTGTGCCTGCGCCTCCAGACCGTGGGACTCCTGCTGCGGATGGACCAGGTCTGACAACAGCAGCGTGTCTAGCACCGGCTGGTCGAACCGGACGCCGCTGACGGCCTCCTTGAGCTGCAGGAAACGCATGTCGAAGGCCGCGTTGTGCGCCACCAGCACGGTGTCCTGCGCATAAGCATGGAAGGCTCCGAGCACGCTGCGGATGTCGGGCTGGCCCTGCAGCATGGCCGGCGTGATGCCATGGATCCTGGTGGAGGCCACCGGTACCGGGCGCCGCGGGTCGACCAGCTGTTCAAAGCCCTCGTGGCGCAGTAACTTGCCATTGACGATGCGGGTGGCACCGATCTGGATGATTTCGTCACCGTTGGACGGTTCCAGCCCGGTGGTCTCGGTATCGAACACGGTGTAAGAGAGGTCGTCGAGCCGGCGGTCCTGCAGGTCACGCGCCATGGTCGAGATCTTGAACAGATCGAAATCGTAGAAGGCCGGGCGGCTATCCTCGGGTGCCAATGTCTGCGCCTGCGCCGCCACCTGCGCATCGCGCGCACTGGCGCCGCCCAGCGGCAGCAGGATCCGGAACCAGGCCTCTTGGCGCGCGCGGTCGCGTTCGAACCAGAACGCGCCGCCATGGCGCTCCACCACGTCGCGCACCGTCAGCGGCATCGATTCGCCGCCGATGCGAATCGGGTCCAGCTCCCATGCCATCACCGTCTCGGTGCTCATCGCCGTGCCTTGCCAGACCAGGTCGAGCTGGGCATGGGGTCCCGAGGCGGCCAGCCGCACGGTCAGCCGGCGCACCGCGAATTCCTGGGCCAGGCGATCGGCGAGGTAGGCCATCGCCTGCATTAGCGAGAAGCTCTCGATGCGCAGCCACAGGCCGGGGTCGACCGGTGCGCTCGACGCCTGCAGCCCATCGATGCCCTGGATGCGCCGCACCAGCACGGCGAGCAGGTCGGCGGCCAGCATGTCCTCCATCGGCCAGCGCGTCTTCAGGCCGCTGGACGCTGTTTGCGCCAGCTTCTGGACACGATCGCTCATGGCCGCGGACTCTTCCCGGACCACGGCCAGGAAACGCTCGCGCATCGGCGCCTCCAGGTCCGGGAACTCGAGCATCTCGAGCGCTGCTTGCAGGTTGGCCAGCGAACTGCGGCTGCCCTCGGTCATCGCGTGCAGCAGCTGGTCGCGCAGCGACTGTTGCTCGAAGTCGCGGGTCAGGTTCTCCAGTAGCAGCACGAAGCCGCTGAGCTTCGGCGTGTCCTGGCCCGACGTGGACCCCTGGGCCTGGGCATGCTCGGGCTCGTCGCGTACCGCGGCCACCTGCACCCGCAGCAGTTGGCCGGAGCGGGTGGTGGTGACGAACTGCGCTGATGCATTGGCAGCCCCGCGTTCGATGCGGCGCCCGATGGAGTCGAGCGCATGGGCCACCAGCCTGGCGTCGAACACGGTGTAGATCGAGCGCCCGAGTCCGATCGCCCCGGCGCCATCGGCCAGTGCCGGCTGCGCAGCCAGCGCCTGGTATTGCAGCCGGGCGCGGTTGTTGTACAGCAAGATGCGTCCGTCCAGGTTGCAGACCACGACACTTTGCTGCAGTTCGGCCATCAGGGCTGCGAGGCGCCGCCGTTCCTGCTCGATGTTGCGGCTGGCCTCGCGCACCTGGCGAGCGATGTCATCCTGCAACTGGTTGCGCTGGGTCACCAGCGTGTCGATGACAGCGGCCAGCGCGCGGGCTTCGACGCTGCCCTGCGCTTTGAGCGGCTCGCGGGTCTGCCCGGCGACGCGGATCCGGACATGTTCCTGCAGCCGAGCCAGCGCCTGCACGTGGTCATGGAACAGGCCCTGCATCCAGCGTGCCAGCAAGGCACTGCCGATCAGCCAGGCCATTACAGCCAGCGCGATCAGCGGCTCGAGGGCAGGCGCCACGGCCTCGCGCCCGGCCTGCGGCAGCGCCGTCCAGGCCAGTGCCGCCAGCAGTATCGCCCAGATGCCCAGCACCACCCCTGGCGCCAGCAAGGCAAACCAGCGTCGCGACTTCAGCTCCATGGGCCGGGCTTCGCGTTCGTTGTTGCGGCAGCAGCCCGGTGATGGGCAAGACGGTTCATGGTCCCTTTGTCTGCAGCAGTTCGCGCACCTGGGCAACCAGATCGCGGGTGGAGAAGGGTTTGGTGACGTAGGCGTTGGCGCCAAGCGCCAGGCCCTTGGCCACGTCGGTTTCGCGGCCCTTGGCGGTCAGCATGACGATGCACACTTCACGCAGCCGGTCCTGGGCGCGCACATGCTGGCAGACCTCCAGGCCGGTCTTGCCGGGCATCATCACGTCGAGCAGGACCAGGTCCGGCGGGTTGTTCTCGATCGCGGCGATCGCCTGCAGACCATCGCGCGCGACGCTGACCTCGAACCCTTCGCGCTGCATCAGGTATTCAAGCGAGATCAGGATATTGGGTTCGTCATCGACGATCAGGATCTTGTGTGCCATGGCAGCATGCCTCATTGCGGTTCGGGCTCGGCCCGGTTGTGCGGCGCGCCGGTCGATGCTGCACCTGCAGTTGCAGCCGGCGCGCCCGATGCCATCGTATTCCAGGGCAGTTCGAACACCAGGCAGGCACCCGGGCCGGCGTCGCCATCGACCCAGATCCGGCCGCCGAAATGCTCGACGATCTGGCGGCTGATCGGAAGGCCCAGACCAGTGCCCTGCGGGCGGTATCCCTCGCCCTGGATCTGGTGGAAACGCTCGAAGATCAGCATGTGCTGCGAGGGCGCGATGCCCGGGCCGTTGTCGTGGATCGATACCCGCACCCCTTGGGAATTCGTCGTCAGATCGACCTGCACCCGCCCGGCCTGCGCGGGCACGAATTTGGCGGCGTTGGTCAGCAAATTGAGCACGACCTGGGTCAGGCGGTCCGGGTCGGCGCGCAACACGACGGCATGGTCCGGCAGCGACAGCTGCACCTGGGCGCCACGTTCATGGAGCACCTCGGCCGTGGTCTGCACCGCCTGCTCAAGCAACTGGCGCAGGTCCACGTCGGTGTTGTGCCACTGCGCGTGCCCGGACTCGATCTTGGCCAGGTCCAGCACCTGGTTGACGAGCCGGCTCAGGCGCTCGGTCTCGGAGACGATGATGCCGACGAACTGCTGGCGTTGGGTTATCGGCATCTCCGGGTCATCGGCCATCAGCTCGGCCAGCGCGCGGATCGAGGTCAGCGGGGTACGCAACTCGTGCGTCACCGAGGACATGAAATCGTCCTTGAGCCGGTCCAGGCTCTTGAGCTGCGCATTGGCGGTGCGCAGCTCCGACGTGGCGCGCTCCAGTGATGCCGATTTTTGCTCCAGTTCGACCGAATGGGCGCGCACCTTGCTGGCCTCGTCCAGGATCTGCAGCACGTCCTCGAGCACCAGCGCATCCTCGTCCGCGACCGAGGCCACCATGACCCGTGCCGAGGCGCTGCCGATGGCACCGGCCAGCGCGATCTCGACGTGGCGCACCAGTTGGGCATCGGGCTCGATCTGCTCGATGTGCGATACACCCGCACGGCGCGCATAGTCGGCGAACAAACCGTGCGCGCGCGCCGGGCCCATGAATCGGGCCGCCAGTTCGGCCAGATCCTGCACCCGGGCCCGGCCGCGCCAGAACACCGGCTCCCGGTTCTTGTTGCGCTTGAACACCTCGACGAACAGCAGCGCCTGGCTGGTCTCGGCCGGCGACGGGCCGCGCCACAAGGACAGGCCGACATACGCTGCGAGGTTGACGGCGAGGCTCCAGAACAGCGAATGGGTCAGGTTATCCAGCCCGCCCAGGCCCAGCAGTTGCTCGGGCTTGAGCCAGGCCACACCCCAGGGGCCGTGCTGCAGGAAGTCGGTCGACAACCAGCCCGATTTGGCGATCGACGGCAGCATCAGTGTGTAGACCCACAACCCGAACCCCAGTAACAGCCCTGCCATGGCACCCAGGCGGGTGCCGCCGCGCCAATACATGCCGCCGAACAGCGACGGCGCGAACTGCGCGACGGCCGCGAAACTGATCAATCCGATGCTGACCAGCGCGTAGGCTTCGCCGGCGAGGTGGAAATAACTGTAGCCCAGCAACATGACGACGAAGATCGCGCTGCGCCGGATGGTCAGCAACATGCCGGTGAGATCGCCGACAGCGCGCGCGCCGAACCGGCGGGACCGCAGCAGCAAGGGCATGACCAGGTCGTTGCAGACCATGCTGGAGACCGCGATGGTCTCGACGATCACCATGCCGGTGGCAGCCGACAGGCCGCCGATGAACACCAGCAGCGCGAGCGCCGGCTGACCATGGGCCAGTGGCAGCGACAGAATGAAGGCCTCCGGGTCCATGGTGCCGGAGCCGAACAGCAGCAACCCGCCCAGTGCGACCGGCAACACGAACAGGTTGATCAGCAGCAGGTAGGCCGGAAACACCCATGCCGCGCGGCGCAGGTGTCTTTCATCGACGTTTTCCACCACCATGATCTGGAACTGGCGCGGCAGCAGCACCACCGACAACATCGCCAGCAGTGTCAGTGAGAACCACTGGCCATAGGCGAACGGCGGCTCGTTGACCAGCAGCCGGGCCAGCTCCGGTACCGCGTTGGCACGCGCGAAGATGTCGGCGAAGCCGTCGAACAAGCCGTAGGTCACGAATATGCCGACCGCCAGGAAGGCCAGCAGCTTGACCAGCGACTCGAATGCGATTGCCGCCACCATGCCTTCGTGGCGCTCGGAGGTGTCGAGCCGGCGTGCGCCGAACACCACGGTGAAAGCGGCCAGCGCGAGCGCGAAATACAGCGTGCTGTCGTGCCACCACGGGCCCTGGTCTGCCATGGGCTGGCCCAGCGGCGTGGTCATGACCGCATAACCGACCGACACCGCCTTGAGCTGCAGCGCGATGTAGGGGATGATGCCCACCACCGTGATCAGCGTGACCAGGCCCGCCAGCAACGGGCTCTTGCCGTAACGGCTGCCGATGAAGTCGGCGATCGAGGTGATGCGGTAACTTTTGGCGATACGCAGCATTTTTCGAACCACCAGCCACGCCAGCACCATCGCCAGGGTCGGCCCCAGATAGATCGGCAGAAACCAGATGCCGGCGCTGGCGGCGCGCCCGACACTGCCAAAGTAGGTCCAGGCGGTGCAATACACCGCCATCGACAAGGCATAGACCCAGGCGTTGTCGATCAGCGAGCGCCCTTGCGCGCTGCGCCGGTCGCCCAGGCTGGCCACTGCGAACAGCAGCAGCAGATAGGCGAACGAGGCGCCGACGACCAGGGGGGCTGACAACATGGCGGGTGTCGCGCTGCAACGGTGCTGTTCAGTCGCCGGCGTGTTCCAGCAACCAGGCCATGGACGCGATCAGCGCCGCCCACAGGCCGAACAACGCGGTCGGGAACAGCGGCAGCCCGAACACCATGGCCTGCGGGTTCCACAACGACAACAATGGGTAGTTCAGCGCCATCAGCGCTGCAAAGAACAGCGCAATCAGCCGCTGCTGGCCCCGCGTCCTGGTCATGTTGCCTCCTCGATATGGTCGTGTCCCCGAGGCTGTCGAGCGCCCGTATGCCCCGTCGCGCCGCACAGCGGCCCACCATGGCAGGTTACGACCGCGGTCTTACCGAAGCCTTACCCGACGCTGCTGGTCTGCGTCGCATCGACGGAGGTGTCGAAACGTACCACGAATCGGCAGCCCGGCGGGTCGCGGCGGCTGTCCATGTCCTCGATGCCGACCGTGGCGCGATGCAGCTGGGCGATCTCGAGCACGATCGGAAGGCCCAGGCCAGAGCCATCGACACCACTGCCCAGCACCCGGTAAAACGGCTTGAACACCAATTCGCGTTCAGCCAGGGAAATGCCCGGCCCGGAGTCCTCGACCTGCAACAACACCACCTTGCCGAACGGATCGGCCAGCACCCGCGCAGTCACCACGCCCGGATGCTCCGGGCTCGACGGCGTGTAGTGGATGGCGTTGTCCAGCAGGTTGCGGATCAGCTCCGACAGCAGCGTCGGATTGCCCTCCAGCGCGAAGCCCCGCGCGCCTGGCGGCTCGCCCTCATATCCCAGGTCGATCGCCTTGTCATTTGCGCGTGGCAGGCAGTCCTGCACCACGGCCACCGTCAGTTCGGCCAGATCGCAACGCTGGCGCGCCATTGCAGAACCGCTGCCTTCAGCGCGTGCCAGCGCCAGCAGCTGATTGACCGTGTGTGTCGCGCGCACGCTGGCATTGCCGATCTGGCGCAGCGAGAGCTTGAACTCCTCGGCGCTGACACCTTCGCGCTGCGCCAGGTCGGCCTGCATGCGCAGTCCCGCCAGCGGTGTCTTGAGCTGGTGCGCGGCGTCGGCCAGAAATCGTTTCTGGTGCTCGATCGACTTGGTCAGGCGCTGCAGCAGGTCGTTGACGGAGGACACCAGCGGCGCGACCTCCTGCGGCACCGAACGGTCGTCGAGCGGGCTGAGGTCGTCGGGCTTGCGGGCGCGGATGCGCTCTTCGAGCTGGTTCAGCGGCTTGATCGCGTAGGCCAGGCCGAGCCAGACCAGCAGCACCGCGAGCGGCAGGATGATGAACTGCTGCAGCATCACGCCCTTGACGATCTCGGTTGCCAGCACGGCACGTTTGTCCATTGTCTCGGCCACCTGGACCAGGACCGGTTGGCCCATCGGCGCGTCGACCTCGAGCCACTTGTAGGCCACGCGCAGGCCGTCGCCCAGGTAGCTGTCGTCGCGCACCCGCACCTGGCCGAAGAACGGTGGCTCGTCTTGCGGTGGCAGCGGCAGATTGCGCTCGCCGGCGAGCAACTCGCCGCGTGCGCCGATGACCTGGTAATAAACGGTGTCGGTTTCGCTGGCACGCAACAGCTTGCGCGCCGGCATCGGCATGTCGAAGCGCAGTTGCCCGTCGCGTGCCTGGACCAGTGCGGCGACTTCGCCGACATTGACCTCCAGCGCCTGGTCGAACGGTTTTCCGGCCGCACTCTGGGCCACGAACCAGGTCAACACCAAACTGATCGGCCACAGCAGCAGCAGTGGCGTCAGCATCCAGTCCAGGATTTCGCCGAACAGCGAACGCTGCTCACGCTGAAACAGTTTCACGTCGCCGTGGGTTGGCTCGTCGCGGTCGACGCAGACGGCTCGCCAGGCAGCAGCTTGAGGCAATAACCCAGGCCGCGCACGGTTGCGATGCGGATCGGGCCTTTCTCGATCTTCTTGCGCAGCCGATGCACATAGACTTCGATCGCATTGTTGCTGACCTCGTCGCCCCACTCGCACAGATGCTCGACCAGCTGATCCTTGCTGACCATGCGCCCGGCGCGTTGCAGCAGTACTTCGAGCAGGCCGAGTTCGCGCGCTGACAGATCGATCATCTGACCATCGATGGTTGCGACCCTCCCGGCCTGGTCGTACACCAGCGGACCGTGCCGTATGTTGTCGCTGGCGCCGCCCATGCGCCGTCGCAGCAGTGCGCGCACCCGTGCCTCCAACTCCTGCAGGCTGAAGGGTTTGGCCATGTAGTCGTCGGCGCCGTAGTCCAGGCCCTTGACCCGCTCCTCCACGCTGTCGGCGGCGGTCAGGATCAGCACCGGGAAGGTCGAGCCGCGCGCGCGCAGTTTGCGCAGCACCTCGAGCCCGTGCATCTTCGGCAGACCCAGGTCCAGGATCAGCAGGTCGAACTCCTTGTTCGTCATCAGCGCGGCATCCGCCTCGCTGCCGGTGGCCACGTGATCGACGGCGGCGCCGGTGCCACGCAAGGCGCGCAACAAGCCGTCGGCCAAAACGCCATCATCTTCGGCGATCAGAATGCGCATGGGCGTCTCCTCCTGCGGTTATGCCGCCATCTGTTGTCGGTCGGTACCGGCTTGCGATCGATTCTAGGCGTCACTGCGGTGTTGCCCTAGCGGGTTCACCCGTGCCATGGGCGTTGCGAGGGCTCAAGGGTGGGTCGCTTCGCCCTTCGGGCTGCGGTGCGAGCGCCTTGGGAGCGGCCCGGCGGCGCCAGCAGGATCACCTTCGCCCTTCGGGCTGCGGTGCGAGCGCCTTGGGAGCGGCCCGGCGGCGCCAGCAGGATCACCTTCGCCCTTCGGGCTGCGGTGCGAGCGCCTTGGGAGCGGCCCGGCGGCGCTCAGGCCACATAGGCCTCCAGCCCCAGCTGCACCACTGTGGCGACCTCGGGGCCGACGGCCTGGCGGAACTCGGCTTCGGCCTGTTCGACTGCCTGCCGGTAGGCGGCCAGCCACTGCCGACCGCTGGCCGTGAAGACGACCTGGATGCCACGCGCGTCGCGGGTATCGGGGCGGCGTTCGACCAGCGTCCAGGCCTCACATTGGGCCACCAGTTGTCCCATCGCCTGTTTGGTGATGCCAGCCTGGCGAGCGAGGTCGGTCAACCGGCTGCCTTCTTCTGCCAGGTGCCGCGTAATCTGTATGTGGGATGCACCGAGCTTGCCGCGTGCCGCAAGATGCGACAACGACAAAGCCAGTTCATCGTTGTGGGCCATCAGTGCGAGCACCCGGGCGTCGAAACGCTGGCGCGCCAGTTCGGCCAGGCGGCCCAGGTGGGTCTGGCGCCAGCCGGCGTGCGGAGCAGGTGGAGTCATGCCGAAAATGGTAAATCAAATTGACTAAAAAAACTGTTTCCTGACTTCAACAAACTGGCTTAAACTACTGTTCAAACATCCAGTCTGTTGTTAACATCAGATGCAAATTCATTCCAAACCCTTGTTTTAAAAGGAAATTTTTATGGACGCCCCTGTCAAGAACCTCACCGCCGCCAATAGCGAAAAAGCCAAAGCCCTGCAGGTGGCACTGGCCCAGATCGAAAAGCAGTTCGGCAAGGGCACCATCATGCGGCTGGGCGAAGGCGAGGTCATCGAGAACATCCAGGTGGTCTCGACCGGTTCGCTGGGGCTCGACATTGCGCTGGGCGTCGGCGGCCTGCCGCGCGGGCGGGTGATCGAGATCTACGGCCCGGAGTCGTCCGGCAAGACCACGCTGACGCTGCAGGCCATCGCCGAGATGCAGAAGACCGGCGGCCAGTGCGCGTTCGTCGATGCCGAACATGCACTCGACATCCAGTACGCGCAAAAACTGGGCGTCAATCTGCAGGATCTGCTGATCAGCCAGCCCGACACCGGCGAGCAGGCACTGGAGATCGTCGATTCGCTGGTGCGCTCCGGCGCGGTCGACCTGATCGTCATCGACTCGGTCGCGGCGCTCACGCCCAAGGCCGAACTCGAAGGCGAGATGGGCGATTCCCTGCCCGGATTGCAGGCGCGGCTGATGAGCCAGGCGCTGCGCAAGCTCACCGCGCATATCAAGAAGACCAACTGCATGGTGATCTTCATCAATCAGATCCGGATGAAGATCGGCGTCATGTTCGGCAGCCCCGAGACCACCACCGGCGGCAATGCGCTCAAGTTCTACGCCTCGGTGCGGCTCGATATCCGCCGCACCGGCACGATCAAGAAGGGCGACGAGGCGATCGGCAACGAAACCAAGGTCAAGGTCGTCAAGAACAAGGTCGCGCCGCCGTTCAAGACCGCCGAGTTCGACATCCTGTTCGGCGAAGGCATCAGCCGCCACGGCGAGATCATCGACATGGGTGTGAACGCCCAGATCCTGGACAAGTCAGGCGCCTGGTATGCCTACAACGGCGAGAAGATCGGCCAGGGGCGAGATAACGCGCGCGAGTTCCTGCGCGAAAACCCGGACCTGTCGCGCGAGATCGAAAACAAGGTGCGCGAGTCGCTGGGCATTCCGTTGCTGCCGGAAGCGGTCGATACCGGCGCCAAGGCCGTCAAGGGCAAGAAGGCGGAAACGCCGGCCTGACGATGCCGTTGCCCGCGCCGTCCCTCAAGGGCCGCGCCCTGCGCATGCTCGCCATGCGCGAGCATTCGCGCGTTGAACTCGAGCGCAAGCTGCGCTGCCACGAGGTCGAGCCCGGGCAGATGCGCACGGTGCTCGATGATCTGCAGGCCAGGGGTTTCATCGACGCGCAACGCGTCGTCGACTCCGTCGTGCATCAGCGCGCTGGCACGCTGGGCGTGGCCCGTATCCGGCAGGAACTGCAGCGCAAGGGAGTCGGGGGCGAGGAGGCCCAGCCGGCGCTGGCCGCATTGCAGGCCAGCGAGGTCGAACGGGCGCGCCAGGTCTGGCGCAAGAAATTCGGCCGCCGCGGCGACGACTCTGCGAATACCGCGCCCGATGCCTCGCAGCGGGTGCGCGAGATGCGTTTCCTGGCATCGCGCGGATTCTCCGGCGACGCGATACGCCGCGTGGTGTCAGGTGCCGACGAGGTGCCAGAGGAACCGGCGCTCTGATGGCCGTGGGCCTTGCTGCAGGGTTGGCGTAACGGACGCGGTGCAAAAAAACATGAAGCAGCCGCGAACACGGGCTTGCGCGATGGCGGCAAGCTGTTTTCCGCAGCCGCAGCCGCAGCCGCAGCGGTAGCGGTAGCGGTAGCGGCAGGCCTACAGGCCCAACATCAGCTTGAGGTTCTGCACTGCCGCGCCGCTGGCGCCCTTGCCCAGGTTATCCAGTCGGGCCACCAGCACCGCATGGGCAAATCCGTCCTTGTCGGCGTCGTTGGCGAACACCCGCAGTTCCATCTTGTTGGTGTCGACCAGGGCCAGCGGGTCGATTTTGCCGTCTTCGGTGGCGGACTCGACCGACACCCATTGGCTGCCGGCATAGTGCCGGGCCAGCGCATCGTGCAGGTCGCGTGCACTCGGTTTGCCCGGCAGCGAGTCCAGGTGCAGGGGCATCTGGACCAGCATGCCCTGGCGGAAATTGCCCACGGACGGAATGAACAAGGGGCGCCGATTCAGGCCGGTATGGCGCATGATTTCTGGCACGTGTTTGTGCTTCAGGCCCAGGCCGTAGAGTTCGAACGCAGGCGCGGCGCCGGCCTCGTAGGCCTCAATCATCGTGCGGCCGCCGCCGGAATAACCGCTCACCGAGGGCAGGCACAGCGGGAAGTCGGCTGGCATCAATGCGGCGTCGATCAGTGGGCGGATCAGCGCGATCGCGCCGGTGGCGTAACAACCCGGATTGCTGACGCGGCGCGCCGCGGCCACTGCGTCCCGCTGGCTGGCGGCCAGTTCGGGGAATCCGAACACCCAATCCACCGCGGTGCGGTGCGCCGTGGACGCGTCGATGATGCGCGGGCCAGGTTTGCCAGACCTTTTTTCGATCTCGTCGATCATCGCCACCGATGCGACTGCCGCATCGTCGTGCAGGCACAGGATGACCAGATCGACCTGCGCCATCAGTGCGCGTTTTGCATCGGTATCCTTGCGCAATTGCGGCGCAATGCTGACCATGTCGACACCGCGCATCGTCTGAAGGCGTTCGCGGATCTGCAGTCCGGTGGTGCCAGCTTCGCCGTCGATGAATACCTTTGCCATGGCGGTTCTCCTTCGCGGGGGCGGATCGATTCGCAAGCCTGCTACGCACGTCTCGCAGGAATTGCCGCGTTGCAGCATGATACATTTGACGGCTTCGGTGTCCACTATGGGCTGGCAACCGGACGTGTCTGCCAGCGCCATGGGTTTGTTCCTATCCCGAGAGAAACCTCATGAAGATTCACGAGTACCAAGGCAAGGAAATCTTGCGCAAGTTCGAAGTCCCGGTGCCGCGCGGCATTGCGGCATTCACGGTTCAGGAGGCGGTCGAGGCGGCGCAAAAACTCGGCGGCCCGGTGTGGGTGGTCAAGGCACAGATTCACGCGGGTGGGCGCGGCAAAGGCGGCGGAGTCAAATTGGCGCGCTCGATCGATGAAGTCAAGGCGCTGGCCGGCGAGATACTGGGTATGCAGCTGGTCACGCACCAGACCGGCTCCAGCGGCCAGAAGGTCCGTCGCCTGCTGATCGAAGACGGCGCCGACATCAAGAAGGAGTATTACGTCTCCGTCGTCACCGATCGCGCCACGCAGCGCGTGGCGTTGATGGCCTCGTCCGAAGGTGGCATGGACATCGAAGAGGTGGCCCACGCAACGCCCGACAAGATCCTCAAGGTGTTCGTCGATCCGGCTACCGGTCTGACGGATACGCAGGCCACCGAATTGGCCAACGGCATCGGTGTTCCGGCCGGATCCCTCGCCCAGTGCGTCGACGTACTCAAAAAGCTGTATCAGTGCTACATGGACACGGATGCATCCCTGGTCGAGATCAACCCGCTGATCCTCGAGGGCAGCGGCGGCATCAAGGCGCTCGACGCCAAGTTCAACTTCGACGCCAATGCGCTGTTCCGCCAGCAGGAGATCGTCGCCTACCGTGATCTGGACGAGGAAGACCCGGCCGAGGTCGAGGCCAGCAAGTTCGATCTGGCCTACATCAGCCTGGACGGCACCATCGGCTGCCTGGTCAACGGCGCCGGCCTGGCAATGGCGACCATGGACACGATCAAGTTGTATGGCGCTGAGCCGGCGAACTTTCTGGACGTGGGCGGAGGCGCCACGCCCGAGAAGGTCACCGAGGCCTTCAAGATCATGCTCAAGAACGACAAAGTCAAGGCGATCCTGGTCAACATCTTCGGCGGCATCATGAAATGCGACACGATTGCCACCGGCATCATCACTGCATGCCGCGCGACCAATCTCAACGTCCCGCTGGTGGTGCGCATGAAGGGCACCAACGAGCAACTGGGCAAGAAGATGCTCGCCGAGTCCGGGCTGCCGATCATCAGCGCGGACACCATGGCCGAGGCGGCTGAAAAAGTCGTCGCTGCAGTCCAGTAGTTTCCCAACCGGTCAACCAACGAGATACCCGGGCGCGCGACACCAGGGAAGTCCCTGGCAACCGCGCACCCGCAGGTCAAGGAGTTCAAGTGAGCATTCTGATCAACAAAGACACCAAGGTCATCACGCAGGGCATCACCGGCAAGACCGGGCAGTTCCATACCGAGAAGTGTCAGGAATATGCCAATGGCGCGAACTGCTTCGTGGCGGGCGTGAACCCGAAGAAGGCCGGCGAGTCGATTTTCGGTATCCCGATCTTCGGCTCGGTGAAGGATGCCGCCGCCAGGACCGGTGCCACGGTGTCGGTCATCTACGTGCCGCCGGCCGGTGCGGCGGCCGCGATCTGGGAGGCCGTCGAGGCGGACCTGGACCTGGCCATCTGCATCACCGAGGGCATCCCGGTGCGCGATATGCTCCTGCTGCGCAACAAGATGAAGGCCCGGGTTGCGGCTGGAGGCAAGAATACCTTGCTGCTGGGCCCGAACTGTCCCGGCCTGATCACTCCGGATGAAATCAAGATCGGCATCATGCCAGGCCATATCCACCGCAAGGGGCGCATCGGCGTCGTGTCACGTTCCGGCACGCTCACCTACGAAGCGGTGGCGCAACTGACAGATATCGGCCTGGGCCAGTCCAGCGCCGTGGGCATCGGCGGCGATCCGATCAACGGCCTGAAGCATATCGACGTGATGAAGGCCTTCAATGACGATCCGGATACCGACGCGGTGATCATGATCGGCGAGATCGGCGGCCCTGACGAAGCAGAAGCTGCACGTTGGTGCAAGGATCACATGAAGAAGCCGGTGGTCGGCTTCATCGCCGGCGTGACCGCGCCGGCCGGCAAGCGCATGGGCCATGCGGGCGCCTTGATCTCGGGTGGCGACGACACCGCCAACGCCAAACTGGCGATCATGGAAGCGTGCGGCTTCAAGATCACGCGCAACCCGTCGGAGATGGGCAAGCTGCTGAAGTCGGTCCTGTAGGCGAGCGAGCGCCACCTG
>Ga0105047_10004782_pt1 | contig 23469 bp, 8 predicted proteins | sample MAT04_FD_78384 | JGI IMG/M metagenome (GOLD analysis project Ga0105047, IMG submission 78384) | Freshwater microbial communities from Lake Fryxell liftoff mats and glacier meltwater in Antarctica - MAT-04 (megahit assembly) | ecosystem: Environmental > Aquatic > Freshwater > Ice > Liftoff... | reverse complement strand
TCTGGAATCTCACAAGCCTCCAGCTTGACTGGAATGATGGGTTAACTAATATAGCGCCTCTACCGTCTCTGACCAACCTGCAAAACTTAAACATTAGGGGACACAGGTCAAATGATGGCTCAGGGAACTGGTCGACAAGCTCCCAACTGAGAGATATCACAGGGTTATCCAATCTCACAAATCTTATAAGCCTAGACCTTAGCGACAATCTGATTGAAGACGTTAGTGAGTTGTCGTCTCTCATCAATCTTCAGGAATGCATCTTGTCAAATAATCCGATTAAAGATATCAGTCCACTCGCATCCTTGATTAATTTAAGACACCTTGTTGTAGTCAATACTCAAATTACAGATTTTGAACCATTGGTAAGTTTACCAGTCGTAGAAATTCACACTCAGCTTAGGATGGTGGGATAAATAATCAAAAAACGTTGAATGATTGATGTAATCGTGGTTGAGTTGTGATTTTGAGAGCAGAAGAGGCAAGCGCTAGTAAAACATTTAGTTATCTATTAGAGCTTGAGCCGCGAAACTAGTTGAAATAATTTTGAACTAACTAAGGAACAGACATGCCAAAAACAAAAATGCGGGATATTGTGGTGATCCTTCCTGGAATCACGGGGAGTGTTCTTCAGAAGGACGGTGAAGACATTTGGGCAGTTTCAGGACAAGCAGCATGGCAGGCGCTCATCACAAGCGGAGAATCATTTCAGCAATTGAAGCTAGACCATGATGATCCTGAGCTTGAGGATCTGGGAGACGGCATCAAAGCTGTTCGAGTTGTCGAAGATGCCCACTTTGTACCGGGTTTAGTCAAAATCGATGGTTATACAGCAATTTCTCAGGCTATTACTGATTCCTTTGACGTAGTACCTGGTGAAAACTTTTTCAAATTTCCTTATGATTGGCGACGCGATAATCGAGCCAATGCTCGTATATTAAAGCGTTTTGTAGATGAACGGTTGAAGAAGTGGCGAGAATCTCCTAACGGTGCTGAGGACGGAAAGGTGATTCTCTTGGCACACAGTATGGGGGGCTTGATTTCTCGTTACTACCTGGAAGTATTAGAAGGATGGCAAGATTGCCGGGCTTTGGTTACCTTTGGTACTCCTCACCGTGGCTCTGTCAATGCAGTTAACTTTCTTGCAAATGGCTTTAAAAAGCTATTCTTCGATCTCACTGAGGTGATGCGATCGCTACCTTCGGTTTATCAATTGATGCCAATTTATCCGATGCTCAAGATTGATAACGAGTATAAGCGAATTGCTGAAGCTGGTATTGACCTTCCTAACATTGACAAGGCAAAAGCCGAAAATGCCTTGAAATTTCATCATGAAATTCGGGATGCTGTAAACAGTCACCGTCAAGATGCAAATTATTTAGCCAACAAGTATGCACTGATTCCTGTAGTAGGTACGAAGCAACCTACGTTTCAATCGGCAAATTTAACCACGAATGGTCAGATTAAGATTAGTCTGGAACTACCTGAAGGCGCTGATCCGATCCTAGGAAGTGGTGATGGAACAGTGCCTTATATATCTGCCATTCCTATCGAGCTTTCTACAGAGTATCGACAGAGCTACGTTGCTGAACGACATGGCTCCATCCAAAATCATGGTCAGGTGCTAGATCAACTTTGCAACCTGATTGCAGCAATGCAAGTCAGGGGAACAGAAAACTTCCAAGATCCGGGAATCGTTGAGGTTTCAAGAGAGCCAGCGGCAATCAGCCTGGATCTCGATGATGTGTATCTCCCTGATGAAGTTGTTAAATTCAGTGCCAGCATCATCAATGCAAACGAGGAGTTTGGAAAACTGAAAGGGAAAATCACCTCTGTTTCAGATGAGGATTTTTCATTACGTGCCGATTTTCAGAAGCAAGATGATCAATGGGTTTTGCACCTGGATAAGAATGCTTTTCCGACTGGAGGGTTACATCGACTGGAGGTTCGAGTCGAGAAAGGTGGTCTAAAGGCTCCTACGCCTGTGCATGATTTATTTGAAGTGATAAAGCAAGTGTAATTGTAATAGTACCTCATAGGAGTTGGATGATGGAATGGACTTGGACGAAGGCAAATGAGAAGGAACTAGCTCAGTTTGCTACAGACTCAGCACTGCAACTGTTCAGCCTGGATGTCAGCAGTTTTGATCTAATTCGAGAGGAGCAATTTGAGAGCTTGATTGAGGCTATTTACAACACCCTTGCCGAGCAGAAAATCAAATACGATCTCGAAAAATTTAGTATGGCGGAGACTCATCAGCGCATTCGCACACCTGTTGAAATTCTTTCCCAACCACGCCAAGGAACCTGCTTGGATCTTGCAATTCTATTTTGTGGTTTATGTCTAGGCTGTAACTTGTTGCCCAAATTAATCATATTAGAGGGGCACGCTATCGTTGCAGTTTCCCTTGTACACAACCGTAAGGATTGGAACAGTACTAAGGAGCAGCAGAAGAAGTTTCTTGGCAAACGTGTAAAAGACTCTCAAGGAAGCGAACGAATAGAACCTGAGGTTTTTAGAGATTTAGATGTCTTAAAAGAGTTGATTGAAAATGGCATATATCTTGCTATTGAATGTACTGGTTTCGCTTATAGCAAGACTCTATCTCCTGATTCCACAGAACTTGCAGGAGCTACGCGCAATACAGAGGGATTTCTATCTTTTGAGCAGTCCAAAGAAGTTGGACGTAAGCAATTAGATCGATTACCTTTCAGATACGCGATCGATATTGCTGTTGCTCATGAGTCTTGGGGAATCAAACCAAAGACTATGGAAGTTCCGGGTAGCTGGGATAAATTAACTGCAACTCGTCTAGTCAAGGTGTCTCAGAAAGTCAAATTACTTGATGGTGCTGTCCTAGAAGGTGCGGTAGTTAGTGGAGAAGCAGCTAGCGGAGAGTTCGACATTACTCAAACAGTTGACACAATGCAGGGAGGTGCTAGTGCAACTGGTTATAGAGGTAATGCTTGAAGCGTCATACGATCGCCTTCACCTCTTACCTTACAACAACCTCGCTTAGTTCTCAAAATGTTCGTTTGTGCAGCATCACTTCTTAGGTGTAAGGAAACCTTAAATGGAAATCCATCCAGCTAATGGCAATCCCATAATTGCTCTGGTTCTGATATCCCTCAGCACATTCAAAGAGTCGAGCCTAACAGCAGCATTCACGAGCATATCGCTTTCTTTCACTACTGATGAGGCAGCCAATCAATTTGTTAAAGATATTGAGTTTCGGGGCTGTAGTCAATCATCCAGTGAATCAAACAATGTTCTTGTCATTCCCGACTTCGCTGGTAGTGAAAATGCTGCTAGCGCTATTTACCACGCTGTTACCGCTTACAAAGACCATTTGATTTCTGTCAACAAGTTTGACATATTGCCTTACTTGGAAGACGTAGCTGACAACCCACTGAAAGATATTGAGGAGTACATCAAACGACATTTTGGTGCAGATGCTGTGACTGTGAAATAAGAAATTTGACGGGAAGCTAGGGGTGCAGAAGGCGATCGTCAGTTTGAAGTTTTAATTGCAACTATTACAGAGCCTCCAGCCATGCCTGTTCAGTCTTCAACTCAGAATGATTTGTTCAACCTAGACTTGATTCGTTCCTACGTGGATAAGGAACTGAATCCCCGATTTGTCGAACGCCATTGGCTGAAGCAGCAGGTTGAAGATAAGCTAGCTGATCCAGATTGCCGTTTTTTGTTGCTGACCGCAGAACCAGGAGCAGGTAAGTCGGCTTTTATGGCTTGGCTGGCGTATCAGCATCCCGATTGGTGTCGCTATTTCATTCGACGCGATCAGCGCACTCCACTCGGTGATCCAGGTGCCCACTCATTCTTGTTGCAAGTAGGATTTCAATTGGCAGCAACTTATCCTAATGCATTTAACCAAGAGCAATTGAAAATCTCTGTTGCTCAACGGATTGGTAAGGCTCAGGATAGCGAAATTGTTGGAGCAGAAATTGGAAAGCTCGTCGTTTCTCCCTTCTACAAGAAGGTAGTAGAGATTCAACAAGAAGTAAATAGTAGCGAAAATAGCACGGTAGCAGGGATTCGGATTGGTGAGTTATATGGAGACAGTCGCTCTGCTCCTCTGACAGATTTTCAATTCATGGCATTGTTTGATCCAGCATCCACTTTACTAAAGCAGAATAGTAAACAGCAAATCGTTGTTCTAGTAGATGCACTAGATGAACTACGCTACCGCGACCCTGAACTCAGCCTGCTCAGGTGGCTCGCTGATTGCCCCGAATTACCGGCTAATTTGAGGTTTGTGCTGACCTCTCGCAAAGATGATGCGTTGCTGAATCATTTTCGAGGAGCGCAGCAATCCCGCATTCAGGAATTGAAGATTGAAGAGGAAGATCCAGAAGTTACGAAAGATTTGACCCAATATGCCTACCAACTGGTTGAGACAGAACCAAAGGTGCAAGAGGCACTGGCACAGATAGAACGAGATACGGTAGCGTTTGCTCGTCAAGCTGTTGAGAAGGCAAATGGAAACTTTGGTTATCTGGATGCGATTGGGCGTGCAGTTGATCAGGCAGTGCAGCAAGAGCAGGATGAACTACTCCAAGAGGTCTTGAACCTATCCCAACTGCCCAATAATCTTCAAGAGTTATATGCCTTCTTTCTAGGAAGAATCAAGGATAGCGTTGTTACGGAGAGCATAGAAATTCCTGGAGCAACACCATTTGCAAAAAAAAGTTACTTACCTGCTTGGGAAGGCTTATATCAACCGATCTTGGGCATTTTAGCAGTAGCCAGAGAGCCACTCAGAGTAAAACAAATTGCGAATTTTGCTGAAAGTCCGGTCAAAGAACGCTGGCTACAAGGAGCTTTAGAACGTTTAGGTCAATTCTTGGATCAGGGGGATGGTCATTACCGTCTGTACCACACAACACTTCCAGAGTTTCTCACCTCGCCAGAGACACAAACTACCTATTCTGATTACTATCTTGACCCATCCGAGTGGCATACCAAGATTGCTGCTTACTACCGAGGAGAATTTCCTAATTGGGAAGATGTAGATTGGGACAACGAAAAAAAGGTCGATGATTATGGTTTACGGCATCTAACAACCCATCTTTATAACGTGGTTCAGATTGTAAGCACCCACGAAGATGTAGAGCAGATCAAAACCTATAGCGAGGAATTATATGGACTAATTTGTAAACCTTTAATGGAGGCAAAGTTTTCTCGCTTTGGGTCGCATCAAGCATTCTCGGAAGATGTTAAATTATCGATTGCTACAGCCCAATCTGAGACTCCTTCTAACCTTGTTCAAGAAGTACGGGGTAGTTTGCTCTATTCCACGTTAGGTTCATTCGCTACAGATGTTCCTCCTGAAATTCTGGGAGCAATGACGAGTATGGGACAGGTAAGCAAAGCTAAAAGTTATGCCTCACTCATCCTTGATCCAGAAAAACAGAGCAGAGCTTATCAACAAATCGGTGAAGCTTTATTGGCTCAGGCAAAAGTAGAAGAAGCCAGAAAGCTTATTTTGACTGCATTAACGATTACAGAAGGGATTGAATATAACCGAAGTACCAGGTTGAATGAGCTGCTTCCAGCTTTAGCACAGTTGGCTGAATCTGATCGACTTCTTGCCGCAGCACGAACAATTAAGGATGAGCATGACCTTGGAGAGTTACTCTCCAAGTTTGTTCCCCTTCTAACTCAACTGGAGCACTTTGATCAGGCACTGGTCATCGCTCAAGCTATTCCTAGGAATTGGATTAAAGGCAAAGCTTTTAGCACTTTGGCTCAAGCACTTGCTGAGGCAGAGGATAAGCAGCGGTTGAATACACTGCTAGAAAACATAGAAACGCGACCAGCAGATTGGCTAGAGACAAGTCTGTTGAGTGCAATGGCAGAGGCATTCACCCAAATCAGAGATCAGACTGGACTAGATCGAATTCTTTCAATTGTGGATAAGTTGACTGAAGCAGTGCAGCAAGATACGGAAGTGCGTAGTTTAGCCAAAGTGCTGACTGTTGTTAAAGATCCGGTGAGATTGAATCATCTTCTGGAAGCCGTGAAGAGAATAGAAAATGAATTTCTACAAGTTAATGCACTGAATGAAATTGCCAATGCTCAATTTGAAATTGAAGATCAAGATGGGTTAAATAACCTTCTGAGAACTGTAGAAGAGTGGGGAAGCCAACTTTCAAACTCCAGAGGATTGTCAGGAATTGCTTATGTGTTTTCCAATCTAGGTAATCAAGATGCACTATATCGACTACTGACAGCAATCGAGAAGATTGAAAGTGAATATTCAAAGGCTGAAGCAATAAAGGGACTGATCGAAGCTATGGCAAACACTAAGAACAAGGAGGGCTTATGTCATGTTCTAAAGCTTGCGAAAGCTGGAGCACTATCCACCGTTCCTGAGAATCTTGTTAAAAGCCTTGCCTTAGTATTAGCTAAACAGGGAGAGCTTGATCAAGCATTAGATCTCTTAGAAGACATAGAGGATGGTTGGAGCAAAGGGCTTGTTCTTGAGGCTGTTGCTCTAAAGATGCTGGAAGGAGGGGAGGTTGAGCAGGCGTTGCAATTGTTGGACAGACTTGAGCGTCAACATTTTGAAGCTCGAGAGCGTGTCAAAATGCGAGTTATTGCCCTTACGCTGATTCAGCAGGATAAGTTTGATCACGCTCTAGATGTAATAGAAAGTACCAACAGTAGTAACAATTGGGACTGGGAATCAACGTTAAAATCAACTTCAGTTGAAAGTCTGGCTCAAGCATTTGCCGAAAAAAGAAACAAAGACGGACTATGTAGATTGGTGGCAGTAGTAAAAAAGATTAGTAGTAGATATAAGGAGTATGGTCATAATCATAGTAGAGAGTATTCCTTAAGAGGTATTGCTATAGCGTTTGCTCAAATGGGTGAGTTTGAACAAGCATTAGCAACTGTTAACGAGATTGAATCAGAAGGTTACTATGCTGCAACAGACAGCAAAGAAGACGCACTATGTAAAATCGTGTCTTTCCTGGCTGACGTTGGCGATAAGAATAGGTTAAAGAAGATTTTAGCTATGCTGGAAACCCTTCGATTTCCAGGAAAACTGCACGATAGCCTTGTTTATGCCTTCGCAAAGGTGCATGAATTTGAGCAAGCATTAATTTTGGCAGAAAGGAGTGATGCTGATGCGTTCATTTATATTGCACAGAGGATGATTCAAGCTGGGCGTAAGACGGACATCAATCAGGTACTTGCAAGAACCAAGATGATAACCGATGAGTATGAGAGAGCAAAGGCTCGGACGGGAATTTCTCAAGCACTCGCACAGTCGGGAGAATTGGATCTGGCGTTACAAGCCACAGTTGGGGTTGGAGAGGAGGAAGCCAAAGCAGAGGCGCTTTCTTGCATCACTCATGGGTTTGCTCAAGTAGGAAAGTTTGAATATGCCATCCCTGTCTTGGAATCAATTCAGCAGGAAGGAATCAAATCAAGGGCACTTATTCAAATGATTCCGCTCTTAGCTAAAGATACAAATAAAACCACCTTAGATCAGCTACTGATAGTGGTGAAAACGTTGAACAAATACTATCGTGTTGAAGTTTTAAATATTCTGCTACCAGAAATTGTGCAACTCGATTATAAAAACGGACTGAATCAGGCTGTAGAAGTAGTGCAACAGATGATTGAAGCCAAATATGACCGATTTGATGTATTCAGTGCGATCGCTCAAGCACTTGTCAACCAGGGAGATCAATCTAGTTTCAACCAAGCTCTGGAATTAGCAGAAATGGTCGAAGATTTGCAACCAGCCTTATTAGCCAAAATAGCTCCCGGCTTGACTAACACAAAGGATAAATCCGTTTTATATAAGGCTCTTCTAAAAATAGAAGGAATGCAGGATGAAATTCATAAAACGGAAATACTCGCCTGTGTTGCTCAGGGATTTGCTCAAGTTGGAGACAAAGCTGGACTGAACCAGATTTCAGAAATGATAGATACATTAGACGAGAAGCGACATAAAGAGGTCGTAATTAGCAAAATAGCTGCTGCTTTGGCTCAAATGAATGAGATAGATCAGGCATTCTCCACAGCAGAAATGATAGAAGATGACGACTATCTCAAAGCAAAGACGCTAGGTGAAATTGCCAATATCTTAGCAAAGATAGGGCAGGCAGAAGAAGCTATCACAATCGTGGCAACCATTGATATACCCGATGTATTAAGTGGATTAGCTAAAACCTTTGCTCAAGTAGGTGATGAAGAAAGAATGATGCAAATGTTGGATGCCTGGGCAAAAACTGTGCAAGACCCAACGTTTTTAGTAGAGGAGTTCTTTCAAGAAATAGCTCCTATCCTGGCACAAGTGGGTAAGGTTGATTTGTCGATCGGTGCGGTAAATTACATTTTAATCTCTAAGCCTAAGTCAGAAACACTGGTTGCAGTAGCTCAAGTTCTAGCTTCTTCAAACAATCTTGATGGGCTAAATGAGTTGTTAGAACTTGCAAGAGAGATCACTGAAGGGGAACATCGAACAACGGCTCTAGCAGAATTGGTTCAATGTTTTGCCCAAATCAGTAAAATTGAGCAATCTTTATCCATCGCCAACGAAATTAAGAGTGAGTGGAGCAAAACGAGTTGTTTAAGCGAAGCAGCGCTGAAATTAGCCCAATCAGGGAATAAAAGTGGCGTTGAACAAATTTTTATGGCAGTTCAGCTAATTGACAAAAAGTATTTAGATACAAATTCGTTAAGCAGAATTGCTCAAGCTCTCACTCTTGTCGGGTTGAATGAGGATGCGTTTTTAGTTTGGAGAAATCAGTTAGCAGCTCAACTTGTTGGACGAAATGCTGTATTTAAGGTGCTGGCAGCCAGCGCTCCATTTCTATCAGTTTATGACAAAGGAGAAACTTTATGGAGTCTCTATAGGACGGTACAAGAGCTTGAGAGTTGGTGGACTACTCAGTAATGACGGATTACCAACGAAAAAGCTTGAGCAATCCTAACAGTGAGGCGTAATGATTACAACTGTTTCAGATCAACTAAAAGCGATCGCCTTCCCCAACCTTCAAGAACTTACAGAAGGCTTTACAGGTCGATCGCACATTCTTAATGAAATAGACCACTGGCTTCAGCAAAAAGACCAGCGGTTCTTCATCCTGATGGGTGAACCGGGAGTGGGAAAAAGTGCGACCATCCCTTTTATTCATGCATTTCATCCCATCAACATTGAGGAATCTTAAACGTGCCTTTTAACTCGCTGCTAAATCGTATCAATCAACTGCCTTTGGTTCTGGCAGGACCTATACTGCGACGCACCGAGCCAAACTCAGTTTCAGTTTGGGTGGTATTGAAAGAAGAACGAAAAACAGTTCGCCTCAGAATTCTCGATTTGTTGCAACAAGAAGTATTAGTGGGTGAAAGCGAGACAACAGCGCTCGGAACAAATCTGCATATTGTCACAGTGACAGCCAAAACTAGAGGAACAGCAGCACCAACCAGTGGCGATGCACTCATTCCGGGACAAACCTATCTCTATAACTTCGATTTTGGCGGTGGACAGACGCTGCGAAGCCCAAATGTGATTGATGCATCCGGTTCCACAGTGGCGATCGCCTATTCACAATTAGACTTGCCCTTTCCAAGTTTTGTTTTACCTCCAAAAGACCTCAAGGATCTGCGTCTGCTTCATGCATCCTGTCGGAAGCCCCATGCAGAAGGGGTAGATGCTATGGCACAGATTGATGCCTTAATTCAGGAGGCTGTCGATCGCACCAATCCCACTCCGCCATCACGCCCGCATCAACTGTTTTTGACTGGCGACCAAATTTATGCAGATGACGTAGCTGATTTGCTGTTATACCTCCTAGATGATGCAAATGCCGCCCTCCTCGGTCATCAGGAACCGCTACCTAATACATCACCAGAGTTTCTAAAGCCAGGAAAGCGCGACGAGTTAGCCCGTAACCAATGTGGTTTCACCACCGATGAAGGCATTTCCAAAAGTCATCTGTTGCGGTTAGGTGAGTTCTTCGCCATGTATCTGTTCGTTTGGTCAGATGTTTTATGGTTCCAGAACGATGCAGATATCCCCAGCTTTGAGATGGTGTATAACCAACCCGCCTCTCCAACCAAGTTGAAGAGTTTGCGTAATGTAGCAGGCGATCGTGCTTCAACCTCGATCGAGGTTTCTTCCAAAGCTCTCGAACAATACACCAAAGAAAAAAACCAGTTGCTCACGCTAAAGTCAACCTTATCAGCAGTGCGGCGGGCATTGGCAAACATTCCTACCTACATGATTCTGGATGATCATGAAATTACAGATGACTGGTTTCTCAACCTTGCCTGGTGCGAAAGTGTTTTAGATAAACCCTTGGGTCAGCGAGTATTGTTGAATGGCTTAATTGCCTATGCCATTTTCCAAGCTTGGGGAAATACACCTGAACAGTTTGTAGCGGGTCAACCGGGTGCTCGACTGTTGCAACTGGTTAGCGATCGCATTTTGGAAGACAAATGGACTGAAACTGATCAAGAGATTGCAACGTGCGTTAGTTTACCCACTCTAGACAGCATCAAAAATCATCCTGAGCTACCCCAACTCTCTCATGAACCTCAGTCGCTTAGCTGGCACTACATGCTCAGCTTTCCTGACTGTGACTATGAAGTTTTGGTATTAGACTCCCGTACTTGGCGTGCCTATCCAGGCACGGCAGAAAGTTTTCCAGCTTTGATTAGTGAAGATGGGTTTAGCAAACAGCTTCCCGTCGATGATGCAACTGCGGCCAAGCTACTGCTAGTGATTACTGCAACTCCGGTTCTTGGGCTACCGCTAATTGAAGACACACAGCAACGGGAGACTCAATTAGAGAATAAATATAAGACTGATACAGAAGCCTGGAGCTTAGAAAGGAAAACCTTTGAAAGACTGATCGCCAGAATTTCTACCCGTCAGGGAAATCAGCAAGGTCGAGTAGTTTTGCTGTCAGGCGATGTTCACTATGGATTTGCCACTCGGTTTCAGTACTGGGCAGGTAAAGTTTTCGAGCAAGATGAGCTAAGCCAAGAGGCACAACTGGTTATGGCTCAACTTACCTCTAGCGCACTCAGGAACGAAACGAGAGAAGGCTGGTGGAGACCTAGCAAGATAAAAAGTAGTACTTATAATCTCCACTGGGCTGGAGCAGTTATTGTCCCGCTTAGCCGCAGCAGAAGCTTTGTCGCTTGGGAAAATCAGAGCGGAAATGTGGTGGGGGAAAAGGTCTTTTTCCCCGGTATAAGTGCCGATTGGCTGATCCAAGAAAGTCCAGCGGTTGAAAAGCTATCCAGCCAAGTCAACTACACCGTCAAAAATGCCAGTCAACCAGATTGGATGTATCGAATTGATTTTATTAAGGGAGATAAAGAGGCTCCTGACCCTAGCAAAATTAAACCAGTGGCAGACCCTAGTACATCAGACCGTAGTGCCTTGCTTCAGCAACACAGTATGATGGCTAGGAATCACCAAAGCTACACCCGTGACTTGGGTGCAGGTCGACAATTGGTTGGTTTGAATAATCTGGGCGAAATCAGCTTTCTAGATGACGGTCAATTGCAAGTGAGACAAGTGTTGTATTGGTGGGAAGACGCTCGAATCAATCCAGCGACAGTATTACCGATTCGCACAACTTATCAGGTGCCTCTTGATTTTGAAAATGCTGATTATCCCAGACCAGAGATCTCCGTGGAGTGATGAACTGATGCCCAGCTTATATGCGACTGTTCTACAGCAGCTTACCTATCTAATTTCTCCCCTTGCTGCTGCCAATAGTCCTGACAGCCAAAAGTTGCTGTTTCAAACAATCGGTTGGGATTTGGAGCGGATTCCTGGGTTCTCCGCAGATAAATTAACACAACTGCTCAATGCTTTTGCTGAGCTAAAAACTCGTATTGAAACCGTACTGACAACATCTGGGGAGTCGCTAGAAGAACTATTGACGATCGCTCAAGATGCCAGAAATTTACTGCGATCGCTCCAGGATGATTTACAGGGGATTATTGAGCCACCAAGCTTACCACCACCCCAGTTTGATCAAATTGGTCGCGACCTGATCGCGTTAATATTCACAACCTACTTACGACAGTGGCAACCCCAACTTTATGCCGTTGCAGTTATCGCAGAGTTGATCACGTTCACTGACGCACAAGCTGAAAGTAGTGTTGTTGTAGAGAATCGGCTGCTGCTGCGGCTTCCCCACAGTCGCCCCCAGGTAAATCTCCAGCGACTCGGACAGTTCTTCAGAAACCCCTTTGCTGAGGTAGCTCGCGTTTATCACTGCATACCATCAGAATTAGGAAGTGGGACTCAAACGACTGCAATTCGCGATCGCTTATTACCTCGTTTAGCCGCAATCGCAGAAGAATTAAATATTGGTGCCTTACCCGGTATCGCTGAAGACGACAAGTCTATCTTTGCCGGTGCAGTTGATAACTTTGGGCTGAAGTTAGGAGAAGATCTAATCACGTTCATTATTGATGTCAATGAGCAAAATCAAGCGATCGGAGCTACCCTTGCCGTTTCCCCTCCGACTCCTGGAAATCTCGGTTTTGTAATTGCTCCCTTCGGCCCAAATGCCAATGCTGAATTGTTGCTGAAGCAATGGTTAATCCGCTGGCAATGGACAGATACCGTAACTGCTTTTGCAATTGGTTTTCCTGGTTTAGATAGCAGCGGGCAAATCATCCCTGGCACTCCCACCTGGGTGACTGACTCATCCCCCCTGCCGCCAGAGGCAAGTGCGACTCTACAATTCATTAAACTTCCTAACGAAGAAGGGTGTGCCTTACTAATTGGCAATCCATCAGAAACACGCTTGGAAGTTCAGCAGTTTCAAGTTACAGCGAATTTGCTCCTGAAAGGCGCACCTTCAGCAGGTGAAGCACCTCAAACCTATCGCCTGATTGTGGATACCGGAGCCACATCTCTAGTTCTGGGACAATTCTTCGCACTGAGCTGGGAACAAGCCGAGTTCAACTTCAGTGCAGGCACCAGCACCTTTGTCATCGAAGGGCTTCGCATTGCCAGTCCAGCCTTATTAGAGTCTGCGATCGCAGGTAAGCTCCAACTCCAATTTCAACAGGGCAATCTTGATCCCAACCCAGAGAGTTCCTACTTCGATCGCAATGCGCCCACTGCTGACCTGCGCGAGCGTATTGGCATCAACAAAGCCTATCTCGATCATCAATGTTTGGTGGTGGCATGGCAGGAAGAACAGGTCAACTACTGGCTCAACCGCCTAGTGCCCAATTTTCTGGAAAAAGGCAACCGTTCAGTTTCCAATGCTCTACTCCGTATCCTGTTCGATTGGTTTTCACCGAACCCCATTCAGGAAATTCGCCTTGATTGGGAAATTGCTGGGAGCGATCGCCGCTTTGATTTACCAGGATTCTCCATTCAGTTGCCGGGTACTGGACAGTTTAGCCTGCTCTTAGGTGCTGGACAAGACCTACAACCTCTGAGTTCTGCCAACTTAGTGCTAACTCTAGAACCTGGACAGACTATCGTTCTTCAAAGCAACTTTGCTTGGCAGCGCTCAACAGGCAATTTGATGGAACGCGAACTTCAAACCGATCGCCCTCAAGAGGGATCTCAGACAGATCAACCTCTGTTTAGTATTGAATTAACTACTGACCGCAAAACCAGTATTTGTTTAGCTAGCTTTACAATTAACCAAGACATCTTAAACCCCAAGCTACCCACTTTTTTACGTGATCTGAAGACTCCGCTCTCAACCCTTAGCACTGCTCTAGAAGCAGCAATTAATCCCCAAGACTCAAACCAAAAACAAGAAGCAATCGCTGTCCTCCGCTCTCGAACAAACTTCAACCTGTCAGAATTTATCAATCAAAATAATTGGAGAACACTCAAACTTCGGCTAGGTCAGTTGACGTTACCGTTCCTGAATCAGCAGGGTGACGTTAAACAATTCATCAGACTTGATAGTCCCAAAGAAGTTGAGGTTCAACTTAGCAAATCAACGACCAATGACGAAATTCCACTTGAGGAAATTCCAATTCAGTTTGATGCACTTGTTCAATTTGGTGAAATAGCACTTAAAACGAGTTTTACCGCCAAACTCAACTTAAGAACTCTCGCGCTTTCTATCAATCACGATGAGGGAATAAAGCTTTATTGCGACGCAGATGAGCTTGCAAAGCTAAAATCTACTCACCTCGGACTTAATTGGAGTTTTCAGGGACGCAATAAGCATCCGGATGCTGCAACTGATCCGGCATTAGCAAAAAAGGTTCATATTTTCACGCTCGTCACTCAGCATTATAACTACCAGCTTCAACAAGCTCCTAACACAGAATTTATTCTTGAATACACTGCGATTAGTAAAGAGCCAATCCGTTTTAAGATTCGTGATTTTATCCTCTCTGATAAAGGTATTAGCTTGAGTGCTGAAGTCACAGATGACCCAGTTACGCTCAATAGTTTAGATACCCGTTTCCGTTTCCGAAATACTCGGTTAGAGATTAAGGAAAACCAGATTAGTGATTTCACATTGAATGGCTCTGGACCATTGCCACCAGCATTGGTGGGAGAAGCGATCGCAGACATATCGCTGCAATTCAAGCAAGTTGATCGGAAAAAGCTTGACTTAGTCACGGGTAGTGCCGAACTACAAATGAACAAGCCCCTGATTTGCCAGGGAACTCGGTTTCAATTCTCTGTGAATGCACTTGGGCTTAAGTTTGTTAATGATGGGCACTATCATCTTTACTTTACGCTCACCGGAAGCGCTCAATTTGTCCCATTACCATCCGATGATAGTAATGGTCCATTGGCACTTCTACAACTCATTCGCATCGATTTAGTAGAATGCCCCATCACCGGAAATGCCCGTGTTTTGAGTCAATACGTACAATTTCTCATCAACTTACCCAGTCCCAAAACTTTTAGTTTTCTGGGTTGCTTTGAGATGGAAGTCAAGGCGATCGGCTTCCTGCCCCAGGCAGCAGTTTTTGGGGATGATGGAGCAATGATGATTACAGGGCAATTGCGCTTTGCTCAGGGTGTAGGAGATACTCCCAACCCTAAACCCGACTACCATACTTTGTTAATTGGTTTACCCAAATCTGGCGACTTTAAGCCGCGCATCCACTTCAAACAACTGGCAGTTAGCCTAGACTTTGGCGCAGCCTTCAAACTTACTGGTGTGGTCAATTTCTATGATGACGACCCCAACAAAACAGGATTTGACGGCGAGGGTACACTGGCAATCCAGGGACTGCCGCCCATTGCTGCGAGCTTTGCCTTTCTTCGGGTGCGCCGTGATGAAATGTCCCAATGGTTGCGAGCCTGGTTCATTTATATTGAACTGCGCCAGGTTAGCTTCCGGGTTCCTGTCGTAGAGCTGTATTTGCGCGAGATAGGGTTGGGCTTTGGATATCGGTTCACCTTGGTTAGTATCAAGGCCGCCGATCGCGAGCCCGATTTACGGCAACTGATTGGTGACTTGCGTAAGCTGTCGAGAACTCAAGGCAATCTTGCCAATCGTGATCAGTGGGCAATTGATCTAGAAGAACCTGGTCAAGATCCACGCTGGACAATTGCCTTACGTGCATTAATTGCTCAAAGCTCAGCATCTGTTTCTCCACTAGAGTACGACAAGGTTAAAGAGGAAAACCTGCCCTGCGCTTACCTCTTTGATGCTGTGATCGCTTTTCGCAGCGACTTAACTTTTTTCATGGCTGTAAGAGGTTGGCTAAATACCAACTATGATTCCTTCGTCAAAAACCGAGATAACTTGAAAGAGAAACCACTTTTTAGTGGTTTTGCGTTCCTCTCACCCCGACAGAAGCGTTTTCTAGCCCAAGTTTCCTCGAATCCAAATGGCTATCTGGGCGATCGCCCTCGCTTACCAGACTTTATTCAAAAAGCTGTTCGTAACAGCCAGTTTGCAGCCACCCTTCTAGTTGAACCAGGGTTGATCCACTATGAGCTTGGTTGGCCCAATATGCTGCGTTGGAGCGATCGCTTGGGTCCACTACTGATGGAAGTTCGTGGTGGGTTCATTCTCCGGGTCTCGCGGCAGAACCTTGTCATCGGTAGCAGCATTCTGGCAAGAGGGCAACTTCGACTGGATGCAGAAGCCAATTTAGGATTTGTTGGCGCGCGGGTCAGTGCTGAAGTCAGTGTTGCCTTTGGCGCACGATATATCGGGGTTTTAAGCAACTATGCCCAACCCGATAAATTAGAGACTGCGTTCTATGCTGCTGTTGGTTTAGAAGCTCGCATTGAATTAAGCATTGAATTTTGGATTCGGATTAATTTATTGTTCAAGAAAATCACGAAATCCTTTCGGCTTAGTACTACAATTGGCTTCACCGCAGGAGTTGAATTTGGCTTAAATAATCTAGATTCTGGATTATCTGGGTCTGGCACTTTGGCTGTATCTGCAATGGGTCATAGTCTTCAGTTAAGCGTTCGTTTTGGACTGAACGAGGGAGCGCTGCGGGAAGCGAAAGAAAAAACATCTAAGTTCCTCCAAATGGGCTTGGAAGCCACGGATGTTGAAGGAATACCTGGTGTCGATCGCCCAAGAGCATCTGTTAGGTCAGCAGGTACTACAAGACGATCTGTGCCAGCAGGTCCTTCAAGTAGGGCTGTGGGAATGAGTTTGACTGGAACACCGTCAACCGTTATCGCACCTGTAATCTCAACCAGTAGTGGTTCAACAACTAGCCTAACGAATTCTACAGAGGATGATACGACTGGTACTGCTATTGCGGCTAATGATACGAGTGAAAGTGTTGAACCAAAGTTTCATGCTCCAGACTACATCGCTTTTGTTCTAGAGACTCAGGCAGAGCAAAAAGAAGGGAGATTTGTCTATTTCCTACTCTTGCCTCAGGGTGAGTCAAGCAATCAGGAGTTTGCTCATGAACAAGGGTTTTTGCCTGCCCCGACCAAAGAAAGACAAGGTGAGGATTTTGAGCTAACCCTGCCTGAAGAAATATCTGGGCTGGAGCAATTTCCCCCATTACAAGCCCAAGTACCCAGTGAAGCAAGTCCGTGGCAGGCTGTTTCAGCGAAACACACCTGGCGAGGTAATTGGGCAGCGATCGTAATTCCTGATAACGGAGAAGCGGTAGATTATGAAATTAATGACGAAAATGGAACCCTTCAAGAACAACCTCTGAGTGAGGTTTCCTTAGAGAAGTATCTGGCTTGTGCCTTCATGGTAGAGGAATCAGAAGATCCTTTATCACCAGAACCACTTGGAGATCCAAAGCCGCTGCCACGCAGTAAATCAATTGAAGATCCACGAGTTTTTAGTCCCTCAGATAATGCTTATGAAGCTGCCGTTCGAGGTGCAGTTGCACAATTTCAAGGATCGCCTTATTTCAAGCGAGATCTGAAAAACAGTGAATACGATCGCTTGTTGGATCAAGCTCTTGCCAATAACACCACTATCTACACAAAAGATGGAAAGGTTACTCCAGCGAATGGTCAAGGAGTGCAACCATCGACGATGAAAGATCAACAAAATCAACAAGCACTACAACTGCGGGGAACCATTATTCAAGATATGGTTGCTGATTTAAGAGACTACGTAGCAGCCGTTGAGCAACCTGATGGTAGTCGCGACGAAGGTCGAGGAACTGAAATTATTCAGCGATCGGTTGCTTTTCAAATGGGCTTAGTCTTCCGGGTGCCCAAACAGAACGCACCAGACTGGCTGCTGAAACTGACAGACGACAGCATGACACCAACCATTCACCAGCGCTTAGGAGATCAATCACTTCAAGATTCAGAAAAACGAAACGTTCGCACTTTCAATCCGAGCATCACAAGATTCAGTGAAACTCCACCTCGATTCGAGCGAGTCCATCAATTAGTCGATACAAATACGATCGCCTTAGGGTGGGATTTAACCTGGATTAACACTCAAGTTTTAGGAGTTTCCAGTACCAGCGGACAAAGCTTAACTCAATGTCAAGCTGACCCAAGACACCACCTTCAGCATTATGAGGTGCGTTGCACAGCACTCAATGGATTTAGTAATGACAGCCCAGATGAAATTTATACAGTCACTCCCTGCGATCTTCTACATCGTGAATCGAATCAATTGATCCATTTGCAACCTCGTTTTCAAGTTGTTGACCACTTCAATCAAGAATCAGCAGAAGAACAAGCGGCGATTCCACCAGAGGGGATATCTTATCGCTACGTTATTACTCCCGTAGACTTTAGTGGTCATCGAAGTAACAAGCCACTTGTCTTGTTTGCCACACGCTATCCAAACACACCACCGCTTGTACCGACAGACGGTGAATTAGTCATTACCTACGATGCAGAAGAGCTAAATATTAGCAATAAAATTCCAGTTTGGGGCGATCCTGGCTCTGGTCTTGGCGCAAAGGACTTACTAGCCGTTTGGCAACCCGCTAGGTGCCGGATTGAATGGTCAGATCCACCACTTCCTCAACGGGGTCCTAAAGTACCCATCAATCAATACCGGCTGATCTTCCGGCGAGAAAATACGTTGCCGATCGGCACTTATGGGTTAGACAACAAAACTCAAGGGTCTCGGCAGACGTTACTGCCAACAAGTAATGCCCGTCAGTTGTCAACTGATATTGTGGTTGAAATTGACCGTACATCGATCGAATCAATAATCATTACGAATGATGCTGGGCAAGACAAGGAAGGAAAGGGCACTGATATCAAACTCGATGATCTGAAAGATGAAAACATTTTGCCCAGGGCTGATTTATCCTGGAGACCGGAAGCATGGCGAGTTTTCTTGCAAACGGAGTCCTGGAATGGTGTGAGTTCAGCCCTTGCACCAGTACGATTACGTCTACAGTTTGAAAAGCCAAAAACGGATAAAGAAAAACGATTTTTAGAGGAGCGCCGTCCGGCAGCTCTGGAATGGATACTAAATCACCGCTTTGTGTTTCCGGTGCTGCCGCCTAAAGACCATCGCGATGAGAAGGGTGATCCAACTGATGATGGGACCATTCCTTTTCCCGGAGATACAACACGAATTGCTCGGTTCCCGATGCCGTCGCCTAAGCAATCACTCAAGTTTGAACCGGAATTATCGAATATTGAGTACAGTCCTCACCCGTTAGGAACTCGATGCATTCGTCATCGCTGGAACATTGCTCCCAGTAGTCAGCCTAATTATCCATTGGACTTACACGCTGGCTATCAACTATTCCAACTCGATGTTGACGCTCATCCAGATTCTGTTTTTGATGATGTTAATCAGTTACCAAAGGCGATACGCCTGACTCAAGATGTTCAGCTCATCCCCAATGATGATCTGTCATTAGAACCAGGCGACACCCTTAATCCTGGACAGTGGGAAGCCTGGTATTCCAGCACAATGCGCCGTCTTCGTAATCAGGAGCGTCGTCAAGGAGCAAATTTAGCATTAGGTGCCTGGTCTTCCTGGCGTGAGTCCTATTTAGTATGGCCCACCTGGTTGCAATGGCAAGAAGGACAGTTTGTTAAAACAACTGAGCGGAGCGATCGCCTCCACGGAGTTCTTCAAAGGCTCATCGAGATTCTCAACAAAGACGAACAGGGAAATGAAGAATTTGTAGATGTTCAATCAGTTCCACCCTTACAACCCTGCAACTTTACAACATTTGCCAGAAGTACAGCCGCTGCTTCCGATCCCTATGGCTGGGGAATCTTGCAGCAATTCGGATTGTCTGTAACATTCAGTTTGCGTAAAGCAGACGGCAAAGTTCTTGCGGGAGACGAACTGTTGCCACGGATTACTGAGGCATTATTACAGCTTAGAAAAGAAGCTGAGAACACCCCTGCTGCTGAAATAGCTGAGCATCTGCATGTTGAGTTGCTATTTCAACCAGGTCGAAGTGTAGAACTTCAGTCTACTGGAGCAAATCCAACTGCATTGTTGGCGATCGCTCAACTTAGCCTCAGACCTTATCCAAAGGAGCGATTGCAGTACAGCACCATTATGATTCGTGGTTTTGCAGGCAGCCAAATTGATGTTGAAATTGAATGGGCAGGTCGTTGGAGCTTAATTAATCAAGCTGACTCGGCAAGTGGCCAGCAGGAGTCTTCTGCGGATAAAACTAAGGTTAATTTAAAGGTAACACTGCCACCATCTGGCGTTGCCAATCTACTGCTGCGGAGCGAAATTCTCTCAGACCCCGAGGAACTTCCGAAATTTAGGATTGTCAAGCTCACGTACGACCAATCAGAAAAAACAGATAAGGCACTTGCCAATTTAGCAACAAAGCCAGATCTAAATCTGTCTAGTTTGCCCAGTGCATTAATGACAACTCATAAAATTCTTGTGACGGATGCACGTACCGCTTATTTTGCTACAAGTCCTGACAACTTGGCCAATGCTTTCTCACAACCACCTGTTCCTGATAGTGGAAGGCTACTTGATACGAGTCAGCAATGGCAGCGATTCAAAAACTATATTGAATCGCTCAACAGTAATGACCCCGATCTTGACCCAAAGCAATTCAAAATTGCAATTCCCACCGATGAAGCAGGGTTAAAACAATTCCTAAAGGAGGATTTCCTGGGCTGGTCGCAACGGTTCTTCGATTTTTGCGGGGCCATCAATCAAACTGAAGCAACGACATTAGATAAACCCTGGGTTGCAACGGCTTACCCCAAAACTGGCTCTCCCGCTTATGCTGCTCCAGATGAGAGTGGGCGCATTACGTATGATGAACTGATTGAAGATCGTTATGCCCATGCATATCGCTATTTTGTTCATCCTTATGGTCGCTACGACTTGTTGCTAGACAGCCTACGTCAATCATTTGCACTTTTCTCTGAAGCACTTCTCCCAGAACCCTCGTTACCAATACCAGTCGTTGGAGGTTTAGATATTGTTTTACATCGAACTGAGCCAATCTCCATGCCTCTGGTACTGTCCTCCGGGCGGTTAGATCCTCTCGCGCCAGAGGGTCAATCCGTTGTTCCTGGTACAACCTGGGAAGTGATCATTGCACGCCATTTAGAACAATCCCTCAGTGAACGCAATCAAACCCTGGTACGTCATCTCTCGTTCCGGCAAATCGCATTTACTCTATTACGTCGATTCTCAGACCCAAATTTGTCTAATGATCTAGAGAAAATCTTTGGTAAACGTCCCGTTATTCAGCCAGTCCAAACTTATCCTGAACAAGAGATTGCCATTCCGCAACAGTATCCCGTTCGTCCGGTGGAGGTTGGGTTCACTCCTGAAGAGCGCCTGAGCCTAGACTTACCTGCTCGAATTGGAGATTTTCAACAGGGTGCTATGGCGCTACAGTGGCAGGGTTTACCCTTCTACTATGAACATCGCCTCCTGCTGATTGCTCAAAGCAGCACGACTGTCTCACCAATCAACACAATTACTCAGCGTGATTTCGAGTATCAAGCTCCCTCACCGATCGGTGCATCTCTCAGTGCAATTGACGATAATTCAATTCCTACCCTACGAACCCGACAAGTAAAATTACCGCTGCAACGCTTGTGGGACAGTTTACCACCAGCAGCAAAAGGGAGATGGGCTGTTGAAAATCCGGCAAATGCTTCAGGTGAAGGTCGTTACTATAGCTCACTGCCAGATTTAGACGTAGTTTACCAATTTGTTGAACTCTTTAGTGGCAATGTTGAAGTTCAGGGAGAGGTGTTCTGCGATCGCAAACCTCAATCATCCGCATCTGATGAATCTGACTTTCAGCATCGGCAACTTGGACAGCGTCTACTACTCAACATTACAGCTAAACAAGCTCCTACAACAGTCCAGGAGGATTACTATCTCACCATTACTCTAGAGCAGGTGACAGAGCAATCCCTAAAATGCACCTATAACTTGAATCAACTCAGCAACGCTGATGCAGCACTCAAACAAAAACTCCTTAACTCAACCTTAAGCACTCTCAAAATTAAGAATGACTTGACAATCAACGAAGTTGAGACAATTGTTGGCATTGCTAATGGAACAGCACAAGAGCAAGAACAGGATAGAAAAGCTCTACAAGCGATCGCGGCTGATTGGATGAGTGAGGCACCCATTTCTGTTACTCTTCCTAAGCCAGCATTGAGTAGTTTGCCCGATATCCTTAAACAACGAGTCCAAATTATTGATGCACTAAACAGCGTTCTAGTTTGGGAAGGTGGCATGACAGAAGCAGTCAGACAGCAGCTTCAGGCAAGACCTGGATCTGCATTATTGCAAAATGCCCTCAAAATGCTGTCAGATATCACTCCTCCACTGCGCCCCACTCAGCAAGATTTACCCGATGCGCTTAGAGAACGTCTTGAAATCAGCTTACAAGCTCTGCGTTGGCATGGTGCGACTCCCAACAATGTTGAAAAGTTAGCACTACGCAATCTAAAAGTAGAGTCTCGATCGCCTGATGCTAGATTTAAGGCAGCGATTGAGGCTCTAATTGAGCGGGTTGGCGACAACCGGGATGCTGCCGCCGTTACAGAGGTACTGCTACCAATAATCCAACCAACTCAGCTTTCTATCACCGGCTTACTAGAAACTGCTGCCGCGGATTTACCAGATGAACTGTTAATTGCAAATGCTCTGATTCGTTTTCAGGGTTTAATGACGCTAACTGATTTAGCAAGTTTACAAACGCTCTACCCAGATAAACGCGATCGCTTGGCGCTTCGCCGCATCTATACCACCGCCCTTAATCGAGGATTAAATGGTCGTGCATTGTACTTAAGAACCCGACGCGGTAGTGCTGCTCCTAGTCCGTTAATTCCCCTTGAACCCCTACTTATGCCATTGCCATGACTACTATTCCTGGGTTGCCTAATATCAAGATCAAAGGTCCTTTTTGGCAGGCGGATGCAAAGCTCATTCGATTGCGTGGACCGAGTGCAAGCACTGAACAGTTTGCCTTCCGGAACTTACTAATTGAGAATTCTGCTCGATCAGCCATTGGTCATAACAATCTTTATCTTCCAGGCACTATAGAAGCACTGTGCTTCGTAACCCAGATGGAAATTAACTTAGGTGATGCGAATCTGAAGTGGGTGCGAAAATGGGTCGCGTATAAAGTAAAAACCCAGAAAACATCGTCGGGAGAAGAGGTTGAATCGTTAGCCGATATCGCTGAGAAGTTTTATGGTAACCGAGGACAGTGGAGGCAAATCTATGATGGGAATCAAGATATTATTTCTGATCCAAATTCAATTAAGTCTGGTTGGATACTCCGAATTCCGACTACCTCTTTTCCAGATTTTCCAAGGCTGGATGCCTTAATCGAGAATCAACAAAATGGTGAATTCTCTCTACTCGTACTAGAAGCTGACCCGAAAGCATGGACAGCTACGGGAGCACCCACCTTCACCTGCACAAATGGTGAAATTCACCTGGTAAAAGGGGGCTCTACAGGATCAACTATGCGGAGCTACAGTTGAGATGCCAGCAGATGAGGCACCTGAGGCGAAAGTTTGCAAAGTTTCTAAAGCCGTACCCAGATCGCTTAATCAGTTTCAGCTTATTG
>Ga0105047_10004781_pt1 | contig 23470 bp, 22 predicted proteins | sample MAT04_FD_78384 | JGI IMG/M metagenome (GOLD analysis project Ga0105047, IMG submission 78384) | Freshwater microbial communities from Lake Fryxell liftoff mats and glacier meltwater in Antarctica - MAT-04 (megahit assembly) | ecosystem: Environmental > Aquatic > Freshwater > Ice > Liftoff... | reverse complement strand
CCTGCCGGCCACGCTCGAGGCCCGCGAGGAGTCCGACGTGCTGCCGTGGTTCGTCCCGGCCGACGCCCGCGCCCCGGACGGCTGGTACGCGTGGGTGGCCGGCGAGGCCGCCGTCGTGCGCGACCTGCGGCGGTTCCTGCTGCGCGAGGTCGGCCTGGACCGTCGTGCCGTCGCAGCCATGGGCTACTGGCGCGCCGGGCGCGCCGAGGCGGCCTGAGACCTGCGACCCTGGCCCTGGGTGCAGGGCCGATACCCCGGACGACGTCGTCCACCTGACCACGTCACCTGACCCCTGGAGAAGCCATGTCCGTCCGCCGCCGTGCCCAGCTCGCCACCGGCCTGCTCGCCGTCCTCGCCCTCGCCGCCTGCGGGAGCGCTGAACCGGTCGACGAGTCCACCGCCTCCCCGGCGCCGACCTCGGACGCTCCCTCGGACGCGTTCCCGGTGACCATCGAGCACGCGCTGGGCACCACGGTCGTCGAGTCCGCGCCCGAGCGGGTGGTGACCATCGGCTGGGGCTCGCAGGACACCGCCCTGGCCCTGGGCGTCGCGCCGGTCGGGGTGCCGTTCGACGGCTGGGCGGGCGACCCCGACACCGGCCTGCTGCCATGGACGGCCGACGCCTTCGACGACCTCGGCGCCCCGGCGCCGACCACCTACGTCGACCTGCCCGAGGTCGACGTCGAGCAGATCGCCGCCCTCGACCCCGATCTCATCCTCGCCACCTACTCGGGGATCAGCCAGGACGTCTACGACCAGCTCTCGGCCTTCGCCCCAGTCGTCGCCTACCCGGACCAGCCGTGGCTCGTCTCCTGGCAGGACCAGACCCTCATCAACGGCTCCGCGCTCGGGTTGGTCGACGAGGCGCAGGCCCTCGTCGAGCAGATGGATGCGACCGTCGCCCGGGCCGCGGCCGACAACCCGACGCTGGCGGGGTTGACGTTCGCCTACGTCTACGCGAGCCCGGACGGCACGCTGTCCGCCTACGTCGCCGGCGACCCGCGGGTCGACCTGCTCACCGGTCTCGGCATGGAGCTGGCGCCGGGCGTGGCGGGCCTCGACGTCCCGACGGGCTCGTTCTTCGTCAACCTCGGCACCGAGAACGCCGGCGTCCTCGCCGATGCCGACGTCCTGGTCACCTGGTTCAACGACGAGGCCGAGCAGGCCACCGTCGAGGCGTCCGGCACCTTCGCGGCGATCCCCGCCGTGGCGAGCGGCCACTACCTGCCGATCCTCGACCGCCAGCTCGGGATGGCGATGAGCACGACGACGGCGCTGTCGCTGCCCTGGGGTCTGGACACCTTCGTGCCACAGCTGGTCGCCGCTGTCGGTGACTGAGACCAGGGCGCGCGTCGCCGTCGGCCGCACGACGCTGCTGGTCGGCGTCGCGGCGCTGCTGCTCATCGCGGTGGTGCTCAGCGTGGCCGTCGGCGCGCGGTCCCTGCCACCCTGGCTGGTCTGGCAGCTGCTCTGGCACCCCGACGGCTCGGCGGACGCCGCGATCGTGCACGAGCTGCGCGTCCCGCGAACCGCGCTCGGCCTGGCCGCCGGGGCAGCGCTCGGGCTGTCCGGTGCCCTGCTGCAGTCGCTGACCCGCAATCCGCTGGCCGACCCCGGTCTGCTGGGGGTCAACGCGGGGGCGGCGGCCGCCGTCGTCGTCGGGCTCGCCCTGGGCCTGACGCAGGTGCGCGCCCAGGTCTGGCTCGCCGTCCTCGGCGCAGGGCTGGCTGCCGTCGTCGTGCATCTCGTCGGCGGGCAGGCCGCCGGTCGGCGAGCAGCGCCCGAGCGGCTGGTCCTGGCCGGGGCCGCGGTCAGCGCCGCGCTCATGGCGGGCGTCTGGGGTCTGACCCTGCTCGACCCCGACGTCCTGGACCGCTACCGGTTCTGGACGGTCGGCAGCCTGGCCGGGCGCGACCTTGCCGTGCTCGGCCAGGTGGGGCCGGTGCTCGCCGCCGGGCTGGTCCTCGGTCTCCTGCTGGCCGGGCCGCTCAACGCGATGGCGCTCGGCGAGGACACCGGCCGGGCCCTGGGCGTGCGGCCCGGTGTCGTGCGTGGCGCCACCGGGCTGGCGGTCACGCTGCTGTGCGGCGCGGCCACAGCCGCCGTCGGTCCGTTGGCTTTCGTCGGGTTGGCGGTGCCGCACGCCGTCCGCTCCTGCACCGGGCCGGACGACCGCTGGGTGCTGCCGCTGTCCGTCCTCGCCGCCCCGGCCCTCGTGCTGCTGGCCGACGTGCTGGGCCGGGTGGCCGTCGCTCCGGCGGAGCTGCCGGTGGGCGTGGTGACCGCGTTCCTCGGTGCGCCGGTGCTCATCGCGCTGGTCCGACGGCGCGGGGTGGCACCGTGAGCGCCGACGTCGGGCAGCGTGCTTCGGCCGGTGCACCCGGTGCCCTCGGCGCGCCCGGTTCCCTCCTTGCTCAGGGGCGCGTGCTGCGCCTCGCCGGCGGGCGGCTGTCGCTGCGCTGGCGGCCCCGCGCCGTCGTCGTCGGCGGCACCGTGCTGGCGCTCGCGGCGGGGCTGGTGCTCCTGGCGCTCGTGCTGGGGGACTTCGCGGTGCCGCTGGATCAGGTCTGGGGTGCGCTGACCGGCGCCGAGGGGCCGGCCGGCACGGTGGTGCGCGAGCTGCGGCTGCCGCGCGCCCTGGCCGCGCTCGGGGTGGGGGCCGCGTTGGCGGTCAGCGGTGCGCTGTTCCAGACCCTGGTGCGCAACCCGCTCGGGAGCCCGGAGCTCATCGGGTTCACCCAGGGGGCCTCGGCCGGCGCGGTGGCCGGGATCGTGGTGGTGGGGCTGACCGGTGGGGCGCTGGCCCTCTCCGCGCTCGGCGGTGGGGTGCTCACCGCGGTGGCGGTCTACCTGCTCGCGGTGCGGCGCGGGCTGCTCGGCGCCCGGCTAGTGCTCGTCGGGATCGGGATCGGGGCGATGCTCAATGCCGTCACCTGGTGGCTGCTCACCCGTGCCGAGCTCGCGACCGCACGGACGGCGACGGTCTGGCTGGTCGGCTCCCTCAACGCCAAGGGCTGGGACGACGTCACGCTGCTCGTCGGGGCGCTGGTCGTGCTCGGGCCGCTGGCGCTGGTCGCCGGGCGCGCGCTGCGGCTGGTCGAGCTCGGGGACGACGTCGCCCGCGCGCTCGGGCTCGGGCTGCGCCGGGCCCAGCTGTTGCTCGTCGCCCTCGCGGTCGCGGCCGTCGCGGTGGGGGTGGCCGTCGCCGGTCCCGTGCCGTTCATCGCCCTCGTCGCCCCGCAGGTGGCACGACGACTGGTCCGCGGCCCGGGGATCGGCCTGGGGACGTCGGCCCTCGTCGGGGCGGTGCTGCTGCTCGCTGCCGACCTGCTCGCCCAGCACGTGCCGCCGACGGCCCTGCCGGTCGGCGTGATGACCGGGCTGCTCGGCGGGGTGTACCTGGGATGGTTGCTGCGCAGGGACGGGAGACGGACATGACGCACCACCTGGTCGCCAGCGACCTCACACTGGCCTACGACCGGCGCGTCGTCATCGAGAACCTCGACCTGGCGGTGCCGCCCGAGTCGTTCACCGTCGTCGTCGGGCCGAACGCGTGTGGCAAGTCGACGCTGCTGCGTGGTCTGGCTCGGCTGCTGGCGCCGCGGTCCGGGGCCGTGCTGCTCGACGGCCGCGCGGTGCACACCATGGCCACCCGCGAGGTGGCGCGCCGGATCGGGCTGCTTCCGCAGTCGGCCCTCGCGCCCGACCAGATCAGCGTCGCCGACCTCGTGGCACGTGGACGCTACCCGCACCAGTCGTTGCTGCGGCAGTGGTCGGCGGCCGACGAGGTGGCGGTGGCCACTGCGATGGCGCTCACCGACGTCACCGACCTGGCCGACCGGCCGGTCGACGAGCTGTCCGGCGGGCAGCGGCAGCGGGTCTGGCTCGCACTCGTGCTGGCCCAGGAGACCCCGGTGCTGCTGCTCGACGAGCCGACGACCTTCCTCGACATCGCCCATCAGGTCGAGGTGCTCGACCTGCTCGCCGACCTGCACGAGCAGGGCCGCACCCTCGTCGCCGTCCTGCACGACCTCAACCAGGCCGCTCGGTACGCGACCCACCTGGTGGTCATGACCCACGGCGCGATCGCCGCCCAGGGGCCGCCCGGCGAGGTGCTCACCGCTGCGCTGGTCGCCGAGGTCTTCGGTCTGCCGTGCCGGGTGGTCCCAGATCCGGTGACGGGCACCCCGATGGTCGTGCCGGAGGCCCGCGTCCGGGTCCGCTGACCCGGGTCCCGCGTCCCGCGTCCGGCGTCCCGCGTCCGGGTCCGCTCACCCGTGGCCGCTGACCGGGGGCCGGTAGCGCGACCGGCGGGGCCTAGGCTGCCCCGGTGAGCATGATCCTGCGCGGCGCCCGGGTCGTCGACCTCGGCGGGGCCCCGCGCGGTGGCGGCACCGGCGCCGGCGCCGGCACCGGCGGCACTGCGGACGAGCCCGTCGACCTGCGGGTGGCGGACGGACGGGTCGTCGCGATCGCACCCTCGGCACCCGTCGGGTGGGCCGGAGGGCTGCGGCCCGAGGCCGGGGAGATGCTCGTCGACCTCGACGGGCGCTGGGTGATCCCCGGGATGTGGGACGCGCACGCCCACGTCGGCCAGTGGGCCCTGGCCCGGCGCCGGCTCGACGTCGCCGGGGCCGGCTCCGCCGCGCAGGTCGCCGCGCTGGTCGTCGACCGGCTGCGCACCGACCCGCCGCCCGACGGGACGATGCTGGTCGCCTTCGGCTTCCGTGACGGACTGTGGCCGGTCACCCCGACCGCCACCCTGCTCGACGACGCGCTCGCCGTTGCCGGGCTGCCGCCCACACCCGTGGTCGTGGTCTGCGGTGACCTGCACTCCGCCTGGCTCAGCACGCCGGCGATGGCCCGCCTTGGCGTGGCACCGTCGTGCACCGGGGTGGTCCGCGAGGACGACTGGTTCGGCCTCATGGGACGCCTCGACGACGTGCCGCCGGATGTGCTGGACGGCTGGGTCGCCCAGGCCCTGGACGACGCGGCGGCGCGTGGGGTGGTCGGCGTCGTGGACTACGAGCTCGCCGACAACCTGCTCGACTGGCAGCGGCGGATGGCCGCCGGGACGCGCGGGGTGCGGATCGCCGCCGGCCTGTGGCGCGAGCACCTCGATGACGCCATCGCGCGCGGGCTCGCATCGGGCGACGCGCTGCCCGCGACGGACGGCCTGCTCACGATGGGCGCGCTCAAGGTCATCTCGGACGGCTCGCTGAACACCCGGACCGCCTACTGCTACGACCCGTACCCGGGGCTCACCGGGCCCGCAGCCCACGGGGTGCTCAACGTCGGGACAGACGAGCTCGTCCCGCTCATGGCCGCGGCTGCCCGGGCGGGCATCCACGCCGCGATCCATGCCATCGGCGACCGGGCCAACGCGCTCGCGCTGGACGCCTTCGCCGCGAGCGGGGCGCGCGGGTCGATCGAGCACGCCCAGCTGCTCGACGACGACGACGTCGCACGCTTCGTCGCGCTCGACGTCGCAGCGAGCGTGCAGCCCGAGCACGCGATGGACGACCGCGATGTCATCGAGCGGTTCTGGTCCGACCGCGCCGAGCGGGCCTTCCCGCTGCGCCGGCTGCACGAGGCGGGGGTGCGCCTCCTGCTCGGCTCGGACGCCCCCGTCGCCCCGCTCGACCCGTGGATCGCCGTCTCCGCCGCCGTCGACCGGACCAAGGACGGGCGCGAGCCCTGGCACCCGGAGCAGGCGCTCACCGCGCGCGTCGCCCTGGCCGCCTCGGTGCGCTCCCGGGTCGCCGTCGGGCAGCCCGCCGACCTCGCGGTGCTCGACGCCGACCCCCTCACCGTCCACGGCCAGGGGCTGCGGGCGATGCCGGTCGCCGGCACCCTCCTCGCCGGGACGTGGACCCACACCCTGGGGTGATCGCGTGCCCCCGGGTGCACCCCGACCCCCTCGTGGTGCACCCCCGGCCCCCTCGTGGTGCACCCCCGGCCCCCTCGTGGTGCACCCCGACCCCTCATGGTGCACACCGACCCCTCATGGTGCACACCCCGACCCCTCGTGTGGAGCGATCGGTAACGTGGAACCCCTCGTGTGGAGCGATCGGTAACGTGGAACCCTTCGTGTGGAGCGATCGGCAACGCGGAACCCTTCGTGTGGGGCGATCGGCAACGCGGAACCCCTCGTGTGGAGCGAATGGGCACCTGGAACCCCTCGAATGGAGCGAACTGCTCTCGAATCGCTCCACACGCGAGGGTGTGCCGACCGAGTGCTCCGCGTGAGGCATTCGACAGGGCACCTGTGCACCCGACGGGTGTGCCGACCGAGTGCTCCGCTGCACACGGGCGCGCGTCGCACCGACCCACCCGTGGCTCTGGCGGGAGCCCAGGTCAGGGCAGGATGGATCCATGCGAGCTGTCCTGCACCACGGCGGGTTCGACGTGCGCGTCGAGCACCGACCGGACCCCACCCTGCGCGAGCCGACCGACGCCGTCGTTCGGGTGCTGCTGTCCTGCATCTGCGGCAGCGACCTGTGGCCCTACCGGCGGCCGGGGGAGAGCGACGGGGGACCCGGGCCGATCGGGCACGAGTTCCTCGGCGTGGTCGAGGAGGTCGGGGCCGACGTCGTCAGGGTGCGCCCCGGCGACGTCGTCATCGCGCCCTTCGTGTGGAGCGACGGCACGTGCCCGCACTGCCTCGCCGGCGTGCAGACCTCCTGCGTGCACGGCGGGATCTGGGGCCGCGGCGGCGCCGACGGCGGTCAGGGTGAGGCGGTGCGGGTGCCGTGGGCCGATGGCACCCTCGTCGTCGCGCCGGTGGCCCAGGACGACGAGCGGCTGCCCGCACTGCTGACCCTCTCCGACGTCATGGGCACCGGCCACCACGCCGCGCTCGCGGCGGGTGTGGGACCCGGAGCGAGCGTCGCGGTGATCGGCGACGGCGCCGTGGGCCTGTGCGGGGTGCTCGCCGCCCACCGACTCGGCGCGGAGCGCATCCTTCTGCTCGGCCGGCACGAGGACCGGATCGCCGTGGGCCGCGCCTTCGGCGCCACCGACGTCGTCGCCGAGCGCGGGGACGACGCCGTCGCGCAGGTGCTAGAGCTCACCGACGGGCTCGGCGTGGCGCACGTCATGGAGTGCGTCGGCATGCAGTCCTCGTGGGACACCGCGATCGCGATCGCCCGGCCCGGCGGCACCGTCGGGTACGTCGGCGTGCCGGCCGGCGTCACGACGGGGCTGCCACTGGGCACGATGTTCGGCCGCAACATCGCCGTGCGCGGCGGGGTCGCACCGGTGCGCGCCTACCTGCCCGCGCTGCTCGTCGACGTGCTGGCCGGCGTCATCGACCCGTCACCGGTGTTCGACCTGACGCTGCCGCTCGAGGATGCCCCGGCGGGCTACGCGGCGATGGACGAGCGACGCGCGATCAAGGTGCTGCTGCGGCCCTGAGTGCTGCGGGGGCGCAAGACGCGGTGGGGGGCGCGGGTGCCGCTGCGGCGGGTTCGGAGGCGGGTTCGGGCGGCGGGTTCGGACGGCACGACGATGCGCGCGCTCTGGTTCGACGCGCCGGGCCATCCGGACGCCCCGCTCGCCTCGGTGCTCGGGCTGCGCAGACGCGGCCGCCGACGGCGCCGCGCGGAGCCGGGGACCTTCGGCTCACGACGGGGATACCGTGCTGGGTCTTGGCTGTGTCGGGGAGGTTCCACCATGTCGACTCGTTCGCTCCGCCGCCCGCTCCTCGCCGTCGTCGGCACTCTCGCCGTCGTCCTGCTGCTCAGCGCCTGCGCCGCCGGCGGGAACGACCTGGCCGGGATTCCGGGGCCTGACGGGGAGGTCGCCGGCTTCTGGCTCGGCCTGTGGCACGGGCTCATCTGCCCGATCACCTTCATTGTCTCGCTGTTCAGCGACACCGTCGGGGTCTACGCCGTGCACAACGTCGGCGGCTGGTACGACTTCGGCTTCCTGCTCGGCGCCTCGGCGACCCTGGGCGGCAGCGCGGGCGGCGGGGCCGCGGGTCGACGCTCCCGCCGCTGAGCGACGTCGCCGCTGAGCTCCCCCGCCCGCCACGGGCTCGCCCCTCTGCCGCCAGCTCCCCTCGCCACGTCGCCCATCCGCGGCCGGGCCCCCTCCGCTGCCGGCTCCCATCCGCGGCCAGCTCCTGCGCCACGTCGCCCATCCGCTGCTTGGTCGCCCGTCTAGACGGCGCCCCCGCAAGGCATGGCCGACCCCGTGTGACGAGGGCGGGGCGGCGCGTGCCCAGGGAGGTGGACACAGAGCCGGGGTCAGGCGTCGCGCTTGCGCGCATAGTTCGGCGCGCGGTATATATCGCAAATGAGCTTCCGGATGACCGAGCACGCCTACCTCGTGCTGCTCTCCCTCGCGGAGCACCCTCGGCATGGGTACGGGATCGTGCAGGCCGTGACGGGGCTGTCCGACGGCGGGGTGCGGCTGGGCGCGGGCACGCTGTACGGCCTGCTCGACCGGCTCGTCGCGGCCGCGCTCGTGGAGCCGGCCGGCGAGGAGATCGTCGACGGACGGCTCCGGCGCTACTACCGGATCACCGAGTCCGGCTCCGCCGCGGCGACGGCCGAGACCATACGGGTGGCCGCGCTGGCCCGCCGGGCGAGAGCGTTGCTGGCCCGGCCCGTGCTCGGCTCCATCTGATGACGCGAGCAGGGGGCCACCTCGACGACCGGGGGAGGCAGAGCCGCGTCGACCTGGCCCGCGTGCCCGGCGTCGACCCGGCCCGGGTGTCCGCCCTGGACCCGGCCTGGGAGCGCAGCGCCCGGCTCTGGCTCCGGGCCTACCCGCGACGCTGGCGCGCGGCGCGGGGCGAGGAGCTGCTCGGCGTGCTGGCCGACCTGGCCGCGCCCGGGGCTCGGCGGGTCGGCCCCAGCACTGCGTTCGACCTCTTGCGCGGAGGCTGGCTGACCCGCCTGCGGCTGCATCCACCCCTGCACCGATGGGCCGCCTACCGGCTGCTCGACGTGCAGCTGCCCGCGGGCTTCCGCATGTGGGCCTACGACGACATCTCGGGTTCGCTGTTCGGGGCGCGGGAGAAACTCGTCGTGCCGGCCTTCCTGGTGGTCGCGATGTGGCTCGGAGGCGCCGTCGACGCGCCGTTCCTCGCCGGCTACCTGGTCCTGGCCGCCCTGATCTCGGCGGCGCCTGCCGACTACCTCCGCCGTCGGTCGATCCTGCGGCACGTGGCCCCCCATCCGGGCGAGGTGCTGTTCCGAGGTCAGCTCGTGGTCGCCGACGGGCCGCGTCGCCGGGTCGCGGCGCGCTCGGGACTGCGTTCCGTGGTAGCCGTCTGCGGCGCGCTCGTGCTCGGTGCCGCGGTGGCCGCGACAGTGGCGCCCTTGGGCTGGTGGGCCCGCGCCTTCCGCGCACGAGATGGCATCGGCCCGGGCTTCGAGCAGGGCCTCGGGCCCGTCGTCGACCGCTCGTACGTGCCGGTCGTCGCCCTGTACGGCCTGCTCGGCGCCGTCGTCCTCGGCGTGCTCGCGGCACGCCGGGTCCGGCGGCTTGCACCGTGGTCGGTCCCCCAGCCGCACCGCGAGCTGCATGACGTGGGGCCTCGGGGCGCCGCCTACCTTGCGGCATGGACGGCGGCTGGCCTGGTGCTGCTGGGCCTCGAGGCGACGGGCGTCCTGGTCATCGGGATCAGCCTCGTCGTGCTGGTCGGCGGGCCGGCCGTGCTCGTGGTGGCCGTCGTGGGCCTGCGCCGGCTGCCGCACGGTACCGGTCACGAGGTAGCCCTGGTGGACGTGTGGCGGGCCGCGTCGACCGGGCGTCCGACGCTGGTGGACGGTCCGGTCCCGGTCGTCGTGCCCATCACGGGAGAGGTGCCCGAGGGCGCCGTCGTCGCGCCCCGCCCGCTCGGCGGCCCGCCGACGACGTTGATGGCGTGACGCTCGACGCCACGCGCCCGGGCGGGTCGGCCCGCCCACTGGACGGCGCCTCGGGCCCCCCGCGCGCTCGGTACGCTGGGCCTCGCGCAGCGCCGTGCGTCCAGCGATCCAACCGCCGCCCCACCAGCACCCGGGAGCCCTCCGTGGGAACTGTCGTCGTCGATGTGATGCCGAAGCCCGAGATCCTCGACCCGCAGGGCAAGGCTGTCGCGTCCGCACTGCCCCGCCTCGGGTTCACCGGGTTCACCGGGGTGCGCCAGGGTCGGCGGTTCGAGCTCACCGTGGAGGGCGAGGTGACCGAGGAGGTCCTCGAGCAGGTCCGCCAGGCGGCGGCGACGCTGCTGTCCAACCCGGTCATCGAGGACGTCGTCCGGGTCGAGGCGGTCGGCCAGCCGGCTGCGGCCCAGGCATGAGCTCCCCGCTCCTCGGCTCGTTCCCCGGACCCGCCGCCCCGGAGCTCACCGGCGCCCGGATCGGCGTCGTCACCTTCCCCGGCACGCTGGACGACCGCGACGCCGCCCGTGCCGTTCGCCTGGCCGGCGGCACCGCAGTGCCGCTCTGGCACGCCGAGGCGGACCTGCACGGGGTCGACGGCGTCGTGCTCCCCGGCGGGTTCTCCTACGGTGACTACCTGCGCGCCGGGGCGATCAGCCGGTTCGCGCCCGTCATGGAGCCGCTGGTCGACGCGGCTCACGGCGGCCTGCCGGTGCTCGGCATCTGCAACGGCTTCCAGATCCTCGCCGAGACCCACCTGCTGCCCGGCGCGATGATCAAGAACGACCACCGTACGTTCGTCTGCCGCGAGCAGGTGCTCGCCGTCGAGAATGTCGAGACCTCCTGGACGCGGGACTTCGCCGCCGGCGAGCGGATCACCATCCCGCTGAAGAACCAGGACGGCCAGTTCGTCGCCGACGCACGCACCCTCGACGAGATCGAGGGCGAGGGCCGGGTCGTGTTCCGCTACGTCGGGTGGAACCCCAACGGCTCGCGCCGCGACATCGCGGGCATCGCCAACGCGGCGGGCAACGTCGTCGGTCTCATGCCGCACCCCGAGCACGCGGTCGAGGTCGGCTTCGGCCCGGACGGACCGCGCGGTCCGCGCACCGGCACCGATGGCCTGCGCTTCTTCACCTCGGTGATCAGCGCGCTGCTGCGCTGATGCCCGACGGCGCGGCGCGGGCAGGGCAGGCGCCCGACCTCACCCTCGTCCCCTGGCACGACGCGGACGCTGCGACGCTGCGCAAGGAGCAGCAGGCGGAGCTCGCCGCGCGGTACGACGGGGTCGAGGACATCGAGCCCGTCCTCCCGCCGCAGGAGATGCTCGCGACCGTGCTGGTGCGGGTCGGGGGGCGACCGGTCGCCTGCGGCTCCCTGCGGGCGCTGCCCGATCTGGGCGTGGGGGTCGGCGAGCTCAAGCGGATGTACGTGCGCCCGGCGTCCCGCGGCCGCGGGCTGTCCCGGCTCGTCCTGACCGAGCTCGAGGCACGGGCGGCGCAGGCGGGTCTGACCCGCCTGATCCTGGAGACTGGTGTGCGCCAGCCCGAGGCGATCGAGCTCTACCGCTCGGCCGGGTACCTGCCGATCGCCCGGTACGGCCCGTACGTCGAGGAGGAGTCCTCGGTCTGCTTCGCGCGGGACGTGCCGTGATCCACGACCTGACCCTGGCGGCCGGCGACGTCCGGCTCGTCCCGCTCACGGCCGAGCACGCCCCGGCGCTGCTCGCCCTGGTCGACGACGCGCTGTGGGCGGGGATGACCAGCCCCACGCCGCGCACGGTCGACGACGTGCTTGCGGTGGTTACCGACGCCGACGCCCACCCCACGAGGTACGCGTTCGGGGTGCTGGGGCCCGACGGCGCGGTGCGCGGCTCGACGTCGTTTTACGACGTGGTCCTGGCCCAGCAGCGGTGCGAGATCGGGTTCACGTTCTACGGCCGTGCCTGGTGGGGCGGGGCGACCAACCCGGCGTGCAAGCTGGCGCTGCTCTCGCACGCGTTCGACGTCTGGGGCGTGCACCGGGTCGCGCTGCGGGCCGACGCACGCAACGCCCGGAGCATCGCGGCGCTGCGCAGGCTCGGCGCGCGGCCCGAGGGTGTGCTGCGCGGGCACCGGGTCGCCGCGGACGGCTCGCGCGGGGACACGGCCTACTTCTCGGTGCTGGCGCCCGAGTGGCCGACGGTGCGCGCGGCGCTGGTGGTGCGGCTCGCGGGCTGACGGCGCGGGCTGACGGCGGGGGCTGACGGCGCGAAAGGCTCACGGATGGCCCCGCGCTGTCGATCATTGCGCCAGGGGGGGCGGTACGCCCGTGGGGCGCGCCGATGGCGACGTCAGCCCTACCCCGAGGAGTCTTCCTGTGTCGTCGACGAGCCCGAAGCCCGCCGGACGGACCGCCGGACGTGACGCGTCCCAGAGCCGTCGAGGTGGGGGCCTGCGCGCACAGCTGGCGCTCACCGGCGTCGGCTCGGTGGTCCTCACCGCCGTGCTGCTCACGGCGATCGGCGGCTGGCAGAGCCAACGGCTCGCCGAGGCAGCTACGCGTGACGTCACCGCACTGACCTCCGCGGAGCTCGCGACGACGACGGCGCAGGCGGCGGAGCTGGTCACGGCTCAGGTGGCGACGGTCAGCGACCGGCTCGCCTCGGACCTCCGGGTCGCCCAGCAGCTGGTCGCCGACGCCGGCCCGGTCTCGTTCGCCGGCCCTGTCGACTGGCAGGCGACCAACCAGCTGACGCAGGAGGTCATCCCGGTGGCGCTACCGCGGATGTCCCTCGGCGGCGTGTGGCTGGGCCAGAACACGGACGCCGCATCGCTCACGCCGGTGGTCGACGACGTCGCCGCGTTGCTCGGCGAGTCGGTGACGATCTTCCAGCGGATGGACGAGCAGGGTGACCTGCTGCGGGTCGCCACCACTGTCGCCAACGCCGAGGGCAGGCGTGCGATCGGCACCTTCATCCCCACCACCGCGGCCGACGGCGGCCCCAACCCGGTGGTCGCCGCGCTGCTTGGCGGCACGTCCTACATCGGCACGGCCCAGGTGGTCGGCTCGACCTACGTCACGGCCTACGCGCCGATCATGGTCGACGACGCCCTCGTGGGCGCCGTGTTCGTCGGGATCCCGCAGGCCGAGGTCGACGCGCCGCTGCGCGAGGCCCTCGCGCGCGTCGCGATCGGCGAGCACGGCTACCTCACCGTCGTTGACCCCGCGGGACGATACGTCGTGCCCCCGCCGGGCGCGGCCGCGGGGGACGTCGCCCTCGAGGCCGTCGACGCGGCGGGGGAGCCCTACGTGCAGGGGCTGCTCGACACCGCAGCCGGCCTCGAGCCCGGGCAGTCCGAGCAGGTCAGGGTCGAGCTCGCGCAGGGTGGAGCCGCGGTGGAGGTCACGCGGTTCGCGCCGTGGGGCTGGACCATCGCCGCCTGGGGCCTGGACGAGGACCTGGGCGTCGTCCCGGCCCGGCTGGCGGCCGGGTCGAGCGCCCTGCTGCGCACCCTGCTCCTGGCCGGTGGCGTCAGCGCGGCCGTCATCGCCGCGCTGGTCATGGTCAGCTCGGGGCGCCTCGTGGCGCGGATCGGCCGCTTGACGGCCGCCCTGCGGCGGGTGGCGGCGCGGGACCTCGCGGTCGAGGTCGTCCCCGAGGGGAACGACGAGATCGGGATGATGGGCGCCGCACTGCACGAGGCCGTTCTCGGCATGCGCGCGACCGTCGAGCGGATGGCCACGAGCGCCGACACGCTGGGCGGCACCACGCGCGGGCTCGAGGGATCCAGCGGGACGCTCGAGGGGATCGCCGGCGAGGCAGGACGGCTCGCGGCCCAGGCCGCGGACTCCGCCCAGCTGGTCAGCCTCGAGGTCCAGTCGGTGACCGCGGCGATGACCCAGATGCGCACCTCGATCGAGTCCGTGAGCGGGGATGTGCACTCGGCGTCCACCCAGGTGGAGCGGGCCGTCGCCCTGACCCAGGAGGCCGGGGGCTCGGCGCAGCGGCTCGGGGAGTCCTCGGCGCAGATCTCCGCGGTGCTGCACTCGATCACGGCGATCGCCGAGCAGACCAACCTGCTCGCGCTCAACGCCACCATCGAGGCGGCCCGCGCCGGGCAGGCCGGCAAGGGGTTCGCCGTCGTGGCGGTTGAGGTCAAGGAGCTGTCGCACCAGACCGCCGCGGCGATCGAGGCGATCGCCCCCGTCCTCGCCGCCGTGCTCGGGGACGCCGCCGAGGTGCGGGCCGCCATCGAGCGCATCTCGGCCGCCATCCGCGAGGTCAGCGAGCACCAGGGCTCGATCTCCGCGATCGTGGAGGAGCAGAGCGTCACGACCACCGAGATCGAACGCAACCTCCTGCGGGTGGCCGGCGGCACGGCCGACATCGCCGAGAGCATCTCGCAGGTGGCCGGCTCCGCCGAGGGCACCAACGGTCAGGTCGGCGAGGTGCGCAGCGCCGTCGGCGAGCTGTCCCGCGTGACCGGGGAGCTCAACGCGGGGGTGCACGAGTTCACGCTGCGCTGAGGGGCGCTGCGCTGAGGGGCGCTGCGCTGAGGGGCGGAGCGCTGACGGGCGACGGGCGCGGGGCGCGGGCCCGCAGGTACGCGTTCAGGCGACGGTGACACCCAGGTGCGTGGCGAGAAGCTGGGCAAGGGAGACTAGCTGCTCCTCGCTGATCGTCGCGCCCGCGAGGCCTGCCACGCCGTCGATGCGGCGAAGGTCCGCCCCGCGCAGGTCGGCCTCGACCAGGGTCGCGCCCTGCAGGTCGAGGCGGGCCACCCGGCAGTCCTCGAGCACGAGCCGCCGGGCCTGGGCGCCGTTGAGGTCGAGGTCACCGACCGTGCAGCCGACGAGGGTGACGTCCTCGAGCCGCGCACCGCGCAGGTTGAGGTAGTCGATCTTCGCGCCGCGCACGGTGACCCGGGTCAACGTCGCGCCGTGGGCGACGAGGGCGCCCAGCCGGCAGTCGCCGACGAGGACCTCGCGCCACCGGCTGTCGGGAGCGGTGAGGGTGCCGGCGTGCGAGCCGGTGACCTCGGTGTCCACGAGATCGGCGCCGTCGAGGCGGACGTCGTCCAACGCGCAGCCGGTCAGCGCGCACTCGATGAACCGGGCCCGCCGCGCGTCCTGGCCGTGCAGGTCGAGCCCGTCGAGCCGGAGCTGGTCGTAGTCCCCCTCGGGCTCCAGCGGGCCGTCGAACGGCTCGCGCACGGGGGCGGGCCGCACCGTGCCCGCCCCCGTCGGCCTGCCAGCGCCCGGCCCGCTGCGGGGCCGTCGGGGCGGGGCCGGCGCCATCAGATCGCCACTGTCCCGTCCGCCGCCACCGACCAGCTGGGGTTGAACGCGATCTCCCACAGCACGCCGGCCGGGTCGGCGACGTAGCCGTGGTAGCCACCCCAGGCGGCCCGGCGAGCGGGCTTGACCAGCCGGGCGCCCGCGGCGAGCGCGTCGGCGATCACGGCGTCCACCTGCTCGGCCGAGTCGACATTGTGCGCCAGGGTGAACCCGGCCGGGGTGGGCGCCGGTCCGGTCCCGTCCGGGTCGACGTCCTCGGCGAGGTCTGCCGCGCCGAAGAGGGACAGCAGCACCCCGGGGCCGACCTGGAGGAACACGACGTCGCCGGGGACCTCGAACGTCGGCGTCCAGCCGAGCCCGTCGACGTAGAACCGGCGGGCGGCGGCGACGTCCGGCACGCCCAGGGTGATGATGCTGACACGGGGCTCCATGGCCCAGAGCCTACGGAAGGCCGCCGACCGGCGCGGTCAGGCCGGTCGGACCGCGACGTCCAGGTGGCGCCGACCCGAACGGGCGTCCCAGCCGGTCACCGCGAACCCGTCGCCGTCCGTGCTGACCCCGACGGTGACCGACCCGGGCAGCAGCACCGGCCGTGCGAAGTCGACCGACCAGGTGAAGGCGTCGCCCCGCGCCGCGCCGACGTCGGCCAGCGCGCGCGCAGCTGTGTGCATCCCGTGCGCGATCGGCCGACGGAAGCCGAAGGCCCTGGCGGCCAGTGCCGAGGTGTGGATCGGGTTGCGGTCCCCCGAGACGGCGGCGTAGGCGCGGGCGACGTCGCGCCCCAGGTGCCACAGGCCCGTGGGCGTCGGCGGGATCCACGGCGAAGCCGGCTCGGGCGTCGCGCCGTCGCGGGCCACGCCTTCTGGCGTCACGAGGTCGCCGTCGCCCGGGGTCCCACCCGCGGGCGCTGCCAGCCGGGCTCCCTTGGCCAGGTAGGTCGACACCCCCTCCCACACGGGCTCGCCGCCGATGTGCACCCGCGCGACCAGCTCGATGCTGACTCCGGAGCGATGTGAGGTGAGGCCCCGGGCGTGCACGGCGATGTCGAGCGGCTCCTCGATCCGGACTGGGCGATGCTGGGTGACCCGGTTGGACAGGTGGACCATGCCGAGCAAGGGCAGCGGGAAGTCAGGCTCGACCATGAGGGCCGTCGCGACGGGGAACGCGAGCACGTGCACGAAACCTGCGGGCAGCACGTCCGTGCCTGGTTCGCCGAGCAGGTGCTGGTAGGCCGTCAGGTGATCGGCGTCGGTCTGCAGCCCGCGGACGTGCAATTCGCGGGCCGGCAGCGCGAACGGGTCCATCGGCCGGCCGCGTCGCGCGGCAAGCAGCACGGAGCGGGCGACCCCCCGCGCGTACAGCCCGCCGAGCCGCGGCGCCTCGGCCAGCAGCTTCTGGAACCGATCGGGGTCCACGGGCCGCGGATTGGTTCCAGAACCGGCGAGGTGGGGGGTCATGCGCCGACGAGGTTCTGGCCGCAGACGCGCAGCACCTGGCCGGTGACGCCGCCCGCCTGGGGGGAGGCGAGGAAGGCGATGGCCTCGGCGACGTCGATCGGCTGCCCGCCCTGCTGCAACGAGTTGAGCCGCCGGGCCACCTCGCGGGTGGCGAACGGGATGCGTGCGGTCATGTCGGTCTCGATGAAACCCGGCGCGACCGCGTTGATCGTCCCGCCGGCCGCAGCGAGGAGCGGCACGGAGGCCTGCACCATGCCGATCACCCCGGCCTTCGACGCGGCGTACGACGACTGCCCGCGGTTGCCGGCGATCCCGCTGGTCGAGGCGAGCGCGACGACGCGCGGCGCCGGGCCGAGCGCGTCCGCAGCCAGCAGCGCCGCGGTGATCCGCAGCGGTGCGGTCACGTTGACCGCGAGCACCGGGTCCCAGGTCTCCGGCCGGAGGTTGGCGAGCAGCTTGTCGCGGGTGATCCCCGCGTTGTGCACGACGATGTCGAGGCGGCCATGCCGAGCCGCGACGTGCGCGACGAGGCGCTGGGCCGCGTTGTCGGTGGTGATGTCGAGCTGCAGGGCGCTGCCGCGGACCTCGTTGGCGACGACGGCGAGCGCGTCCCCGGCGGCGGGGACGTCGACGAGGACGAGCGTTGCGCCGTCGCGGGCGAGGGTACGGGCGATCGCTGCGCCGATCCCGCGGGCCGCGCCGGTGACGACCGCGACGGACCCGCGCAGCGGCTGGTCGAGGTCCGCGGGCGTGGTACCGCCCGCCGAGCCCACCGTGAGGAGCTGACCGTCGACGAACGCCGACCGTCCCGAGAGCAGGAACCGCACCGCCCCGAGCGCGGACGGCGCCTCGACGTCGACCCCGTCGGCCAGCACGACCCCGTTGCCGGTCGCGCCGCCCCGCAGCTCCTTGGCGAGCGAGCGCAGCGCCCCCTGCACCCCGCTCCGGGCGGCAGCGACGGCGGGAGCGGCCTCGCGAGCGGTCGGCGCGCCGCCCTCGCCGTCGTCCGCCGCGGGCAGCGGGGCCTCGGCCGACCGCGAGATCGTCACCACCCGCCCGCCGGGTGCCAGCCCACGCAGCGCGCCGCCCACCTCGAGCAGCGGCGCCCCGAGGTCGGCGGGAGCCCGCACCCCGGTGAGCACGGCAAGGACGGCGCCGAACCGCTCGTCGGGACCCCCGTGGCGGCGTACGTCGAGATCCCACGCGAGCAGGTGGGCGGCGAGCGCGTCGGCGTCGGCCGCCGCCGCGGCGTCATGTACCACGAGCACGGGCCCGGGTACCAGCGGCTGGCCCGCCTGGTGGCGGCGCAGCACCGCGGGCCGCGGCAGACCGAGCCGCTTCGCGAGGGACTTCGTGAACCCCGTGTTGACGAGGTCGAGGTACCGGTCGCTCACAGCGCCTCCAAGATCATCGCGACACCCTGGCCGCCGGCGGCGCACACGGAGATCAGCCCGCGGCTGCCCGGCCCCCGCGCGGCGAGCGCCGCGGCGAGGGTCGCCACGATCCGCCCGCCGGTGGCCGCGAACGGGTGCCCGGCGGCCAACGACGAGCCGTGCACGTTGAGCCGCTCGCGGTCGATCGACCCGAGCGGGCCGTCCAGCCCCAGGCGGTCGCGGCCGAACTCCGCCGACTCCCACGCGGCGAGCGTGGCGAGGACCGTCGAGGCGAACGCCTCGTGGATCTCCACCAGGTCGAGGTCGGCCAGGGTCAGGCCGTTGCGGGCCAGCAGCCGCGGCACGGCGTGCACCGGAGCCATGAGCAGGCCGTCGGTGCCGTGCACGAAGTCCACGGCCGCGGCCTCGGAGTCGACGACGGCCGCCAGGGCGGGCAGCCCACGGGACGCCGCCCACGCCTCGCTGGCCAGCAGCACCGTCGCGGCGCCGTCGGTCAGCGGCGTGGAGTTGCCCGCGGTCATCGTGGCGGGGGTGCCCAACCGGGTGCCGAACACCGGCGGCAGCGCGGCCAGCTTCTCCAGGGACGTGTCGGCGCGCAGCGTGCCGTCGCGGGACAGGCCGCGGTAGGGCGTGACGAGGTCGTCGAAGAAGCCGGCGCCGTAGGCGGCGGCGAGCCGCCGGTGGCTGGTCAGAGCAAGCTCGTCCTGCTCCTCGCGCGAGATCCCCCACGCCGCGGTGGTCAGCGCCTGGTGCTCGCCCATCGACAGCCCGGTGCGCGGCTCGGCGGTGGTCGGCGCGACGGGGGCGAGGTGGCTCGGCCTGATCCGGGCAAGCGCGGCCGCCTTGGCCCGAGGGGTGCGAGCGCGAGACAGGGCGAGCAGCGCGCGGCGCAACGGCTCGCTGACGACGATCGGGGCGTCGGAGGCCGAGTCGACCCCGCCGGCCACCGCGGCCTCGATCCGGCCGAGCCGGATCTTGTCGCTCAACCCGATGACCGTCTCCATCCCGGTCGCGCACGCCATCTGCACGTCGTAGGCGGGGGTGCGGTTCGACAGGGCCGAGCCGAGGACGACCTCGCGGGTGAGGTTGAAGTCGCGCGACTGCTTGAGCACCGCACCGGCGGCGACCCCGCCGAGCTGCTCGCCGGCCAGGCCGAACCGGGCGACCAGCCCGTCGAGCGCGGCGGCGAGCAGGTCGTGCTCCGAGGCGTGCGCGTACGGGCCGCCCGCCCGGGCGAAGGGGACCCGGTTGCCCCCGACGACGACGGCGCGGCGTGGGCCGGCCGTTGTGGTGGGTTCGGGGGCGGGGCGGGGGCGGGGCGGGGTCACGGGGCCGTCCTCTCGGGTCGTCATCGACCGGTCTGGGCTGGAGCGGAAGTTCCTACAACCCACAGTACCTGATACCGTGAGTTCGTGAGCCAGATCACCACGCCCGACGCCGTTGTCGGGAGCCTCGACGGTCGGACGACCCGGTGGGCCGACCATCGGGCGGCCCGCCGCGCCGACCTCGTGCACGCCGCCCGCCGCGCCGTGCACCGCCTGGGGCCCGATGTGTCGATGGACGAGATCGCCGCGGCGGCGCAGACCTCCAAGTCGATCGTCTACCGGTACTTCGCCGACAAGGCAGCGCTCCAGGTCGCCGTCGGACAGGCCGTCGTCGCCTCCATCCACGACGCGCTGGACGAGGCGGCTCGGGCGGCAGGCACGCCGCGCGACGGCCTGCGCTCGATGATCGGGATCTACCTGGCGATGGTCGAGGCCTCCCCGCACGTCTACTGGTTCGTGACCCGGCCCGTCGAGCGGGACACTGCGGCGCCGATGGGCCCGTTCCTCGACGAGGTGGTCCAGCTCGTCGCCCAGCCGTTCGCCCGGGTGGTCGGGGGCGGGGACCCCGTGCTGGTCGACGTCTGGGCCACCGGTGCCGTCGGTTTCGTGCGCGGCGCCGGGGAGTGGTGGATGACCCATCGCACCGATGCCGATGCCCCGACGCGCGAAGAGCTCACCGACCGCCTCACCACATGGCTGTGGACCGGCCCGGTCAGCAGCCTGGCCCGCTCACGCACGCAGGAGTCACGATGAGCCACCTACCCGCCGTCGACGTCGCCGCCCTCGAGCAGGTGCTGCTCGGACGGTGGGCGGACGTCCGCCGCTCCGCCCGCACGTTGCTGGCCGACCCAAGGCTGCACCGCATCGAGGGTCTGCCGATGGCTGAGCACCGTGAGCGGATCCTCGACCAGCTGCGCATCCTCGCCGCCGAGGGCGACGTCCTGCGGGCGTTCCCCACCGCGCTCGGCGGTGCCGAAGACCACGGTGGATCGGTCGCCCGGTTCGAGGAGCTCGTCGTCGCCGACCCGTCGCTGCAGATCAAGTCCGGGGTGCAGTGGGGGCTGTTCGCCTCGGCGATCCTGCACCTCGGCACCGAGCGGCACATCGCCGAGCTGCTGCCCGCGGCGATGTCGGTCGAGGTGCCGGGGGTCTTCGCGATGACCGAGACCGGCCACGGCTCGGACGTCGCCGGGATCGCGACCACTGCCACCTTCGACCCGGCGACCGACGAGCTCGTCATCCACACCCCGTTCCGGGCCGCGTGGAAGGACTACCTCGGCAACGCGGCCCTGCACGGGACGGCGGCCGTCGTCTTCGCCCAGCTCATCACGGCCGCACCGGGGACGCCTCAGGTCAACCACGGAGTGCACGCCGTCTACGTCCCCCTGCGCGACCCGGCCACCGGCGCCTTCCTGCCCGGGATCGGCGGGCAGGACGACGGGCTCAAGGGCGGCCTGCTGGGGATCGACAACGGGCGGTTGCGCTTCGACCGGGTGCGAGTCCCGCGGACCCACCTGCTCGACCGCTACGGCTCGATCGCCCCCGACGGGACCTACTCCTCGCCGATCGCCAGCCCCGGGCGCCGGTTCTTCACCATGCTGTCCACCCTCGTCCAGGGGCGGGTCTCGCTCGACGGCGCGGCGGTCAACGCGAGCAAGGTCGCACTCGTCGTGGCGATCACCTACGGCAACGAGCGGCGACAGTTCGCCGGGGCGGACGAGCACGAGGAGGTGGTGCTCCTCGACCGCGCCGAGCACCAGCGCCGGCTGCTCCCGCTGCTCGCGCAGACCTACGCCCAGACCTTCGCCCACGAGCGGCTGCTGCTGCGCTTCGACGAGGTGTTCTCCGGCGTGGCCGGCACCGACGAGGACCGTCAGGACCTCGAGACGGTCGCGGCGGCGCTCAAGGCGGCCTCGACCTGGCACGCCCTGACCACGCTGCAGACCGCGCGCGAGGCGTGCGGGGGTGCCGGGTTCCTCACCGAGAACCGGCTCACCTCGCTGCGCGCCGACCTGGACGTCTACGTCACCTTCGAGGGCGACAACACCGTCCTGCTCCAGCTCGTGGCGAAGCGGCTGCTGGCCGACTGGTCGCGCGACCTTGCCCGGATCGACGTCGGCGGGGTCGCACGGTTCGTCGCCGGACGTGCGGCCGACGTCGCGCTGCACCGCACTCCGCTGACCCGGCTGGTCCAGACCCTGTCCGACGGCGGGGACCGCCGCCGCTCCGCAGGCCAGCTGCGCGGGACCCAGGCCCAGCGCGAGCTGCTCGCGGACCGGGCCGAGACGATGGTCGCCGATCTCGCCACCGTGCTGCGCCCCGCGACGACGGCCTCCCGCGAGGAGGCCGCCCGGCTCGTCGACGCCCACCAGCACGCCCTGGTCGAGGCCGCCCACGCCCACGCCGAGCTGCTCCAGTGGGAGGCGTTCACCGCCGGGCTCGACGAGGTGGCCGACGACGGGACGCGCCAGGTGCTCATCTGGTTGCGCGACCTGTTCGGGCTCGTCCTCATCGAGCGGCACCTGGCGTGGTACCTCATCCACGGGCGGCTGTCGGCCGGTCGGGCGCGGACCGTGACGTCGTACATCGAGCGGCTGCTGCCCCGGCTGCGCCCGCACGCCCAGGACCTCGTCGACGCCTTCGGCTACGGCCCCGAGCACATCCGGGCGACCATCGCCACGGGTGTCGAGGCCGAGCGGCAGCGCGAGTCGCGCGAGCACGCCCGACGCGAGCGCGCCAGCGGCACCGCCCCCCGCCCCGAGCGGTCCGCGACCTCCCGCCCCGCCAGGACGCCGCCGGCCGGAGCGCCCACCCGCTCGCGCCGCGTCGGCTGATCCGCGCCCGGACCGCGGAAGATCAGCAACGCCGTCCGTTCCTGGTCGTCCGCCGTCCGTTCCTGGTCGTCCGCGGACCGGCCGGTTCTTCCGCGGACCGGCCAGGGCGGGTGGGAGCTTCAGCCGGTCAGGACGTCGGCGAGGTCGTAGCTGACCGGGACCTCGAGCTGGGCGTAGGTGCAGCCGGACGGGTCGCGGTCGGGACGCCAGCGGACCAGCTGGGTGGTGTGTCGGAAGCGTGGCCCCTCGAGGTGGTCGTAGCGCACCTCGACGACCCGCTCCGGCCGCAGCGGGACGAAGCCGAGATCCTTGCCCGCGTTCCACCGGCTGCCCTGGGCCTCGCGCGGGGTCCGTGTCCCCGCCGACTGGGCCGCCGCCGACCACGGGTGGTCGGCGGCCTCGTCTGGCCCGAGCACCAGCGGGGCCAGCTCGGTGAAGAGCTCACGCCGCCGGTCCATCGTGAAGGCGCTCGTCACACCGACCGAGGCGAGCGCACCTGCGTCGTCGTACAGCCCCAGCAGCAGCGAGCCGACCGCGTCCTCGGTGCCCTTGTGCACGCGGTACCCGGCCACGACGCAGTCGGCGGTCCGCACGTGCTTGACCTTCGTCATGGTGCGCTTGCCGGGCTGGTAGGGCAGGTCCAGGCGCTTGGCGACCACCCCGTCCAGCCCGGCCCCCTCGAAGGCGGCGAACCACCGCTCGGCCTCGGTCAGGTCGGTCGTGGCCCGGGTGAGGTGGACGGCCGTGCCGGCGGGCACGTCGGTTCGGCTCGAGCCGGGCAGGATCTGCTCGAGCAGTGCCCGCCGCTCGACCAGCGGCCGACCGGTGAGGTCCTCCTCGCCCAGGGCGAGCAGGTCGAAGACCACGAGCGCCGCCGGGGTCCGCTCGGCGAGCAGCCGGACGCGCGAGTCGGCAGGGTGGATCCGCTGCAGCAGCGCCTCGAAGTCGAGCCGGGTCGCGTCCGGGGTGGCCACGACGATCTCGCCGTCGACGACGCAGCGCTCTGGCAGGTCGCGCAGCACGGCGACGACGACCTCGGGGAAGTACCGCGTGATCGGCTTGGTGTTCCGGCTGCCGATCTCCACCTCGTCGCCGTCCCGGAAGACGATCGCCCGGAACCCGTCCCACTTCGGCTCGTAGTGCTGGCCGGCGGGGATGGTGGGTGCCGACGTGGCGAGCATCGGTGCGACGGGGGGCATCACCGGCAGGTCCATCGACCCAGTGTGGGGCGCGGCGCCCCGGCAGGCGAGCGCTCTGTGCCGACCTGCTGTGCCGACCTGCTGTGCCGACCTGCTGTGCCGACCT
>Ga0105047_10004780_pt1 | contig 23479 bp, 20 predicted proteins | sample MAT04_FD_78384 | JGI IMG/M metagenome (GOLD analysis project Ga0105047, IMG submission 78384) | Freshwater microbial communities from Lake Fryxell liftoff mats and glacier meltwater in Antarctica - MAT-04 (megahit assembly) | ecosystem: Environmental > Aquatic > Freshwater > Ice > Liftoff... | reverse complement strand
CGCCCAGCGCCGCGCGCAGGATCGGCTCGATCCGATGATCGGCCGGCAAGTGCGGCAGATCGAAGGCGACCCGCGGGATGATCGGCGTGGCCACTAAAGAACTTCCACGAGCGCCCGAGAGAGCTCGGCGTCGTCCTGGACTATCGGCAGCCGCGAAGCGGTCCACGCCCCCGGGCTGATCGCCGGCTGGCGCTCGACGTGCTGGATGAAGCGGATGATCGCCAGGTCCTCGCGGAGCGGCGTCTGCAGATCGAACTTGATGGTCTCGAAGACCTTGGTGTCGCCCTTGGCGAAATAGTTTCCGACGATCTTGGTCAGCGCCAGCACCGCGCGGTTGAAGAACCAGCCGAGCACGCCCGTTCGCTTCTTGGTCACGAGGATCGTCTGCCCCTCGGTCTTCCCGTCGGCGGTCGGGCGCAGCGCGAAGATGATGTGGAAGTGCAGGAAGTCCGGCCCCAGCGTCACGCTGCCCGTCGCGCCGTACCAGTAGCACATGGAGTAGGTCAGAGCGCCCGCGTAGAAGTGCCCGAAGAAGCGCGTGAGGACGCTGCCGGTCGGCATCTTGGTGGTGTTCGAGAACTGGATCGCGCTCTCGTTGATCACGCGCGGCTCCATCACTAGATGAACCGGGAGCGCGTGCACCGAGTTGAAGTGCTGCGCGTCGATCGCGTTGATCATCACCACGCTCGGGTGACAGGCCTTCACGAAGTTGTTGCCGAGGCTCGCGTCGACGTCCGACGACTCGAGCTCCGGGATGAACGGCAGCGGACGCCGCGCCGAAGCGCCGGTCCACACCCAGAGGAGCCCGTACTTCTCGCCGACCGGCCACGCGGTCACCGCGGCGTTCACGGGCTTGTCGCGACAAGGAACGTCGACGCACTCACCGCCCGCCGAGAACTTCCAGTGGTGGAAGAAGCAGCGCAGGCCGTTGCCGTCGACCTTGCCCTCCGCGAGGTGCGCGCCCATGTGCGGGCAGTACGCGTCGAGACAGACCGGGACGCCGTCCTCGCCGCGAAAGATCACCAGCTCGCGGCCGGCGAGCTTCACCGGCTTCACTTCGCCGCGACGGAGCTCGTCCGAGCGCAGCGCCCAGTACCAGCCCTCGACCAGCCGGTCGGCGCGGTTGAAAGTCTGCGTGTTGCGAACCGGCTGCATGGCGATCCCGAGAGCCTAGTCTTACATAGGAACACATGACCTGGGGCATCGGCCAGGGAGCGGAGACGATTCACGCAACAACGTCGGAGACGAGAGATCCATCACCCAGCGTGATCACGCGATGCGCCCGCTTCGCCACCCGCTGATCGTGGGTCACCAGCACGATCGTGCGCTTGCCGTCGACGACGCTGGTCAGCAGGTCCAGCACCGCTGTCCCCGCCTCGGAGTCGAGGTTGCCGGTCGGCTCGTCGGCGAGCACCAGCGGCGGATCCATGATCAGCGCCCGCGCCACCGCCACGCGCTGCATCTCGCCGCCGCTCAGCTGCTGCGGCAGATGCGTGAGGCGGTGCTCCAGCCCCACGCGCACCAGCAGCGCCCTGGCGCGCGCCTCCAGCGCTGCGGAGCGGTCGCCCGCCAGGTGCGCCGGCAGCAGCACGTTCTCGAGCGCGGTCATCGTCTCGAGCAGGTGGAAGAACTGGAACACGAAGCCGATCCTCGAGCGGCGGATCAGCGTGCGCGCGTCGTCGTCGAGCGACGCGAAGTCGGTGCCGTCGAGCATCACCCGCCCAGTGGTTGGCCGGTGGAGCGCGCCGAGCAGGTTCAGCAGGGTGCTCTTGCCGGATCCGCTGGGGCCGACGATCGCCACGACGGTGCCGCGATCGATGGTGAGCGACAGCGGCTTGAGCGCGGTGACCGACTTGGCCTCGCTCGAGGCGTAAGTGAGCGAGACGTCCTCGAGGACTAACAACCTAAACCTTGCGGAGCTTCATCTGCACGTCGCTCGACCAGTGATTGTCGAAGGCGCGCACGCACGTGGAGAGGTAGCGATCGTAGTCGTCGTAGACTTGATCGCCCCACTTCGCGCGGATCTCCTTCTCGTGGAGCTGCATGCGGCGGTACCACTCGGCGGTGGTCTTGCCGTAGCTCTCGCGCTGCGTGCGGACCTCGAGCACCTCCCACGCCGGATGCGCGGCGGTGATCATCTCCTCGAGGCGCGGGTTGAGGCCGCCCGGGAAGATGACGTCGGCGGTGAACTGCAGATCGAGCAGGTCCTTCTTCGTGCGCGGGACCTTGTTGCGCAGGATCGCCTGGAAGCCGAAGCACGCGCCCGGCTTCACCCACTGCGCGACCTTGCTGAAGTACTGGCGATAAATGTCGACCGCCTGCCCGTCCTTCGCCTGCGCGGGCGAAACGAGGTGATCGATCATCTCGATCGAGATCAGCGCATCGTACGGCTGAGCAGGCTGGAAGTCCTTGTAGTCGCAGACCCAGGCGGTGACGCCGGGCAGCTTGCGACGCTCGATCTCCGCGGCCTGCGCGGGCGAGAGCGTGATGCCATCGGCCTTCTTCACGCCGCGATCGAGCGCCAGGTACTGCAGGTTCGCGCCCCAGCCGCAGCCGATGTCGAGCACCGTCTTGTCGGTGTTCATCTCGGCATAATCGTAGAGGATCTTGCACTTCTGGAGCTGCGCGACCTCGAGCGTCTCGTTGCCCGTCAGGTAGCTCGCCGAGGTGTAGTGCATGTTCTCGTCGAGCCACAGGCGAAAGAACTCGTTCGAGACGTCGTACGACACTTCGATCTGGCGCTGATTGGAGGTCATGTCGAGAGGCACCTTGCCGTCGATGATCCGGCTCGTAAACGAGAATCTTCCATCCGTGACCGCCCCACGATAACTGACCGGCCGGACTTAAGAACTGGTTGCGCAGGACCCGCAATCGCGCGAAAGCCGCCGCGTGAGCCCTGAAATGTTCTCCCTCGTTTCACCGCTCGACGGCCGCGTGCTGGAGCCGGTGAGCGAGAGCTCCGATGCGCAGATCCTCAAGGCCGTCGAGTCCGCGCGCGGCGCTCAGGTCCCCTGGGCCGCGCTCTCCTACGGCGCTCGCTCCGACGCGATCAAGATCCTGATGCGCTCGATCCTCGAGTCGCGCGCCGAGGTCGCCAAGATCATGGCCGACGAGACCGGCCGCTCCGAGGCGGAGTGCGTCCTCTCCGAGCTGGCCGCGCTCGCCGACAACGTCAAGAACGCGATCAAGGTCGGCGAGAGAGCCCTCGCGCCCGAGTCGATCCGCTTCTCGCCGCTCGACTATCCGGGCAAATCAGCGGTCATCGAGGCGGTGCCGCGCGGCGTCGTCGCGATCATCGCGCCCTGGAACTATCCGCTCGGCAACTTCTACAAGAGCCTCTTTCCCGCGCTCCTGGCCGGAAATGCGGTCGTCTTGAAGCCGTCGGAGCACACGCCGCGCACCGGCGCGTGGCTCGCGAAGATGTGCGCGAAGGCCCTGCCGCAGGGCGTGGTCGGACTGGTCCAGGGCAGTGGAAACGCCGCGCGCCGGCTGATCGACGGGGTCGACGCGGTGGTGTTCACCGGATCCGTCTCCACCGGCAAGAAGGTCTCGATGCAGACCGCCGAGCGCCTCATCCCCTGCTCGCTCGAGCTCGGCGGCAAGGACGCGGCGATCGTGCTCGCCGACTGCGATCTCGTGCGCACCGCCGTCGGCGTCGCGCAGTGGGGCATGCACAACGCCGGTCAGAACTGCGCCGGCATCGAGCGCGTCTACGTCGAGAAGGAGATCGGCGATCGCTTCGTCGAGACGCTCGGCAGGGTCGTGTCGAAGCTCGAGGTCGGCCGCGATCTGGGCCCGCTGCTCAACGCGCGGCAGCTCGAGATCGTCGAAGAGCACGTGGCCCAGGCGCTCGAGCTGGGGGCCGTTTTGGTCTGCGGCGGCAAGCGCACCGGGCAGGGCCTCGGCTACCAGCCGACCGTGCTCGACAAGTGCACGGAGCAGATGCTGGTCATGCGCGAGGAGACCTTCGGCCCGGTGCTCGCGGTCGCGCGCGTCGACGACGCGGAGGACGGCGTCCGCCGCGCGAACGACAGCAAATACGGCCTCAACGGATCGGTCTGGACCCGCGACATCGGCCGCGGCCAGGCGATGGCGCGGCGGCTGAACGTCGGCGTGGCGCTGGTGAACAACCACGCGCTCACCGGCACGATGGCCCAGATCCCCTGGACCGGGACCAAGGAGAGCGGCACCGGCGTCGCGATGAGCACGCACGCGTACTCGACGTTCGTCCGCCGGCGCACGGTGTTCACCGACACCAGCAAGAGCCCCGATCCGTGGTGGGTGCCGCTCGACGCGAACGCGACGACGATGGCGGAGCTGCTCGCTCAGCGCGGGCTGGGCTCGCTCGGCGCGACGCTGAAGCTGGGTGGCCTGCTCGGCAAGCGGGTGAAGGCGATCAAGGCCCTCGTCAGCGGGTCCTGACCTGGGCGCGCACGCCGCTGAACGTCATCCCCACCGAGTAGCCGTCGGCCATCGTGGGCTGGAGCGCGCAGGTCTCGGGCTTCATCGCATCGAGCGGCGGGACCGAGTTACCGCGGCCATCGAAGCACAGCCCGACGCGCCCGCTCGGCCCGCCTTCGAAGCGCTCCAGGCCATCGCGCGGGACGTCGAGATCGATGTCGGGCTGGAGGATCGACGCCATGAGATCGAGCAACGAGCTGTCGGGCAGCGCCCTCTGGCAGAGGTTGTTGAGCGTCTTGCAGTACGGGTTGTCGACGCGGGCCAGGTTGCCCACCGTGAACGCGCCCCCCATCAGCCCGTTCGTCATCTCGCGCGCATCGATCTGCATCGCGAGCTTGGCGCGCTCGAGGCGGACCGTCTGCGCGAGCGGGTCGGTGAAGGGATCGATGGTCGGGAAGATCGGGATGCTGCCGCGCGCCACCAGCGTGAGCCACCCGTGCGAGACGCGCGCCGGGATGCGATCGCGCGCCTGGCCGCCCGCGTCGAGCGAGCGCGGATCGATGGTGAACTCGCAGCACTTCGACTCGCCGACAGGCGCCGCGAAGTTGTTGGCCGGAAAGAACGGATCATCGAAGTCGACCCCGCCGTAGACCTTCACGGTGACCGAGTCGTCGGTCACCGCGTCGTCGAGCCCAGCGACCTCGATCAGGTAGAGCAGCTCACCGCCGAGCAGCGCCTGGCGGACCTGATCGTTGCCGAGCTGGCCGAACTGGAACAGCGAGTTGTCGACGCAGTCACCGGGTCCCCTGCACCGGTCGTCGATGTCGAAGCCGACGCCCTGACCGGCCACCGCCAGCGTGGTGAAGACGTAGACGTTGCCGCTCCCCGGCATGTCGTCCCAGCCGTCGGAGTCCTCGAAGGGCGCTTCGCTGCACTCGACCGAGGTCGATACGCAGACGCCCTGCTTGTCGCACGTACCGCCGCTGCAGCCGTCGCCGCAGAATCGCGCGGCGCACGACATCGTGTCGGGGCCCGCCGGCTGGGTGAGCTCGGAGCCTGGAGCGCTGCAAGCAGCGGCGAAGGTGATCGGGATCAGCCAACGAATACGCACGGAGAGAGACCATCCCATCGAAGGGGTGTGGGCCTCAAGGCGCGCCGCCGCCGACGCCGACAACGATCGCGGACACACCGGACACCGCGATGCCGACCGAGTAGCCATCGACGATCCGGGGATCGAGCACGCAGCTCTCGGGCCGCGCGGGGTCGACGGCGAGCACGCGGCACGCAGTCGTGCCGCAGCCGTCGTAGCAGCGATCGATGCGGCCGTCCTGGCCCACCTCGATCCGCTCGAGACCGTCGCCGTCCAGATCGATGTCGGCCTGCAGGATGCTCAGCGCCAGATCGAGCGCCGACAGCGCGGGGATCTGGCGCTGGCAGAGGTTGTTGAGCGTCTTGCAGAACGGGTTCGGCGTCTGCGCGAGCGTGCTCATCGACACCACACCCCCGATCAAGCCTTCGTTCATCTCGCTCAAGTTGGCCGGCAAGCGCGCGGAGAGCTGGATGCGCTCGACACGCGCTTCAGTCAGCCCTTGCGATGGCGTGCTGGTCGGGACCGGGAGCTGCAACGGGCCACCGACCGTGCGTGACGTCGACCGCAGCAACCCGCGCACGATCCGGGCTGGGATGCGGGCGCGCGCCTGCCCGCCCTCGAGCGATCGTCCGTCGATGAGGTACTCGCAGCAGCGCGTCTCTCCGGTGGGGATCGAGAAGTTGTTCGCTGGGAACGGCGGATCGTCGGCGTCTCGCCCGCCGTACACCTTGACCGTGACCGAGCGATCGCTGCCTTCGTGCGGCGCGTCGAGGCCCGCGATCTCCAGCAGTATGAGCGAGTCGCCGCCGAGCAGGCCCTGACGGATCTGATCATTGCCCAGCTGACCGAGCCTGTAGAGCGAGTTGTCGATGCAGGCGCCGGGCCCGCTGCACTTCCCGTCCACATCGAAGCCGCGATCGCGATCGGCGATGGCGAACGCGCTGATCACGAACATCCGACCGGTGCCCGGCGGATCATCCCAGCCGTCGGTGTCCTCGATCGCAGGCTCGGTGCAGTCGACGTCGCCCCCGGTGCAGTCACCACCGAGGTCGCAGACGCGCCCGCCGCCGCAGCTCGCGCCGCAGTCCCTCGAAGCGCAGATCGCGTCGTCGTCGAAGGGGACCGGCTCGTAGATCAGCGGCTCGGGGCGATCACAGGCGGTGAGAAGGAGCCCTAAATACCACCACCACACCCGGCGACGCTACACTACTGGCAGAACCGCGTCAGCGTGGGGAAGGGCGGCAAGATCCCGGCGCGCCAGGTCCCGGTGCGCGTCGCCGCATTCCAGGTGATCGTGCCGGCGATCCACTTGTCGTTGGTCCCGAGCGACCGCACCACCGACGCCGCGCGCGTGCCGGCCAGGTTGATCTCCATCGTCACCGAGATCGACGCGCCCGAGGCCGAGCCGAAGTAGTGCGCGATGACCTGGTAATCGCCGCTCTCGGCCTGCGAGAGGTTGATGTTCTCGGGGCCCGGGCCGACCAGGTCGTCGCGATCGAGGAACGGGTTGTCGACCGCGTTGTTCACCATCGCCCAGTCGGGGTTGGTGTTGCAGTAGCAGACGTCGCCCGGGATGTTGAAGAACGAGCTGTTCGGCCGCACCAGGTGCAGGTCGATGTCCGCGGTGCCGGTCCAGCGCATCAAGATCGCGATGTCGGTCGACGTCACCGGCGGCGGCTCGGTCTGCGCGGTGAGAGCGACGTTGACCGTGGCGTTCGCCGGGTCGTTCGAGAGCACCTGGAGCTGGCCGTTGTAGGTCGCGACCACGCCGTTATCGAGGTAGCCGACCGAGAGCTGGATGTTCTGGCCGCCCGCGATCGTGGTCCCGGCGGCCGGCGGCGTCGGCAACAAAAAGCGCCCCATGGCGTCGTTCGAGAGGCGGACATTGCTGATGATCAGCGGCGCGCTGCCGTCGTTGAAGAGGGTGATCGAGCGCGACGCGTTGGTCCCGCGCGGCACGCGGCCGAAGTCCACCGGGTTCGGCGTGACGCGGATGATCGGGAACGAGCGCACGGTGCCCTCGCCGTTGATCGGCACGCGGACGGTCGGGCGGGTGGGGTCGGTGGAGCGGATGACCAGCTCGGCGGCCGGCGCGGGGCCCGCAGCGGTCGGCGCGAAGGTGATCTGGACCTCCTGGCTGTCGCGCGGCGCGAAGACCGCCGCCGGCGTGATCAGGCTGGCCAGCGTGTACGGGCTGGCCGGGGCGTCGAGGCCGTCGATGCGCAGATCGGCGGTGCCGACGTTGGTGAGCCGCACACCGAGCGTGCGGTTCATGCCGACCTCGACCTGGCCGAACTCGACCATCGCCGGCATCACGTCGATCTCCGGGACCGGCGCGTCACCCGCCACGCCGTTCAGCGAGACGAACACGGCGCTCGGGAGGCCGGTCGATCCGACCCGCACGCGATCGGTGTGCATCCCCGCCGCGCTCGGCGCGTAGGTCACGTCGACGTGGGCCGCTTCGCCGGGGTTCAAGGTGAACGGCGTCGCGGTGCCGGTCACGACGAACACGGCGCCGCCGCTCTCGAGGGCGAGGTCGGTGACCTGGTGCGGGCGGTCGCCGATGTTGCGGATGAAGAAGGGCTGGGTCTGCATCTGGCCGACGTAGAGGCCGTTGAACGTGAGGGTCAGCGGCTCGACCTCGATGTCCGACGCGACGCCCAAGCCGCGCACGCGGATGGCCAGGCTGGTGGGCCGGCGGGAGGTGTCGATGATCAGGATGCGGCCCTCATCAGGCCCCAGGTCAATCGGCGAGTACGAGACGACCAGCGTCGTGCTGGCGCCGGGTGCCAGCTCCTGGCGCGCGAGGGTCGGGGCGATCTCGGCGCTGGTCCCCATGTCGTTCGACGCGCGGATCAGGGTCAGGACCTCGCTGCCCGTGTTGGTGAGCGTGACCGTCGCGCTGCGGGTCTGGCCGACCACGACGCGGCCGAAGTCGATGACCGGCGGGTTCGCGACCAGCGGCGGATCGACGCCGCGTCCGGTGATCTGGACGACGACGGTCGGGGTGAGGTTCGAGTCGGTCTCGAACCTGATCGTGCCGCTGCGCTCACCGACGCTGGTCGGCGCGAACGAGAGGGCGAGATACGCTTCTTTTCCCGCGATCAGCTGGTCGACCGCGCCTTCCATCGTGAGCTCGACCGCGAGGGCGTCGTCGATCTTCGAGCTCTTGATGTTGAGCATGCCCTGGCCGTCGTTCTTCAGCGTCAGGTCGACGCGCGCCACCGTGCCCACCACGACGTCGCCGAGATCGATGACCATCGGCGTCGCGATCAGGGTCGGCTCGACGCGGGCAATCTGCTCGTCTTCACAGGCAGATGCGATGAGTAAGGCGGCAAGTCCAAGGGGGGCATAGCGCATGGCCCGCGCACCCTCTCGCGTACAACCCATCGACCGGCATCGGCCCAACGCCGGACATGCTAAGTATCCGCAAGTGCGGGGATCGGCGCCGGCACCGTCCTCCGAGGCGGAGCTCTTTTCGCGGGCGTGCGCGCTATCGGGACGGCCACTCGAGGCTGTGGCGCACGCGCTACACGTCCAGGTCCCGATCGATCTCTCGCGGCACAAGGGCTGGGTCGGCGGCCTGCTCGAGCGCGCGCTCGGCGCGACCGCGGGCTCGCGATCGGCGCCCGACTTCGAGGCGCTCGGCGTCGAGCTCAAGACCATCCCCATCTCGCGCACTGGACGGCCGCGCGAGTCGACCTTCCTCACCTCGATCGCGCCGCGCACGCTGGCCGACGAGCGCTGGCCGACCTCGACCGTGCGATCGAAGCTGGCCCGCGTGCTCTGGGTGCCGATCGAGGCGTCGCCGGACATCCCGCTCGGACGGCGGCGCGTCGGCAGCCCGCTCCTGTGGAGCCCCTCCGCAGAGGAAGATCGGGCGCTGTCGGATGACTTCGAGCTCCTGCGACGATCGGTGAGCGAGGGCTGGCTCGACGGCGTCACCGCCCACGCCGGTCAGTTCTTGCAGGTGCGACCGAAGGGCAAAAATGCTGCAGCGCGACGCTGGACGCCCGACCCGGACGGCGACGAGAGCCCGGCCCGGCCCCGCGGCTTCTATCTGCGCGCGCGCTTCACTGCGGGCGTCCTCGCGCGCCACTATCACCCGGCCTCCCTGTCTTGACGAAAAGCCAGACCACCGCTACCTACCGGGGCACATGAGCAGCAGCGACAAGCGCAAGCAGTCACTCTATTTCCCCGAGGACATGCTGAAGGAGATCCAGGAAGAGGCGACGCGTCAGGATCGCTCGCTCTCGTGGATCGTCCAGCAGGCCTGGCGCATCGCCCGCAACGAAGTGAAGCGCTTCCCCTCCGTCAACGACGTGATCGGCGGCGGCGACGACCCCCGCGGTCGCGACGAGCCCTAAGCTTCTTTGCTCGGCTCCCTGATCGCGCTGGCGATCGCGCCCGCATCGGGGCTCGCGCCGCTCGTCTCACTCACCACCCTCGGCAGCCTGGCGCTCCTCGAACCGGAGCCGCTGCCGCTCTCCGCACGAACCTCCAGCACCGCGACCGCGTCCCTCTCTGCCGAGTGGCTGGAGATGTCGACCACCGCGACCTCTGCGCCGGCCGTCGTCGTCGCGCCGCCCGAGCCGGTGGCGCCACCGACGAGCGCGCGTGTTCGCCTCGTATACACCGGTGGGACCGGCGGCATCGGGTCCGGCCGCTACGACTTCGATGTCGCGCGCGAGCTCGCCGCGCTGGCGATGGACGCGAAGGGCCAGGTGCTCGAGGCGTCGCCGTATCATGGCGCGCTCGCGCAGGGCCTGCACGTGCTCATTCCGTCCGATCGCCGCATCGGAACGTCGCTCGCGTTCCTCGCCGCGGAGAAGAAGAGCTGCCGCGACCCGGTCCCCGCGCGCTCGATTCGCACCGCGAAGGCGAGGCTCTTGATCGAGGGCAATGCGGTCCCGTCGTGGGTCCAGAAGCTCGGCGGCACGGTGGTCGTCGCGGCGTACGAGCTCACCGAGTGCACCAGTGCGGATGGCGTTTCGGTGCGCCTCTACGGCCCGGCGGGATCGCGGCTCGATGTCGCGCGCCTCGCCCTCCCCTACTTCGAGATGCGCACGTCGCTGCATCTCTCGACCACGCTCTCGCGCGACGTCGAGGTGATCGGTGTACCCGTCGACGAGCCCGCGCGCCGCATCCGCGAGCTGCGCGCGCTGGCCGCGGAGGGCGACGTGCTGTACCTCGACACCGGCTCGTTCCTCGACGGGACATCGACGATCATCGACGGCGAGCTGAGCCAGCACCGCGCGCTCGGCCTCGAGATCCTGCACCGCCTGGCGCCGCGCGCGCTGTCGCTCGGCGAGACGGAGCTGGCGGGTGGCGCGAAGAATTTGTTGTCGGAGATGCGCGCGTTCTCGTTGCCGTACGTGGCGACCAACTGGACCTCCGAGGCGCCCGAGCTGGCGCTGCCGAAGGTCATCTATGTCTCGGTCCCGACCCCGATCGGACCAGTAAAAATAGCTTTCCTCGGGGTGATCGACCCGTCGCTGTCGTCGTCTCTGCCGTTCCTCGCCAACGAGGGCATCAAGCTCGAGGAGCCGCTGAAGTCGCTCGAAGAGGAGGTCGCGCGCATCCACTCCAGCACCGCGGCGCCCGATCTGCTGGTGGTGCTGACGTCGGCGCGCTGGGAGATCTACGAGGCGATCCAGTCGGAGGTGCGCGGGATCGATCTGGTGATCGGCGAGACCAGCCCGATCGAGAACCGCACGCTCGCGACCGAGGTCGTGGTGTCGCCGACCACCTCGCGGCACCGCGCCTCCGCGGGCATCCTGCCGATCATCGGCGCGACGGTCGCCGATCTCGATCTCGCGCGCGCGCCGAATGGGCGACTCATGCTGGAGAAGGTGCGCATCGAGTCGCGGCGCATGACCGAGCGCCTCGAGCCGGATCCCGAGGTGCTCGCCCGCGTCAGCGAGACGCGCGCGCGCCTGTATCCGCCGCTCGATCGGGTGCTGGTGCGCCCGCCCGGCAACGCCGCCGAGCGCGTCTCGAACTCGCTGTGGAGCCGCCTGGTCTGCGAGGCGGTGCGCCGCTACACGGACGCCGACGTGGTGCTGTTGCCGGAGCTGCCGCGCGTGCTCGACATCCTGGGACCGCAGACCGAGCTGCTCGCGCTTAACGGCCTCGGCGTGTTCGACAAGCTCGAGCGCCACACCGTGCGCGGCCGGAAGCTCGCCGACGTGCTGCAGGACGCGCCGCGCGTGGCGCCGGTCTCGTGCGGCGGACAGACCGGGATTCGCAGGCCGCTCGTGCTCGGCCGCGGCATCGAGGACGCGCGCGTGTACACCGTGGTCTCGACCGATCGCGTGCGCATCAACGGCCTCGGCGCGATGATCGGCGCGGACGGATACGGAACGCGGCTGTTCGACGTCGGGACGTTCGAGCCGCTGACCGACGACGGCGGCGCCGCCATCAGCCTGCGCACGGCGGTGCTGACCGAGCTCCGCCGCCTCCGCGACGAGGGCGGCGAGAGCGCGCCGATCAGCCTGTCGACCCCGTCCGAGACCACCCGCGCCGATTCGGTATATTTCCGCGTCCATCGCCTCTCGCTTCTGTTCGCGTCGTTCCTCGGTCCACAGGAAGACGCGCTCCCCGAGGTGAAGGACGCGCGGGCCAACGCGCCGTCGGCGCTGACGCTGGGCGGCGATCTCGATCTGCAGCTGGTGTTCGAGCAGAGCTGGACCACCACCGACGTGCGGGTGCGCGCGCAGTACAACAGCGTACAGATCGACGACACCGATCCGCTCGAGCAGGCCGACGACATCCGCCTCTCGACGTCGGTCGGCCTGCCGGTCTGGCGCTTCGCGGTCGGCCCGCTGCAGGCGATGCCGTTCGCCGAGGTGCTGTTCGACAGCGAGTTCACGCCGCTCGACGACATGACCCGCCGGCAGGCAGCGCTGTTCGTGACCGGAGGCCTCGCGCTGTCGCTGGCGCCCTACCTCACGGCGCTGCGGATCGGCGGCGCCGCGACGCGCGACTTCTCGACCGATGTCCCGGTGGGCTTCGTGCTCCGCACCGACGCCGAGGCCAACTTCGCCTTCGGCTATGATCTCGCCGGCAAGCTCCTGCTCGACGGCAGCTGGTTCCGTCCGACCGACGGCGACAACGCCAGCACACTGCGTTTTCGCTATGCGCTGGAGGCTCGCCTGGCCCTCCCGCTCGCGCGCTGGCTCGCCATCGGCGGATACGCGAAGGCCTTCATCTTCCAGGGCGCGGGCAAGGACCTGACGGCGGCCTCGTACGACCTCGGCTTCTTGCTCGACATCTCCGGCGCTTTCGCGCTTTAGAGGGCCGTGGAGTGGGTCTCCTTCGCCGTCGCCGCGGGCTTCGGCTTCGGCTTCGGCTTCATCGGCTCCGTCCCCATCGCCGGTCCGATCTCCGCGCTCGTCTTCCGCGCCGGCGTCGCCGGCCGCACGCGCCGCGGCCAGGGCATCGCGATCGGCTCGGCGATCGGCGAGGGCATCTACGCGGCGCTCGCGTTCATCGGCGTCGGCGCGGTGTTCGATCGATGGCCGATGCTCGCGCCGCTCTCGCGCCTCGCCGCCGGGATCATCCTGCTGATCCTCGGCGCGACGTTCATCCGCAAGCCCTCACCGAAGCAGCGCGCCGACAGCCCGGACGATCCCGTCGCCGCGAAGGGCGGGCGATCGGCGTTTTTCATCGGCTTCGGCGTCACCGCTCTGAACCCGACGCTGATCGCGACCTGGTCGGCGATCACCGCGACGACCTACGCGACCGGGATGGTGCGGTACTCCCTCTTCGGCGCGCTCGCGTTCGGTGTCGCAGTCACGATCGGGATCGCGCTGTGGTTCCTGATCCTGCTCGAGCTGCTCCACCGCCACCGCACGAAGTTCACCGAAGCGTCGCTGAACCGCATGGTGCAAGGCATGGGCGTGTTCCTGGTGCTGGTGGGCGGGTGGTTCGTGGTGTCGGGCGTGCGCATGCTGAACGAGAGCACCGCGGCACGACCGACGATCGAGCAGGTCTCCCGCCGGTGAGTCCGGGATACACGCTTCATCGCGACGTACTCTCTCCCGCGATCGTGCGGTCCTATCTCGCGTCCCTCGCTTCCCGCGGATTTCGCGACATGGTGGGCGTGCGCAACCTGGTCGCCCTGGTGCCCGAAACTCTCTCGCTGCTGACGCCGGAGGTGCTAATTTTGGCTGGCCCCGGCGCGACGCTCGTGCGCGCGACCCTCTTCGACAAGCCACCGCGCGCGCGCTGGTCTGTGCCGTGGCACCAGGACGTGGTGGTCCCGGTCTCCGAGCGCTTGCCGGGACACTCGGCGTTCACGCAAAAGGGCGGCGTCCTGCATGCGCGAGCCCCGCGCGAAGTGCTGGAGCGCATGATCACGGTGCGGCTGCACCTCGATGAGTGTGGGTTGGAGAGCGGGCCGGTGCGGGCGCTGCCGGGAACTCATACTCTCGGGGTACTCCTGGCGGGTCGCATCTCCGCGCTGGCCGCGACGGTGACGCCGGAGGTGTGCTTGGTGCCTGCGGGCGGGGCGATGGTGATGCGGCCGCTCTTGGTACATTCGTCGGGAACGGCGCAGGACCCGTCGCGGCACCGGCGGGTCGTGCACCTCGAGTTCGCGGGCGCTCAGTCCACCGGATTGTAGCGCGGGAGCCCGGGCGGGGTGGTGGTGCAGCGAAACCGCTCCTTCGTGAGCTCGGCGTGGAGCCCGATGGACTTGCAGTCGGCCCGCGCCTTCGAGTAGGCGTCGCACGATCCGCGCTGACGCGTGATCATGCTGTCCTCGTCACCCACGGTCCAGGTGAAGCCGTGCTCCTCGCAGACTTCGCGCGTCGAGATCACGCACCCGACATCACGAACCCACGCTTGGTTCATCGCGTTGCACTCGGCGGCGTCGGGCGGACCGGAGAGGACACAGTAACCGGCGCGAAATTTCTGCGACCACTGCCCGCCGAGGCCACCACAGGCGGAGGCGAGCGTCTCGGCGTTGTCGACGGGCACCGCGCCCATGGCCTCGGCTTCCGAGGTTTCTTGTGGCGCGGGCGCGGAGGCGCAGCTCGCGCAGAGGAGGAGCCACGTTCTCGGGATGAGCTGGGCGCTCTTCGATGCCACCGGCCGCAGTATGGCCAGCCCGACCCGCCCGCGCAACAGGACGCCTGGTTGTCACAGTTGAAGCGTCATTCGAGGCGGCTTTAGCCGCTGAAATCCGCACCGTTACCGGTTTCTCTGCCACGGACCGAATACCGGCCGATTCCGCGCCCTTGGCGATCTGATCCGCTCTGTCAGAGCGATCCGGAAGATGAGGGCATGAACAAAGAAGACATCACGTTCTCGATCCTCGCGTTGCCGCTGCTGCTCACCTCTTGCCTCGAAGAGGAGGTCGTCGAGCCCTCGCGCGTATTCTTCGCGTCGCCACACGCTCTGCCTCGGCTTCGCGGATGGCGACGAGCACGCGCTGGCGTATCGGTCGGTAATTCATTTCTTCGCGTACTGAACTGAAGACGTGAACCTGTCAGTGTCGCTGGATCCCCGGCGGCAGCCACCTCTGCCCCGTCTCGCAGTCGATGTGCTCCATACTCACTCGCCCCTTCGCGAGCGAGATCACCCCAAAGCAGATCGGGAGCTGGAACCGCCTCGGGCCCACCGACCCCGGGTTGAACACCGTCATGTCCCCGTCGCGCGCGATGAACGGGACATGCGAGTGACCGCAGACCACGAGCTGGGCGCCGGCGGCCTGGGCGCGGCGGCGGACGTCGGCGCGGAGCTTCGGGCCGTTCACGGCGATGTGGGTCATGAAGACGCGGAACGCGAGCTCGGAGCCGCGGCGGAAGTCGACGCAGACGTCTTCGGGGATCTCGGGCGTGGGCGTGTCGATGTTGCCGCGCACGGCGACGGTGGGGGCGATGCGGCCGAGCGCGGTGATGACGCCGAGCTCGCCGATGTCGCCGGCGTGCAGGATGAGGTCGGGCGCGCGGGCACGCAGCTGAGCCTCGGTGTCGGGGTGCGGCTTCGAGTGGGTGTCCGCCACCACCGCAATCAGGAGCTCGCCGTCGTCGGGCACCTCGAGCGTCGGGTTCGGCACGCGCGGAACGTAGCCTTTCGAGGGGCGACTGCGCTAGCGTCACCAGCGGATGGGCGACGTGATCAACCTGCGGAAGGCGAAAAAACGCGTCGTCCGGGCCGCGGACGAGAAGAAGGCCGCGGAGAACCGCGCCAAGTTCGGTCGTACCAAGGCGGAGAAGGAACGGGAGAAGTCCGAGGCGGCTAAGTCCGAGCGCTCGCACGAGCAGCATCGGCTCGAGGCCCCCGAACCGACCGAGGAATGATCCCGCTGTCGAGGAGCTGCTTCTCCCGCGCCAGATCTTCGATGCTCGAATAGTACGGGGCGCCGATCGGTCGCAGGACCAGGCCTGGTTGATGCGGCTGCCACAGTGCTCGCGGAGCAGCTTCAGCGCCGCCATGATCGGCTCCTCACGGCCGGAGAACGCCTTGAACTGCAGCGGAAGCGGAACAGGAGCTTCTTTCCGACGTCCTCACCCACCGCCACCATCAGGGCCTGGCGCGTGGGCAAATGACGGAACAGCCCGCCTTGAGATACTTCCGCGCGGACCGCGACCGCCTGCATGGATGCGCCAGCGTAACCTGCTTCGATCAAAGTATGAGTTGCCGCGTCGAGGATCTTTCGGATGGTCCGTTCGCGCCGGGACTGCTGCGTGCGCCGCACGACCGCCATCAGGCGGCCCTCGCGACGGCGGGAACGCCGGCTGCACCCTTCTCTCCCGCGCGGAGGAACTGCCAGCCCTCCATCTCCACCAGCTCCGCCTCGCGACGGCGGGCGCGGGGATCGACCGCGCGCGAGAGGCCCATGACCCGCGTGCGCAGATCGGAGGGGTCTTCTTGCCCGCAAGAGCGGCAGCACCTGCGCGCGCGGAACGGATTCTACCCGGGTGAAAAGATCGGAGCAGTCTTCCGGGTCGGAGAGGATGGCGCTGATCGAGCAGCTCCCGATGGTCACCGTGGTGACGCCGTGGCGCACCGACTCGCTCAGCGAAGGCGCGGCGAGCACCTCCGCGTCGTAGTGGGTGTGGATGGTCGCGAGGACCCGCCGGAGACGTTCCCGTCCCGTCAAGAGTGTGCTACTCGCAGCGCCGTGCAGAGGCGCTGTTTCTGGATCCTCGCTGCGATGCTCGTCGCGTGCGCCAGCGCGCCGGATCCCGCTCCTCCGCCGCCACCCCCTCCGCCGCCGCGCGCCGCCCCGGCCCCGGAACCGCCACCACCACCGCGCCTGTGGATGGCGCCCGTCCGCAGCGTCGGCACGTCGCGCGTCCCGCGGCAGCTGGTCGAGGATCTCTCGCGGCGCATGGGTGATCGCATCCAGGGGAGCGGGACCTTCCGGCTCGCCTCGACGTCCACCCGCGCCGAAGATGTCTGCCTGGTCGAGTCGTGCGAGATCAACGCCGCACGCCAGGCTGGCGCGCGCGCGGCTTTCCACACGCGCCTCGTCCAGTACGGTGATAGCTGCGTGCTCCTCGCCGCGCTCTACGACGCGGAGTCGGGGCACGACGAGTGGTCGTCGACCAGCGCGTTCCCTTGCGAGGCGGCCGCGGTCGACGCGGCGATGGGCACGCTGTCCGAGGCGTTCCTCACCCGCGCCCCTCCGGTCCCGCGCGGGCCGGTCTTCGCGGTGACGCCGATCCAGCACGACGTCACCGAGATCGCGTTCGCAACGGAGAGCTTCGCCGAGTACCTGACCACGCTGATGAGCGCGGCCGGACACACCACCCTCCCCGCCTCGGGCGTCGCCTCGCCGCTGGTCGCGAAGAAAGTCGAGCTCAACAAGTCGTGTGACAAGGGCTGCGCGATCGGTCTCGCGCCCGACGCCACCGCCGAGAAGGCCGTGGTCACCAAGATCACGCGAAAAAACAAGGTCTGTACCATCGTCGCGACGGTCCACGATCTCGCCACCAAGGACAGCTCGGTCAGCGCCAACGCCAAGGGCGGCTGCGAGTCGGCCAACATCGCCGAGGGCCTGCGCACCATCGCCAGCGCGCTCACTCCGGCTCCGCCCAAGGCGGAGCCCCCGCCACCGCCACCGCCACCGCAGGGTGAAGATCTGAAGTGACCGCCCTGGCGATCCTCCTCGCGTCGACGTGCTTCGTGCCGATCCTCGCGCTGGTCGCCAACATCAAGATGCTACGCATGCTGCGGCGGTTCGCGGATCTCGATCCGACGCCGCCGCCGCGCTGGCCGAAGCTCTCGATCATCATTCCCGCGTGCAACGAGGCCGAGACGATCGAGCCCGCGCTCGCGAAGATGCGCCTGCTCGACTATCCGGAGCTAGAGCTCGTGCTGATCGACGATCGCAGCAAGGACGCCACGGGCGCGATCATGGATCGCGTCGCCGCCGAAGACCCGCGCTTCCGCGTCATCCATGTGGAGAAGCTCCCCGAGGGATGGCTGGGAAAGGTGCACGCGCTGAAGCTCGGTACGGAGAGCTCGACCGGCGAGATCCTGCTGTTCACCGACGCGGATGTGCTGCTGGCGAAGGACGCGCTGACGGATCATCCTCCCGGTCCGCATGGGATCGAGCATCGCCTATCACAAGGTGGTCGACCTCCGCGTGCGCACCACCCTCCTCCTCGCTTCGAAGCGCCGTAGCCGCTGCCCAGACGCATAAGCGCGCATCGTCGGCAGCTTCGGTATATGCTCGGCCACCGTGGCCGAGGAGGCTCAATCGCAGCCCGCAGCGCCGGGCGAGCTGGTCGGTCGCTACCAGATCATCGAGGTGCTCGGCCGCGGAGGCATGGGCACCGTCTACGCGGCGCACGATCCGGGCCTCGACCGCCGCGTCGCGCTCAAGCTCATCGACGTATCGCGCGAGCAGCAGCGGCTCATCCGCGAGGCCAAGGCGCTCGCCAAGCTGGCCCACCCCAACGTGGTCGCGGTCCACGAGGCCGGCACGTACCAGCGCCGCACGTTCCTCGCGATGGAGCTGGTCGACGGCTGGACCCTGCGCCGCTGGATCGAGCAGAGCCCGCGCACGTGGCGCGACATCGTCGCGATGTACACCCAGGCCGCGCGCGGACTGGCCGCGGCCCACAACGCCGGGCTGGTGCACCGCGACTTCAAGCCGGACAACGTGCTGGTCGGCCGCGACGGTCGCGCCCGCGTGCTCGACTTCGGCCTCGTGAGCGAGGCCGGTGCGTCGACCCCCGCCCCGGCCGAGGCCCCGATTCTCGACGAGCCTCGCCTCACCCAGACCGGCGCGGTGATGGGCACGCCGGCGTACATGGCGCCCGAGCAGTTCGTGTCCTCACTGACGGACGCGCGCACCGATCAGTTCGCCTTCGCGATCGCGCTCTGGGAGGCGCTGTACGGGGTGCGCCCGTTCATGGGCGCGGGCTTCGCGGGGCTGATGATCGCGGTGTGCCAGGGCGAGATCGGAGACGCACCGCTCGACCGCGGCGTGCCGAGCTGGCTCGAGCGGATCTTGCGCCGCGCGCTCTCGGTCGATCCGGCGGCGCGCTACCCTTCGATGGAAGCGCTGATCGCCGATCTGCGCGTGGGTGCCCAGAGCGGTGACGCGCGCGTGCCGCTCGGCGGCGGTCGCTACGAGCCGATCGAAGGGCCCGGCGACGGCGTCTCCGCGCGGCGGTTGATGGATCGGCTCACGCAGCAGGTGGTGACGCTGCAGCCGGTGGTCACCGATGGGATGCTCCGCGATCCGGTGGAGTCGAAGCTGGCGCTGTCGCGCGACTTCATGGCGCTGATGGCGCTCGATCATCCGCACATCGTGAAGGTGCTCGACTTCGGGATCGATGATCACGAGCAGCCTTATTTCGTGCTCGAAGCAGCCGATCACGCCGAGGGCTTCATCGAGGCGGCGCGGCGCGCTCCGCCCTCGATCCAGAAGAACTTCGTCGCACAACTGCTCGGCGCGCTCGGATACTTGCACCGCCGCGATCTCGTGCACGGTCACCTCACGCCGGCCCACCTGCGCGTCACGGTCGGGCAGCTCAAGCTCTTCGTGCTGGGGAGCGCGGCGCTGCCCGGACCGACGCAGGACGAGCAGTTCATGGCCCCCGAGCTGCGCCGCGGCCAGCCGCCGAGCGCGGTCTCGGATCTGTGGACCTTCGGCGTGATCGCGCGGCGCGTGCTCGAGCCGACGCCGGCGCTCACGGCCGCGCTCGATCGCATCACCGCCGCCGATGCTGCCGAGCGACCGCAGAGCGCGAGCGAGGTGGCGGAGATCCTGGGTCAGGCGCTGGGCTCACCGATGGTGCTCGACACCGCGGAGACGCGCGAGAGCTTCCTCCAGTCGGCGCGCTTCGCCGGTCGCGATCGCGAGCTTTCGCAGCTGAAGAGCGGGCTCCTCTCCGCGGTGCACGGGCACGGCAGCGCCTGGCTGATCGGCGGCGAGAGCGGCGTCGGCAAGTCACGCCTGCTCGACGAGCTGCGCGCGTTCGCGCACGTGCAAGGCGCGGTGGTGGTGCGCGGGCAAGAGGAGAGCACCGCCGGTGGGCCGTACGCGCTGTGGCGAGATGCGCTGCGCGCGATGGTCGTGGTGAGCGAGCTCAGCGACTTCGACGCCAGCATCCTGTTGCCGATCATCCCTGATTTGCCGCGAATACTGGGCCGCCCGGTCACCGCGGCGCCGCTGCTCGACGGCCTCTCGATGGGCTCGCGACTGCGCGAGGTGGTGCTGCGCGTGCTGAAGCGCCAGGCCCGGCCGGTGCTCGTGCTGCTCGAGGATCTGCACTGGTCCGGCAGCGACACGCTCGATCTGGTGCGCGCGATCTTGCCGGCGGTGAGCGGCCTCCCGCTGATGGTCGTCGCGACGTACCGCCACGACGAGCGCCCCGATCTCCCCGACGCGCTCGCGGGCATGACCCCGATGGTGCTCTCACGCCTGGGAACGCCGGCGATCACCGCGCTGGTGAGCTCGATGATCGGCGCGAGCGATCCGACCCCGTCGCTGATCTCGCTGATCGAGCGCGAGAGCGAGGGGAACGCGTTTTTCCTGGTCGAGATCGTGCGCGCGCTGGCCGAGGGAGCCGGCGGCGTCGATCAGATCTCGAAGAAGTCGCTGCCCGACAGCGTGCGCGCCGGACGCATGCAGCGGATCCTGCGGCGGCGGCTGGAGAAGCTGCCGCCGGGTGACATCCGCCCGCTGCGGCTGGCGGCGGTGCAGGGGCGACGCATCGACGCGGCGGTCCTCGCGAAGCTCGCGCCGGAGCTCGACCTCGAGCGCTGGGTGCGCACCGGGATCGACGCGGCGGTCCTCGAGCGAAAGGACGGAGCGGTGCGGTTCGCGCACGACAAGCTGCGCGAGGAGCTGCTCGGCGAGCTCTCCGCCGACGATCGACGCGCGCTCCACGCCGAGGTCGCCGCGGGGATCGAGGCGGTGCACGGCGCGACCTCCGAGCGGCACGCGGCGCTCGCCATGCACCACGCCGGCGCGGGAAATGCGGCAGAAGAAGCGCGCTACGTGACCCTGGCGGGAGAGACCGCGCTGCTCCACGGCGCGCACCAGGAGGCGGTGGTCCTCCTCTCTCGCGCGCTCGCGCTCTCGTCGTCTGTGCCTCCGCTCGAGCGCGCGCGGCTCCACAACCAGCTCGGCTACGCGCAGTTCTTCCTGATGGACTTCGCGCGCGCCGAGCCCAGCTTCCGCGCTGCAGCGCGCGAGGCAGGGGTCGAGATCCCCGTCACCGGACGCCTCGGCTTCCTGCTGCGCCAGATGATGGTGCAGGCGGCGCATCGCGTGCGCGGCGTCGAGGCGGCGTTCAAGCCGGAGCTGCTCGAAGCGTCGCGAGCCGCGGCGCGCCTGGCCAACCTGCACATCTTCGAGAACGACCGCGTCGGCGTGCTCGCGTCGAGCCTGCTGGCGGTCAACCTCGCCGAACGCGCCGGCGCGACCAACCATCTCTCGCTCGCGCTGCTCGGGTTCGCGGCGGGCGCGGTCGGCTGGAAAAGCGGCGCCGACGCTTATTTCGCGCGGATCCACGCCGATCTTCCCGGCGACGCCGACGTGCGCGGCCTGGCGTCGGGCGCGGTCGCAGAGATCTCGGCGTACATCGGGCGCGCCGAGCTCGATCGCGCCGAGCGCGCCGCGGCCGACAACATCGCGCTGTGCGAGCGCATCGGCGATCGCCTCAACCTCAGCTACACCCAGTACGCGTTGGGCATCGCGGCCTACTATCGCGGCGCGCTGGACGAAGCGCTGATGCTGCTGACGACCGCGCAGACCAGCCTCGATCCTTCGCTCACCCGCCACGGTGCGGTGGGCTTCGCCAGCCAGGAGATCTTGATCGCGACCACGCTGGGACGCATCGATCAGGCGCGCGCGCGGCTCGAGGCCACCCGCTCGGCGTTCAGCCGACACGATCGCCTCTCGGAAGGCATCTGGCACGGCGTACGCGCGCTGGTGGAGGCGCGCGCGGGTCAGCTCGAAGAGGCGCAGGCCGCGGTGAGCCAGGCGCTGCGCTGCGTGCCGGCCGCGCGCTTCGCCCCGCCGACGGGCGGCGGGATGATCTACGGGATGATCGAGACGGCGCTGCTGGCGTACTCACGCAACGCCGCGCTCGTTCCCGAGGCGAGAAAGGCGCTGCGTTATGGCCAGAGCTGGGCGCGGGCGTATCCGATCGGGCGGCCGCACCTGGCGTTTTATCGCGGCCAGATGGCGCTCATCGCCGGCGACAACGCGGGCGCGCGCCGCTGCTTCGAGGAGGCGGTGCGGCTCGGCGCAGCGATCGGCGCGGGCCTCCCGGTCGCGCAGGCCGAGCTGGCGCTGTCGGCGATCGGGCCCACTTCCGCGGAGGTCGCCGAGCACAAGAAGCGCGCGGGCGACGCGCTGATCATCGACGGTGGGCTGGACTATCTCGCGGGCACGGTGCTGGTCGGGCGGCGCGCGATCCAGAGCAAGGCGACGTAGAAGCAGTCGAAGCCGAACGCCGTCAGGTACAGCAGATACATGAAGTCGAACTCGGTCCGGTCCGGATAGAACTTCGGGAGCAAGGTCACCATCGCGATCGACGTGATCCCGGTGCCGAACATCTTGAACCAGGCGATCGCCCACGCATAGTTACCGCTCTCGCGGCGGGCAAAGTACATGAACGGAAAAAGGATGCTCATCGAGCAGTTGATGAGATAGGCGTCCTCGAACCCCAGCGTGTCGCCATAGTATTCGGAGTACTGTCCCTGGAAGACATAGGCGAGCCCGAACACCACCGCGAGCGCGAGATAGTATCCGTTCTTGATCTCCGGGATGACCTGCACTCCCCGACCGAACTTGATCAGCTGATAGACGATGACCATGTCCATCGCCATCCAGGCGATCGCGCCGTAGTGCCACATGGTGATCGGCGCGACCCAGCGGATCGTCGCCAGGATCTCCCAGGTGAAGTTGGCGCCGATCGCCACCATCGGGAGGCCGTACGTCTTCTGCTTGAAGCCCTGGATGATGGCGAGGACGTAGGCGACCAGCCACAGCGCGGTGCCGCCGTCGACGAGCAGCACCCAGGGGTCCCAGCCGGAGATCGAGACCGCGGTGTGAGCGTGGTGAGCGAGCCTGGGACCCATGAGTCACTGCACCACTTCCCATTGCCTCTGCAGATGCTCGGGGATGTAGAACTTCGCGCGATTTCCGCCGCGCTCGACGTCGAGCAGCGCCATCACGAAAGGCCGGCTGAAGAAGCGGATCACGCCCGCGGCGTCCTTGCTGCCCTCCCCGAACCAACCGACGAGGCCGGAGACATCGGAGATGAGGTGCACCAGCAGCGTGGTCCAGTTGGCCTTCGGGACCTCGAGGAGCTTGGCGACGTTCTGGTGCTGGAAAGGATCGTTGTCGAGAAAGTAATGCACCATGCTCGAGGCCAGGCCCGGCGTGAGGGACGGCATCAAGGTCTGCATCCCGTCGATCAGCGCGGCGGTCATCTTCACGCCCTCGGGTGAGGACGCGATCTGGCGGCGGCGGATGATCGCGGTGAGCTGACTCGCCTCGTCCATGTT
>Ga0105047_10004777_pt1 | contig 23487 bp, 28 predicted proteins | sample MAT04_FD_78384 | JGI IMG/M metagenome (GOLD analysis project Ga0105047, IMG submission 78384) | Freshwater microbial communities from Lake Fryxell liftoff mats and glacier meltwater in Antarctica - MAT-04 (megahit assembly) | ecosystem: Environmental > Aquatic > Freshwater > Ice > Liftoff... | reverse complement strand
TCGTGCTCGTGCTCGTGCTCGTGCTCGTGCTCGTGCTCGTGCTCGTGCTCGTGCTCGTGCTCGTGCTCGTGCTCGTGCTCGTGCTCGTGACCTTCATGATCGTGATGAAGCAGCTTGATGCTTGCGAGATTGACCAGAAGTCCCAGCACCGCGACCGGTAGCGCTTCGCGAAAGTGAATTACCTCCGGCGTCGCCAGCCGTCGCAAGGACTCGACGATCATCGAGATGGCCACGAGCATCAGCGCGATGGCGCTCGTGTACCCTGCGAGGGCGTGCACCTTGCCGGTACCGAAGGAGAACTTGCGATCGTTGGCCCGGGTGCGCGCAAACCAGTACGCGGCGGCCGCGAGGCCGAGCGCGCCAGCGTGAGTCGCCATGTGCCATCCGTCGGCGGTGAGGGCCATCGAGTTCGTCGCGTACCCGACGACCAGCTCGGTGACCATCATCGCCGCCGTCAATACGACGACCCATCGCGCGCCGCGCTCGCTCTTGGTCCGGTCGGTCCAGGCATCCCGGTGGCAGCGGAGCTCTTCGACTCTCTCGGCGTGCATGGCGTCGTCCTCCTGCTCGGATCAGCCCGATCCGATCGCACTACCGACGCTACCATACCAATGCAAGCGCGTTGCGTGTGTCGCCGGGTGAGACGTAGCTCGTCAGTCCAGACGTTCGACGGCGCACGCGGCCCCGCGCCCCGGCACGAACGCAGCGAACGCCAGGCTCGCGGGAAGCGGCTGATGGCGCGGACCGCCCACGGCGATCCACGCGCAGAGCGTACGAGTGGTTCGCGGCGCGAGGACCCCGCCAAGCCATGTCGTACTGCTCCCGCTGGCACCTCGATGTCGCACGACGATGACGTTGGAGTGAGAGCACTCACCGAGACAATCGACGGTGAGCACGCGCGCGCCGCTGGTCATCGCGGCCGCCTCCTCGAGAGCCTCGAGCTGGGCACCGTGGTGGAGATCAGGGTGCTTCGCGCTGCTGCCGCAACAGCAGCCGCGGCACACGAGAACGGTCAAGTCGCCATGCCACGCTCTGGAGCTGGGGTCGCGGTCTCGCTTCATGACTCAGCGCTTCGGGCTTCGCTTGCGGACGAGGCACTTGTCGAGCCCGTCGAAGAACCGATCCCAGGCCAGGCGCCGTCCGATCGCAACGAGATAGGGCTCCTCGACTGCGCCGCCATGGACCCGTGCCTCGAAGTGTCCCGGGGTCCACTGGATCTCGTAGGTCTCCGATTCGCCGGAAGCGCGCACGAGGCCTTTCATACGGACGAGCGTTCGCGGAAAGCGCCGCGCGAGCGCCTCCAGCTGGTCGAGGTCGACGGGCTTGAGGAGGAGAAAGCCACTGCTCCGATAGCCGCGCGTGGTGTCGCGCAACGGCGCCCGGCGCCGTGGCTGCTGCGGACGACGCTTCCCCCACGCAGCGAGGGCACGAGCGGGATCGATCGCCGCGAACGACGTGCTCTCGACGGCACACCCTGGTGCCAGCCGCCGCACCTGGCGTAACGCGTCTCTGAGCTGCGCGGGCGTCGCCCGGTCGGTGTGATTGACCACCACGAGATCTGCGCCACGCAGATGCGAGCGTCCGATCTCCCACGTCTCGACGGTCGAGCGCAGCCGGCTTGCGTCCACGACCCCGATGACGCAGCCCATGCTCAGCGCGGCCCCCGCCGGTTTCGCGAGCGCGTCGCGCAGGACCTGAGAGACCTGTGGGAGCGACGCGAGGCCGGTGGTCTCCACGAAGATCGACGTGCGATGACCTCGGGCTGCCAGCTCGACGACCGCGTCGCCGAGCTCCCCCGTCAGATCGCAGCAGACGCATCCGCCCGCGAGCCCAACCACGTCAACGTTCGCCGAGTGAGCATCGTGCACCACCCGACCGTCGACGTCGGCCTCGCCGTGTTCGTTGACGACGACCCCCGGTCGACCGCCGCGCGCCACGTCGTAGGCGAGCAATCGCTCGAGCCGGGTGGTCTTGCCGGTGCCGAGGAATCCGCCGATGAGGTGAACTGGGATGCTACCCGCAGCAGCTCGAGCGACACGACGTGTCTGCATATCCATTCCGTACCTGACGTACGCCGAGCCCGCAAGCGCACGGACCTACGGAACGATATGCGACCGAAAAGCAATATGATTGCATAAACAACATCATTGCTTGATGCTGTCGCGCCTGCTCGGTGGCTCTGGCTGCCGTCCGCCGAAGGAAGTCATGGGAGCCGCCGCCTCGAGCACCATCGTTGTCGACAGCCTCACAGCTCTCGGGGCGTTCAACGAATCGCATGTCAGCGCCGCCGTCGTTCCGCGAGAAGGACATGTCGCTCTGGCCTCCTATCTCTCCCGCCTCGTGCGGATCCACGAGCGGCCGCTTCGCGCGACCCTCCGTTTCAGCGACGAAGGGGGAGGAGTAGAAGGCCTCGAGGCCATCGCCGAGCGTCTGCCTTCGGACGACGCGCTCGACTCGCTGGTCGAGGACGTGGCGTTCTGGGCAGAGGTCGTGGCAGATCTCACCGGAGTCCCCAACGTGTCCGTCTACCTCGGACCGGCCGCCTGTCGCCGCGACGCGAGGTTCTGCTCGACCGTGTGGAGCTTGCGCCTGGTGACGAGCTACGGGGCGCCGGCCGCGGAATGGATCGAGGAAGACGAGCGCCGGAGGCGACTCGCCGGTGCGGGTGTGATCGATTCCCTGCGGGACACGGTGGGACTGGCGCCGATCCGAAGGTGCGGCCCGGGTGACGTGGTGTTGTTGAAGGGAGACGGATGGCCCAGCGATGTGCGGACACGTGGCGCGCTTCATCGCGTTCCTTGGACCTCGACCTGGGCGCCTCCTCCGCTGGTTCTCGAGCTGCTTCCTTTCTTCTGACGTCGCCGATCAGACGTTCCTCGAATCCCCCTCGCGCGCCACGAAGGCACCGTGCCACGCCTGTTTGGCAGCGCGTTCCACGCGCATCATGGCGCGGTCGTCGCGCTCGGGATCGTGGTGGTAGATGGCAAGCGATCCCACTCCGGCGGCTCGGCAAAGGCGAACGCCCTCTTGCCAGGTCGAGTGGCCCCAACCCTTCTTCTCGCCCATCTCGGCGTCGGTATAGGTCGAGTCGTAGATGAGGAGATCACTCCCGGAGATGAGCTCGAGGATCTGCTCGTCGAGACCGCCTGGCTGATGCTCGGTGTCGGTGACGTAGCAGACGCTCGAGCCACCGTGCTCGATGCGGTACCCCGTGGCGCCGCCTGGATGCCGTAGCGGGCACGTCACCACGCGAACCTCTCTTGCGAGCGCGAAGGAGCCGGCTGGCTCGATGTCGCGCAGCGCCTTCACGCCCGGCATGACGTCCAGGCTCACCGGGAAAACCGGAGGCGCGACGTGCGTGGACAGCGCCTTGCGCAGAGAGTCCTCGGGCCCATGTCGCCCGGCGATGATCGTCACGTCGCACGAGATGTCGTAGCTGGGGCCGAAGAACGGCAGCCCGCAGATGTGATCCCAGTGGATGTGCGACAAGAGAACATGGAAGGTCCGCACGCCCTCCTTCGTCAGTCTCGCACCGGCCTGCCGGAGCCCCGTTCCGGCGTCGAGCAGGATGGTGGTGGCGCCTGCCTGGACGTGAACGCAGCTGGTGTTTCCGCCGTAGCGCATGAAGCGTCGCTCCGCGCACGGGATGGATCCGCGCACACCGTCGAACGTCACCAGCATCCGTTGTCCCTATCGCAGCCGAGGCGTCTTGAATACGCCAGCATGACACGCAATAGAGTTGCAACGACGATTCGTGACGGATCTGGGCGACCTTCGCCTTTTCTCACTTCACTCCTGCGAGAAGCGAAGGTCCGAATAGTCGACCTCGATAGGTGGGGCCCCGAAGGGCATGGCCGCAGGCGGCTGAAGCCCGAAGGCAACCTCGCCCGACGAGCCGTTTCGCGGCGTCATGGGCGCGGGCGCCATCTCGGGGATCGACAAGCAGACCTACCAGATGGATCCCGGCAACTCTTCCGAGGCGCTGCGTGAAGCGCGCCTCGACATCGCCGAGGGCGCCGACATCATCATGATCAAACCTGCCATTCACGGGCTCGACATCCTGCGTCGTGTCAGAGACGAGATCGACGTCCCGATGTTCGGCTATCACGTGAGCGGGGAGTACGCGATGCTCTGCGCTGCCGCGGATCGCGGGTTGATTGACTACAAGCGTGCGCTGCGCGAGACGCTGCTGGTGGTGAAGCGTGCGGGGGCAGACGCGATCGTCACCTATGCAGCACTGGAGGCAGCGCGAGATCTCGCCGGTAGGTGAGCTCTTGTGCTTTGCGAGGGCGTCTCGTCAGCCCGCTTGGGCTACGACGGTTCGGCGATGGCGTTGACGACCAGGACCAGACGGCGGAGGCCCAACGCCTCGATGGGTGGAGACCGGTGCACGAAGCCTCGGTTCCCAGGCCACGCGTCACCCTTGAGAAGCACGACTTCGCCATTTCTTGCGCAGCGAATACTCCGTGCGTGCGGAACGATGGCCGCGTTGGCCAGCTCGTTGGACGAGTAACCCTTCCCGATCGCGCGCCGATCGACGGCACTGTCTGGCGCACACTCTGTCCCCGGCCCGGCGTAGGTGCACACCATGCGAACGCCCATCTCGTCGCTGTGAAAGCGCCGGCACGCGTCATCCGCGAGGAGCGCGAGATTGACGGAGATGTCTCGCGGCTCGACGAGGCGGGCGTAGAGTCGAACGAGCGCGACGACGTCCTTCTCGAGCGCCCAGCGCAGCGCCACGGGCGCCCGCCCAGCGACCATCTTTCCCAGGCGGCTCGCCAGATCGTCTCCGCTGCCCACCACGAGTCGGGACTCGAAAGGGTCGGTGGTCGACGTGAACGTCGCCAGATCACGCTCCGCGAGCGTGTCGAGGCTCCGCCACCAGAAACACGTGTTGACGTCCATGTCACGGATCGCGGTCAGCGCTTCAGGCTCGCGCACCACGAGGGTCCTGCGATGTGAGTCCCGCGCGACGGTCGAGGTCCGAGCGGCTTCGGGAACGACGTGCTGTTCAGTCACCCATCCTTGATAGCCACACGACTCCATTTACGCAACTGACTTGCATATATGTGTTGCCGCGGCACGCCACCCCAAGCTACGAGCATCGACGATGCTCGACTGGCTCATCATCGGAGGGGGAATCCACGGCACTCACCTGTCACGGGTGCTGATCGGTGCGTCCGGGGTCGCCGCCGATCGGGTGCGTGTGCTGGATCCCCAGGATGTCCCGGCCGCCACGTTCTTTCGCTTCACCCAGGCGACCGGGATGACCTACCTCCGCTCGCCGGCGGTCCACAACCTCGACCTCGATCCCCACGCGCTGCGGCGCTTCGCGAAGCGCGCCTCTGGCAAGCGCGTCGCGCGGTTCGTCCCTCCGTACGACAGGCCCGGCCTTGCCTTCTTCCGCGCCCACGTCGACGCCGTCGTGAAGGCCAACGGGCTCGGTGAGCTCCGCGTTCGAGGTCGAGCCTGTGCGCTGACGCGAAGGGGCGCGGCGCTACGCGTCGAGACCGAGCACGGATCGTTGGAGAGCAAACGAGTCATCCTTGCCATCGGGATCGGCGAGCAGCCTTGCTGGCCCGCCTGGGCCAGCTCCGTCAGCGCGCACCCCGACCGCGTCGCTCACGTCTTCTCTCCGGACTTCGACGCCTCTCGCCTTCGCGGCGCCCGCCGAATTGCCATCGTGGGCGGCGGGATCACCGCCGGGCAGCTCGCGTCGTCGCTTGCTTGCGAAGGTACCGCCGTCACCCTCTTCTCGCGGCATGCGCCGCGGGTTCATCGGTTCGACAGCGATCCGAAGTGGCTCGGACCTCGGGGCCTCATGCCGTTCGCCGCGGAGAAGAGCCTGACGGCCCGGCGCAGCCTCATCGCGCAGGCTCGGCATCGTGGATCGATGCCCCCCGAGGTGGCGGGGCGCATCGCGAGCGCAGTCGCGATGAAGCGCGTAACCGTGGTGGCGGAGGAGATCACTTCCGCGGGGATCACGGAGGGCGGAGTGGCGCTCACCGCCGCCTCGGGCGCCCGGATCGAAGTCGATCGTCTCGTGTTCGCGACGGGGTTCGAAGCGCATCGCCCGGGCGGCCGCTTCCTGGACGAGGCTGTCGACCAGATGGGTCTCGAGTGCGCGGCGTGCGGATATCCGATCGTCAGCCCGTCGCTCGAATGGGCGCCCGGTCTCTTCGTGTCCGGGCCGCTCGCCGAGCTGGAGCTCGGTCCGGCGGCGCGCAACATCGCCGGCGCACGCGCCGCCGGGACGCGACTCGCTCGTTCGGCTTGACGCTCTCGGCTCGATGAGTGTTTCACGCGCCTCTCCGCCAGAGCATGGCGAGCCATGGCTGCTCTTCGCGAGGCCGCCGCTCGGGCCGATAGTAGTGCCTGATCTCGTCGAAGCGCGCCGCGACAAAGAGCTCGCGCCAGACGTCGAGGTCGAGAAAGCAAGCGTAGCGACCGTCCGCCCAGCTCTCGTGGTTGTCGCCCCGCGGGTTCGAGCAGAAGAGAACGCCTCCCTCGCGCAGCGCATTGCGCAGCCGGGCGAGAACCTGCGGAAGGCGCACCCTCGGAACGTGAAAAAGCGATGCGTTGGCGAAGATCCCATCGAAGGTCGCGGGCGGAAGGTCGAGGCGAAGAAGGTCTTGATGAAGGACCTCGACCCCCGCGTGCGCTCGCGCCATCTCGACGAACGCGCGGCACCCGTCGAGGCCGACCACATCGTGTCCGCGCCGAACGAGCTCGACGAGATCACGACCCGGGCCGCACCCCAGGTCGAGAATGCGAAGAGGCCGATCGCGCGGCAACGCGCCAAGGAGCGCGTCGATGTTCTGGGACACGTCATGGCTGCGCGTTCCGTCCCAGAAGTCGCGCGCATGGGCCTCGTAGTACGCGAGGGTCTTCGCGACAGCGTCACGGGGGGGTGGGCTTGGGTCGCATCGCAAAGAAGCGGGGGCCACGCCTCGTCTCGACCGGGGAAACTATGCGCACAGTTCGACCCACGGCGCGCTCGTCGGTAGCCCGTGGCACGCGATGAGCGACCGTTTTTCTGGGCAGAGGATGGCCGCCGCGTTGGTGCTCGTTCCTTCGATGTCGTCGCGGCAGATGGAGAGAGGGCCCCCGTCGCAGTCCGCGAAGAACGACTTGAGCGCGCAGACGTCCAGCGAACCGCGCCTGTTCTCCGCCAGCGCGGTCATGCGAGCCCGCCGCGCTTCCGAAGACGCACTCGCGGCGTCGACGTCCATGCTGACGTGCTCGGGAACCAGGCAGTGGTTGGTATGTACGAAGGCGCCACCCACCACATCCAGGCGATCGAGGCGCCGCGCGGTACACTCCAGCGCCGCCGCGGAGCCCTCGGCGTCCGCGAGGTAGAAGAAGTGCGCCCCAGAGCGCGGGGACATTCCCACCCGCTCGATGGCCTCGGCGACCCTCTTCGAACGCAGCGCTTGGTCGATCACCGATACGTAGACGACGCCGGGGCGGGCGTCGCGGGTGCGAAGGTTCGTCGTGCCGGCGACAAGCCCGTGCTCATTCACCCCGAGGAAGGGCAAGCAGCCCACCGTGGTGAGGCAGATGCTGCGGGGCCCCGCGGTCGGAGCGCGCCGGACGGCGACGACGAACGGCATGTTGTCCGTACCCAGGTCCCACGTTTGTCCGGCGAGAAGCGTCCCATCACTCGTGACGTCTCGCTGCGCGAGGATCGCGGTGCAACCGCCGAAGAGCTCAGCCCCCTCCCACCAGGACAGGGCGTCGCGGAGATCGGTCATACCGTTCATCGCCATCACCTGCTCCACGTCGAGTCCGGATCCGCGGGCGATGCCCTCCATCTCCTCGGCCGTCTCGGGATCGAAGTCGGAGGTGATCCGGTGGGAAGCGAGGGCGATCCGAAGTAGATCGGCTTCGGTGGCGTCCCTCCGCCCTTGTTCGTTTGCCTGGAGCAACGCGCTCCGCAGACGCACTGCGTAGAGCTGGCGAATGGCTTCGCGCAGCTGCTCCCCGAACGCTTCGCCCATCGTTCGACGTGATCCCGAAAGCTCGACGACCTGGAGCAACTGATTCGCGGATCTCATGCCACCTCCGACATTGCTACGTCGAAGTCTAACATATGCAAGTCAGTTGCAATGGCGTGTCGCGGAACACGGCGTGATTCGCGAAGGGGGGCTTCCCCACTGACCACGGGCGGGCCGGGCTTGTCCGACCGGTCTTGCTTCATCGATGTGCAATAGGATTGCGGTAAAGCGGAGGGCTACTAGTCTCGGTCACCATGCGTGACATCGTCCAGCTCGTCTCGACTGCCGGCACCGGATACGCGTACGTGACGACCAAGAACAAGCGCACCATGCCGGGCAAGATCGAGAAGAAGAAGTTCGACCCCATCGTCCGGAAGCATGTGCTGTTCGTCGAGAAGAAGATCTCCAAAGGTTGAACGTGTTTTCTCCCCGTGATGAAGGGCGAGCGGCGGCGTCGCGTCGGGTCCGGGAGTGGGCCCGACCGCTCCTCGATGCTGGTGACGAGGACACGGTCGTCGTCACCGAGCTCAGGTGCACGGAGCCCGGCTGTCCGCCCGTCGAGACCATGATCGCTTTGCTTCGCGCCCGCGCGGAGCCACGCAAGGTGACCATCCACAAGCCCATCAGCGAGATCACCGAGGCTGACGTCCGCGCGGCGCTCCTCACGGCGCCGCATCACGATCATTGAGCTCGGGCCACGCTCGCTCGGATCACCTGAACCTAGCGGCGGCGAGCCGCATCGTGCGCGCTACGAGCTGCGCGGTCAGCACGTGGTTCGCAGCGATGAACCAGAGAGGCGAGAAATCCTTCCGGATCACCCTTAGGTCGCCAAGCCTCGCTCGACGAGTCGGTGTCCGGCCAGACCAGGCACCTCAGCGCTCGAAGCAGTAGAACCGGTTGTATCTCGCGGAGCAGCCGTTGGGGGCTGACGCGGTCCAGCGGCGGTCCAGCGCGGTGGCCGATCCGGTGAGGCCGTCACCGCCCTTGCCGTCCCAGTTGCTGCATGTCTCCGACGAGGCGCCACCATGCCTCCATGGTCCCCGTCCAGACCTCGTCGTTCATGGTGATATTTGCCATTTTCTCGTCGACCGAGATCGCTGCCTGGAGTGTGCCGTTCAGGAGGGCTTCAGCAGATCGGTCTTGTTGAGCACGATCACGTTCGCGAACTCGACCTGATCGACCAGCAGATCGACGAGCGTTCGATCGTCGCCCTCCGAGAGCGCAATGGTCCTGGTGCGAAGATCGTCCGAAGACCCGAAGTCGCGGAGAAAGTTGAGGCCGTCCACCACCGTGACCATGGTGTCGAGGACGGAGACGTCGGACAGGCTGAAGCCCTGTTCATCGCGGAACGAGAACGTCGCGGCGACTGGCATCGGTTCGGAGATCCCTGTCGACTCTATGAGGAGATGATCGAAGCGCCCCTCGTCTGCCAGGCGCTTCACCTCGATAAACAGATCACCGCGCAGCGTGCAACAGATGCAGCCGTTGGTCAGCTCGACCAGCGTCTCCTCCGTGCGCTCCAGCGCCGCGCCTCCGGACTTCACGAGCTGGGCGTCGATGTTCACCTCGCTCATGTCGTTGACGATCACTGCGACGCGCAGTCCATCTCGATTCGAGAGCACATGATTGAGGAGCGTCGTCTTGCCGGCGCCCAGAAATCCAGAGAGTACGGTCACGGGTAGCTTGTTCGACATGGTGGTTCTTCTCGGCTCACTGCGGGTTGGGCACGGTGAACGGCAGAAGCGCGATGTTCCGTGCGCGCGCAATCGCCCGCTCCAGGCTCCGCTGCTGGCGCGCCGACAGTCCCGTGGTGCGGCGAGGCGAGATCTTGCCGCGCTCGCTGACGAAATATTTCAACGTCTGGATGTCCTTGTAGTCGAACTCGTGGTCGTTCTTGAGGCCGAGGCGGGTCGCCAGCTTTCGGCCTCGCGAGCCCCGAACCGCCTCCAGATTCACGATCCCGCCATCACCGAAGTCTTCTTCACGCCGCTCGTCCGTCATCTGGCTCTCCATGTTGTGGTCATCAAACGCAAGTCAGTTGCGTTTATTCCGCAGCTCTTGCCGCCATGTCGAGCGTGAGCACGAGACGGCGTTTGCCAGAGGCCTCGATGGGCGGAGAGCGGTGAACAGCCCCGTTGCCCGCGTTGCCGCGATAGCGCTCTCCCTTCAGAACCACCACGTCCCCCGGGTTGGCGTGGCGGACGTCTCGGGGATCGGGGACGGTCGCGCGGTTCGCGGCGTCCATGTCGTGCGTCTCGCTCATCAGGGCGTCGCGTCGCACGGCCGCGTTCGCCACCCACTCCGTGCCGGGTCCCGCATAGGTACATACGAGTCGGAGCGGCTTCCAGTCGGCGTGGAACTTGCGGCACTTGTCGCCAACCACCACTGCCAGCGACGCTTCCACGGCAACTACGCCACGCAACCGAGTGAAGAGGCGCACCACGGCGTGGATGTCGTCCGCGAGCGCCTCGCGTCCACGGGTGCTGGGGAGATCCGCCAAGAGCACGGAGACGTCGAGGTCGCGCCGACGAAGAGTCGCCCGCCGTTCAATGGAGTGGCTCGCTGTGATGTCTTCGAGCCAGCCGAGAAACCTGCGGGGCAGAGGTCGCTCCCAGAGAGCGAGGTTCACGCCGCGTTGATCTATCGCGGCCAGACCCGCCTCGGTGCGAGCGAGGACGAAGGGTTTGGTTTCGAGAGCGAGAGGTCGCTTGCGAGCCGCCATGATGCAAACGTGTTGCAGTAAAGTCGGCGACTCAGGCGGTGGTCGAGGAAGCTCGCACCCGGCATGGCGGTCTCCTCACCGACCTGAGCATGGTCGTGCCGCGCGCTGTCATCAGCGGCTGCAGCGAAGACGCCCGGGACCGCGCCGAGCTCTTTGCCGTCATCGTCTCTGATCCTGCGCGCGCGGGAGCTGCCGATCCTCTCGCGCCGCACCCGTCGAGATGATAGCGTTCGACGCGACGGTTGGTGCCCATTCGTTTTACGAGCTCTCCGCGGCCGTCGCGCCGCACGTCGGGGCCGTTGTGCGACGGTTCGTGAGCGACGGGAGCGGAGTCAGGATCATCGAGAAAAGCACGACCTCCGGGCTCGTCGAGACGAGAGTATCGAGGCACGTTGCTTCGCGTGCCATGTGAACGGAGCTCCCCTGATGAACGAGCTCTCGAGCCCTTGGGCGGGATGGATCAGCGAGGTGGATGCTGACGTCTGCGCTACGCTCGCAGAGGTGCGCTCCGTTGCCGTCTTTGGCGTTGTGATTGCCTGTTCATGTTCGAAGATCGAAAGCCCGGCGCTGCAGGACGCGGGTAGCTCGTCGAACCCGTCGAAGGCACCGCCGTTCGCCCTACCTTTGTTGGCGAGCCCGGTCGGGGGTCCTTGCTGGGTCTCGCTCGTTCGAAACGCCGACGGCTCCCCGGGCGCAGCGCAGCGATGCGAGAGCGGGCTGGTGTGCGACTACACCGAGGCAACACCCGATGGGCCGGGTCGCTGTCGGCGCTGACTTCCGTTCGGCCGGCCCTGTGGTGAACATGTGGAGTAGCTGAGAGCTCGCATCGCGCGCCAACCGAGGGTCGTCCTCGCGCTCGATCCGCGCTAGGCGACGGGTCGTGTTGTTCCTCACGTACACCGGACTCGAGGTCCCCAAGAAGCTCGCTGCGTCTTTCGACAAGGTCCGCGCTGCCATCGAGCGCGACGACCTTCGGAGCGCCGACGTGAAGAAGCTCCGCCAGCACGACTTCTTTCGCGCGCGCCTCGACTACGACGCACGCCTCCTCTTGCAGTTCGTGCGGCACGGCGACAGGCGGGCGTGCCTCGCGCTCGAGCTGATCGAGCAGCACGCCTACGATCGCTCGCGGTTCCTGCGCGGTGCGAAGGTCGACGAGGCGCGCGCGCTCGACCTCACCGAGCCCGACGGCGCCACCATCGACTCGGCCTGCGGGCCGGTGCGCTACCTCCATCCCGGGCGAGCCGAGTTTCATCTCCTCGACAAGCCAATCTCCTTCGACGATCGACAAGAGCAGCTTCATCGCCTGCCGCTGCCGCTCGTGCTCGTCGGCTGCGCGGGGAGCGGCAAGACCGCGCTCACGCTCACGAAGCTCCGCGAGCTCGCCGGAGACGTCCTCTACGTGACGCAGTCCTCGTTCCTCTCCGAGAGCGCGGCCTCGCTCTACTTTGCACATGGCTACGAGAACGACGCGCAGAGCGTCGACTTCCTGAGCTATCGCAAGCTCCTCGAATCGATCGAGGTGCCCGCAGGCCGGGGCGTGACGCTGAAGGACTTCCGTTCCTTCTTCGAGCGCCATCGCGCCGCCTATCGCTTCACCACCCCACACCAGATCTTCGAGGAGCTGCGCGGCGTCATCACGGCATCGGCAGAGGGGCCGCTCGACGAAGAAGCATACGCAGCGCTCGGCGTTCGCCAGTCGATCTACGGAGCCGCCGAACGGCGCGCCGTGCACGCGCTCCTTCCCAAGTACCGGGCATGGCTCGCCGAGCAGGGGCTCTACGACCCGAACCTCCTCGCGCACGCCTACCGGCCGCGAGCGGAGAGGCGCTACGACGCCGTCGTCGTCGACGAGGTGCAGGATCTCACGAACGCCGAGCTCTCGCTCGTCCTCGCCGTCCTCAAGAACCCCAGAGGCTTCTTGCTGTGTGGCGACGCCAACCAGATCGTCCACCCGAACTTCTTCTCGTGGGCGAAGGTCAAGAGCCTCTTCTATTCGCACGAGACGGAGGCCCTCGAGGCCCCCATCCACGTCCTGGAGGCCAACTACCGCAGCAGCAGGACGGTGTGCTCGCTCGCGAACACGCTGCTGAAGGTAAAGAATGCCCGTTTCGGATCGGTGGATCGCGAGAGCACCGCGCTGGTGCGGCCGGCGGCGGAGAGCGAAGGGCGCGTCGCGGGACTCGTCAAGACCGACGCCGTGCTGCGCGAGCTCGACAAGCGCGTGCGCGGCTCCGCGCGCGTGGCCGTCGTCGTTCTCACCGACGACCAGAAAGCCGAGGCGAAGCAGCGGCTCTCGACGCCGCTCGTCTTCTCCGTCCACGAGGCGAAGGGCCTCGAGTACGAGTCCGTCATCCTCTACGACGTCGTTGGCACGGAGAGGAACGCGTATCGTGAGATCGCAGCTGGCGTCACGCGGGCCGACCTCGACATGGATGAGCTCACCTACGCACGCGCGAAGGACAAGAGCGACAAGTCGCTCGAGATCTACAAGTTCTTCGTCAACGCGCTCTACGTCGGTCTGACCCGCGCGGTGGAGACCGTCTACATCGTCGAGAGCGACCCCGGTCATCCGCTCCTCGGGCTCCTCGGCGTCACGTTCTCGGAGGATCTCGGCGCGTTCACCGCCAAGGCTTCGAGCATCGAGGACTGGCAGCGAGAAGCCCGCAAGCTCGAGCTGCAAGGAAAACAGGAGCAAGCGCTGGCGATCCGCCAGCAGATCCTGCGCGCAACGCCGGTGCCGTGGACAGTGCTCGACGAGCGCGGCTTCGACGAGGTGCACGCGAAGGTGTTCGCGCCGCGGAGCGTCTTCAACAAAGCGAAGCAGCAGCTCTACGAGGCCGCGGCCTTTCATGAGCTCTCCCCGCTGGCTCTCGCCATCGAGAGGCGCTGCGACTATCGCGCGCCCAAGCGCTACGCAGAAACCGTGACCGCGGTCACCGAGCGCTTCTTGCCGATGTATCGCGCCACCGACCACGGCAAGGTCCTCGCCGACGTCGCACGCTACGGCCTGGAGCACCGCAACATGATGTCGCTCACGCCGCTGATGATGGCGGCCGTCGTCGGAAACGTCGAGCTGGTCACCACACTCGTCGAGCGGGGGGCGCGCGTCGATACCGTCGACACGCTTGGTCGCATGCCGCTGCATTTTGCGCTCCGCTCCGCGTTCCGCGACGTGACGTTCGCATCGGAGAAGCTCGGGCCGCTCTACGAAATGCTCTGCCCCACCGGGCTCGATCTCCAGGTCGACGGTCGGCTTCTGCGCCTGGCGCGGAGCCAGGGGGAGTTCTTCGTCTTCGCGGCGATGATCGCGATGATGCACACCCTCTACGGTCGCTACGGCCAGCGGCGCGCCGGCTTCGGCGCCTCGATGCTCGACGACGCGACCATCGCAGCCTTCCCTCGATCGGTGGTCCCCGAAGCGCGTCGCCGTCGCGTCTACTGGAACGGCGTCCTCGCGCGCGCCGAGGTGTCTGGGACCTATCGCCCTGCTCGCAAGCTGTGGCGCCGCGAGCGGATGGGGCACTACGTCCCGAGCGAGCACGCGCTGCTCCGCACGAGCGACGAGGCCGGCAACGAGCGCTTCCGTTCGGTCCCTGAGCTGCTCCGCATCGGGCTGCTCGACGCCCATGGCGATCTTTCGTGACCGCCGCACGAGCTCGCTACGGAAGCGGAAGGGAGGCGTCGTCCAGCATCCGATCAGCCTCCGACACCAGCTTCGCCGCATCGATTCGCTCGAGCGCTTCGAAGGGAGCTATCAGCGGGGCGTGGCCAACGCGGACGCGGCACGCGCAGCGCGGGCGGTGAGCGTGCGCTCGGCCAGGCCACCGCCGAGCAGGATCGCGATACCGAGCCACTCGACGGCCGCGATCTCCGACGAGAGATGACCCGCCAGCACGAGCGCGCACCCGACCACGGCGATGAGCAGCGGCCAGATCCGCCATGCACGCCACGATCGCACGCCGCTGAGGACGATCGACGACCCGATGGCGAACGAGAGGAGCGCGGTGTGCTGGGTCTCGGTGATCGCCGCTCCTACCCCCAGCACCGAAAGCACCTTCGCGTAGGTGCTCAGGCAAGCCGGGCACACCGCGCATGCGAGAGCTGGCGCAAGCGTGCCGAGGAGACCGAGCGCGCCCTTCCGTGGGGCTTCTTCGCGGGCCGCCAAGGGCCGTTTGTGCGCCGCGCATGCGCAGCTGCCGTGATGACCATGCTCGTGCTCTTGCTCGCGTGCCTGTGCCATGGACCAGTGCTTAGCGTTTTGGCGCGTGGGAGGCAACTGAACGCCGTGGCCAGCCTTGACATTGATGCAAATGAATTGCATCAATGCCGCGATGTCCTCCGATGACGCGCGCCTCCCGGTCACGGTCCTCTCCGGCATGCTTGGCGCTGGCAAGACGACGCTCCTCAACCATGTGCTCTGCAATCGAGATGGCATGAAGGTCGCCGTCATCGTCAATGACATGAGCGAGATCAACATCGACGCCGCGCTGGTCAAGCAGGGCGGCGCGGCGCTCTCCCGTGTCGACGAGAAGATCGTGGAGATGCAAGACGGATGCATCTGCTGCACGCTCCGCGAAGATCTCCTGATCGAGGTGACCCGTCTCGCCGCCGCGAACCGATTCGACTACCTTCTCATCGAGTCGACGGGGATCTCCGAGCCGATGCCGGTCGCGGAGACGTTCACCTTCGAGGACGAGTCCGGCCGAAGCCTCTCCCACGTGGCTCGGCTCGACACGATGGTCACTGTGGTCGACGCCGTTCGCTTTCTCGAAGACTGGCAGAGCGACGACGAGCTCCGCGATCGCAAGCTGGCGCTTGGTGAAGACGACCAGCGCACCATCGCCGATCTGCTCGTCGAGCAGGTCGAGTTCGCGAACGTCCTCGTGATCTCGAAGGTCGACCTCGTGAACGCCGCCGACATCGATCGACTCGAGGCGATGCTGCGCCACCTGAATCCCGAGGCGCAGGTGGTGCGCGCGGACCGCGGGAAGGTCCCGGTCGGACGCATCCTCGGGACCAAGCTCTTTGCCTTCGAGCAGGCCGCGCAGGCCCCGGGCTGGCTGAAGGAGCTGCGCGGTGAGCACATCCCCGAGTCCACGGAGTACGGCATCTCGAGCTTCGTCTACCGCGCCCGAAGGCCCTTCCACCCGGAGCGCTTCTGGGCGCTCCTGCACTCGGAGGACGAGGTGTGGCAGGGGGTGCTGCGCTCGAAAGGCTTCTTCTGGTTGGCGACCCGAATGGGACTCACCTGCTCATGGTCTCAGGCTGGCGGCTCGGCCACCTGCGAAGGCGCGGGCTCCTGGTATGCCGCCATGCCCCGCGACGAGTGGAACGTGGACGACGAGACGGAGGCGCAGATCGGTGCCGACTGGAAAGAGCCCTGGGGTGATCGACGACAAGAGCTGGTCTTCATCGGTGCCAGCATGGACGAGGCGGGCCTGCGGAGCGCGCTCGAGGCGGCGCTCCTGGAAGATCGTGAGATGCTGGTCGGCCCCGATGGCTGGCGCGCGTTCACCGATCCATTCCCGGAGTGGATCACGGAGATCCCTGGGGCGCCTTCGTGAGCAGCTTCGTCGTGTCGGAGGTGGTGGGGCTCGCGAGGATCTTCGACGACGACGTCAACGTCGGCGTACTCGAGCGCCGGCTGTCTCCGTCGGTTGCCGCCTACGCCGAGGTGCTGGCCTCCGATCGCGCGTGGAGCTTCACCACCCTGATGCAAGCCAGCGGTGACCGAGCCAAACAGATCGCGCGCGAGCTCCCGGCGGGGCCGGGGCGTGAAGAGCTCTGCGGCGACGTCGCCTTCTGGATGGAGGTCCTCGCCGAGCTCACTGGCACAACGCAGATCGGAGTGCGTCTGGCGCGCCTCGAAGCGCCCATGTGTCCGGCGCTGCATGTCGACAAGGTCACGGTTCGTATCGTCTCGACGTACACAGGCCCCGGGACCGAGTGGATGGAACGTGGATCGCTGCGACGCTGCCACGAGGGTGATGTCGTCCTCCTCAAGGGAGAGCGCTGGCCCAAGAACGAAGGACGCGGCGCGGTGCATCGGTCACCGCCGAACGACGCGACCTCACGCCCCCGTGTGCTTCTCACGCTCGATCCACTGGCGTGACGTCGAACGACTTCCCGCGCGCTGCGGTTCACGTCCTCACCGGCTTCCTCGGAAGCGGCAAGACCACGCTCCTGCGTCACCTGCTCGGCCACGCGTCGATGAAGGACAGCGTCGTCATCGTCAACGAGCTCGGCGATATCGCGGTCGACGACGCGCTGATCTCCGAGGTCCGGGACGACATGGTGGTCCTCGCATCCGGCTGCGTGTGCTGCTCGATGCGCGATGATCTCGTCCGCTCGCTCTGCGATCTGGTCAACAGAACGAACCGCGGCGAGCTCGCGCGCTTCCAGCGCGTGATCATCGAGACCACGGGGCTGGCCGATCCCACGCGGATCCTGGCGGCGCTCACCAAGAATGGCCTCGTCACGCGTCACTACCAGCTCGAGACGCTGGTCTCGACGGTGGACGGGACGATCGGCGCGAGCAACTTCGATCGGCATCCCGAGGCCGTGAAACAGGCCGCGATGGCGGACCGCATCGTTCTCACGAAGGGCGACCTCGCCTCACCGAGCGAGCTCACCGCGTTACGTGAAAGGATCCGCCGCATCCAGCCACGTGCGCCCATCGTTTCGAGCGTCGCTGGCCGTCTCGCGCCGACGGACCTGTTCGGAAAGAGACCCGCTCACCTGGCCCCCGATGCGCTCCCGGAAGGCTACGGCGATGAGCACGCGCTCCACGATTCTCACGGAGATGGCGTTCGCACGTTCTCCGTCGCGCTCCCTCGCGCGGTTTCGTTCGACGCGCTCGCGCTCTGGCTCTCCACCATGACCCAGTTTCACGGAGACAACCTGCTCCGCGTGAAGGGCATCGTTCGTCTGGTCGGCGAGAGCGACCCCGTGGTCGTCCAGGCCGTCCAGCACGTTGTCTACCCGACGTACTCACTGCCCGGCTGGCCAAGAGAGGATCTGCGCTCGCACCTCGTCTTCATCACCCGCGATCTCGAGCCGAGCTTGCTCGCTTCGATCCCTGCCTCGCTTCGCGCTCTCACGGTCTGATAGCGCGAGGAGTCGCGGGCTCGCGGGGCCAACGACGGGTGTTCGTTCCGGACCGCGAATCGGCGTGGCATACTCGTGCAATGGCGCCCGCACACCGGATCCACTACTCGCTCGGCGACTACCTGGCGCTCGAGGCGTCCAGCAACGTCAAACACGAGTATCTGGACGGCCAGATCTACGGCATGGCTGGGGGAACGCCCGAGCACGCCGCGCTCGCTGCCGCCTTCGTGGGCCTGCTGTTCCCGCAGCTTCGCGCCGGCCGATGTCGAGCTCACGACGCAGATCTGCGGGTGCGCGTCCGCACGACGGGCTTGGCGACCTATGCCGATGTGACGGTTGTGTGCGGACCGCGCGAGCTCGATCCGGAAGACGTCAACGCCGTGACCAATCCAACTTTGATCGTCGAGGTGCTGAGCCGCAGCACCGAGGACTACGATCGCGGCGACAAGTTCGAGCACTACAAGGGCCTCGCTTCGATGCGGCAATACGTCCTCGTCTCGCATCGCGAAGCGGCCGTCGAGGTGTGGACTCGCGGTGACCACGGCTCGTGGACCTCCGTCGTCGCGCGCGAAGGCGAGGCGGCGTACCTGACATCGATCGGCGCAGAGGTCCACGTCCGCGAGCTGTACGACGCTGCGGCCCAACCAGCGATCTAGAGTGTTTGCTAGCGACTTGTGTTGATACCTTCAGACGCGCATCACTCGGCAATGCAGTTCGCCTTGTTGCTCGGATCGGTCACGAAGCCCGACTCGCAGTGACACTCATCGCCGTGGAGATGGCCGTGTCCCCCTCAAACGTCGGAGATCTCGGTGAGCGTTCCGCGGAAGGTGAACTCCCCCAGACAGAGCGACTCGCCGCCCTGCACCAGCGTGGTCTTGCCGCTGGAGTCGGAGATCTTCACCTCGCGAAGCGTGATCGCGGAGAGGCTGCCCATCACGCGCCCGTCGTTCTTCATCTCGAGCGCCGTCAGGGCGAACGCGCCGCCCTCGTCGGGCATGAAGGTTTTCGTGCACTTCGTGGCACCACCCTTGGTGCTGCATCCGGTCTGGTAGACGACGCACAGGGCGCAGGTGTCGTACCCCATGTCTGCTGCGCGCAGCGTACCCGACGCTGCCTTGGTCGGACCACCGGCGCTCTCGTAGCCCTCGACCGAGAGCGCGGTCGTGCCCGAGGCCATCCGCACCACCCACGCGGAGCCTCCTGCAGAATCGTCGCCGAAGTTCGCCTTGCCAGCGCCGGAGGGCATCGTCGCCAGGGCGCATGCGGGAGGGGCGGTGTCCGGGGGCGGCTCGCTTGCGGCGGCGTCTGCATTCGTGACCGGCGGGCCGGGCGGTGACGTCAATGTCGTCGTGCACGCGGCCACGCCGAAAGAGAGCACCACTGCCGTGGTGGTGAAGGAGAGCGTCCGAAGTCCCATGGCTGGCAGTCCTTTCGGAGGCGAGGTTCGACGCCACTATGCAACGGAGTTGCAAAAAGGCAAGACAGTGCCGCTACGCCCGTTTGGGCTTCATGCAAACAGGTGGCGTTCAGGCGCGATGGAGTTAGAAGCTTGCGCGATGATCCTCTGCCTGCGCCGAGCCCTCATGCCCGCCGGACTCCTCGCGCTCATCGGCTGCGGTGCCGGGAGCCCTTCGACCGCGTCGCCGGACGAGCCCCGACGCGGCGGCGGTCTCGGCGTCTCCCGATCCCGAGCCGACGGACGACGCGGGCTCGGCCGACCCCGCAGCTGGGTGCGTCCACAACGTCACCAGCGCCGACGTGGACGAGGCGCTGAGCTCGAAGAAGCCAGCGACGGACGACCTCGTATGGATCGTCAGGGGGAGGAGCGGCGACACCTTTCTCACGCTCACCGTCCGCGAGAGCTCGGGCGCCAAGGGCGGCGCATCCAACGGGAGCTTTGGCGCGGAGCAGCGCACGCCCGCAAAGGCGAGCGTCGCCTTGACGGTGCAGACAGACTGTCACGCTCACGGTGACCACTATCATTGCGGGCCGACCTTCGTACCCGAGAGCGGGAGCTGGTCGTTTGCCAGGCTCGATACCAGCGCAGGCGGGCAAGTCGACGTGGATCTCTCCGCCGAGCTCGCGCAGGTCGCGATCAAGGGCGGCCTCGCGCGGCCGGTCGCCGGTAGCCCCCGGATGTGCCTCGGCTCGCTCGGCCTCCACGCCTGACTCAGCCGTGAACCGCTGCGACTCAGGAACCCGAAGAGGCGAACGCGATGCAGATGGTCGACTGGAGCGACGGCACGTACGAGCACACCGCGGCCACCCTCTCGGAGGCCGCCAGGCTCGGCGTCGCGGCGGCGCAGATCACTCCCGGCGCACGCGTCCTCGACCTGGGTTGCGGCACGGGGAACGCCGCCCTCGAGGCCGCGCGGCTCGGCGCGAGGGTGCTAGCGGTTGATCCGGCGTCACGACTCCTCGACGTCGCGCGCACGAGAGCGGAGATGGAAGGCCTCACCATCGAGGTCGCGGTGGCCGACGCCAGCCTCATTCCTGCGGACGACGCGAGCTTCGACGCGGTCGTCTCGATCTTTGCAGTCATCTTCGCGCCGGACGCGACGCGCGCCGCCTCGGAGATGCTTCGCGTGGTCCGCCCCGGCGGGCGTATCGTGCTGACTTCCTGGCTACCACGAGGCGCGCTCGCCGAGGCCGGAATGATCCTTCGCGAGGCGCTGCTCGAGCTGCAGCCCGCTCCCGCCGTTCCGAGCTGTCCTCCGCAATGGGGGAATGACGCGTACGTGCGCGCGCTGTTCGAGGCGGCACGGGCACGCGTCAGCATCGACGAGCATGAGATTGTCTTCGAAGCCCCCTCTGCGGAGGCTTGGTTCGCGGAGCAGGAGCAGCACCACCCTTTCTGGCGTTTCGTGCGCCGCTCGCTCGCCGACCGTCCGGCAGCCTGGGGTGCCATCCGCGAGCGATCGATCGCATGTCTCCGGAGCGGCAGCGAGGAGCCGGACCGCCTTCGCCTGAGGAGCGGTTACCTGCTCGCCACGATCGTGCGTTGATCCAGAATTCGGCGTCTACGACGGGACCGCGACGCGCCAGGCGATGACCAGTCCGAGCACGATCCCCAGCACCCCCGCGCCGCGGACGATGAACACCCGGGCGGCGACGAGTCGTCCCGCGCCGTAGACGAAGGGGGCGGCGAGTATCAAGGTGATGGTCATCATGCCCAGCACCGTGCCCACGCCGAAGAGCGCCAGGTATGCGAGCGCTCCACCGCGCGATCGGATCTCCGTGGTCGCGAGGAGCACCAGCGCGCCCGAGCCCGCCAGCCCGTGCACGAGCCCGATGGCCAGCGGCCGGATGGAGGTCGGAAGGCGGCGTGCGTTCGTGGCCAGCGTCCCGTCGGATCGCTCTGCAGTACGGGCACCCCGCAGGGCGTTCGCCCCCAGCAGCACCAGCATCGACGCTACCGCGAGCTCCATCACCACAGTGGCCGAGCTCGGCATCGAGACCCCGAAGAGCACCATCGCGACGCCCACGCCCAGCAACGTCGCGGTGTGTCCGATCCCCCAGAAGGCCCCGATGCGCAGCGCCTGTCCGATGCGCTGGGTCCGACCCAGGATGGACGTGACGGCGACGACGTGGTCGGGATCGCAGGCGTGTCTCACGCCAAGGAGGAAGCCGAGCCACAGTAGCGGTGTCGCGGTCACCGTGGTCTCCTACCATGATGCAATAGAGATGCAAAAGACATTGACGTGAAGAAGCAAGGTGATTGCGTTTATCGGGCTGACGCGCTATCCCCAGCCCATGAACGAAGCGAGCGTTGGGCTGGTCCCCGTCACGGTGCTCACTGGTTTTCTCGGCTCGGGCAAGACCACGCTCTTGAACCGGATCCTCACCGAGAAGCACGGCAAGCGCATCGCGGTCATCGAGAACGAGTTCGGCGAGATTGGCATCGACCATGCGCTGGTCATCGACGCCGACGAGGAGGTGTTCGAGATGAACAATGGGTGCATCTGCTGCACCGTTCGAGGAGATCTCATTCGCATTCTCGGCAACCTCATGAGGCGTCGTGACAAGTTCGACCACATCCTCGTCGAGACCACCGGCATGGCAGACCCGAGCCCGGTGGCGCAGACGTTCTTCGTCGACGACGAGGTCAAGGACTCGGTCATCCTCGATGGCATCGTGACCATGGTCGACGCCAAGCACGTCCTCCTGCACATCGACGACAGCGACGAGTGCAAGGAGCAGATCGCGTTCGCCGACGTCATCATCCTCAACAAGACCGATCTGGTGACGCCCGCCGAGCTCGACGCCCTCGAGAGGCGGATCCGGGGGATGAACGCCATGGCGCGCATCCACCGCGCGACCCGCGCCGAGGTGCCCATCGAGGCCGTGCTCGACGTGGGCGGCTTCGACCTCGATCGCGCCATGGAGGTGAAGCCCACCTTCCTCGAGCCCGAGTACCCGTTCGAGTGGTATGGCGTCTACGACGTGCCGGCCGAGGGCCTGCGACTCGAGCTCAGCGAAGGGCCCGATCCCTCGATGAGCGCCGTCCTGCTGCCGCTCGAGACGACGTCCGAGGACGAGCTGAAGGCCTCGGCGGAAAAGGCGATGCGCCTCTTCTCTGCGCCGCCCCGGCGCGCGCTTCCGGGCGAGGTCGTGCAGGCCGGCTCGACCCATCACGAGCTCGTGCTCGAAGGCAGCGGGGTCAAGCCGTTCGTGCTCACGGTCGCGCGCGCCGGGCGCTTCGCCCTCTTCACGCAGCACCTGCCGGAGGAGTTCGGCGCCTCGGTCCGGTCGCTCGACGGCGCGACCGTCGCGCCGCAGAGCGAGGTCGTCGTCGTCGCAGGTCACACCCACGACGAGTCCGTGACCTCGGTCGGCATCCACACCGAGCGCCCCGTCGACGGCGAGAAGCTCGACGTCTGGCTCTCGACGCTCCTTCGCGATCAGGGGGCTGACATCTTCCGGATGAAGGGCATCCTCGACATCGATGGCAAGGACGAGCAGTTCGTCTTCCAGGGCGTTCACATGCTCTTCGACGGTCGCCCCCACAAACCCTGGGGAGGCCGCAAGCGTTCGAGCGACCTCGTCTTCATCGGCAAGAATCTCGATCGCTCCGCGCTCGAGGCCGGGTTCTTCGCATGCCTCAAGTGACCGACACGGCGAACATCGCGCCGCTCACCGGCGTCTTCACCACCCAGGTCGCCGACTTTGCGACGTGTCTGGGGTGGTCACGGGACGGGCGAGCGCTCGCCATTGGTGACGCGTCCGGCGCGCTCACCGTCCTGGATACCAGCGGCAAGGTCGTCTTCGCGGAGGAGGCTCACGAGGGCGGCGTGCAGGCGCTTGGTTGGGTCGAAGACGGCCTCGTCACGGGCGGTGCTGACGGCGCGGTTCGGCTCCGGCGTCCAGATGGCGCAGCCCGGCTCGATCTGCCGGGCTCCTCGCGTCCGGGCGGGCCCTGGGTTGATCACGTCGCCGTTTCTCCGAGTGGAGACCGCTTCGCGACCGCCGCGGGGCGCACCGCCCGCCTCTGGACCTCCCGCGGCGAGCCCATCTTCGAGACGGAACCTCACCCCAGCACGGGAGAGTAGTCCGTCGTAGGCGGTATCGTCAGGGAAGGCTTGGCAAGGAGGGGCGCTCGCGTGTGGTGTGAAGCGGTGTCGTCCAGCAGGGCTGGAAATGGACGGTTCCGTGGTGGCCGCG
>Ga0105047_10004776_pt1 | contig 23488 bp, 17 predicted proteins | sample MAT04_FD_78384 | JGI IMG/M metagenome (GOLD analysis project Ga0105047, IMG submission 78384) | Freshwater microbial communities from Lake Fryxell liftoff mats and glacier meltwater in Antarctica - MAT-04 (megahit assembly) | ecosystem: Environmental > Aquatic > Freshwater > Ice > Liftoff... | reverse complement strand
TGTCAACAACGCAGCGACGGAATCGACGGATTCGTTGCTGGTTCGCTTTCGATCGAGCGTCTGCAATGGCGTGTTGTCGAACGTTCCATTCTTCACTCGTTCGCGGTGTTCGTTCTGCAGCCGCTGCTTGCGTGCGATCTCGTCGTCGTTGCCCTTCTCGACGAACCCCGGCATTGACAAGCTCGGTGAGCAGACGAAGGCGATGACTCCCGTTCCTTCGCGGTGCCCGTGGTAGTATTCGAACTGTGTCCATGAGCACTGAAAGCCAGGTCGATCCGGAAACGGATCACTGGCGTCAGTACCGTACCCCAGGCCAGCGAGATGGATAATGCAATCGCTGTCAGCGATGGTCTTAACGAGCAGCAGCTTCACATCACCGGGGGCGGACTCCAGGCTCTTGTCCTGTGTCAGGACGCGAAACCCACCGCGCCGGAACGCGCCATCAAGGACTTCTCGCCATTCCTTGAGATCAACCGTGGCGGCACTGAGAAAGACGGTGGGGGCGGACATGGGAATGTTCGTGTCCTGAATCAGGGTTATTTCGAACGCGACCGGGATTTCGAGGCTGAGAGTCTACAGATCTTCGTCGAACTTCATTTGTCGTTGAACCGTATTTTGTTCGCATCCGGCGACAAATTCCCGGAATTCTTCTAAGGTAGCTCGTGCATTGTTCGTCATTCGGAATGCATGACATTGCCGCGGACGAAGGGAGAACGATGAGAAAGTCTCAGGACCACGATTCGGTGCCGGAGTCCGTCTCCAGACCGGAATCAGGCGGTTCAGCAGAATCGGCATTGGCGACTTCGCAATCCGAGTTCATTAAACGGGCGCTCGAACAGTACGAGAGTCCGCTGATTCACTACGCGCTGAGGCTGACGGGAAACCTGGATCGGGCGCGGGATGTTGTGCAGGACACGTTTCTCAAGCTTTGTCGGCAGCCCTTGAACAACTTCGACGGGAATCTGGCCCGATGGCTGTTCACTGTGTGTCGCAACGGAGCTTTCGATCTTCAAAGGAAGGAGCGACGAATGACAACCACTGCAGAACTCAATGATCAGCCTTCGACGGCACACCAATCTCCCGAGGCGACAGTGATCGCTCGCGATTCGGCGGAGAGAGTTTTTCAAGTACTGGATCAACTGCCCGAAAATCAGCAGGAGGTTGTTCGGCTGAAGTTTCAGAACGATATGACTTACCAGGAAATCGCGGAAGTCACAGGATTATCTGTGACGAACGTCGGATTTCTGCTCCACACCGCGATCAAGCGACTTCGCGAACTGCTGCAGCGTGAACAATTGCTGTCGGCGGGGTAATGAAATCCTGTAGGCCGGACCAGGCGCTGGGCAGTTCCGGCATTTTGGTTCGCCTGCCGGAACAGCGCTGCGCTTGGTCCGGCCTACTCACACATACACACCCACAAATACACATACCGAGGTTTTCCATGACGACATCCAATTTTCATCCCGATGATCCACGACTGACGGCATATGCACTGGGAGAGCTAGATCACTCCGGGCAGACGCAGGTGGAAACGCTGCTTGCCGAATCCGCAGACGCCCGCATGGACCTGGAGCGAATTCGCGAGACCATTGCATTGCTTCGCAGTGAACTCACGTTTCAGCCAACATTGACGCTGACAAATTCGCAACGCGAGATCGTCGAGCAGGCAGCCGTTGTGCCAAAGCCAATGACGCTGTCGACATCGGGCAAAACGTCTCGCTGGGTTGTCGTTGGGCGAGTCGTCACGACAGTCGCGGCTGTCGCGGCGGTGGCCGTCGCGGTTCCGTGGATGTTTCACAGCTTGCAGGATGATGCGTCGCATTCGTCGGCGGACGATTCGCTTGCGTCTGCCGCCAAGTCCGTTGGTGGCGAATCGATGCGGCGTGAGGAAACAAGTCAGCCTTTGGGCGCGACCGAGTTCGTCCTCACGGACGAATCTGGCTCGATGAACCGCGAATCGCGTGCAGGTGAAGTCGTTACGGTGAATACCGTTGAGAGCGATGCTGAGACTGCCGATTCGTTTGCGGTTGAAGAAGAGGCCGGGAAACCCGTTTCGAATGAATCGCTCACTACAATTGTCCTTTCCGATGGCCTGCAACTGAGTCCGGCAGGCTCGTCCCCGCCATCAATGAAAGGCGACTCCTCAGGTAGTCGCGGTGATGCTCAGGCGAGCCAGGCTGGAGACGCAGGAGAATCAACGAGTGGTCGCCTTATGTTTGGTGACCTAAGCAGCAAGAACGTGCCTCTGACACAGAACAGCGTCGCTCCCAACGAGAAAGCGTCTCAAGGCAGAGATGGTTTCGCAATATTGGGAGCAGATTCTGAATCGGTAGTACTCAGTCGCAGTAAATCTTCGACCACTGAGCTCTCCGAAGCCCTCGGATTTGAATCTGAGTCCAAAGCGGCGACCGAATTCAGCGTTTATGGTGATCGCGAAAGAGCAGCATATGCATTCGGACGGCGTCCCGAAGAGTTGCAGCAACTCGGAAAGGGCTTCGAACATGGCGAAGAGCGATCCTTCCCCTTCCGTCGTCGCGGCCTCAGTGAAGCTGCTCCAGGCTCAGAAACCTACGACGCGATCATCGAGAATGTGTTCATGACACCGATGGAGCAGCCGCTATCGACGTTTTCGATCGACGTTGATACGGCGTCGTATGCGAACGCTCGGCGTTTCATTCATCAGGGCCAACTGCCGCCGGCCAATGCCGTCCGCATTGAAGAATTGGTCAACTACTTTCGCTACGATTACCCGGCGCCAACCGATGGAAGTCCGTTTTCGGTCAACGTGGATGTTGCGACGTGTCCGTGGAAACCGCAACACAAGTTAGCCCGAGTCGGACTGAAAGCCCGCACGATTGCCGAAGACAAACGACCGGCGACGAACCTTGTGTTTCTGATTGACGTCTCAGGATCAATGGCGGCGGAGAACAAACTGCCGCTCGTCAGGCAGGCACTCAGCGTCCTTGTGGCAAAAATGGGTGAAAACGATCAGATCGCAATTGTCACTTATGCGGGAGAGGCGGGACTTAGGCTGAATTCCACGTCTGGGTCACAGCGAAACATCATTCAACAGGCCATTGATTCTCTGTCATCCGGCGGATCGACGAACGGTGCCGCCGGAATCCAGATCGCTTATGACACAGCGATCGGTTCGTTTATCAAGGGCGGAGCCAATCGCGTCATTCTCTGTACGGACGGCGACTTCAACGTCGGGGTGAGCGATGACAACACGCTGGTGGAGATCATTCAGGAGAAGGCCGCAAGCGGCGTCTTCCTGAGCGTCTTCGGATTCGGCATGGGCAACCTGAAAGACGCGAAGCTGGAAAAACTCGCCGACAAAGGTAACGGCAACTACGGCTACATCGACGGACTTAAGGAAGCTCGCAGGGTCTTCGGTGAACAGCTCAGCGGCACGCTGATCACGGTCGCCAAGGACGTGAAGTTGCAGCTGGAATTCAACAACTCGACTGTGGGAGCCTACCGACTGATCGGTTACGAAAATCGCGTTCTGGCGGCTCGTGATTTCGATGATGACACCAAAGACGCGGGAGAAATCGGAGCCGGTCATACCGTGACGGCGCTCTATGAGATCGTGCCGAAAGCTGTCTGGCTGACTCAGGTGGGGCTGAACCCGGAGAAATTCGATGTCGTTGAGAAGAACGTCGAAAACAAAGAAGAAGTCGATGACCGACTCTTCACCGTCAAGTTGCGACACAAACTGCCGGATACGGAAACCAGTGAACGGTCGATGGACTACGCTGCAATGGATTCCGATGTTCAACTGTCAGACAGCAACGTGGATTTCCGATTTGCGACCGCCGTTGCTGCGTTCGGGATGCAGATTCGCGATTCTAAGTTTCGCGGACAGTGGACGCTGCAGAATGTGCTGGCGATGGCCGAAGCGTCACTTTCAGCAGATCGCAATGGCGAACGAACGGAGTTCACCGATCTGGTTCGCGGAGTGATGCGAATCAAGGGCGAATCGGTCCTTGATCCCCGTCTGACATCGCACCCTGCCGTTGCCGCACCAACGATCGATATTCCCCCGGAACTTGCTGCCAACGACGCTCGCATCAAGGCGACCGTCGATGGCAAGTATCGTCGATTATTGAAGAAGATCGAAGTCCGCAGCGACGTCGCGACATATGGCGATTTTCGGGACTTCGGTCACTGGGACAGAACAGCATACTCCGGCCACAGCGACCTGCCAATCGGCTACTGGGTCTGGGTCTACCCCAACTGGTACATCTGGGGAGACGCTGTTGAAACGCCGAATTATGAATGAGTCCGGCGAGCGGAGTGGCGTGAGCCGTCCGGTACCTCGTTCTTGTACCGGCAAGCTGACGCACGCCGCTCGCCAATTCTCTCAATCCTGACCGCGTGGAGTATAATCCGACAGCAAGAGTCGCCCTTCGATGGGGATGAAACGGGTTGCGGCCTGGATCAGGCTTGCCGCAGTGAGTTTTCTTGCACCGTACACTTCGACCTCCACGCCGTGGTTGTCGCGGAGTCGTTTGACGACAAGGTCAAAGTCACCATCGCCGGATGCCAGCACGGCGATATCACATTTCCTGGCAAGCTCAATCATGTCAAGTGTGATGCCAACGTCCCAGTCACCCTTCGCGGACCCATCGCGTCTTTGAATAAACGGCTTGAGCTTCACTTCGAAACCGATGGACTTGAGGATCTGCTGGAACTTCATCTGCTTCGGGTCACCGCGATCGATGGCATACGCGAAGGCATGCACGACATTCCTTCCCATGGTCACGGCTTCCCAGAATGCTGTATAATTGAAGTGGCAGCCGTGGATCTCCTTCACTGTGTAAAAAATGTTCTGCACGTCTACAAAGATTGCGACGCTTTGCATCAGGTGACCTGCCTGCCTCCTCGCCGGTATCGGGCGATTCGATGTGATGATGTCCAAATCCGGAGTTTATCGTGATACGCAGGAGACTGCACCCAACTCTAATTCGCGCGCCCAGAAATGAGTCAGGCGAGCGGAGCGGCGTGAGCCCTCCGGTACCTCGTTCTTGTACCGGCACGCTGACGCATGCCGCTCGCCTATTTGCTCACTCACGGCCGCGCGAAGTCTTTGCCCAACCTCCTGCCGTCACGCCAGGATGTCCTGAATTACATGACCGGCGACGTCGGTCAATCGAAAACGACGACCGTTGTATTTGTAGGTCAGACGTTCGTGGTCCATGCCCAGCAGATGCAGAATCGTAGCGTGCAGGTCGTTGAGGTGGACTCGGTTTTCTACGGACTTGTACCCGATCTCGTCTGAGTTTCCGTAGCTGACTCCGCCCTTGACACCGCCACCAGCCAGCCACGCGCAGAAGTGATGGGGGTTATGGTCGCGACCGGGTTTGTCTCCTGTCTGTGCAATCGGCAGCCGCCCGAATTCTCCGCACCAGATGACAAGCGTATCGTCCAGCAGACCGCTCGCCGCCATGTCACTGAGTAATCCTGCGACCGGCTTATCAGTTTCTCCGGCGAATTGCCTGTGATTGCCTTCAATGTCGCTGTGTCCGTCCCAGGATCGCTGATTCTCCATGCCGCCGGAGTAGATCTGTACGAAACGCACGCCGCGTTCGACCAGGCGACGAGCCGTCAGACACTGTCGCGCGAAGTGGTCGCATTGTTCATCACCGATGCCGTATAGATCCTGCATGTGTTTCGGCTCAGTCGCCAGATCCAGTGCTTCCGGAGCTGCCGCCTGCATACGATACGCCAGTTCAAAACTTTCAATCCGCGCCGCAAGTTCCGTATCTGCGGCATGCTGTTCCTGATGCAGTCCGTTGAGTTGCTTGAGCAGAGTCAGCTCATTCCGCTGCGCGGATTCCGTCAGCGATGCAGGTCGCACCAGGTTGTCGATCGCTTCGCCTTGAGGTCGCAGGTACGTTCCCTGGTAAACGCCCGGCAGATATCCGGCGCTCCAGTTGGCCGCGCTTCCTTTGGGCAGGCCGCGGCCCTTCGGATCGCTCATCACAACGAAGCCTGGCAGATTGGCACTTTCGCTACCGAGGCCGTATGTAACCCACGAACCTACGCACGGGAATCCCATCCGCGCGAATCCGGTGTTCATGGCAAACAGGGCTGGCGAGTGATTGTTCGACTCTGTATAACCGGACTGGATCACAGCCATGCGATCGACATGTTCGCCCAGATGAGGGAAGATATCCGATACCATCTTGCCGCACTCACCGCGCGGCGTGAACGTAAACGGCGACTGCATCAGATTGCCAACTGCGTTCTTGAAAAAGCCGGTCGTGTTTTGAAACTCCGGATCGAATTCGCGAATCGTCTTGCCGTTCCACTTCGTCAGTTCAGGCCGATAGTTCCATGTGTCCACGGGACTCGGGCCACCGTTGATAAAGATCCAGATCACGCGTTTGGCCTTCGCGTCAAAATGTCCGGACTGCGGAGCCAGCGGATTGAGCGATCGATTGCCGAGACTGTCTTCTGCGGATGCCGCTTCCAGCAGCCCTTCGTCACGCAGTAAGCCTGCCAGGCCCAGAATCCCAAGTCCACAACCGCTGCGCTGCAGCATGCTGCGACGGGAGAAATTTGCTGTTGTCATAGTTTGTCTCCAATCAGAATAGGTAGGCCGGACCAAGGCGAGCGGCAGATTTCTGGTTACCGTCGAAAACCGGGGGCTAGCGCCCTGCGGCTAATAAAATCAGCCGCCACGCGCTAGCGTCCTGTTGTTCGGCCTACAGACTACTCCACATACACGAATTCATTCATGCTCAAAATTGTCTGGCAAAGATTGATAATCGCCTGATTGGCGTCGGGTTGCTGATTCAAGAACTGCACACTGGCCGCAGATTCAGCGTCCGTGGGAGTTCGTCCAAACGCCAATCGCCACGCTTCACGCACTGTTTGCTCAGGAGCATCCTGCGGCAATCGCTTGGCGAACGCCGTGGCATAATCTCGCCCCTGCGGACTGTTCATAAACATCAGAGCCTGAGGCGCGATCGTAGTCACCGGGCGCTGGCCGATGCTGACAAGATGTTCCGGCCAGTCAAACAGCATCATCATCGGAATCAACTGACTGCGCTTGATGAAAAAGTACACACTGCGGCGCGTCATGTTCTGGTCGAGTGTTCCCGGACCGAACTGAGTGAGATCCAGCCTCCCGGAAACCGCCAGCATTGAATCTCGAATCGCTTCCGCTTCCAGCCGTTGCGGAGTGCGTCGCCAGAGCAGCACGTTTTCGCGATCAATCACGGCGCGTGGTTCATCGTACGCACCGGATTGCATGTATGTCTGACTCAGCATGATCAGCTTGTGCAGGCGCTTGAGTTTCCAGCCGTGCTCAATCAAATCGGACGCCAGCCAATCCAGCAGTTCCGGATGACTGGGTCGTTCGCCGGAAACGCCAAAGTCGTTGGGCGTTGAAACAAGGCCGCGACCAAAATGGTGCTGCCACAGCCGATTCACCATCACGCGCGCGGCAAGACTGCCTGCGCCTTGTTTGGGATCTGTCATCCAGTTCGCCAGAGTCGCCCGACGGAAGCTGGTACGATTCCAGCCTTCCGGCGGTGTGACCTGCCAATGAGACAATTCAATGCCTGCCGGAGCCAGAACCTGCAGGAATCCGGCGCTGACGACTTCCTGCTTCTGATGGACATCGCCGCGTTTGAGCAGGTGCGTCTCCGGATAGAAATGCGGGAAGCCGCGATCGTCAGCGTGGTGGCTCATGTGCGGCAGGCCTTCGCTGGTCACCATGACTTTGGCCATCTGCAAGCCGGGGCCTTGCTTTTCGAGGTCCAGTACGGCCTGTCGCAGTGAGCTCATTTCTGCATCGCTGGTGGCGAACCATGCAAGTCCCGTCTTCCAGTCGTCCGATGATTCGTCGATGCTCTTACGAAGCACTTCCAGAGCGTGCAGGACTTTGGCATCCGGTCCGCTGCTGCCAACTTCCGGCATCGCCTGGACTTGATCTGATACAGACAAGCGAAAACGGCCGAGCGTATGCTGAGGATTTGGATGATTCATGGACATCGTGATCGTCCATCGCGCCGCGCCGGTCAGCTTTTCGGACGGATCGAGATCAAACACTGCCGCCTGGTCTTTGCCGATGCCTCCTGCGTCCACCGCCCAGCCGGAGACAGGATCGCTGTCGATTGACGCGGCAACCGAAAGTGAATCCGTGTTTTGCTGATGAGTGGCTCGCGCGGCCGCGAGCTTCATGGGATATGCTTCCAGCCTGTCATCAGTGCGGGAAGCATCAACCGGGGCAATCGTCACCTGCAAATCACCCAGCACAAAGTTCCCGTTCCCCGCACGCCCGGGGCCGTGTTGCGGAAGCGATTCATGCGTCAGGGCTTCAATTCGCAGAGCATTCACGCCGGGCCGAAATGATTCGGCAACGATCGTAATGACTTCCTGCGCCGGTGCCGCTCCGGTGGACAGGATTGAGGAATCCGGTTGCAGATCAAATTTCGTCCCGGCCGATGAATCGACCGAAACCACGTGCAAAGTCTCCCACGGACCCTGGGGTGCGGCGGCCGGTACGGTTGCCAGCCAGTCACGAAATCTGCCTGGCAACTGAGTCTTCTCATACTCCGCCGCTGCCTGCTCTTTCGACGCCAACTGCGAGTCAAATGCGTCCTGTCGTTTGCGATTCTCTTCCGGTGACAGGTCAATCTCCGTCTCCGCACGAATCGCCGAGCTGAACGTGGCAGCCATCCGATAATAGTCGCGCGCGGGAATCGGATCGAACTTGTGATCATGACAACGCGCACAACCGATCGACAATCCAAGGAACGACACTCCTGTGGTCATCACCATGTCATCGAGTTCATCGTAGCGCGCCGATTCGAATTCGGCTTCAGTCAACTGGGTCGGAAAAGCCCCGGCACCCAGAAACCCCGTGGCCATCATCGCAAGAGGTTCCTGAGGAGCCAGCTCATCCCCGGCGAGCTGCCACTGCACGAATTTATCATACGACAGGTCTGCATTCAGCGCACGGATCAGGAAGTCGCGATAGTGATAGGCATTCGGTCGATCATAATCCTGTTCGTAGCCGTGCGATTCGGCAAACCTTGCCACATCCATCCAGTGCCGCGCCCAGCGTTCACCGTACTGCGGCGACGCAAGCAATTCATCAATCAGCCTCGACCACGCATCAGGATCGGAATCGTGTTCAAACGCATCGACTTGTTCCGGCGTCGGCGGCAGTCCGATGAGACCCAAGTAAGCGCGGCGAATGAGCACATGTCGATCGGCTGTCGCATTCGGCGAGAGCGTCACGGCTTCCTGTCTGGCCCGCACGAAATGATCAATCGGTGTTCGACACCATGCGGCATCCTCCACCATCGGCGGCGCGGTCGGCTGCAAAGGTTGAAACGACCAGAACTGCCGATCACTTTCTTTGACCTGCATTTCCAGCGCAGGCGTCGTTGATTGTTCTGCCAGCGGCGCATCGTACGGAGCGCCCAGATTGATCCATGCGCGAATCTGTTCAATCTGCTCATCGGACAGCTTCGGTTTCTTGAACGGCATATGCGGATCCGCTGAATGCTCGATCAAAGCCACTAGATGACTGTCGTCCGCTGCCTCTGTCACGAACCCGCTGCTCATCAGCAATTCGCGCGTTGACAGATCGAAGTCGCCTTTCACGGATTTGCCGCCATGACAATCCAGGCACTGCTGTGTCAGCGTCGTGCGCACGGACGACTTGAACAAAGCAAGCCCCTTCTTCGCGCGTTCAGGATGATCGGCGGGAAGCCGCTTTTGTTCGTCTGCAACGACCGGTTTCAACAACACGAGCAGGAACAAGAGACGCACGGCAAACAAACCGCAACGCATCGGGGAACTCCTTGTCAGGCAGGAATTGGCCGCCATCGCAAGGTACGCAGGCAGCAAGGTGAGGAACCCATTATACGCAGATGGCTGTTGATTCCAAAACCATTGTCGCCCTCTCGCTCCGTCGAGAGGAGCCTTTCACGTGGCCACATAATTGAAGTTGCAGCGTCATACCTCCCAGGTTCGGCGAGCGGTGCGGCGTCCGCCCACCGGTACGACTGCGACTTGTCCTGGGAGATGGATTTCGAAGTCCTCGTCGATCCAATGTTCCAGACACAGGAAGGTGATTCAGTCCCGAAGGGACGACAAGATGTAGCCACGGGCGAGAGCCCAATGGTACTCGATTTGCGATTAAAGTAGCCGTCACTCTCTGAGTGACGAATGCCAAAGGCCGCGTTTTGCGGCCTGCCTCACTCGGAGAGTGAGGTCTACTTTGTTAAAACGAGTACCATTGGGCGAGAGCCCGTGGAACACGATGATGAAACGTCGAAAGTCCCGAAGGGACGACAGGTATTGCCACTGCGTCGTCTCATATCGTCCTTTCGGGACTGAGAATCACCTGTGTATTTCCTACCACGGGCTCACGCCCGTGGCTACAACCTGCCGCCACATTCGTGGCTCAAACGCAGGATCGCATCGCCCTGACGTGCCATTCATACATCCCGTGTTTTGGCGGAAAAATCCTTCATGGCGTTGGGGAGAGGGGACATTCGCAAAACTATCGACAGCTTCATCTCTGACCGCGCTGAGTAGAATGGCCTGTCCACCGGCGAAATCACTCAACACGCTCGCCGCGCAGCGAGCGTACTGTCTGGAAACCATGTGGAACACCGACGGCAGCCGACGACGAGTCGGCGCGTTGTAACTTTTCAATGTAGGTTGGACATTCCTGTCCGACTCAAGAGAATCCCTCCCCGAGACCAAAACGCCGTCCCTTCGCGACCATCAGTCCCCACCCCACACTGAGCCCATCAACATGATCACAGACCTCTGGATCGAAAACTTCAAAGGCATCGGCAAACGCCAGCACATCCCTCTGAGACCCATCACGCTGCTGTTCGGGGCGAACAGTGCGGGGAAGAGCACTGTACTGCATGCTCTGTCGTATCTCCGGGAGATCCTTTGTCACAACAACACGAATCCGACAAAGTCACTGGGAGGAAACCCAAACCGTCAATCTTGGGGGCTTCAGCAACTTAGTCCATCAGCCTGACGGGAAGCAGGTGACCATTGGCGCGAGAAGCGAAGGTTGGGGCGATGTCTATGATGAACGTTTCTTTCTATCTCAAAATGTTGACGAAACTGATGAGCGCAATCGACAAGTCGGTGAAGTTGAATGGCTCCCGTGGACAGGCTTTGCATGTCATGCAACTGAACCTCCAACGACGATCGAAGTGGTTGTTTCGGAGTCTCAGATAGTTCAACTGAGATTTCAAGTTCAAGGAACACCGTCGGTTGTAATCTGGTCGGAGGACCTCAAGCTGGAAATCCCAGCACATCTCCCCGTGACCGGGCGGCAAGCACCCGCCTGTGCCGGCTGGATCGACGTTTGGTGTGGGTTTCTGACTCCGGAATGCATCGGCGATCATTATTCTCACCCGGGATCGCTTGCGGATTACCATCAGTCTATCCATGAAGCTGGTCAAGACAGACGCACAGCCGCTGTAGAGTGGCTTTCTTCGCGACTTGAGCCGCTCTATGGCGACGTTACTTCTGGAATCGAGGCGGAGCCCTTACGTAATCACGAAGAGTATCTCATTTCGCTCAACATTCTTGACATGCCAACGTGCCCACGGGCACTTCCTGGCAGCATGCGAGAATTTCCTGGGACAGTTCCACTGGATGACGTTCTCGCGGCGATTCAACTCGATGCATCTGTCGACACGAGTATAGATGTGCATGCTGAATGGTCGGGACTTTTTGTCATGCTTATTAAATCCGAAGATGGACCATCCGCTGGCTGCGTTGTTCCCGCATGGCTGATTGGCGACTCTAAACGGGAATCCCATTTTCTTTCAGGGTTGTCTCGGCTCAGAGTAGCCTGCTGTCGTAGTCCATTCGCTGCTGCGTGGAAGTTCCCCTCATTTCAGACGTTGATTTTGTCGCCGAATACTCCGTTGAATCTTAGTCTATGGGACCGAGGATCGGGTTCCGAAGTCGATCAGCACTTGCTCAGCAAGATGCAGGCATTGATTGACGCTATGGTTCGAGGCAGCTTGGTTTCCCTGCAGCATTCGCTTAAAACCGCGATCTATATCGGGCCAAAACGCAGTACGGTGCCGCGACATCTGAACAGCAGCATGATGGATGAATTCAGCAGTTGGGCCGATGGCCTTGGGGCTTGGCGCTGGATGTCGATTTGCGCAGAAAAGGATTTGGCGTCATGCGCTCGTTGGCTAGGGGATAACGTTAGCGGATTGGGAACGAGCTTCACATTGGTTCGCGAGACATTTTATGACGTCGATACCAAAACTGTTCATGCCGCGATGAAGAATGCAGTGAGTAAAGATGAGGAAGGGGACGCCGACATGTTTGTGGAGTTCGAAGCGGAGTCAGATAGCTGGCCGAAATCAAGCAAAATCGTAATCAAAGATAATCGTACCCTCCTTCGAAGGCATCCACAGGATATCGGCGAAGGTATCACGCAAGTAATCCCAGCCATCGCATCAGTCGTACAGTCAATCAGCGAAAGTTCGAAGGTTGCGTCCATGGTCAACATTGAACAACCCGAGCTGCATTTGCATCCGTCACTCGCGGCGCGACTCGGCGATCTCTTTCTAACTGCAATCAAAAAGCCAGGATTTGCCCGGCTGCTCATCGAAACCCACAGCGAGCATCTCATCCTGCGCATCCTGAGACGCATTCGGCAGACAACCGATGGTGAAAGGCCCAAACATATTCCGCCTGTGAAGCCGGATGATGTCTGCGTGCTGTGGGTTGATAATCTCGGCGATGGAACCACTTTCACTCGGCTGCGGATCAGCGACAGCGGCCGGTGGCTGGATCGCTGGCCAGATGGCTTTTTCAGTGAGCGGCACGAGGAGCTGTTCGAATGATTTACGAATACGCAATTGACCCGGAATGTGATCAAAACACATTGTGGCAGGCCCTCAGTCAGTTCGGCATACATCGTGGAAGGATCCTTGGCGAATGCCCATCCAACTTCCGCAAAAAACTGAAGAAAGCAATTCAAGTTGCGGCAGGGGAGGACTACGACGAACGAGATCGACTGGTGGCACAATTCGAACAGATGCTAGATGAAGGTTGGTTCATCAAAAGGCAGGGGCAGGAATCCGCGTACAACAATTCGAAGGACACATGGATTCAAAAGATTCTTCCAGGGCATAAGCGGCAGCCATTCCGAGGACTGATTTGCGATGGCCCGAAGGAGCTGGATTGCGTACTGACAAAATACGATTTGCGGGATGCCAATCCATTTTGGTTCGTCGATCAAACTCCGATTGTTCAACGTACTGCAGATGATATTGCACAGGCATTCGCACCTCTTGGCAGAATCAGCACAGATTTGCAGATCATCGATCCGTACTTTGGTGAGAATCCTCACGGCTTTGCATCCATCCCTGCAATCATTGACGTATCAAATTGCGAACACACACCATTGCAGCGAGTGGAGATTCATACAGTCCATGAACCGGGCAGAAAAGACGTTTCGAAGATAAAGAACAGTATTGAGCATGCCCTAGGTACGGAATTTCGACGTACGCTTCCAAAATCATTGCCTATCCGCGTTTTTATATGGGAGACCGTCACCGATGGAGACGGTTTTCATGATCGATACATACTGACAAATCTTGGTGGTGTCGGTGTCTCAATGGGCCTTGATGTTGGCAAGAATGACGGGTTCGGCAGCCATAAGAACACAATTTTTCTCCTCAGTCCAAAACTCTACCAACTTCGAAAAGATCAATTCGACACAGACAGCGTGCTGCACAAGAGGAGGATCAGCGAAGGCGTCATCGACTATAAATTAATTGAAGAACTTGAGCTTGTTCACGGGCGTTTGCAACTTCGACCGTGCCGCAAATCTCGAGAGTCCTTCAATGGCTGAACAAACACGAAACGTGATTGATCCGCAGATTTGCCACGGTTCGACGTTGAAAAAAGGGAACATTGTACTTTAGTGGATAAGTAGAATGTCCACTTCTTTCCCTTTTATTTCTTCCTGTTTAACGACCAATACTCCGCCAGCCGTAGGCTGTCAGGACCACAGATCCCGCGAGGAATATCGCCATTGTACTCGGCTCCGGCACGACGTTCAGACTCAGTTGTGGGACGAAGGCTCCATCGCTGTCAGCGTTGTCGGCAGACGCGAACTCATATCCTCGATAGGGGTGGCTGAACGGAGGAAGGTCGAGGTCCGAATTGACGCGAAAGACAGCGTACGCAGCCATGGGCGTGCCGTCTGGCCGGTAAAGAGACTGCACGAAAGCGAGTAAACTATCACCAGAGACTTGCAAGCGACCGGCGCTGGTCGTTGGCGTAACCAGCCCGTAGTGATTAATGCATCAGTACTGAGCGAAGCGCTGCCGTCGTAATAATCCGAACCGAAGATAGTCGGAGTAGAGCGGACGCCAAGGCCGAACAAATCGGCATTGAAGTCCGGGACGGTTGTGACTGTGAATTGCGAAATCCCCAGATATTGGAGGTCGAGTTCTGCGCCAACAATCGAATTAGGAGTGGAACTTGGGGCAGAGCGAAAAAGAGTACGATAGCCTGTCCATGTACATCGTTGCCAGCAACACCGACCCGGACCATGGGATCGAACAGGTTGCCAGCCAAGGCATTACCGACTGTGCCATCGCCAGCATGGCCGCTGACCGTAATTACGCCGGCGCACGCGGTCCTCGCTACTCCGAGGGTAAGTATGACTGCCACGCACCAAGAAGCAATGAGGTACAATTGACCGGCTCCACTTTTTGTTGTTTCCGGGATGCTGACTTCCAGTGCCCGAACGATACGGTCCAGCGTGGCCGCGCGACAGACCAACGAATTCAATGCCAGCAACTCGCGGTCATCCGTTGCAACAAATCATCAAACACACTGTTGATCAACAAACCTCGATCTGAAGTTTAGCAATCTCGTCACAGAACACAAATGTGAATACCAAGAGTATCGCCAAGCTCTTAACATTCTCCGATTCACACTCATCGAATTTGCACATATCTGGTCGCAATCCCTGAATCAGTTGACGTGCTTGCCGTAATTCCGACGAATCAATGCCCGTCTTTGCAAGGTCGTGTGCCATAGCATTGCGGATGTCCTTGATCTCATTTAATGCGGGCAAGAAACGGCGATAATCGTCAATTTCAAATTCTTCGTCTGCATCGCGAAACAATTTGAGAAAGTCCTTGAATGAACAAAGCTTCCCGTCAAGCATTCGTTCCTCAATGGCCGGATCAAAAGATGCCAGCAATCGAACAAGCTTCGATTCAATCAATAGCACAGCGCTGAAAAATCGACCAACAAGAGTGCATTCTTCATCGGTCCTCTCACGAACGGAACGAAATCCTTCAGTCATCAATTTAAGAAGACGTTGGCTATTCTGCTCAGGTGTTCCCGGCTCGTTGAATCGTATTGGATTGTATGTAGTCATTTGGTGTCGATACGAAGAGTAGACGATTGCCTATCAACGCGACACACGTCAGCCGATGAGGTTCGGACTCACAGTGTGCTGCATTCATTGTGTAACGGCCCCGATGACCGGATGCGAACATGCCACGTATTATCGTAAGCAAAGGCGAGTTGAGCATTCCGGTGCATCGTATCGTTCAAATAAGCCGCTGTCGCGGCGGAGTTCTTTGGGAGTCCATCGTACCGGGGAGTTGTAGCGGCGGGGCAGAACAGGCCAACTTGGGGCAACGCCCCAAGTTTCGTCGGCGACAATGCATTTTGCCCAGAAAGGGCAATACAAAACAGCCTTGTGGAACCCTTTCAGGGTTCGTGTTCGGGCGAAACGACAACCTGGGGCGGCGTTCATCCGCATTTGCGAATTCTCTTGCCCCAGGCTGATTTGCGCGAGCCTTTCAGGCTCAATCTCAGCACCCGCAGCGACCATCAAATACAAGTCATTTACCGTACGTGGGTGACCGCGCACTTCATTTCGCGCAGAACCCGTTATTTGAGCATCTGACTCTCAAAACAGGTGTATTCGCCGCAGTATCAAGGCTGAGGACTGAACGCCAGCAAATGAATCGAGCGTTTGCCGCCGAATTTCTTGCTCCTTATGAGCTACTCAAGCAGGACCTGTCAGGCACATCAATCTCTGAAGATGAAGTCGATGATTTGGCACAGGCATATGGGGTTTCTGCATTCGTTGTACGCCATCAAATTGAGAATCATCGTCTCGCCAGGGTTTCTACTTAACGCGGGCTTCGCCCGCACCCCATAGTCGTGGATCGCTCCGCGATCCAGCGTTGGATCGCGGAGCGATCCACGACTATAAAATCATGCTCGCATCCTGGGCTTACGAAACAGAGTAAGACACTAAGTGGACGAACCTTGAAGTGCGATCCTTATTGCACGCGATCGAAACGATAGATCCCTTTTCCATCGACAGTTTCCAGCATGTAATACACATCACCGGCTTCGTCTTCTCCGAACGCAAGCACCGGAAATCCGGTGGTAGCAATGCCCATGTTGCTGGTGACCTTGCCGAGGGCCTCGTCATACTTCAAAGCCCAGATTTTGCCGCTGATAAAGTCGGCGTAGAGATACAATCCGTGCAGTTCAGGCAGTCGTGAGCCGCGGTAGACAAACCCGCCGGTGATCGACTTGCCAAGCTGATGGTCGTATTCCCAGATCGGTGCGAGCGGTGGATCAGCCGGTTCGAATGACTTGTTGTTGAATGGATAGGATGCCTCTCGAATGCTCCAACCGTAGTTGCCGCCGGATTTCACGATGTTGATTTCTTCCCAGAAATCCTGCCCGACGTCAGCGGCCCAAAGCGCACCCGTTTTGCGATCGACGGTCAATCGCCAAATGTTGCGGAATCCGTAAGCGTAGATTTCCGGCTGAGCACCCTCACGCTGCAGGAATGGGTTGTCGGAAGGAATTGCGTAATTTTTATCGTCCTGCTGGCGATCGACGTCAATGCGGAGAAGTGAACCCATCCAGGTTTTCAGGTTTTGGCCGTGGCCCAACGGATCGTTGCGACCGCCGCCGTCGCCGAGTGCGATGTACAAGTATCCGTCGTGCCCAAATGCGATCGAACCACCGTTGTGGTTGGAAAACGGCTGAGGAATCTTCATGAGGACCTGTTCGCTGGCCGGGTCCGCACGATTCGGATCGTTTGCCGAGACATTGAACCGAGACACGATCGACGTGCGTGGTTCCGCTGCGGAACTGTAATACACGTAAAACTGGCCGTTCTTTTTGTAGCTGGGATGAAATGCGAATCCCAACAGGCCTTCTTCATTATCTTTCGCAAAGTCGTGGACTCGATCACGGATATCCATGAACTGTGTCGCGAGTTGAGTGTGCGGATCATTCTGGAAGACGTAGATGGAACCTCGCTGCGTGGCGACAAAGTTCCGGTTGCTGCCATCGCCGGCATGAGTCAACACCATCGGCCTGAGTGTGGTGAGTCGACCGTTTTCATCAGCACCTTCGAAACCTTCCCATTTCAGTTCAGGAAAGGCGACGACACCTTTCAGGGGCAACTGACCATCGATCGGATCAGCGACACCGCCGTCGTCCGACAGCACTCGGATTTTGATATTCCGAAAGGCCACTAGATCGCCGTGGTCCTGCAAACAGATGTGCCCTTTCGTGGCCTTGCCGAACTGAGGAAAGGCCGCGAACTTGCTGGCAGCAACTCGCTGATTCCACTCTTCGTCTCCTTTGAGGAAGTAGAAATAGCTGACGCCATTGATCGCGACTTCGCATTGTCGAGGCGAGATTCGCAGGTAGACAAGGTTCCATTCTCCGGCTGGTCGAGTGGCATCGTCCATATCGCTGCCTTTGAATCCGACCTGGTTTTCGAATTGTGTCGCCCAGGCGGGTTTGACAGGTTTGTAGAGTTGATACAACCAGCCGGATTTTTGCGGATCGTGCCCATCCACATTGTCCTGAATCTGTACCTCCGGTCCGCTGTGCCACGGCTGTGGCTGATCTTCGGTCACGTGAAACATGATGCCGCTGTTGCCGCCTTTTGAGATTCGGTATTCCAGCGACAGTTCAAAATTCTGGTATTCTTCCGTGGTGACAATATCACCAGCCGCATTGCTGATGCGTTCGAGCACACCGTCTTTCACAGCCCAGCCATCGCTCATTTTCTCAGCACGATAGTTACGCCACCCGTTGGTGGTCTTGCCGTCAAACAACAGTTTCCAGCCGCCGCGTTTTTCCGCTTCACTCAGACTGTTCAGCGTCTCGTCACTGAGGCAGACCGCGTCGGATTTCAGGATCTGGATTGATGAGATCAGGACCAGGATGAGTCGAGTGGAAAGATTCATCGAATGTGCTCTGCGTGGCAGGTGTGGGTGGGAGACCAGGTTCAACTTCGGAAATTGCGAGGGATGGCATCATTGTAATCGGACGTCGCCTCATTGTCGTCTCTCCGCAACGACGAATGAGTAGTTTTGGGTGGCCCAAGGCTGCGATTCGTGCAGCCTGGACATTCATGTCCGAGATATTGGCCAGACACCGTCGGATTGTCAAATGGGCGTCAATGCATAATAACCTTCGCTTCGACAGTGTTTCTTGGCCAGGCGACGGACAGGGATGTCCATCCTACGCAGGATTATTCCGCCATCGCACCGAAAACTTGATACATCCGTAACAACTCGTTGCAAATTGCTGGCTGATGAGTACGATTCGACTGTGTGTGCAAACCGCACACTTTGTGCACAGCATTGAGCCGAAGAGTTATGCCCAGGGAAGAATTGATGAGTCTTAATCACGTCGAACGAATTGCTGAGTTTCTGCCAAAGATTGAGGCGTCAGACCCCAGCAGCAGCCACGCTGGCACCACGCCTGGCAGTTTCGCCCGCGCGCCGAAGATCGCCGCCGGACGGCGGGGTGCATTGACGTATTCGTCTCCCGACACGCCCGGAATGCCGCTCCCATCTGATAAAACAGCCTGGGATTTCATGCCAGCCGACTGGGAATTGCGGGCTGGCGTCGAAGACAAATATGAACATGCTGGCGCCTGGCAGGCTCCAGCGGATTTTGAAGCATGCACACAGCTCGAGTTCGCTCGGCTGGGCATCACAACACCAGAAATGCACCGTGTGGCTGAACGAGAACAGCACTTGACTGCGGAACAGATCCGGGACGAAGTCGCCGCCGGTCGCATGGTAATCCCGGCCAACAAGCAGCACCTGAAGTATCAACTGGAACCGATGTGCATTGGCCGTGCCTCGCGAACCAAGATCAACGCCAACATGGGCGCATCACCGGTCTCATCCGGGACTGACGAGGAGGTTGAAAAACTTCAGTGGGCTGAACGCTGGGGCGCTGATACGGTGATGGATCTTTCCACTGGCGGCGATCTGGATGCGTGTCGCGACGCCATCGTGCGCAATAGTACCGTTCCGATCGGCACGGTCCCCATCTATTCAATGATCATCGGTCGGCGGATTGAAAGCCTGACCATGGAAATGGTGCTTGAGACACTGGAGCATCAGGCACGTCAGGGCGTTGACTATTTCACAATTCATGCGGGCGTGCTGCACGAACATCTGCAGTATGTGCGCGATCGACTGATCGGCATCGTCAGCCGTGGTGGTTCGCTGCTGGCTAAGTGGATGATTCACCATGACAAACAGAACCTGATGTATACGCATTGGGAAGAAATCTGTGATGTCATGCGTCGGCATGATGTGACGTTCAGCATCGGCGACGGACTCCGTCCGGGTGGACTTGCCGATGCGACGGATATCGCTCAACTGGCGGAATTGTCCACACTGGGAGAACTGACCGAACGCGCGTGGCGAAAAGGTGTTCAGGTCATGGTCGAAGGACCAGGGCATGTACCGCTCGATCAGATCGAATTCAACATGAAGCTGCAGCGCACGCTGTGTCACGGAGCCCCGTTCTATGTGCTCGGGCCGCTTGTGACCGATATGTTTCCGGGCTACGACCATATCACCAGCTGCATCGGTGCCACGAATGCGGCGTGGCACGGAGCAAGCATGTTGTGCTACGTGACGCCTAAGGAACATCTGGGCCTGCCGAAGAAAGACGACGTCAAGCAGGGTTGCGTGGCCTACAAAATCGCGGCACACGCGGCCGACGTGGCGTTGGGAATTCCAGGAACACGCGATCGCGATGATGAACTTACCAAAGCCCGCGCGGCGCTCAACTGGCAGAAACATTTTGATCTGAGCTTCGATCCCGATACGGCTCGCGCATATCACGACGAAGATCTTGACGTCGATACTGACTTCTGTGCCATGTGCGGTCACGACTGGTGCAGCGTCCGGATCAGCAAGGAAATCCAGGAATTCGCCAGCGGCAAGGCTAAAGAATTCGAATGGGAAAAGGCCAAAGTCACCGCCGCGCTGACAGCCGAACAACAAGAGATTCTTGAAAAACGCGGCGTCTTGTCACCGGATGAGATCCATCGGCTGGCCAGCAAGACAAAGAAGTCGGTCGGCGCTGACGACGGCAAGGGCAACTGCCATAGCGACTACGTCGATGCCGATGCTGCGAAGAATATCCAGGTCGTGCAACTGGGAACTCCGGTGAATTGAGACATCATGGCTCATCCGGGCGTTATCCTGCCGATTCTGCAGAACTGGAGCTGTCACAATTGCGGTGGCTGCTGCCGGGAGCATCAGATCGTCATCACGGCCGAAGAAAAGAAACGTATCGACAGGCAGAAATGGACTGCAGCCGATGGCGTTGCTGACGACCGGCCATTGATCGTCGCGCACGGCACGGATTTTCGACTCAATCACCAGGCCGACGGAGCGTGCGTGTTTCTGGATGAACGCGGATTGTGCCGAATTCATTCAAAGTTTGGTGAAGCGGCAAAACCGCTGGCGTGCCGAGCCTATCCGTACGCCGTACATCCATCGGGTAATTCGGTGACGGTGAGCCTGCGTTTCAGCTGCCCGTCGGTCGTGCAGAATCTGGGGGAACCCGTGGCTCAGCAGCGGCAGACGCTTGAGGAACTTTCGCGCGAAATTGTCCCCGCAAACTACCAGGCTCCGAAGCCACCGCGGTTGTCCGCATCCGATCACCTTGTCACCTGGCCTGGCGTCCTGATGTTACTTGCGTTTGTCGAACGTGGGCTGTCTGTCGGAAAGGTGAGCTTTGCTACGAGGTTACAGCGCGTTCTGACGTGGATTGAACTGCTGGAGAAGGCCCCGCCGGAAACAGTCTATGGTGAGTTGCTGGGAAACCTCCTGCCAGTCCTGCATGAAGCTGCAGTTCGCGCTCAGCCGGACGATGATTTGCCGCAGGTTGAGCCGACAGGGATCGGAAAAACAATGTTTCGGCAGTGGGTGGCTCAGCTCTTGCGACACGACACCGATGTGACAGCTCGCGGCGGATTTGTGGGACGTCTGCGATTGCTGAGTGATGGTGTCCGTTTCACACTGGGACGCGGATGCGTTCCGGCACTGGCCGATCCGATTTCGGTGCGCGTCGCGTTTTCAGGCAGCTCAGCGGCGTCTCCTGAATCGGCATCGGAAACTTTTGCGGCAATGCCGAAATTTACTCAACTGGAAAATGAGTTCGGCGGTCGGAATGCAGAGTTCGACGAACTGTTCGTGCGCTATTTTCGCGTAAAACTGCAGGGCCTGCATTTCTGTGGTCGCGCGTTCTACGACATGCCGTTCATTGATGGCTTTCGAAGTCTGGCATTGATGTATCCTGCGACGCTGTGGGTAGCTCGCATGCGTGCTGCACGCGACGGACGGACTGTCATCACACTGCCCGATGTTCAGGCTGCACTCGCGACCATCGACCACAACTTCGGCTATTCTCCAGCACTCGGTACGACTGCAGCGAAGAAGCGAATTCAGCAACTCGCAAGGATGCAGCAGATCCCGGCGTTGTGCAGTTGGTACAGCCGGTAAGGACCGTTCGAGAATTTACTGTCCGATTGGCGCCTTTCGCTCTGCGAAAGTTGCGTTGCTTTCGCGGAGCGAAAGACGACACTGGATTCTCGAACCGGCCCAAGCCACAAAGCCCTGGAACGGACTCCAGGGCTTTCGTGATGGACCAACTATTCTGAACACGAATCGCTCACAACTGCACATGACCATCCGCAAGTGGAGCGGAAATCCAGCGGATTGGTCGTGGCGAATCCGACTTTGTGTTGTTCGACTTGTCGGCCAGTCTGCCGGCTGATGCCGAACGCTGGCTGGCTGGCAACGAACGCGATGCCAGACGCTTTGGTGCGATCACTTCGCTGAGTGAACTTGTGCGCGCGACGACGATATCACGGCCACGGGAAACACTATTGCCTGGTTTGGAAATGTCTTCGTAGAATGCTTTTTCATCAACCGGTTTACCAGGATCAATGTCAACCGGGTCCAGGGGTTTTCCGTCCTGAGGGTCCGTCATTGGCGGCTTCTGAAGCGTGCGATCCAGTGCGGGATCAGTTTTGTCTTCTTCAAAAGTACCTGCGCCTGAACCGGAACCGATGCCGCCGTCTGTACCCTCTTTCGGACGACCAAACAGGTCCTGGCGGTCGCCGCTATCCACTGGATCAAGCGGGGCATCAGCCCCAGGAGTGCCAAGAGACGGTGAGTCCGGGTTGAATCGCCGTAAACGAGGTTCGTCGTCGTAGTCGGGCGACTTCTTGTCGGAGATCGGATCCTGAGCTGGTTTCAACGAGCCTGCCGGTGAAATTCCCGCACATGAACCAGAGGCACACGAACCGGACGCACAGCCTGAACCACATGGGTCGCAACAAGAGGTCGCACAGCAACCGTTGCCGTATGAGCCATAGCTGACAGCATAGGCTGGTGCCGCAGTTCCGCAGCAACCCCAGGACGAAGATCCGTAGTTGGCTGATCCGTAAAAACTCGAATACGATCGCGATCCGTAGTAACTCGTATAGGAAGGAGCGGAATACGCAGGGCTACCATAATAACCAGCTCCCCACCAGCCACTCCAGGGGTTCCAATATTGTGCATTTGCAGTTGTCGCGAACAAAGCGGCGACGCACAATGACAGGCAAATTCGGATGAACAGATTCATGGGAATACTCAACTTCTGAGGCGAATGATGGCTGTGATTTTGGATCAGCAATTGACGGAACCCCGTCAAAATCTGCTGAACATTGACACATGCATTCCACGGGATATTCGCTTCTTTCCCGCGCAACTTCCCATCTTTTACAGTTGCACCACCCCCGTTGTCAAATAATCGTATCCCAAAATCGCACGGCTCTCACGTTTCGGCCAGCATATTCGGGTCATAAGGCGAGCGGCAGATTAGGAACTACCAAGCCGAACAACCGGACGCTAACGCGTGGCGGCTGATTTTATTAGCCGCAATACCGTTGAATTAGGTGATAACCACCGAATTTGCGAATGTTTTTGAGAGTTTTGGAGCTGGCCGATGTTTGGGTTGCTTCTTTGGCCACTTCAGGATTTGAAAGCAACCCGTAAACGACAGACGTTCCGGGTCAATCGCAATTCCTTCTGCCGCATCGAACATCGTAGCGCGAATCACAAAGTGCGCCAGCGACAAGGCA
>Ga0105047_10004775_pt1 | contig 23488 bp, 22 predicted proteins | sample MAT04_FD_78384 | JGI IMG/M metagenome (GOLD analysis project Ga0105047, IMG submission 78384) | Freshwater microbial communities from Lake Fryxell liftoff mats and glacier meltwater in Antarctica - MAT-04 (megahit assembly) | ecosystem: Environmental > Aquatic > Freshwater > Ice > Liftoff... | reverse complement strand
TCGTTGGTGCACAGCCTGTGTGCCGCCCGACTCGCACCACGCCCACCAGCGGTCGTTGGTGCACAGCCTGTGTGCCGCCCGACTCGCACCACGCCCACCAGCGCGTCTCAGATGGGGGCGCTGGCCTCGAGATCGGGCATGCCGCGGAGGCCGACAACCGTGCCGGCACCCTCGACGCGGGCACGCGCTATGGCCACGCGCGCGGCATCCAGGAGGTCGCCGCTGCTGGTGCCGTCCTCGGGATGGTGGGCGACGCCGGCGCGGATGCTCGCCTGGACGCCACCGATGGGCGGCAGGTCCGCGACCGCATCCCGGACCCGTCGCGCGACCATGCCGATCGAGTCACCCGGAGCGATGACGCCGAACTCATCGGGTCCGATACGGGCGACGGTATCGACCAGGCGCACCTGGTCGGCGAGGGTGGCCGCCACACTGCGCAGGACGTCGTCACCGACACCCTGGCCGTGCTGCTCGTTGATGGTCGCGAGGTCGTCGACATCGAAGATGGCGATGGCCAGCGACGTGCCCAGCCGGGTGGCGCGTGCCAGCTCCAGCTCCAGCATCTGCCCGAAGGTGTGCCGGTCGGCGAGGCCGGTCAGCGGATCGGTACGCGACAGACGCTCCTGGTACGCGACCGCCTCGGCGGATGTGCTCCTGAGGCGTTCCTGTCGGATGGCCACGGCAGCAAGGTCCGCGATGGCTAGCAGCGTCTCGACATCGGGCGCATCAGCGGATAGCGGCGAGCCCGGCGCAGCGGCCAAGATCAGGAGGCCCTCGACCGTGGCCCCAGCCTGGTCCTCGCGGACCAGCGGGATGATGGCGCCGCGTGCGGCCCCGCCCACGACCGTGCTGAGACCCTGCAGTGGCGCATCCCAGGCCGCGGCTCGTTCGCGGATGACATCCGCCAGCGGACCGTCGCCGGCCGCTGCGTCCACCTGCTCACCGGCCGCGTCCGATAGCTGCCCCGATCCGCCGTCGTAGAGCAGGATCCCGCCTGCTGGGGCACCGCTCACCGCGCATGCCTGTACACACAAGCTGGCCAGGGTGGTCTCGAGGTCGTCCCCTCGCGCCAGGGCGCGGACTGCATCGAACAGGCTGGGGACCGTTTGGGTGCGGTCGTTGATCACCGATGGATGATACGGGCGGACCTGCCTGCCGTCATCCCCCCGCTGCGAGGCCCTCTGACATGAGTTCGGCATAGCGGTCCGCGTCGGTATTGCCCCCGCTCAGGATGGCCACCACGGGACCATCCACGGGGAGTTCTGCCTCGTGAGCCAGCCATGCTGCGAGCGAGGTCGCGCCCGACGGCTCGACGACCAGCCGCGCCTGACGTGCCGCCCGCACCATGGCGCGCCGGATATCCAGCTCGGACACGGTGAGCACGCCATCAGCGAGCGCTGCGAGATGTCGGAAGGTGAGCGCGCCCAGGGCCGAGGTGCGCATCCCATCCGCTGCGGTGCGGCCGACCTGCTCGGCGTCCCAACGGACCACGTGTCCCGCGCGCAGCGACTCGGCCGCGTCCGCGGCTACCTCTGGCTCCACGCCAAACACGCGGGCGTCAGGTCGAAGCGTCTTGACCGCGACCGACACTCCGGCTGCAAGGCCGCCACCACCGATGGGCACCAGGACCGTGAACGGCGTCGAGCCGTAGCCCAGCTCGGCGAGTTGCTCCACGATCTCCAGGCCGCAGGTTCCCTGGCCCGCGATGATGCGCGCGTCGTCATACGCAGGGATGAGCACCAGGCCCTGGTCGCGCGCGATCGCCTCTGAGACACGCACCCGCTCGTCGCTCGAGGTCCCCACGCTGACCACCTCGGCGCCATCCGCCCGCACACCCGCGACCTTGATGGCGGGCGCATCGGAGGGCATCACGACCACGGCCCGGATACCCAGGATGAGCGCCGCGCGTGCCACGCCCTGGGCATGATTGCCGGACGAGTGCGTGACCACGCCGCGTGCCCGCTCCTCGGGCGTCAGCGACGCGATGGCGTGGAATGCGCCGCGCAGCTTGAAGGCACCGATAGGCTGCAGGAGCTCCGGCTTGAGCCACACCCGGGAATGGCCCTGCGGATGTCCCCCGATCGGTCGACCGAAGGGCAGCAGTGGGGTCCGCACCGCGACGCCGGCGAGGTTGGTTGCCGCCGCCCGGATGTCCGTGATCGTCACCAGGGCCGTCGCCATCGCCTGGCTGGAAGGATTCTCGTCGGTGCGTGTGGTCACGCCGGTATACTCGCCCGAATGCGGGGTCCGTGCTCGGCCAGTGACCCGCCACCGTCGAGCGGGCCCCCAGGCCAGAGGGAGGGGCGATCGACCGTGCCGGTGACCACGCAGGAGCTTGAGCAGGACGTCGCGGTCCGACCCCGTCGCGCCTCGCGCGTCGACGCCATCCGACGGACCTACGGTTTCGACGACATCTCGCTGGCGCCCGGCGTCGAGACGGTCGAGCCGTCCGAAGTGGTCACCTCCATCGATCTCGCAGGACTCCAGCTGCGGATCCCGGTCCTCGCGTCCGCGATGGACGCCGTGGTCGATGTCCGCTTCGCGGGCGAGCTCGCCCGCCTGGGTGGTGTCGCCGTCCTGAACCTCGAGGGTGTCCAGGCACGCTACGACGATCCTGATGCACTCCTGGAGCGCATCGCGAACGCGCCCGACGACCAGGTCCAGTCGCTGCTCGCCGAGGCATACCAGGTACCCGTCCGGGACGAGCTCATCGTGCGTCGCATCGCAGAGCTGCGTGCGGCGGGATCACCGGTCGTGCTGTCCGCCACGCCCGCCGTGGCACGCCGCTTCGGGCCGCTGTGCGCCGAGCACGGCGCAGACCTGTTCCTGGTCCAATCGCAGGTTTCGTCGGCGCGCCACATCGCGGCCGGCTACGAGGCCCTGGAGCTGGCCGACTTCACCCGCTCCATAGGTATCCCGGTCGCGGTCGGCAACACCACCTCCTATGACGCGGCCTATCAGTTGATGGGCCAGGGCATCGCAGCCATCTTCGTGGGTGTCGGGCCCGGTGCCGCGTGCACCACGCGCGACGTGCTGGGTATCGGGGTGCCCCAGATCACGGCCATCGCGGATGTCGCAGCGGCACGTGACGCGTTCTTCGATGACACGGGTCGGTACGTGCCGGTCGTCGCGGATGGCGGCATGCGCCGGGGTGGCGAGTTGGCCAAGGCCATCGCCGCGGGTGCGGACGCGCTCATGATCGGATCGCCACTGGCACGCGCCCAGGAAGCGCCGGGCCGGGGGACCAACTGGGGCATGGCGGCACCTTCGCCCACGTTGCCGCGCGGCACGCGCATCAAGGTGGGCACGGTCGGCAGCCTGGAACGCATCCTGTTCGGACCGTCGCAGGTGACGGACGGCACGGAGAACCTGGTGGGCGCGTTGCGTCAGTCGATGGCCGCACTGGGCGCGCGGGACGTGCGCGCGATGCAGTCGGTGGAGATCGTCCATGCCCCTTCGGTGGGCGCCGAAGGCAAGTCCTGGCAGCGAGGCCGCTAAGCGACACTCGCGTCGCGTGACACCCCGCTCGCTGGTAGATCAGCGAGCGGAGCCCCGTCGGGCGAGTGCCCGATCGCCGCGAGTCCCGTCGGGGCATCACGCCGCGGGTGGTGGCTGACAGCCGATGGACTGCCGGATGACGAGGCCGTCGCGGCAACATGTCGACCGTGCGCCGTGCTCCCGGGAACCATCCGCCGATCGGCTGTGCGTGCTGCGATCGATCTATCGGCAGAAGGACTGTCAGAGCACTCGCGGCCGTGCCCGGACGATCGGACACTACAGCTGCACGGCCGGCTTGCCCCGGTTCATCGAGGCGTACATCGGTCGCCTGATCAGGCGATGAGTTTCCCATCCGGCGGTCCATACGACGACCGAGCGACCGAGCGGGCCGGCTCCAGCCTCGGAATCCCACCCTGTGGGCACTTGACGTCTCGGTAGGGCAGAAATACCTCCGAGACGGTCCTGGTGGCGGTCTGCGTCGTCGTATTGCCCATCCACTGGGAATCCGGTCGGCCCCGGGCCCATCCACTGGGAATCCGGTCGGCCCCGGACCCGCTACTGCGATGCGGTCGGCCCCGGACCCGCTACTGCGATGCGGTCGGCCCCGGACCCGCTACTGCGATGCGGTCGGCCCCGGACCCGCTACTGCGATGCGGTCGCGCTGCTCGAAGGAGCCGGTGTGGCTTGGGTCATGAGTGCGGCCTGGATGGCCGCGGCCACGGTCGCGAAGTCGGGTGACGCCAACGGCACGCCGTTGACGACCACGGTCGGGGTCGCGTTGACACCCAGGGAGCCCGCGGACTGCATGGCACCTGCCTGGATGTCCGCGTACAGCTCGCGGGCGGCTGGCACCTGGAGTCCAGCGATGAACTGGTCCATGTCCAGACCCGCGGCCTGGGCCATGGCCATCAGGCGGTCAGGCGTGAAGCCGCCCGCGTTCTCGCCCAGCTGGTTCGCGAACAGGTAGTCGTGCATCGGCCAGAACCGGTCCTGTTGGGCCGCCAGGCGACCGGCGACCGCCGCCCATCGCGACTCCTCGCCCAGGAATGGCAGGTCCCTGAACACCAGGGCGACCAGCCCTGGCCGCACGAAGGTGTCGATGAGCTGAGGTTCGACCTGCAGCGTGAATCGCTGGCAGTACGGGCACTGGAAGTCCTCGAAGACCTCCACGATGACGGGCGCGTCGGCCGCACCCAGCATGTAGCCATCGACCGGGATCGCGGCGTCCCGAGCGGACGGCGCCACGATGGGTGGTGGCGTCACCAGCGGCGCCATCGTCAGGTCGGGGAACGCCCCCGGGCTCGGGTCGGCAGCCGATGCGGCGTTTGGGACCAGCAGCATCAGGGACAGGACGGATGCGGCGATGGCCGCGCGGGGACTTCGGTGCATGGCCAGCATGGTAGCGGTCGCTCGTCGTCGATAATGGGGCACATGCCCGATCGCCCAGCCTCCGAACCGGCCGTCGACCGCCCTCTCCGGGCGCGCGACCTGGGTGTCCGGATCGGGCTACTGGAGCCGGGTGTCCACAACGCCATCACGGACGTGCCAGGCGTGCGCGTGGGTCACACGACGCTCATCGAGGGCGCCGGGCCGCTCGTCGTCGGCAGTGGTCCCATCCGCACGGGGGTCACGGTCATCGTGCCTGGCGGCCAGCCGTTCGAGGAGGCGTTCTTCGCCGGCTGTCACCGGCTGAATGGCAACGGCGAGCTGACCGGCCTGGAGTGGGTCCGCGAGAGCGGCATGCTCACGACGCCCATCGCCATCACCAATACCCATAGCGTGGGTGTCGTGCGGGACGCGCTCATCACGGCGGCCATCGCGCGCGGGCCACGTGACGGCGAGTGGTCACTGCCGGTGGTGGGTGAGACCTACGACGGGCGCCTCAACGACATGGATGGCCAGCACATCCGGCCGGAGCACGTGTTCGCGGCACTGGAGGGTGCGGCCGATGGACCGGTCGCGGAGGGCAACGTGGGCGGCGGCACGGGCATGATCTGCCACGAGTTCAAGGGCGGTATCGGTACCGCATCCCGGGTGCTGGACGAGGCCGCTGGCGGCTGGACCGTGGGCGTCCTGGTCCAGGCCAACTACGGGCGACGGGAACGTCTCACCATCATGGGCATGCCCGTTGGCCAGCTCATCCCAAGCACGGACGTGCCGAGCGCCTGGGACGATGACCTCCCGGGGAACCCGTCGACGTCGGGTGTGGAGGTCCCTGGCGACCAGGCGGGTGCCGGCTCCATCATCGTCATCGTAGCCACGGATGCCCCCCTGCTGCCCAACCAGTGCGAGCGGCTGGCTCAGCGCGCCGGACTGGGTATCGCGCGGGCGGGCGGATCGGGTGCCCATTCCAGCGGCGACCTGTTCCTGTGCTTCGCCACCGGCAACCGGACGCTGACCGTGACCGACGACGCGAGCCTGCCCCGGACGCGGACCCTCACGGCACTCGTGGATGCCTGGATCAGCCCGCTCTTCTGGGCGGCCATCGAAGCGACGGAGGAAGCCATCCTGAATGCCCTCGTGGCGGCCCGCACCATGACCGGTCGTGACGGCATCACGGCCCACGCCCTGCCCCACGACCGCGTCCGAGAGCTCGCGGACAGGTGGTCCGCGACGTTCGTGACGACACGGGCTGACGCATGAAGCAACGTCTCCGGCACCAGCTCAGGTCGCTGCGGAGCCGCGTCCGGCCCGACAATCAGGCCTCCGACAAGCGGGCCTCCGACAAGCGGTTCGAGGGCCGGACCATGATCGTGGGCACGGATGGCCGGACACATCCGCTCGGCGCCGCGCCCATCCCCGAACCGCCGCCATGTCCGGAAGGCTGGACCGTGGGTCCGCCGGACTTCGTGGTCGTGGGGGCCGAGAAGTCCGGCACCAGCCGCTGGATGCGCCTCATCCGGGAGCATCCCGAGGTGCATGTCGCCAAGGGCCTGCGGGAGCTCCATTTCTGGGATGGCTTCGGGCAGAAGTCGCCGACCCCAGCGGACATCGAGCGCTACAGCCAGTACTTCCCCCGGCCGGCGAGCGGCGGGGTCACGGGCGAGAAGACGCCCCTGTACATGAACTTCTGGTGGGTCCCCAACTGTCTGCGGACTGCGGCGCCTGAGGCACGCATCATCGCCATGCTGCGCGACCCGGTCGATCGCTACGTGTCCGGTCGTTCGTGGCACGAGAAGTTCCGGCCAGGCGGCCCGGACACGACCCGGCTGGATGGCAAGTTCACCAAGGAGGCGACCGAGCGCTCGATGTTCCGGAGCCTGTACGCCCTCCAGGTCGAGTGGCTATTCGAGGCATATCCCCGGGAGCAGGTGCTGGTGCTCCAGTTCGAGGCCTGCAACCGGGACACGCAAGGTCAGCTGGACCGGACGTTCGACTTCCTGGGCCTGCCCCATTTCGCGCCCAGCCAGGAGCTCATCGAGCGCCGTGTCAATGCGGCCTGGCTGGAGTCGGTGGGCCTTGCGCCCGAGCGCCGTGAACTCCTCCAGCGGCTGTACACGCCGGAGGTCCTGCGCCTCAAGGCCCTCGTGCCGGACCTGGACCTGTCACTCTGGCCGAACTTCGCTGACCTCACCAGCTGAGCTTGACCGGGCTCGTCCCCAGCACGAGTCCATCCGGAGGATGCGTTGGCCGTGAGTGTCCAGCAATGTCGTGGGCTGCGGCGCAGGTGGTCCCTGCTGTGCTGCTTCCTGCTGGGCCATGCCCCGGTCGACGGTCCAACGGTCCGACATTGCCGACGATGCTGGCAGGTCCGCGGGTTGCGGGGCTAGCGTCAGCCCAGTTGCTCGGCCGCAACGGCGCTGAGCGCCGCGAGGCCTTCCTCCAGTCGGTCCAGCGTCGGCCAGCCGAAGCCCAGCCGGAAGAAGCGGTCGGACTGCTCGAACCAGTGGCCCGGGCCGACGATGGTGGCGAAACCATCGAACAGGCGCGCGTAGAACGTGTCCATGTCCAGGTCGATGCCCGGTCGGACTCGCACGAACCCGACGACACCGCCGCGTGGCTCATGCCACTCGAACACGTCCTGGGCCGCCATCCAGGCGCGTGTCATGTCGAGCGCCTGCGCCGAACGCTGCCGTATCGGAGCCAGGAACGCGTCACGCTGCCGGACGGCCTCATAACCGATGGTCTCGTCCACGATCGACCCGGTGATGACGATCTGCTCCTTGGCCGCGAGCAACGTCTGGCGCAGCGTCGAGTCCCGCGTAACCAGCCAGCCGACGCGGATGCCCGGCAGGCCATAGGCCTTGGACAGGCTCGACACGCTGATGACGCGCTCTGAACGAGACGCCGCGAGTGGGGGCAGCTGACCATCCTGGAGCTCCCGATACGTCTCGTCGATGAGCAGGTGCGCGCTCGGGTGCGCCTCTACCAACTCCACGATCGCGGCCAGCGTGGCGTCGTCCAGCACCTGGCCAGTCGGGTTGTGGGGCGTCGTCAGGCTGACGAGCCGCGTCTCCGGCCGGAGCAGGCCGGCGATGCGTGCCGGATCCACGGCCCACGCGTCATCCCATGCCAGGTCCAGGAAGCTGATGTCCGCGCCGATGGCCCGCGGCGTCTCCAGATTGGTCGCGTAGTTGGGGCGCGCCACGATGAGGTGGTCGCCCGCCCGCAGCAGGCTGGTGGCGACCATGAACAGGGCCGCGGCCGCGCCCGGCGTCAGCAGCACGTCCGTGGGCGAGAGGCCCGGTCCGTCCGCGGCGATGATCTCGCGAAGGCCGGCGTGGCCCAGGTGATCGCCGTACAACAACACCAGGTCGGCGAGCGCCACGTCCAGGTCGCCCAGCCGCGCGTCCGTGACAGAACTCTCGGCCAGATTGCAGCGGATACGGTCGTAGCCCACCTCTTCGGGTGACTCGACCTCGATGGGCATGCGTCGGTAGTCCATCACGGCAGGGTACCGGTCCACGCGCAGTGCGGCCGCTGCCGCCGCTGTCGCGCGTACCACGTCCCGGCCAGCGTGCCGCCACTGCGCAGCCACGCTGCGCGGCTCGAGCGCCCAGCCACGCTGCGCGGCTCCAGCGTCCAGCCCCGCTGCGTCGGCCGGTGCCCGTCGGCCGTTCAGTGGGCTGTCCCGCGCTGCCAAGGTCAGATTTCCGGATTCACCGAACGCGAAAGGCCTGGAGCGTCGAGCGGGCGCCTCGGCAGGTCCGGTAGCGAGGCGACACTCCGGTTTCGGCCGGAGAATCGACGTCCACGGTGGCCGCAGACCCGGCGCTGGGACCCACAACCGCCGCATGGCGCGCCGACCGGGCCACGCTCGTCTGGTGATTCCGGAAAGCATGTCGGGCGGCCGCGCCGGGTCCGCCGCCAAGTCGCCGAGCCCACAGGTTCGCCGGGTCCGCCGCCAAGTCGCCGAGCCCACCGCGCCGCCGAGCAGGCCGACCGGTGCTATAGCGCGGCCGCACGCGACACGCGCCGCGCCTTCGGCACGTGCGGCCTCGCCACACATAAGCCCGGCACCCGCCTGGCACTCACCTCAATCGGAGTAACGGCCAGCGACGTAGGCGGCGAGTGACGCGACCAGCTCCTCGATGGCCGGTGCCGCGTAGTGGGTGGGATCCCAGGCCGCCACGAGCGGGATCCGCAGCGGCCCAGTCGCCGTGGTGATGAGCAGTCCATGCAGCCCGTATCGTCCGTCGTCGGACACGACGGCCACGCCACGACCCGCCGCCGCCAGGGCCTGGGCCACCTGGGGCACGTTCGTCTCCGCGACCACGGTGTAGTGCAGGTCCGCGCCCGCCACGGCCGCATCCAGCAGACGCCGGGTGCCGTGTGACGGTCCCAGGACGATGAGTGGTTCGGTCACGAGGTCCGCCACCCGGATGCGTGCACGACCAGCCCAGCGGTGACCGTCCGGCACGTACGCCCAGATGGGGAAGCTGGCCACGGGTCGCGTGCTCAGCGTGGCCGGGATGGCACCCGACGAGACACCCAGGTCCGCGGAGCCACTGCGGACCTCCTCGAACACCGAGCTGGGCAGTGCCTCGCGCACGTTGATCGCCGGCAGGTCGGATCCGTTCGCGGCCACGAACGGCGCGATGACATCCGCCACGGTGGTCTCTGGCGCAACCAGCGTGAGGGGCACCGTCCGGGCATCGCCCAGCATTGCCATGGTCACCATCGCCCGGTCGGCGCGCGCGATCAGGTCACGTGCCATGGGCAGGAATGCCGCACCCGCGGGTGACAGCCGCAGCGCGCGCTGGGAACGATCGAACAGGACGACACCCAGCTCCGTCTCCAGTCCCCGCAGTTGGCGCGACAGCGAGGGCTGTGCCACGGCCACCGTGGCTGCGGCTCGGGAAACAGATCCGTCGTCCACCACAGCCAGGAAATAGCGCAGCAGCCGGAGCTCCAAGCCATGCCTCACAGGTATGGATAGCACGTTGACGAAGTATTGTACGAGATGCCCAGACCACCCGATACTGTGCCGAACCCAGTTCCTGGGAGATGAGGTCCGGCACCCGGCCGGGGGAGGCAGTGGCATGGAACGACACAGGCGTCGCATCGGCGGCAGGTCACGGCTCGGTCGAGCGCTGGCGATGGGCATGATCGCGATGCTCGCGGCGTCCATCGTCGGCACGCCCGCGATGGCCCAGGACCCCAACGTGCTCAAGGTCGCGACGACGGCCAATATCACGACCTGGGACCCGGTGAAGTCCTTCTCGACGGAGGCGTTCTACCTCGCCAACATCTACGAGCCGCTGCTCTGGATCAACGCGCCAGATGCGGAAACGCCCTACACGCCGGCGCTCGCGACCGAGTGGTCGGTGAGTGACGACGGCCTGACATGGACCTTCCAGATCCGACCTCGTGTCACCTTCCATGACGGCGAGCCGTTGACCGCGGACGCGGTCGTGGCATCCATCCTGGCGGCCCAGGCGGGTGCCGGCGCGTCATTCATCTGGGCGCCCCTGGACACGGTCACCGCGACCGGTCCGCTGACGGTCGAGATGAAGCTGAAGTACCCGGCACCCGTGGACCTCATCGCGTCGTCCCTGTATGGCGCCTGGATCGTCAGCCCAACGGCGCTCGCCGCCGCGGCAGCCGATCCGACCTACTTCGAGAGTGGTGTCGATGGCGGAACTGGGCCGTACACCATCGAGTCCTACACGCCCGACTCCGAGGTGCTCCTCAACGCCTACCCCGGCTACTGGGGCGGCTGGGATGACGTGGACCACTACGACAAAGTGCTGGTCTCGATCATGCCCGAGGCGATCGACCAGCAGCAGGCGCTCGATGGCGGTGATGTCGACATCGCCTTCAACGTGCCCGCAGAGAACCTGGATCAGTACGACGACGACCCGGCCTTCACGGTCGTGCGTGACCCGTCATTCTTCAACTACGTCGGACTGTTCAATACCGGCAAGGCGCCCCTCGATGACCCCAAGGTCCGCGAGGCGCTTTCGTACGCTATCCCCTATGACGACATCATCACCGTCGGTGCCCAGGGTGCCGGAACCCAGTCCCATGGCCCGGTGCCCGCTGGCGTCTTCCCGTACGACGGCACGGTCCCCCAGTACAGCTACGACATCGAGAAGGCCAAGACCCTCCTTGCTGCGGCCGGCCACCCCGGTGGCGGTTTCTCGATGGAGATCACGTACGCCTCGGAGAACCAGAACGAGGCCCGTTTCGCGCCGCTCATCCAGGACTCCTTTAGCCAGCTGGGCATCGACGTGACGCTCACCCCGATGCTGTTCAACCAGCAGTGGGAGCGCGCCAAGGGTGATGCCGCTGGGCGCCAGGACATGTTCCTGCTGCTGTACTGGCCGACCTATTCGGACGCGGGCGCTGACAACATGTGGTCGCTGTTCCACAGCAGCGAGGCGCCGTTCTTCAATCTCAGCTACTGGAACGACCCGACCTACGACGAGCTGGTCGATACGGCCGGCACCAAGACGGCCACCGACCGCCAAGCCGCCCAGATGGACTACAGCGAGGCGCTGAACCGACTGGTCGAGCAGGCGCCCGGCGTCTTCCTCTACGACACCCAGTTCGTGGCACCCATCCCCAACAGGATCGCGGGCTACGACTACAACCTGAACTATCCCTTCGCGCAGTTCTTCTACCCCCTGCACCCCGCGCAGTGATGGCCTGAGGGACGACGGCGCCGGGTCGGTGACCGTGAGCCACCGACCCGGCGCAGGTGCCTGGCCCCGCGCACACTTCTTCGTCCGATGGACATCCTGAGCCGTTCATGACCCGGTTCCTTGCACAGCGCCTGGGCGGCTCGGTCATCGTCCTCCTGGGCCTGTCGGTCATCACGTTCCTGCTGGCCCGGGTGGTGCCCAGCAATGCCGCGGCCGTGTTCATCGGTCCCAGGGCACGCCCAGATGACATCGCACGGGTCACGGAGCAGCTGGGCCTGAACCGGCCGCTACCGGTCCAGTACGTGACCTACATGAGCCAGATGCTGACTGGCGACTGGGGCATCTCCATCGGCACCAAGCGTCCCGTCCTGGGTGAGATCCTGTCGCGATTGCCGGCGACGCTGGAGCTCATCGTCGCGGCGATGCTCATCGCCATCCCCTTGGGGCTGCTGCTGGGCATCATGTCCGCGCGGCGGCCAGGCAGCATCTCGGACGTCGGCGTGCGCGTCGTGACCCTCATCGGTGTCTCCCTACCGGCCTTCTTCCTGGGGCTCATCCTGCAACTCATCTTCTTCCGTGGCCTGGACCTGCTGCCGCTCGCGGGCCGTATCGACTCCGACCTGCGCTTCACGGCACCCATCCTGCCCGTGACCGGGTTCCTGACCGTGGACGCCCTGCTGGGCCTCAACGCGCATGGCTTCCTCGATGTCATGTGGCACCTGGTACTGCCCGCGCTGACGCTCGCGGCGTATCCCATCGGGCTCATCGCACGCATGACCCGGGCATCGATGCTGGAGACCATGAGCCGCGACTACGTGCGCACCGCACGTGCCTACGGCATCGGGGAGCGGCGCATCCATGGCCGGCTCGCATTGCGCAATGCGCTGCTACCGGTGCTGACCATCATCGGGCTGGTCCTGGCGTACTCGCTCACGGGCACCTTCTTCGTCGAGGTGGTCTTCAACTGGCCTGGGCTGGGCACGCTCGCGGTGAAGTCGATCCTGAACGTGGACTACCCCGCCATCATGGGTATCACCCTGTTCGGCGCCGCGTTCTACCTGCTGGTCAACCTCGTCGTGGACGTGCTCCAGGCGTGGCTCGATCCACGCATCCGGCTCGCCTGATGGCCATCGCAGAAGCGGCCGGGGAGCAGCTCGCGCGGCGGCGGGCGCCGTTCCCGATGCGCGCGTTCGTGCGCGACCCGCTGGCCATCATCGGCAGCGTCATCGTGCTGCTGCTCATCGTGCTGGCCGTGCTGGGGCCCATCATCGCGCCCTACCCGGGTGCCCGCGGCACGGGTCAGATCGATGTCCCCAGTGCCTACCTGCCACCCAGCCTGAGCCACTTCTTTGGCACCGACGAGCTGGGCCGGGATGTCTTCTCGCGGGTCATCCTGGGCGCCCGCCCGGCGCTGGTCGTGTCCGTGCTGGTGGTCGGCTTCGCGATGCTCATCGGGGTACCCCTGGGCGCCATCGCGGGCTACCGACGTGGTCGCATCGATGGCCTGATCATGCGCACCACGGACCTGTTCCTGGCGTTCCCGCCGCTGCTGCTGGCGATGGTCATCGTGGCCGCCCTGGGGCCCGGCCTGGAGCACGCCGCGATCGCGTTGATCATCAGCTGGTGGCCGTGGTACACGCGCATCGCCCGCGCCGTCACGGTGTCACTCCGCGAGCAGCCGTTCGTGGACGCGGCACGTGCCATCGGCGTCCGCGATATGACCATCATCCGGCGCCACATCGTGCCCAACTCGCTGTCGCCTCTCGTGGTCCAGGCGACCGTGGACGTGGGCACGGTCATCCTCGCCGCTGGTTCCCTGGCGTTCATCGGGCTGGGCGCCCGGCCGCCCCAACCGGATTGGGGCCTCATGGTCGCGGACGGACGGTCGGTCATCCTCGACCAGTGGTGGGTGTCCACGTTCCCGGGCCTCGCCATCTTCGTCACGGTGCTCGCCTTCAATCTCGTGGGGGACGTGCTGCTGCGCGTCCTGGACCCGAGGCACGGCCGGTGAGCGGAGAGCGCGCCCGGACTGGGGCGCTGCCGATCACCGCGGAGCAGCCGACCACTGGGGCGCTGCCGATCACCGCGGAGCAGCCGACCACTGGGACGCTGCCGAGCACCGCGGAGCAGCTGATCCGCGCGGCCGCGCCGACGCCCGTGCTGGAGATCAGGGGCCTCCGGCTGGCGTTCCAGGGCGAGGAGCGCCGGACCGTGGCCCTCGACGGCATCGACCTCGTCATCGCACCCGGGGAAGCGGTCGGGGTCGTGGGTGAGACGGGCTGTGGCAAGACGGTCACGGGCCTTGCGGCGATGCGGCTGCTGCCCGCGTCCGCGCGCCTGACCGCGGACGTGCTGCAGTTCGATGGCCGCGACCTTCTGACGCTCGACGACGGTGCACTGCGGCGCATCCGAGGGGCCGAGGTGGCCATGATCTTCCAGAACCCGACATCCGCGTTCAACCCCGTGTTCACCATCGGTGCCCAGATGGCGGACGTGTTGGCGGCCCATGATCGCGAGCGGGGTGACGCGGCTCGGGAACGGATCCGGATCGTCATGGCGTCCGTGGGTATGCCGGACGTGGAGCGCGTCATGCGTGCGTACCCGCACCAGTTGTCGGGCGGCATGCTCCAGCGGGCCATGATCGCGACGGCACTGCTGTGCCGGCCGCGGCTGATCATCGCGGATGAGCCGACCACGGCCCTGGACGTGACCATCGCGGCCCAGATCCTGGCACTCCTCCGCCGACTGCAGCTCGACGAGGGCTTCAGCGTGATGCTCATCACCCACGACCTGGGCGTCGTGCGGCGAGTCTGCGACCGGGTGGCGGTGCTGTACGCGGGTCGGGTCGTCGAGTCGGCCACGACCGAGGCATTGTTCGCGGCGCCACAGCATCCGTACACCCGGGGCTTGCTGGCGGCCGTGCCGCGGACCTCCGCGAGCAGCGGCCCGTTGCAGACGATCCCAGGCAGCGTGCCAACGGATATCGGCTCCATCACGGGATGTGCCTTCGCGCCGCGCTGTCCCGTCGTGCAGGACCGGTGTCGCGCGGAGGCGCCCTGGTTGCGCGACCTGGAACCGGCACGCGCCGCAGCGTGTCACTTCCCGGGCGTGTCGGTCGTGTCGGCATGAGCACCGCGGTACAGGGCGGGACGCTGAGCGCGCCGCTGGTGCGCCTCTCCGGGCTGGTCAAGGAGTACCCGGCGTACGTGGCAGGGCGAGGCAACGTCACCATCCGGGCGGTCGACCGGGTGGACCTCGACATCGCCCCCGGTGAGGCATACGGCCTGGTGGGCGAGTCAGGCTCCGGCAAGACGACCCTCGCACGCTGTCTGCTGCGGCTGGTGGACACGACCGCCGGTCGTATCGAGGTCGCCGGCCAGGATGTCACGAACGCGACCGGCGCCGGGTTGCGTGCGCTCCGGCGCGAGATGCAGGTCGTGTTCCAGGACCCGGTCGGGTCGCTGGATCCACGGTCGCGTGTCGCCGATGTCGTCGCCGAGCCCCTGCGGACGCACCTCCGTCTGGGCGCGAAGGAGATCGAAGCGCGTGTCCTGACGCTGCTGGACGAAGTCGGTCTGGGTCGGACGTTCCTGGGCCGCCGGGCGCACGAGTTGTCGGGTGGCCAATGCCAGCGGGTCGCCATCGCCCGGGCCGTGGCGCTGCGCCCGAGGCTGCTGGTGCTCGACGAGCCCACGTCCGCGCTGGACGTCTCGGTCCAGGCGCAGATCCTCAACCTGCTCGCGGACCTGCGGCGCGAGCACGGCCTGACGTACCTGCTCATCTCGCATGACCTGGGCGTGGTGCGCTACCTGTGTGACCGCATCGGCGTGATGTACCTGGGGCGGATCGTGGAACAGGGCCCCGCCGCCCGGACCATGGCCGCGCCGACGCATCCATACACCCAGGCACTGCTGGCCTCCCGACCGTCTGTCGATGGCGTCGAGGGTGTCGCGCTGGTTCGTGGTGAGCCGCCGAGTCTCACGGATCCACCACCGGGCTGTTCCTTCCATCCCCGTTGCTGGCTGCGGGCCGAGCTGGGTGACCCCGATCGATGCGTCGATGAGCCACCTGACCTGCGAGTCCTGGCACCCGGCGTGACCGCCGCCTGCCACTTCGCGCCTGCGACACCCACCACCGACCACGCTCCCGTACCAAGGTGAATCGATGAGCAGACCCATCGGGATCGTGGCCGCACAGGTCGCGCCCGTGCCGTATGACCCGCAACGGACCTTTGCCAAGTTCGCGCGGGAAGTGCGCGTCATCGCTGCATCCATGCCCTCCATGGACCTGTATGTCTTCCCGGAGCTGTACCTCCACGCCGTCGGCAGCTGGGGTGACGACTGGCCTGCGGGCTACGACGAGCGGGTCGCGGTCTCGATCCCGGGTCCCTTGACGGACCGGCTGTGCGCGCTCGCCCGCGAGGTCGGCAAGTGGCTGGTGCCGGGCTCCATCTACGAGCGCTCGACGCTGGGTGTCCACAACACGGCGCTGGCCATCTCGCCGGAGGGTGAGATCGTGGCGACCTACCGGAAGCTGTTCCCGTGGTTGCCGCTCGAGACGTCTGTGCCGGGCGATTCGTTCACCGTCTTCGACATCCCCGGAGCAGGCCGATTCGGGCTCATGATCTGCTACGACGGCTGGTATCCGGAGGTGTCGCGGACGCTCGCCTGGATGGGCGCCGAGGTCATCCTCCAGCCGACCCTGACCAAGACGGTCGACCGCGAGCAGGAGCTGGTCATGGCACGAGCGAACGCCATCGTCAACCAGGTCTACCTCGTGAACCCCAACTACGGCGGCCTGTTCGGGACGGGTCGGAGCGTCATCGTGGACCCGGAGGGAGTCGTCCTGGCCACCGGCGGCAGCGACGAGGCGTTGCTGAGCCAGGTCATCGACCTGGACCGGGTGCGCCAGGTGCGGGAATACGGCACTGCCGGCCTGAGCCCGATGTGGAAGCAACTGCGCGATGTGCCGCCGCCCGTCTTTCCCGTCTACCGCGACGGCTTCGCGGCAGGCGAGGTCATGCGCGGCCTGGGGCCCATCGGCCATCGTCGCTCCGTGCTGGACTCGGAACGCGACCACGACCGCGGCTAGCGAGAACGCCCAAGCGAGGCCAGTGACGTGTTGAAAGTACCCACAGTTCGCCGCCCACCTGGTGACTGTGATGGAACCGCGTTCACCGTATCACCGCAATGCCACCAACCATTCACTGGCTGTTGTCGCAGCGGCATCGGTCGACTTGCTTCCACGAACACAACCAGCGAGCCGTCAGGCGCATACGAGATCCAGCCGAGCGTGCCCGGCGGTGCGGTGCACCAGGATTCGCCGTAGCCATTTCCGGAGCCGTCAGGAAAGTAGTAGACGAAGCGGAACGTGTGGCAAAGGCCCAGGGTCAAGAGAAGGTCGCTGATGGCGGCGAGCGACTGATGGTCCGGGTTGAGGCCCGCGAGCGGACCCTCATCTGACAGCGGATCGAGGCCATCGATCGGCTCGCCGAGGGACGATGGGTCGATCGCGGCGCGACATGACCCGGGCAGTCTCCCTGGCGGCGTCCATGGATCAGGCAGTGGAGCGCGGGATGGCGACTGGGCTGCGACATTCGCCGAGACAAGGAGAGCAGTGGCAACAGCAAGCCACATCACCGCGAGCCTCGGACGGCCGCGCTTCAACGCGGTCGCCGACGATCAACGACCAGCAGGGATGTCACTGTGAGTACGCTGATCGCGCTCGATATGAGGGCGGCCTCCCTGATCATCACCTCATCCAGTTGCGTGGGCGTGATGGCGAGGGTGACGGGTTCATACGCCCCTGCCATCCACTCGGACATCGAAACGGGATCCACACTGGGTGGCGCAAGGCGCTGCGCTGCAGCCAGATCGAGTAGCTGGCCATCAACAGTCCGGTACAGCGTCCCGACCGCGCGCGATCCATTCGGTGCGTCACCAGCGAAGGCAGACGGAGTAGCGCCAAACGGCCAAGCCAGGAAGAGGGCCGCCATACACGTGAGCCCGATCGCGAAACTCCCGATGAGTGCCGCCATCGACCGTCCGACGGTGAGTCCCAGCAGGAGTGCGACGCAGAACACCAGAAGGACCCGAAGCGTCGGGAGCGCGCCCGCCAATCCGTAGTCGTCAGCGGAACCGACTCCCGGATGACGAGCAGCTGCCAGCCAGCCAAGCGCCAAGGTGACGGGAATCATGGCAACGACCGCTGCGCCAGCCGCGGGAAGAGTTCGAAAGGCGAGCCACGCTCGTCGGCCCGTCATGGACCACCCGAACTGGGCTGTCCCGCGTTCGATCTCGGCCGCCGCAACACTCGACCCAAGCATCGACCCGATCGCCGTGATACCCGCCATCAGGCCGATGGCCAAAGGCGGCACCAGGTCCCTCGTGATCGCCGACGGTGACGCCCGGTCCAACGTGCGGGACGTCAGCCAGAGGCCGTAGATGGCGACAGCGACCAGCGTGGACGAAATCAGGGTCGTGCCAAGTATCTCAGCGCGGCTGGTGGCCGCAAACAAGGCGACCGCTTGCTTGGCGACGAATCTACGTGAGTTCACACGAAGCGTCGTCGACGATTCACGGCCACACTGGCAATCACCAGACCAGCTGCCGCGAGCGCCAGGATGAGCGCAGTTTGCCGGGCTACGACCTCAGGGGTGCGGTCACCGGTCACGCCAAGATCGACATTCCGGTATCGGCCGGGTGTCTTGTCGGCGTCATCGAAGGATACGAAGCGGCCGTCGGATGCTTGGAGACCCTGCCACCACGACCAGGCTCCCTCCGACTGCCACTCCGCGGACGAGATGATCGTTTGCGATGTCCCATATGGTGCGGCGAAGCCCACCACGTTGATGAGCACCGCACAGGCCACAACGGTCATGACGAGCGAGAGGATCTGCCGGCCAACGACCGCGCCCACCGCCAAGCCCGCGGTGAATCCACAGATGCTCGCTGCCACCGGAGTCGGACCCCACAGTCCGAGGGCGTGCAGGTTGTGCCACATGCCAAGCCATGGATATCGTGCCGCCACCATCTGGGTGGCACCAACGGCGATCAGCGTCGCGGCCGCCGCGACCACCACCGCTGGCAGGAACGATCTCGCCAGGAGCCAGCGGACTCGTCGTCCTGATAGCCACCACGACAAGCCCGCCGTGCGCCGTTCGATCTCGCGCGAAACCACTTGGCTCCCGATGACACCGCCCAGCAGCCACGGCACATATCCCACCAGTCCCACGATGGAGCCCACACTCCCGACGGACAGGAGCACGAAGTCGCGTCCGGTCGGGCAGTCAGCTCCGAGGTCCAGGCCGGTCCGGAGTTGGTCGAGACACGGTCCCGCTGACGGCGCGAGCGACCGGAGTTGAGTCGCTAGATCGATCATGACGAAACTGAGGACGGCGCTGATGGCCAAGGCGAACAGCAGCTCGAGTCGCGACATACGCCAAGCGATCGCGGAAAGGGCCTTCACGACCGACGTGCCGGATGCCGCCCGGACGCGAGATAGGCGAGTACCACCTGCTCCACAGACGGCTTGTCGGCCATAGCAGACGTCGACCCGTCGTTCACAGCCGCCAGCCACGCCCAGCCGTCACCCGATTCCACCCGACCTACGGCAGTGAGGTGAGGTCCAGCGGGGGGTTCGCCGTCGGGATACAGCCGATGGGCCTCCGCCAATCCAAGCAGTGGAGCATCGAGCAGGACCCGGCCTGTGCCGAGCGCGATGATGCGGTCGCACGCCCGCTCGACGTCGGCCACCACGTGCGACGAGAGCAGAGCCGTGCCACCCTGGGCATGGACCTCGTCCGACAGCACGTCCAGGAACTCACGCCGGGCGAGGGGGTCGAGCGACGCGAGCGGCTCGTCGAGCAGGAGGACATCGGCGCGGGTACCGAGCGCGATGGCGAGACTCACCTGTGCTGCTTGACCGCCTGACAGGCGACCAACCTTGGCGTCGATGGGGATGTCCAGATCCGCGAGCCGGCGTTCGCCGACCTCACGGTCGAATCCCTTGCGCATGGCCAGGGCGAGATCAAGATGGCGCGCGGCCGTGAGTTCGCGATACAGCATCGGCGACTGGGCGACGTACGCCAAATGTGCGACAGCCTCAGCCCGTTGGCGTTGAGGATCGAAGCCGCACACACGGACCGAACCGGAGCTTGGCCGCTCGAACCCGACCCACGTCCTGATCAGGGTGGACTTGCCCGCCGCGTTGGGTCCAACGAGTCCGACGATCGAGCCACGCGGGACGGTGAGAGAGATGGCCGCGAGCGCCTGCTGGCCCCGACCGAACCGCTTGCTGACCGCGAGCGCCTCTAGCGCCGGCCATTCCCTTTCCTCGAGCGCAACATCAGTCATGATTCACCGTGTCTGGTTGCATGCAACGTGCGAGCCGACGGTTTGCCGACTCGCACACCGTGCCGTCTCCAGCTACTGACAGCTAGTCACATTGATCTCCATCGAAGTGATCTTGTCGTGGAGATCAGTGCCGACAGAGGTCGCATAGTTGTTCCGGCCCCAGTAAAAGGTGCTGCCGCCGTAGGTGTACCCGGTCGACCAGCAAGACTTCTTGCCGGAGTCCATGTTGAAGGACTGGAAACTGTCAATCACATCGCTCCACGAATCGCCTGGAAGCGGGCCGCCGCCGCCATAGACTTCGAGGTTGGGAATCTGGATCTTGCTGCCCGAAGCGCAGAAGATGTGAGTAAAGCCGCTGTAGCTCTCGCTCGACCAGACCTGAACTCCGGTGTTGCTGCACCGAGAGTCGGCAGACGCAATGGCCGGGAAAGTGAAGACCATCATCAGCACCATCATCGCGATGCTGGTAGCACCAGCCACCAGTCGCTTGCCTTGTCTGAGCATTCGAATCCTCCTTCGGGTCGAGTCCTCCGGACGGACCACGCCCGCCCGCGAGATCAACCCGGGTCCATCCTGAGATGCCGCGGAGCCCGCTCCAATAGGTGATCGACCCGACACCGAGGGCAGGGATATGTCCCGGATACCGCCAGTCATTCAATCAGGCGACCGGGGCGGTCAAGGGACGCGGCCATCAGCCGGGAGTTCGACGATCCACCCCTTGCTGAGGGCGTGGGTGACCAGTTGGGTCCTACTGGCGACATCGCAACGTTCGTACATCCGTGCTAGGTGCGTGTCCACCGTGCGAGTGCTCACGCCGAGCCGACTCGCGACTTGGTCACTCGAGAGACCATCTGCCACGAGGCGGACCACTTCAACCTCGCGCTTGGAGGGCATGCGCTCAACTCGGAGTCTGGCGGGAAAGACCTGTCCACCGCGTTCGATGACGGTGACTGCAGATGCCAGTGTCTGGACGTCGACGTCCTTGGGTAGGTATCCAGCAGCGCCGTGGTCTCGCGCTTGGGCGACGAGGTATGGCGAGGCGAACGAGGAGAGAAACAGTACAGGCGTATCCCGCGAGGCTGTCTCGCTCAGCAGGGCGACCATCTCCAGACCTTCAGGTTTCCCGTGGAACATCACATCGCAGATCACCAGATCGGGGCGATATGTCACCACCACGCCAACCGCCTCGTCCAGGGAGGACACGACCGCTACAACGTCGAGGGACTGCAACCGAAGCACAGTGGCGATGCCCAGTCCGACGAGCTGGTCGTCGTCTACGATCACGAGACGGGTCACGCGGGCCACTCGAAGGACACGCGCAAGCCCGATCGACGGGTGGAGTCGATGAGTACGCGCCCGCCCACCTCGGTGGCTCGATTCGACATCGCGGCAAGTCCGAGATGCTGCCGGGTGCCTCGGCGGCCTGGCTGTGAGTCTAGGCCCACACCATCGTCGGTGATGTGCAAGTGGACCTGCTGTGGGCCGAACTCGCAGTCGACCCGAATCGCGCTCGCCGAGGAATGGGCTACAGCGTTATTGAGCGCTTCCTGGGCGATCCGCAAGGCCGTGACCTCGACCTCCCAAGGCGGTCGCCCGCGATCAACGACGCACAGTAGACAAGGGATCCCGAGTTGCTCAACGCGTTCCACGGGTCCCTCAAGCGCGGCACCGAGGCCGCCGAGACGAATCACTACAAGCTGCTCTTGATCCAGGTCTTGTCGTAATTCCCCGGCCAGGGATCGGAGCAACCTCGCGCCCCCAATCGGGTCGCCGGACTCGAGCGCACCCAGACCTGCAGCGACCCCAGGCAGGACCCGGTCGTGCAGCAACTGGGCGGTCCGATCGCGGCCGTCCTCCACAGAACTCCGCAATGCTCGCCGTCCGAGCATGGTCTCGCCGACCAGGGAACCCGCCAGCGACTGACCTGCACGGTGCGTGCGGCTGCCGCGAAGTGCTCCGACGACCACACCACCACTCACTACCAACAGCACCACGATTGCGGGCATGACCCAACTGAGCGTCCATGCTAGCTCCCAGCCGGTCGGTCCCTCGATCGCGACGACCACCGTTCCGCCAACCAGCGCCATTGCGACTAGCGTGACGCTCAGCGTCGTTCGTCCCGCACGCCCGGGAGTCCATGCGAGCGGCAGTGCCGCGATTGCTGGGAGGGCCGTGATGAACAGGGCAACCGGCATGGTGGCCGTGCCCATCAGTCCGCTCGTGCTGAACGCGGCCGATGCAAACAGCAGGACAGCCCCTAGGAAAGGCACGAGCGTCCACAGGCCCAATGCAACCACGAGGAACAGGACCGCAGCGAACGCGCCCCCTACAGGCCGAGGCGGCCACTGGTTGGGGACTCCGACGTCACCTGACGGCGTTGCAACCTCCCCGCCATCGCCCATTGGCCAAGGAACGTAGGGATCTCCCTCTCGGACCCCCGCGAGCCACTCCACCGAGCCACGAGCCACGGACAGGACTCTTGGGGCCGGCCCGTCCACCACGACTACGGTCGATGCGAGGTTCGTGACGCTGGCTAGGACCCTGAGGGAGACGACAACCACGACGAGTATCCACACGAGGCGTACGAGCGCGCGCCGACCGTCGGCCGGTGCAGCAAGACTCGCGCGAATCGATTGAAGGCTTTGGACTGAGGACTCTTCCTTGGCGTTGATGTCAAGCGGTAGTTTCCCCGGCCCACTGTAGCCATTCTCACCATCGCGGGCCAGCGATACCCTCGATTGCCCGCCGTGGGTGTCTCCTCCACCTTCTGTGAGTCGTCACGTATCGATTCCACGGAGGGCTCGTGCTACACGCCAAGCCGTACATCGCAACGATTCTGTTGGCTGCCTGTGCGGCCGTAGGCATCATCGCGCTCGGACCCAGCGTCAACGCTGCAACGGCCGACCGCCTGGAGGCTCGGCTAGGAGACAAGATCATTCCGCTGAAGGACGTCAGTCGCTACTTTTGCCACGACCGCGGCTACCCGACCATCGAGTGTTTCACGGTCGCGGGTGATCGCGATGCGGATGCTTCAAGAGAGTCATACGGCGCTCTGTCGAGTTCGTTCGTGGTGTTCTACGCGGACGAGGCTTATCGCGGCCTCAACTACGAGGCATGGAACGCGATACCCGACCTGGGCTCGATTGGCTGGAACGACATGGTGTCCTCGTTCAAATCGGTGAACGCGGGCCGCCCAAGATGGTTCAGCGACTCCGGCTACGGATATCCGTCGTGGCGATGGGCCGCCGGGGCGTGGGTGTCGAACGTAGGCGCCGCCGCCAACGACAAGCTCTCCTCAGTCAAGAACGACCCATAGCAGCGCAGTAGACAGACCGCCCGAGCCCTGCGTATCGGCCGCCGCGCGTGCCACCATGGCGGGATGCAGGTCATCGGGTTGTGGCGCTATCCCGTGAAGTCGCTCCAGGGGGAGCGGCTGGAGTCCGCTGAAGTGACCGCTGACGGGATCGTCGGCGATCGTCGGTTCGCGATCTTCGACACGGTCACTGGACTGGGGCTGACCGGTCGGCGCGCGCCGGGGCTGCTGTTCGC
>Ga0105047_10004773_pt1 | contig 23491 bp, 19 predicted proteins | sample MAT04_FD_78384 | JGI IMG/M metagenome (GOLD analysis project Ga0105047, IMG submission 78384) | Freshwater microbial communities from Lake Fryxell liftoff mats and glacier meltwater in Antarctica - MAT-04 (megahit assembly) | ecosystem: Environmental > Aquatic > Freshwater > Ice > Liftoff... | reverse complement strand
GCAAAGACATCGATGCGGTGCTGATCTCCACGCCCGACCACTGGCACGCGCAGCAGACCATTCACGCCTGCGAAGCGGGCAAGGATGTGTACTGCGAAAAGCCGGCCTGCAACACCATCGCCGAAGGTCAGGCCATGGTCCACGCCGCGAAATATTACAACCGCGTCGTGCAGATTGGTTCGCAGGGGCGCGCGCTGCATGCGGCGGCATCGGCCTGCGACTACATTCGCAACGGGCAGCTTGGAAAAGTCAGCAAGATTATTTGCTGGCATTACGAGTGTCCGGACGGCGGTTCGCGCGATACCGAGCCGGTGCCGGCGCACCTGGATTGGAATATGTGGCTGGGACCTGCGGCGTGGCGGCCGTACCACAAGGACCGCGTTCACTTTAATTTCCGCTGGTTCCTCGACCTGGGCGGCGGATGCATCCGCGACCGCGGCGCGCACGTCTTCAGCCTGGTCTCGTGGTTCATGAATGTCGATCACACCGGCCCGGTCTCGGTCGAAGCAAAAGGAAGCGCGCCGGTGAAGGGCGCCTACGATTGTCCGACGAAGTACGAAGTGACCTACCAGTTCAAGAATCCCGACTGGACTCTGGTCTGGGCGCAGCCCGGAGAAAAACCGCCGGAGTACAGCGGCAACCACTTCGGATTTAAGATGTGGGGCGACAAGGATACGCTCTTTTTTGAAGGCGGCGACGGCGCCGGATCGACCGAAGATAAAGCCGTGCGCTGGAAGGTTCCGCACGGCGGCGAGAAAGTCTTCCGCAGCCCCGGCCATGTTGAGGACTGGATGAACTGCATCCGCACCCGCGAGACGCCGCTGATGAACATCTCGGCCGCGCACCACGTTGCCGCGATCTGCAATCTCGGCAACGCCTCGTATATTCTCGGCCGCAAGCTGAATTGGGACGCCGAAAAAGAAGTCGTTGTTGGCGACGAAGTCGCCAACCGCTTGCTCAATAAACCCTGGCGTGACTGGACCAAGGCTTAGGCCTGGGGGCCGAATGCGAAAGGCAAAATTCAAAATTGACGGATGGATTTGTCGACCACGGACACTATTTTTAAGGCGAAAGTCCAGCAGTGGATTGTGGGCGGGGAAGTTTTTGTTGTTCTACGCTACGTGTATTCTGCGGGCGCGAAGGATTATGCTTTTGTTTCACAATGGTTATCCTTCGAGGAGTTGTTAAAGCCACTTCCTCCAAAGACCAGCGTCATTGTGATGCGAGAGACACAATTGTCACTTCGTGGCAAAGTCGACGACAAGTTCATCAGCGATGCGCAGAACGAAATGCTTCCCGATACCTTTTTCCTGATTGTAAGCCTTCACTACTGTCTCGTTGAGCATTTCAAAAAATCTCACAAAGCACAACTGCATCGTGATTTGTGGGCGAAAACGATTTGAACTCGGAAGTATGCTGAGGCCTTTCTCCACTCGCTGGGAAAGGCTTCCATGCACTCCGGCAAAACTATTTTCGCGCAGTTTATCGAACAACTTCCTCATCCTGAATTTTCAAAATGCGTTGCTCGATACCATGGCAATTACCCGGTTCGTTCTCGTGCTGGGATCAATTTCTCTGCATGGCTTTCGCTCAACTCACCGGACTCGACAGTCTCGGCGACACTGTCGCGTGCATCGTCCGATGGCGACGTTGAACTTGCGGTAGAACGGCTCGATCTTTGGAATTTCAGTCTGATTCTGGGCGTATTCTCTCTGCTCTGCTTGGCCGTGTGCATGCGTGCGATTGCTCCCGCTAAAAATCGACAATATGACGAAACGACAAAGTTTGGCTGCTCGCGATGCACAATGTGCTTGCGCGTATTGTAAACCTTGCTAGCGTATTGCCGAACCCAAATTGCGGAGACGAGCATGGTCACTAAAAGAGCGGCTTTTTTGTTGTGTGGACTTCCCATTTTCATTTTGGCAATTCTATTTGTGAACAGTTCGATTCGGCGGATTCCGGTAAAGATCGCCTCGGCACCGACAGCATCTGCCAAGACTCAGTCGCGTGCCGCAGATCCCGCTACGGCGTCCGTCTGCGCATGCCAAACACCTTTGATAAGCACGCCCGTCAAAGCCGCCCCAACTGTTGAAACGGCTGCCGACAAAGGTCCAAATCGTCCTGAACCTTTAGATGCGACCAGCGTTGCACTTCAGCCTTTCCAGAACTGGCTCGCCGAATATCTGGTTGCAAACGAGGACCGTAAAGCTGAGCTTGAAAAAAGCGGCGCTGAACTGGCGAGGGCTCGTGCGGAAACAATGAGCCGCCTGATCGAGACCGATCCGCGTCGAGCGCTGGAAAATGCAGTCCCCGTTGCGACGTTGAAGAAACTCCCCGCCAGCGTGGCAAAGAATCTCGAACAGCATGTCGAAGGCAATGGCAGATTTCAGGTGCTGGCCGCAAAAGGCGGCGCGGCCAAACCCATCACTCGCTTTGTGAACATCAAGGGCAATCGTTATGAAGCCTTTGTGTACGGTGCGCGCGATGGCCAGATTTCTACACACGACGCCGTACCGATGCGCGGCATTGCCCTCGGCAACTACATGGCCGTGCATGAAAACCCGGTGCGCGTGCTGGAAGCAGATGAAGAATTCGACGCCGGCGTCACGCTGACCAACCCGTCGCTCCGCTGCCCAGTCTCTGGAAAACTGATCGCGAACAATCTTGCAGACGCGGCGAAGAAGGGTGTTCGCGTCGTGGCCGGTGCTCGCGCTTATGTGCTGTGTTCAAGCCGGCACGCGCAAGACCTTTCCGTGCGTCTTCTGGCGCGATCCGGTGAGGCCGCCGCGCTGGTGCCTGCCGGCAATAAGAGTTTGATCGCCTACATCGTGGATTTCTCCGATTTGCCCGGTTCGCCGCTGCCCGATGCGCAGGGCCACTATAATGAAGTCGACAGGCTCTATCAGGACATGTCCTACGGTGCCACGCGCATTCAGCCCATCATCATCACGCCGGTGCTACGCCTCCCGGATACTGCCGGGACGTACCAGGCGCTCGAGAAAGAAGGCGGATTCAAGGGCTCAAACAAACTCATCGCTGATGCGCGCGCGGCCGCGGTCGCAGCGGGATTCAATCCCAGCAGCTTTGATCTGGATGAAATCTATTTCGGAAAGTTGGAACTTGGATACGGCGGCCTGGGACTGGTTGGCGCAAAAGGCAGTTGGAATCAGGGCACGGGACCGGTGACCTCCGCGCACGAGCTTGGACACAACTTTGGATTGGGGCATGGATCGAGCTGGGTCACAACCGATGGAAGCGCGATCAGCGCGGCGGGCAAGCGCGATGAGTACGGCGACGTCTTTGAAATCATGGGTGGAGCCAGCGACGACGGTTTCCTGAACACGGTCAACTTCAACGCCTGGTACAAATCGCTTATGGGCTACGTTCCCGGCAACCGGGTACAGACGGTCACTGCCAGCGGCACGCAGCGTATTTTCGGACTCGAATCGATCATTGGCAGCGGCTTGCATGCGCTGAAGATTCGCAAAGACGATGACCGCGATTACTGGGTTGAGTTCCGTCCGCGCATTGCTCACCGGCCCAATGCGCTCAATGGCGCGATCCTGCACTGGGGCTACAAGCGCATCGGCCAGAACAGCGTCCTTCTTGATAGCACTCCCGGCAGCACAGGTAGATTCCAGGATTCGGGCATCGCTATCGGCAAAACATTCTCCGATCCGGACGCTCAGGTCCATATCACACCCATCGGCAAGGGCGGCACAACGCCCGAGTCCCTGGATGTGGTCGTCAATATTGGAAACTTCGGCACCAACCGCACGCCGACAGTGACCGTCGCCGCGAGCAAGAGCAATCCTGGTTTCGGCGAAGTGATCACTTTCACGGCAACCGCAAGCGACCCGGACGGCGATACACTGGGCTACTACTGGGATTTCGGCACGGGCGCGGGAAGCTCAAACAGCGCGAGCATCAGCCAGTCCTTCGCCAAGGCTTCGACCGCATTTACCGTCACCTGCACGGTAACGGATATGAAGGGTGGAACCGCAACCGCCAGTGCCGTCGTGACCACCGGCGCTGATTTTGTGGCTCCCAACCCGACCGTCACCGGGATCAGTCCGGCAACCGGTTCGTCCACGGGGCGGACGTCGGTACTCATCACCGGCACGAATTTCCTGACCAATTTTGTTACCGCCGTCACCTTTGGCGGAGTTGCCGCGACGGACATCGGAGTTCTGAATTCAACGACGCTCAGTTGTACCGCACCGGCGGGAACGGCCGGCCCCGTCGATGTGGTTGTCACCCATAACAACAATCCGTCGACACTACCCGGCGCTTTCACATATATTGGCGCGCCTACAATTGCCTCAATCACTCCCACCAGTGGCGGCCTGCGCGACGACACGGTGGTGACTGTCACAGGCACCAACTTTATTGCGGGCCTGACTTCGTTTCGCTTCGGCCTCAATCCAGCGAGCAATGTGACGGTGACCAGTTCCACCACCGCAACCTGTATTCCGCCCAATGCTACAGCGGCCGGAACCGTGGATGTCTCGGTGGCAGTCGGCATTCCCACCGCCAAACTCACCGGCGCATACACCTATGCCGCGGGTCCGACGCTGGCCAGTCTCTCGGTCACGAGCGGCGCGCCTGCGGGCGGCACGACGGTCGTCCTCACCGGCAGCGGCTTCGTCGCCGGCACGACAGTCAAATTTGGAGCCAACGATGCCACCGGCGTGGTCGTCGACAGCGCCACCCAGATTACCTGCGTCACCCCTGCCGGCAATCCCGGCTCGGTCGAAGTCGCAGTCACCGTCGGCGGCCAGGTGGCCAAGCGGCCTGACGCTTTCATGTATGTCACGGCGCCAACAATCGCGAGCCTCACGCCTAACTCCGGATCGACAGCCGGAGGCGCGCGGGTCACGATCAGCGGGACCGGCTTTGCTCCTGGCGCAACGGTCAGCGTCGGCGGCGTCGCGGCCACGAGCGTCTCAGTAAATAGCGCCAGTGAAATCGCCTGCAACGTTCCCGCGAACGCCACGGCCGCTCCTTTTAATGTCGTCGTCACGCTGGCCAACGGAACGGCTTCGGCGGGCAGCCCCTTTACTTACGTCACGCCGCCGGCGGCACCGACACTGGCGACGATCGATATTAACACCGGGCCCACGTCGGGAGGAACAAACGTCGCCATCACAGGCACCAGCTTTGTCGTCGGCGCGACGACCGTGACATTCGGCACGGCCAACGCGACCAATGTTGTCGTCACTGGCGCTACAACCTTGACCTGCACCACACCGCCAGGGGATGCGGGAAGTGCAGTTTTCACGGCACTGGTCAGCGGTGTTGCGTCAAACACACTTGCGTTCACTTATACCGGCCCCAACGCTCCGACGGCCACTGCCTCCGCGCCCGATCCGGTCGCCGGCGAAGCCACAATGGCCGAGTCGCGCGAAGCACACAGCCGCGCACTGGGAGCAGACACCGGGATGATCCGCATCCAGCTCAGTGCGCTGGCGCTGGTCGATACAGTCATTACCTACACAGTCACCGGCGCAGCCACTCCAGGCTCCGATTTCGAGGCGCTTTCAGGCACAGCAACCGTGCTGGCAGGAACAAACTTCGTCGACATCATGATCGAGCCCATCGATGACAGCGGCGATGAAGGGCCCGAAGATGTGACCATCACGATCAATAGCGGAGCCGGGTTCAAGGTGGGCGCTACGTTCGCGGCAAAGGTCATGATCATGGATGGCGACACTCCCATTATTGATAGCATCTTCCCCGAGACAGGCTCGGCAGCGGGCGGTGATCTGGTTGAGATCAGCGGCGAAAACTTCGACGAAAACAATGTCGTAAAGATTGGCGGCATTCTCGCCACCGAGGTTGAAGTGATCAGTCCTGAGTTGATATCCTGCCGCACTCCAGCCGGAACCATCGGGCTGGCAGATGTCACCGTGATCCAGGATACGTTCACGCGCACGCTGACCGGCGCTTATCTGTACATCGCCCCGCCGACCGCCACTAAAATCCTTCCGTTCTCTGGTCCGACCTCGGGTGGAACGCCGGTGACCATCACAGGCACCAACTTTATCGCCGGGGCCGAAGTGGAGATCGGCGGCAGTCCATGCACCAGCGTGGTTGTGGTCAGTTCCACCAAGATTACTTGCGTGACGCCTTCGGGCGTTGCGGGTGACCAGAGCGTTATCGTCTTCGTCAACGACATCCCGGCCGTAATCAACCAGGGTTTTTCGTACAACGCAGCGGCTCCGCTCATCACCAGTGCGCTCACGGCGGCGGCAACAAAGGGCTCGCCGTTCACGTACACGATCACGGCAAGTCTCGCGCCAGTGACGTTCGAAGCGACGAACCTGCCGCAGGGTGTGACGCTTTCAGGCGCCGTCATTTCCGGCACTCCCGCCGTCGCTGGTGTTGCCCGCATTGCATTGAAGATCAGCGGCGGCACGGGAAGCGATTCCCAAACGCTGGTACTTACGATTGCTCCGGGCGCGGGGAATACGGCTCCCGATCTGGTCTCCGTGACCGCAACCCCCAACCCTGCAAAGGTCGGCGCGACGGTTCAATTCACCGCTGCAGCGGCCGACGCAGAGGGCGACCTGCTCGATTACAGTTGGAATTTCGGCGACGGTTCGCCGGTTGTTATCGGAAGCAACGTCACGCATATCTTCGCCACGGCCGGCATCTTCAAGATTTCCGTAACGGCCACCGACGGAGCGGCCAGTGACATCCAGACGCTCAACCTGGCCGTCAATGCGACTGACAGCCTGGCGGCGTCCGCCAGCGCCAACCGATTTACATTGAGGAAAGTATCCGTGAGCTTTGTCTTCCCGCAGAAGTTGAAGGACAAACTGGGCTTCTCGGGAGTAATCCCCGCGCCCGATGGTTTCGCGCTCGACGGAAAGAGTGTCACCATCGCCACGGGCGACTTTACGCAGACCTTTGCGCTCAATGCCAAGCGGAAGTTCGCCGATGCAACAACCCAGTTCAAACTGGCCAAAGCCAAGAACGGGGTGATGGGCTACAAGTTTTCGGTGAAGAAGAGCGACCTCTTCGCCAGCCTGAAGGGATTGGGGTTCACCGATCAGGCCGTTGAAAAGCCCGGCATCAGCGTGGTTCTGCCCGTTACGTTCTCGCTGTACGGTTCCACCTACCTGAGCACCCCGACGCTGCTCTACACGTCCACCGGAAAGAAGGGATCCGCGAAGTAGTGTGACGGCCCAGGACCGTGAGGCATGAAATCCGCCGATAAGACGCGCGGAAAATGATTTTGCACGAGTGTAGCAGAAAAGGTGACGGCCTATCCCTGCGCGGGTTGGAGCGGGGATTAAGTTTTCAAAGAACCGGACTAATACCGATCGGGTGTTGACGGTTCTTCCCTCCATCGCAAACTGCCAAGGCTCCTCGAATATTGAATTTAACCGCGTCGGATGATTCCATTCGGCAATCCGGTTCCGGGCAGGGAACAGGCTTCGCCAGCAACGCATCAGCAGTTCAGTTCAATGGCTCGGCGCGCCCGACAACATTCGTCTCGACCACCACGCTGATCTGCGGGAGGCACGTCGAATGTGGCGGCGCTGAGTATCGGCTCGGGACTCAGCTCGGGCGGGTTGCTACCGGGAACGGCGTTCACGATCACCAAAGTGGGCATCAAATTCAAATTCGGTTCGAGTTCCGATTCACTGAGCGTACAGGGCTTGCTGCCGGTGGCGTCGGACTTTACGCCTGCGTCCAAGGGCGTGGTGCTGGAGATCGGGGGATTGAAAAGGACGATCACGCTGAACGCTAAAGTCGTCAGCAGCGATAAGAACAACGGCATCAAAATTCCAATCAAGGGTAAGGCCGGGAAGCTTCGCAAGGTCACGATCAGCCTGAAAAAGCAGGCGCTCTTCGCCGAACTCGAATCGCTGGGCTACCGCAACGCCGATGTGCCCAAGCCCGGCGATGACGTGCCGCTTCCGGTGATCCTGACCATTGGAGCTGATGTGTTCAGCGTGGAAACGAGCATATCCGAACGGACTGCCGGTTCCTTACCCTCTTCGGACGCCGACGCGAACAGACTTAGCATCCCGATCATCGTGCCGAGAATCAGTTGTAAATGCTTCAATTTCGATCTCCTATTGAGTTCAACCTTCATGTCGCCCCTGCTTAGGTCGGCAAGTTTGGCGGGGGATATGGTGGATGCGCTCACGGGTTGATCCTTTCGCGATTCGAATCTACACTGACGCTTCCATCGGATTTGCTTGGGTCCGGCTGGACATCAAGAGCTTTCGGGGCCGAACTCGGCCCGCATTTTCCGCTCAGTCAGGTCTGCACGCCGAACCTTGGAAGCACCCATACTTGAAGGATGATCCAGAATACGAAGACGCCTGCAATAATGAGGAAATCCATTGTCTTAACTCCTTTGGCTGCTGCTGCGTTTTTTGCTCTCATAAATTTGTCTCTGGATGTAACGATCTTCACGGATGCAGTCGGCGGCGATCATGGGGAATGTATCAAACATGTTTGCGACCCTCTTTTCCGAAAAGTGCGAACGCGGTTATCACACCTGAGAAAAACATCGCGAAGAAGAATGTCCAGGAACTGATTCCCTTCTGTCCGCGGATACATCCTGAGCGGAAAGTTATGTTGTTTCGCGGCGAGATTTCACATTCGGCCACACTCCAAGTGGAAGCTCCAGTAAATCAACTGCACTCTTCGTGCCGCGAACGGTTTTTCATGACTTTTCGAAGGGCGGCCTAAAGGCATAGCCAATGGCCATGATGGCCGAGTATATGCTCATCTCCTCTTGATCGTTGACGCGGTCGGCTGAATTGAGTTGCTGCCGGAAGCAGCTCTTACGAATCAAAGTGTATCCAAACCACACGCGATAGCGGTACGGGACCCAAAAAGGGGAAGCAATGAAGACAGTTCAGATTTACGACAAACCGATGTGCTGTTCGACTGTGAAAAGCATGCAAAACGCACAGCCCTGATCCCATGGCAAATGGAACCGCCAGTGGGTTACGCCGGGCTGCAAAAGTTATTCCATGAAGAGATCCATGCGATGAAGTCCTGATGATCCGAGAACCTTAAACGCGCTGAGGAAATTAGACCATGAAGGCACTTGTTTACCACGGGCGGGGCAACCGGGCTTGGGAGGACAAGCCAAAGCCGGCGATCATTGACGCGACGGATGCCATCGTACGTATTACGACGACTACCATCTGCGGAACGGATCTTCATATTTTGAAGGGAGACGTTCCTACTGTCACTGATGGACGAATTCTCGGTCACGAGGGCGTGGGTATCATCGATGAAGCAGGCCCGAACGTTGTGGGTTTCCACAGCGGAGACAAGGTCCTCATTTCTTGCATAACATCCTGCGGAAGATGCAGTTTTTGCAGGAAGGGAATGTACTCCCACTGCCGCGCGGGTGGATGGATATTGGGAAACACCATTGACGGCACGCAAGCCGAATACGTCAGGATTCCTCATGCCGACACCAGCTTATATGCGCTGCCAAAGGAGGCCGATGAAGAGTCGGTCACCATGCTTAGCGATATCTTCCCGACTGGCTTGGAGTGCGGAGTACTGAACGGGCAGGTGAAGCCCGGCGACATCGTTGCGATCGTCGGCGCGGGTCCCATTGGGCTTGCAGCCCTGCTCACGGCGCAACTCTACTCACCCGCCGAAATCGTGATGGTCGATTTGGATGACAATCGCCTGGAGGTCGCTCGCTCGTTCGGCGCGACAAAGAGCGTGAATAGTTCTGATGGTAAAGCGATTGAGCGCGTCATGGCGCTGACGAATTCCGCAGGCGTAGACGTGGCTATTGAGGCTGTCGGCATTCCCGTGACTTTCGACATTTGCCAATCGATCATCGCGCCTGGTGGACGCATTGCCAACGTGGGGGTTCACGGAAAATCCGTCGAGCTTCACTTGGAACGACTGTGGTCCCAGAACATCACGCTGACGACGCGTCTGGTAGATACGATCACGACGCCTATGTTGCTTCAAACAGTGCTGTCTGGGCGCCTTGATGCAAAGAAATTGGTAAGCCACAGATTCGAGCTGTCAGAGATTATGAAAGCATACGACACCTTCGGGAACGCAGCAAAGGAACGCGTGCTAAAGGTGATTCTCAAGGCCAGTCTTCCAATCAAGTAACCTCACATGGTTGCGTCCGAATTGCCCGTTCGTAATCAAAACAAAGGAACATTTAATGAGTGCCAAACGCATATTGATTGTTGGCGGAGTGGCTGGCGGGGCAAGTGCAGCAGCGAGGGCACGGCGTCTTTCGGAAGATGCGGAGATTGTCATTTTCGAGCGAGGCCCTCATGTTTCATTCGCAAATTGCGGACTGCCGTACCACATCGGCGGCGAAATCGCCGAACGGAATAAATTGCTATTGCAAACTCCCGAAAGCCTTCGTGCGCGATTCAATCTGGACGTTCGCGTGAACTCCGAAGTCACTCGGATCGATCGCGCGAAGAAAGAAATTGAAGTGCGTGAGGTTCAAAGTGGACGCGTCTACCGGGAAGTCTACGATGCGTTGATTCTTGCGATGGGCGCGGCGCCCTTGAAACCGCCCATCCCCGGCATTGATCGCGCCGGACATTTTGTGCTGCGCAATATTCCGGATATGGACGCCATACTGTTCTGGATCTCCAAACACAATTCAAAGCGTGCTGTAGTAGTCGGCGGTGGATACATCGGTTTAGAGACGGCAGAACAGTTGCACCGCCGCGGGCTTGAAGTGTCCATCGCCGAGGCTCTGCCTCAGGCAATGGCTCCGCTCGACCCGGAAATGGCTGCTTGGCTGCACGAGGAACTGAGAAAGCAGAAAATCAATTTGTACCTGAATAACGGGGTCGCCGCGTTTGAAGCGCCACGTGATAGCGAGAGCGCGGCGGCATCAACAGTGGTGTTGAAAGGCGGTCAGCGTTTGCCTGCGGATGTCGTCATATTGGGACTGGGTGTGCGCCCCGAAACGTCCCTGGCCAAGGCTGCGGGATTGGAGATTGGCGAGCGCGGCGGAATTCGCGTGAACGATCAGATGCAGACCAGCGACTCGAATATCTGGGCGGTCGGTGATGCTGTTGAAGTGCGCGACCCCCTGACAGGTGCCTGGACGTTAATTGCGTTGGCAGGCCCAGCCAACCGCCAGGGACGAATTGCCGCCGACGTCATATTCGGGCGGTCCTCCGCATATCACGGAACCTACGGCACATCAGTGCTGCGGTTGTTTGACTTGGCAGCCGCCTGCACCGGTGCTAACGAAAAGATGCTCAAGAAAGCTGGATTGCCGTACAAAGCGCTCCACCTCCATCCGGGTTCGCACGCCGGCTATTATCCCGGAGCGAAACCCATTGCAATCAAAATCCTATTTGCGCCGGACACGGGCCGTTTGTTGGGTGCCCAGGCTGTCGGCGCCGATGGTGTGGACAAGCGCATGGACGTTTTTGCCACAGCGTTAAAAGCAGGCATGTCCGTGCATGACCTCGCGGAATTGGAACTGAGCTATGCGCCACCTTTCGGATCAGCAAAAGACCCGGTGAATCTGGCGGGAATGGCCGCGCAGAACGTGCTATCCGGTGACGTTGAACTGGCGCAATGGAGCGAGGTTGCGGAACTCGATCCAGCGCGGACTCTGATCGTAGACGTGCGTGACGATTCAGAACGGGCGGCTGGCGCCATTCCGCACTCCGTCCATATTCCGCTTCCGCAACTCCGAGCGCGCTTGCATGAATTACCCAAGGATCGCGAACTGATCGTTCACTGTCAGTCTGGCCAGCGGTCCTACTTTGCCTGCCGCCTGCTCACTCAAAAGGGTTTCCGCTGCCGAAATCTGACGGGTTCATACCGAACTTGGAAGACGGCAATTGGCGAATAATAAGTAGTTCCTGTTTCCGATCGCAAATCGAATTGCAGTGCACTCCCTTTTTTCGCCGATAAAACGGCGCGCTCATCAGACGGAGCGGCGTTTCGCTTCGTTTAGGCTTTCAATGGTCAGAGTATCTCTGCCATCTCCCGTTTTTTTGCCGGTTTGTTACGCCATTTCGTTCACGTGCGCGCCAGCAGCACCAGGTTGTGAGCCAGCACCGCCGTGCCGGCCCAACTCTGGAAATGCACCCAGCCTTCGCGCAGGCAGCGCCACAGTCCAAAGACTCGCTTCAGCACCGAGATCGTTCCTTCAATGCCTGCTCGAAACGCCTGCGCCAACTTGAACCAGCGGCTTTTTTCCCGCTTCTCCTCCTGCTCGTCCCGCCGCCCTTTCTTTGGCACGCACGCCTTTTTTACGCCCAACTCCTCCGCCTGCCCGGAGCAAAACCTTTGTCCGCCAAAGAAGATTTAACCTTGGGCGGGAAGAGTGACTGTAAAGGAAGTTCCTGTGCCAATCGCGGATGCGACTTCAATGGTTCCACCGTGCAGAACAATCAACCCGCGCACGATTGAAAGCCCCAATCCCGTTCCCTCCTCACGGGTCTTCTTGCTGCTAGACAGACTGGTAAAACGGTCGAAAAGTAGCTTGATACCCTCTGCATCAATACCCGGTCCTCGATCTGCCACTGTAAAACGTGCCTGCTCGGGCCCGGCGCAAACGGTCACAGTAACAGCACTTTTCTGAGGTGCGTGTTTGATAGCATTCGAGATCAGGTTATTGCAGACCCGCAATATCTTCAGCCGGTCTGCTTCAATTTTACACTTCGCATCGGGCCGCTGAATTTCAAGCGTGATGTTGCGGGCCTCAGCCTGACTGTGATGTGCCGCGATGGATTCGTCGATTACATCACTCAGGTCGAAGCGTTCCAAATTCAACGCTTCCTGGCCGGCATCTATACGTGCTAAGTCGAGCAGTTCACTGGTGAGATCCATGATTGTCTTAACAGCGATTCTGTTTCTCTCTATAATTCCACGCTGCGTTTCATTCAGTGGACCTATTTTTTCCTTCAGAAGGAGTTGGCCGCCCGCGTAAACACCCGTGAGGGGACTGCGAATATCATGGCTGCAAATGGCCAGAAATTCATCCTTGCGCCGGTCCAGATCCTGCAGGCGATTATTGCTTTCCTCAATTTGGGCATGCTGACGATTGATAATCCGATCCGCTCTGAGGACTACCATCCATATTGCTGAAAAGGCCACGAGCGCGCCGCCAATCCCAACCGCAATTACCTTTGGAACAACTTGGTATTCCTCGGCGATCAGCCTTCCTAAATCTCTGCGCACGCGAATAACGGCATTGACCGAAGTTCCCTCTCGGACGGGTACATACGTTTCTATCCACCCCTCCATCTTGTTTCTTGGAAACAAAAAGGGCATCCAGCGCTCTGCTTCCCAGTGCGATGCAACCTGGCCTGATTTAGCGAGGTGAAAGCCATACTGCCAAACAACATGTTGTCGCACGGCATCGTCGCTTGCCGTGGCAATCACGGTTCCATTCATGGACAACAATGAAAACTCAATCACGTTGTAGTTTTCGAACTTCTGTGCGAGCCCTGGATCCCTCAATTCGCTTTCGGAGATGCCTATCCAGTTACTCGGACTGTATCCACGAGTCTTTAGATGAAATAGTATTTCTTCGCTGAGGCTATCCGCTACATCTTTCTCTATTTCGATATTAGTCCTTTGGATTACCTGGGTAGCGATGATAGTAGCAAAAAAAGATAACACTACAATAATGGCGATACTCGCCCACGTGAAATGACGCAAGAGTTTAAATTGACTGCCCTGCCGTCTGGTATCGTCTGCTTTATGCATTAGAGTGTTTCACCTTTGTATCGCCCTACCCAATTCCACGGGCATGCGGCATCGCCCAAAAATAACGTGGCTGGAGAACACGCCTTGCTGCCGTCATCATGCTATCACGCGCCTATTGAGTCCAGTGTGGATAAAGAAGATTTGAAACGATTCAAATGCCAATCGTTTCAAGTCTTCTTTCCCTTCCTTAACAACACTGGACTCAATAATATAAGTTACTTGCCAGTGAATAGGTTACGTCGAGCAGCATTCATAATCGTCACCACGGCCGGATGCCTCAATTTGCGTTCGACCGATACCGCATAAAAGCGCTCAGTCACAAGATCAATCGCGCCGATAGCCGTGACACCGTATTGTTTGCAAACAAGCCCTTGGATCACGCTCGGCACAGCAAACAATCCCAAGCCCTCCTGCCCGAACACTTTCAACAAAGATGTGTCATCGAATTCTCCCACCACGTTCGGTCTGATTTCCTGCGATGAAAACCACTGTTCTAACTCGCGATTGAGAGACGTTGCTTCACCCGGCATGAGAAAAGGGGCGCCATTAAGCGACTTTGGGAAGCCTCTCTTGAATCGTTTGGAAAGCCCCGGTGTGCCAAGAATTACAACCCCGCATTCACCGAGCAGGTGATTGAAGACGCGGACTTTTGCAAAGGGTGGTACTGGCGCGTCTGTCAGCACCACATCTAACCGCTGCATGGCCAACTCGGCCAGCAGGCGCTCGGGCTTGTCTTCGCGACACACAATCTGCAATTTTTCCGGCATTCTCAAGGCAGGTTTGAGAATCTCATACGCGATTATCTTAGGCATAACATCAGCCACCCCCACGAGAAATCGGATGGGCCTGTTTGTGGTGCCGCCCTTCACGGCCTCGAGCAGTTCGCCACCAAGCGAAAAAATGTCGTCAGCGTAACGGTACGCAAGTCGCCCGGTATCAGTCAGCACCAGGTGCCGCCCGGAACGAACGAAAAGTTTTTTCCCCAATGCGTTCTCAAGCACACGGATCTGCCACGAGAGGGTGGGTTGCGAGAGGTGAAGTTTCTCGCTGGCTTTAGTGACGCTGCCCTCGCGCGCGGTCATCCAGAAATAAAGCAGATGATGGTAATTGAGCCATTCCATAACTGGAACATACATAGATATTATCAATAAGCCATTCGTTTTTATCGATTTGTCGAATGCCAGATTGTGGCGTTTAATGGTTGGAGAAGCCGCAGGTCAACGGGAGGCTCCAAAATGAAAATCACGATTCGAGGGGAGAATATCCAACCCAGCGAGGCATTGCGAGAACACGCTCAAAGGTGCGTATTGTTGGCGTTAAGCCGGTTTGGGCGACACGTGACCTCCACTTTGGTCCAACTGCGCGTACACACGGGGCGCACCGGTCAGAAAGAATGTGTCCTTAACATTCGGACACGCTGGCGATGTACGTTACGAATTGTCGAGGAGGGAAGAGACTTGTTTTGGGCTATAGAACGTGCTGTTGAGCGTGCTGGCCGGGAATGCCAACGAAAGGCTCGATTAGCTAACGCTACGTCGCAGGTTTCTCAGATAAGGAACACCACGATGGACAGGGCTGACTGCATGGCAGGCGCAGGCTCCTCATCTTGAGCACACATCTGGAACAAAGGAGCCAGAGAGCTTGGTGCAGTCAGCCTTCTTATCGCATGCCAATAACGGCATAACATGTGTACCAGGGTTTTCAACGCAGTGACGCGAATTTCGTTTCACTCAGGCAAGGGATTGAATGACGGAGGAGTTTTTAATGAACATACAAATGCATTGTCTGCAATTTCCGTTGACCCAAGCACTCCGCTCTCACATTAAGGATCGCATGGTTTGGGCTATGCAGCGGTTTGAGAATCAAATTACCTATGCGCGAGCCCGATTGGTGGATATGAACGGTGCCAGTCGAAAGGGCGTGGACAAACGCTGTGAGCTAACGCTTCAGTTCAAAGGCAACGGGATGATCGTTTCAACCGGTATTGATTGCGACGCGTATGCGGCAGTTTCAATGGCAGCTAAGCGAATGCGAAAAGCCCTTGCCAAGAAGAAACCGCAGTGACGACCGGAACGACCGGCAGTTCCTACTTAACTTGAGTGTAAGGATCAGGTTGGAAAACTTAACTTTGGCACGAAAGGGTGAGACAATGATATCCAATGGACGAGTCATTTCATCCATGGTCATGTTGTTTGTAATCCTGTTCGCAGTGATTTGGTCATTGCTGTCGTGCGTTCACGCTGGATCTTAGGCCGCTCGTCCAGCGGTAAGTTGCGTTGAGAACAAAATTTAATGGGTACAAGGCAAGGATTGGATGCGCTCAAGACGGTCGCGGCTTACGCGAAGTCCTTGGTCGCAAGAAGCGATGCGAGGTCCCAGGATCTCGTGCGCACAGGCTTAGGAGTGAGGCCATGTTTGATCCAGTAATCGTTTTTGGGGCTGTTGCTGTGGCAATCGCATTCGCTACGTTGGCGTCCACGTTCTTCACCGTAGAGCAGCGAACAACCGCAATCATTCAGCGGTTCGGAAAATTTGTGCGGGAAGCCGGGCCGGGCCTCCACGTGAAAATCCCCTTCATTGACCAGGTGGTCGGACGCATCAATCTGCGCGTTCAGCAACTCGATGTAAAAATCGAGACCAAGACGGAGGACAACGTATTCGTACAAATGGTGATCGCCGTACAGTATTATGTTCTTCCCGAGAAGGCCTATGACGCGTTTTACAAGCTTGATGACGCAACACGGCAGATCACGTCGTTCGTTTTCGATGTCGTGCGGGCGCGTGTTCCTAAGATCAAGCTTGATGACGTCTTCGAGAAAAAGGACGAGATCGCCGACATCGTGAAATCCGAGCTGGTGCAAGTCATGGATGGTTTCGGTTACGGCATCCTCAAGGCACTGGTCACGGACATCGATCCCGATCCAAATGTGAAGCATTCGATGAACGAGATCAATGCGGCGTTGCGCATGCGAGTGGCAGCTACCGAGAAGGGGGAGGCGGATCGGATTCTGAAAGTCAAGGCGGCCGAGGGTGATGCTCAGAGTAAGGCTCTGCAAGGCAGAGGTATTGCGGATCAACGCAAGGCCATCGTTGAAGGTCTGCGGGATTCGGTGGGCGAGTTCCGGAAAGCCGTACCTGGTACAACGGCGCGCGACGTAATGAATCTCGTACTCATGACTCAGTACTTCGACATGCTGAAGGAGATTGGAGCCTCATCACGCACAAATGCCATACTCATACCGCACTCGCCGGGAAATCTCACCAGCCTGACCGAGCAGATGCGCAATGCCATGATTGAAGCCGACCAGACGGTCAGGAGGTCCGACGCCCGAATGGAAGAGCTTGTTGGGGCTTGATGAAGGCCGCTGAGAAAGAAACCCGATGCAGCTTCGCCCAATTCGGAACGACCTTGACGACTGATGAGTCGGTCTTCGAACGCGACTCATCAGTCGAAGACTTTGGCCGCTGTTCTCTGAGAGGAATAAACCAATGATTTTCGATCCGCTGTACTTTCTGATTCTTGCCCCAGGATTGGTGCTGGCGTTGTGGGCGCAGTGGCGTATGCATTCCGCATTTCGCTGCGGCAAGCAGATCTTGGCGGCAAGTCGAATCACAGGTGCCGAAGCAGCAGCCAAAATCATGAGAGCCGCCGGCGTGACGGGCGTATCGATTGAACAGGTCGAAGGCGTCCTTACGGACCACTACGATCCCCGGCACAAGGTGCTACGCTTAAGTTCCGATGTCTACTCGGGCCGATCCCTTTCCGCAGTCGGCATTGCCGCCCATGAGGCCGGCCACGCCATCCAGGATGCTAAACGATACCCGCTGTTGGTGGTGCGTAACGGGTTAGTGCCCATGGCGAGCATCGGCAGCAATCTGGCCTGGGTGCTCATGATGGTCGGCTTTACGCTTATGTCCATGCAATTGATCTGGGGCCAATCTATAATTTTGCTCGGGATCGCGGCATTCTCGATGACCGTCTTGTTCCAGTTGGTCAACCTGCCGGTCGAGTTCGATGCCAGCCGCCGAGCCCGACTCATGCTGGTGAGCAACCGCATCGTTACCGAGCAGGAAGCTGTCGTGGTTAATAGAGTTCTCAACGCCGCCGCAATGACCTATGTGGCAGCTACCGCTACCGCCATCTTGTCGTTGCTGTACTTTCTGCTCCGTTCGGGATTGCTGGGCAAACGATAAAACGCATGAGAGAAGGCCCGCTCGGAGAGCAGGGACTTCGCGCCCCACACGGCAGTGGCGTGGATTAATGAAGTTTATTGAGTCCAGTGGCTAAAGAGGGAAGCGAGAGAGGAATACGACCGGCTGTAAGGGCGTATTCCTCTCTCGCTTTCTCTACACTGGACTCAATAAAGCCTTGACGACGGATGGTCGTAAACATATCGGAACGTGCTCGCAACGGTCGCACCTCGGAGAAAGAAATGGAATTTCAAACAATCGGGACGCCTGGGATGTTTGCAGGGTTTACAGCATTTGTGCTGGCAATGCTGGCCTTGGATCTGGGTGTTTTCCACCGCAAGGCACACGAGGTTCGATTCAAGGAGGCTATAACCTGGAGTGTTGTGTGGATCAGCCTCGCTATGGCCTTTAATGTGGGTGTGTATTATTGGTTCGGCAAGCAAGCTGCGCTGGAGTTCGCAACAGCTTACGTGATTGAGAAGGCTTTATCGGTCGATAACATCTTCGTTTTCCTGATCATATTCTCCTATTTCAAGGTGCCGCCGGCATATCAGCATCGAGTGCTTTTTTGGGGCATCGTTGGCGCGCTGATGATGAGGGCTGTGTTTATATTTCTGGGCGCGGTGCTTCTCGCCAAATTCCACTGGATCATCTATATCTTCGGCGGATTCCTAGTGCTCACTGGCGTAAAAATGCTTATTAAAAAGGACGAAGAAATCTCCCCCGACCGGAATCCTGTCTACAGGATCTTCAAGCGAATAATCCCATCCGTGGCCGATTACCGTGGTTCGGCATTTACAGTGATTGAGAATGGCAAGCGGTACGCGACGCCTCTATTACTCGTGCTGGTTATAGTGGAAATCACTGACTTGATCTTTGCAGTAGATTCGATTCCGGCAGTCTTCGCCGTGACGAGGGATCCCTTTATCGTCTTCACTTCAAATATCTTCGCTATTCTTGGATTGCGGGCCCTGTTCTTTCTGCTTGCCGGCGTTATGGATAAATTTCATCGGCTGAAGATCGGGTTGGCGTTAGTGCTAGTTTTTGTCGGAACGAAGATGGCGATTATGGACATATACAAGATTCCCATTGGCGTGTCGCTGGGCGTGGTCGCAATGCTCATCGGCGGTTCAATTATAATTTCGCTGATTTGGCCAAAAGCCAAGGAAGTTCTATCCGTTCAAGCGATGCCGGAAGTTGATCAATTGCCATAAACTCATCCACATCGCCCGGATCGTTGTCCTCAGCAAAATGCAGGTCGAGGATTTTTAGGAATAGGATTCCAGACTCAGGATTGAGAAATGCGTGTTGTGTCTTTAAGTTGCGGAAACCGTAAGGCAATTACTTGCCATGTGGCGTGAAGGTTGCGCCATATTTAAATAGTTAGAATCTGAAACAGGAGACACACATGACAGAATCTGTCGCAGTGCATAATTTAATTCTGCGTGCGCAGACCGCAGGTGAGATCATGACGCCCAATCCATTCTCCATTTATGAAGAGACGCCCGTGCAGCAGGCCGCTGCATTCCTGGAGGAAAAGGCGTTTAGCGCCGCCCCGGTTGTCGATGAACATTGCCGGGTTGTCGGGGTCATCAGCTGCACAGACATTGCACGAGAATGCCGAGCGCGTCCTATGCCGGATTTTCATCACACGATTCGCACGCGAACCGAAAGCGGCGACGTGCTGGGCACAGTTTTTCATAACGAGCACCCCGACGACAAAGTAGTAGGCGAGATCATGAGGGCGATGGTTATCGCGGTGCCGCCTGAGGCGCCGGTCTCACGCGTGATCGCACTGATGCTCGCAGAAAACATTCATCGCGTATTTGTCACTGACAATGACGGCAAGTTGATCGGTGTGGTCAGCGGCGTAGATATTCTGAGCAGGCTCACGGAGTAAGATAAATGGATTTGGATTTCAGGTGTGCGCCAGCCTTTACGTGCTTCTGTCGGCGTGGGTGATCCCAACAGCTTGTTTGCTTTCAACAACATCATTTCAAGAGGAACCCATGAAACGATTTAATAATATTTCGCTTATTTACGAGTGTGATCCATCAACACTGAAACGCGCAGCGCTACTTGCCAAAGATAATGGCGCTCAGTTGACCATCGTGCATCCCATTAAGGAGCCACCTGCTGGGTGGGATATGATCGTAGGTCGGAAGCACATCGATGTGCGAGCGCTCGTGCTGCGGGATCATGAGGCGCGGATGAAGGAAGTTGCCAATTCCGTAAAGGCGTTCGGGGTTCAGCCTGCGACGCGTCTGCTGTTCGGCGAACCCTCCTTGGAGATTATTCGTGACGTTATTGAACATGATCGCGACCTGGTGATCTTGACAGCCGAAGGGAAAGGTGGGTTGAAGGAGCGGATGTTCGGCACAACCTCTATACGGCTAATGCGCAAATGCCCATCTCCTGTACTTGTTCTGAAGCCTGCACGAAAAAAACATTTTAAACGGATCTTGGCAGCCATCGATCCCGAAGTCGTAGGAAATACTCGCGATACGCTTAACGGCATGATTCTGGAACTCGCGTCATCGCTGTCCGCTCGCGAAGGGGCTGAACTGCACATCGTCCATGCCTGGACGGTTATCGGAGACTATCTGATGCATGAACGAGGTGTCGAGTATGCAGCAGATGTAAGTCGCCACGTCCAGCAAGAAGCCAAAAGACGCCGTGAAATGGTTGAGAACCTGTTAACGCAGCATTCAGTGACGGGGCATCAACTTCATCTGCTCAAGGGCGACGCCACCGTTATTCCGCAGCTTGTTACAAAGTTGGAAATCGACGTACTGGTCATGGGCACTGTCTGTCGGACCGGAATTCCGGGATTCATCATTGGAAATACTGCCGAGCGGGTGCTGAACGCTGTCGATTGTTCCGTATTCACGGTCAAGCCGGAAGGCTTTGTCTCGCCCGTCGCTCCGCTGATCTCGGCAGGAAGATAACAACATGAATGGTCTGGAAGTCCAATTATCGAGCATGCTGATGCCGATGTTCAGGTTCTCAGCGGTGCGTTTATTCGAGCGTCGCATCGATTACGCGAGCGTGGTCGTGAAGGATTTGAATGGAACCAAGGGTGGCATTGATAAATCCTGCCAGTTGGCTGTTCACGTAAAAGGGCTGGGCAGTATCCACGCCAGGCCGCAACCAATGATGACGCAATACTGTTCAGGCTGAAAAATCGGTGTTGAGTTAAAACGGCTAATTTGGAGAACAAACATGTTTAAACTGGAAAATATCATGGTGACCACGGATCTCTCGGAGAATTCCCGGGCCGCCTTGCCGTTTGCCGTGGCGCTCGCGAAACAGAACAAGGCGCAACTGCACCTCGCTTACGTCGAGGAGCCTCCTTCTATTTATCCGACCGATGATTCGATGACCTTGACTCAGTTGGACTGGCCGGTTGTCGCGCGAAAAGAACGCGAGCAGGGCGTGAGGAAGCAGGCTGAAGAGTTGGCGGAGCGAGAGTCTCTTTCAGTCGTCGCCCATCTGAAAGAAGGCGCGGCGGCAGATAAGATCATTGAAACGGCGCGTGAAGTTCATGCGGACTGCATTGTCATGTCCACGCACGGACTGGGCGGAATCGCACGTCTGGTTTTTGGTTCAGTTACCGAACGCGTGCTTAGGGAAAGCCCCTGCCCGGTTTTATGCGTTAAACCCAGGGAGACACCTTTTGCGTCAGGGCCGATGCTGCTCACAACCGATCTCTCTGAAGAGTCGCTAAACGCCGTTCCTTACGCCACTGCGTTTGCCAAGCAGCAGGATTGCGAGCTGCATATCGTTTTCGTTTTAGAAGATCAGCTCTACGTTCCACCCGACGGGGTTCTGCCGCCCAATGCGGTGGATTGGATGATTAAGGAGCATCAATCAATGGAAAAGCAACTTCAGCAACTCGCCTCGGATCTTCGCGTACAACACGGTGTAAAGGTCGTGCCTCACGTACGTCACGGGAAGGCCGCGGCGGAAATCCGTTTGTTAGCTTCGGAGATCAAGGCAGGATGCCTGATCCTGGCAACTCACGGTCGCTCAGGATTGAGCCGTCTCATGCTCGGATCAGTCGCGGAAGACGTGATTCGCAGCAGCATTTGTCCTGTGCTCGCGGTGCGAAACAGGGTTGTTCAAGGAGCTGATGTTCCGATTCATTCCAATGTGGACCCTGTTGCTGAAAAATGAAGATTCTCTTTTTCGAACTCGAAGGATGGGAGCAGCCGCATTTGGAAAAACTGCTCCCGGCGGGGCAGTTCAACCGGCGCTCGGGAAGAAGGCCATTGCCTATCTCCCGCTCAGCACACCGCACAACCCGATTGTGACTGCGGCAGAGTTCCTTGGGAAGAGCGGCGCGGGTGGCTATGGCGACTGGCCGGGAAATGAGGCTCCATAACCCTTTCGATGAATTTTGGAGAACAAACATCAAACGAACCCTCACGCTCTTCCTCCTCCTGCTTGCGGCTCCGCCGGTCTGGCTGTACGGGGCGGAACCCACGGTTTTAGTCAAAGGAATATGCACCTGAGATTCATCGAGCGGGTAATGCGTGGCTGATGTGGTATGTAGGACAGGGCAAAGATGGACATGATCGCATTCATATGGCGACTTCGGCCCCCGCATACCAGGTGCCCTACCGCGCCATCACACCGAAAGCCGAAGAGTGCTCTAATCTTCTCGTTCCCGTGGCGCTTTCGGCCACGCATGTCGCCTACAGTTCCATTCGCGTCGAGCCCGCCTGGATGGTGATCGGCCACAGTGCCGGCATCGCCGCCGCGCTGGCCGCCAAACAGAACCAATCCGTTCAAGAAGTAGATTATCCAACGCTCAAGACGCGGCTGCTGGCCCAGAAGCAGGCGCTCGACCTGCCCTGATTTGCAAAATCGGATTCAATTCGAGTTGCAGCCGTTCTGATCTTGCCCTTCACGCTTGAGGGCTTGCCAGTGCGTGAATGAAACATACCTTTGTCTCATCGCGCGGTGGCGGACAGGGGCGTTCCATGTCACGGCTTTTCAGCGTCTTTCCTGGCCTGGAGGATCGCATTCGCGAAGGCTTTCCCCATCAGTGCAAAGGTCTTCGCACAGCCCAAGTAATGGTAGCCGGCGTTCGACGCCCCGCGCTGCCAGAGTGCCGCTTCGGCCGGCGAGATAAGTTCGGCTTCCAGTTTTTTGGCCTCGGCATCCGCCTCTGCCTTGGTCATTTTTCCATCTTTGACTTTCATCTCCAGTGAGTGCCGCTTGCCCTTGAGTTGATCGCGCTTTTTATCGATGGCGGCGAGTTCTTCAGACCAAAACGGCGCGGTCTGCACGGCCACGACATAGCCCTTGAACTCCGGCAGCGCCGCAGGAGCGGCCATGGCTACGCGGAACGCTTTGGTGTTGTCGCTCGCGTTGAGGCCGTCCACGCCGAGCACGCCGATCACGAACGGCATTTTCGGCACATTGAGGTCCTTGCGGACATCGCGGATGAAATCGGCAAGCCATTCGCCGTATTTGGAATAGTCGCGCACTTTCTCCCCCGGCTTCGGCGCGTACGTGTCGCTCGACACGAGATCGTTGAAGCCTTGGAGCCAAACGAAGCCCGCAATTTCGTAGCCCTGCTTTT